>ERZ1370068.3819-contig-292_pt1 | contig 10563 bp, 17 predicted proteins | sample MGYA00561227_ERZ1370068 | MGnify/ENA primary metagenome ERZ1370068 (study PRJEB38410, sample SAMEA6850437) | metagenome | study: Metagenomic assessment of the ecological functions of the soil: analysis of the soil microbiota associated with the...
GGTGTGGACGATCGCCGCACCGCAGCGCGACTGTCACACAACTGTAATATCCAGACGTTAGCGGTGGATCTGCGACTAGTCGGCTTGGAGCATTGCATGCTGGTGGTGGAAGGTTTGACGTGCCGGTTCGGCACCAAAGCCGCGGTCGATAATGCCTCGTTCTCGATCGCGCCGGGCAGTTTCGTCGGCGTGATCGGCCGTTCCGGCGCCGGCAAGTCGACGCTGCTGCGAATGATCAACCGCCTCGCCGACCCGTCCGAAGGCCGCATCCTGTTCGAAGGCCTCGACGTCACCGCGCTGCGCGGCAGGAATCTGCGGCAATGGCGCGCGCGCTCGGCGATGATCTTTCAGCAGTTCAATCTGGTCGGCCGGCTCGACGTGCTGACCAATGTGCTGATGGGGCGGCTTGCGCGGAAATCCCGTCCTGGCGTTCGCTGACGCAGCTTTGGCCCGAGGAGGACAAGGCGCTGGCGATGTCGGCGCTGGAGCAGTTCGACATGGCGTCGCTCGCGGCGCAGCGCGCCGACCAGCTCTCCGGCGGCCAGCAGCAGCGCGTCGCGATCGCCCGCGCGCTGGTGCAGGAGCCTGACATCATCCTCGCCGACGAGCCGATCGCCTCGCTCGATCCGCGCAACACGCGGATCGTGATGGATGCGCTGCTGCGCATCAACAAGCATTTCGGCATCACCGTGATCTGCAACCTGCATTCGCTCGATCTGGCGCGCAGCTATTGCGACCGCCTGATCGGCATGTCGGCCGGCGCGCGTGGTGTTCGACGGCGCGCCGGCGACGCTGACCGATCACATCGCGCGCGAGCTTTACGATCTCGAGGCCAACGAAGTCATGGGTGCGGCGCCGAGCCAGGCGCCCGACGATGCAACCGTTCCGGCACTCGGCACCGCTGCCGCGGCCTGAGCACCGCTTCACGTACAGGGCGGCCTGCTGCAAACCTGCAATCGGCCGAATTCGGCGTAACCGACAACAAGAGGGCACGATCATGATCAATCGTCGCATCGTTCTTGCCGGCGCCGCCGCGCTGGCATTCACCGCTTCCGCGCTCGGCGCAGGACTGGAAGAGCGAAATATCCGGAACTGACCTTCGCGGTGGTGCCGGCCGAGAACGCCTCCGGCGTCACCGAGCGCTGGACGCCGTTCGTCGCCTATCTGTCCAAGGAACTCGGCGTGAAGGTCACGCTGCGCATCGCCAACGACTACGCCGCCGTCATCGAGGGCCAGCGCGCCGGCAACATCCAGATCGCCAGCTACGGCTCGGCGTCGTTCGCGCGCGCCCGGCTGACCGGCGTCAAGACCGATGCGTTCGCCAACGACATCAATGCCGACGGCTCGCACCGGCTATTACTCGATGTTCTTCGTCAAGGCGTCGAGCCCGTACAAGAGCATCGACCAGTTGAAGGGCAAGAACCTCGGCCTGGTCGATCCGAATTCGACCTCCGGCAACAACGTGCCGCGCTTCGAGCTCGACAAGATGGGCATCTCCGATGCCGACAGCTATTTCGGCAAGGTCGTCTTCACCGGCAGCCATGAGAACGCCATGCTGGCGCTGGCGCAGGGCACGGTCGATGTCGCCGCCAATCAGTGGACCAGCGACGACGATTCAACGCTGGCGCAGATGCTGCACAAGGGCATGCTGAAGAATGCCGACGGCACGCCGATGAAGAAGGACGATTTCCGGATCATCCACAAATCGGCGCCGATCATCAACGGACCCTATGCCTACAACTCCGAGCTTGCCGGAAGACCTGAAGGCCGCGATCGCCAAGGCGTTCACGGAATCGCCGACCAAGGACAAGGCCGCGTTCGACCGGCTGTCCGACGGCCAGAAGAAGGGCTTCAATCCCGCCACGACCAAGGATTGGGATGGCACCATCGACCTGATCAAGTTCGTGGACAATCTGCGCAAGAAGAAGGCGTCCTGATCGATCGGCGGAGACGAGCCAGGCCGGGTCGATGCGACCCGGCCTTTTTCCGTCTGCAGTTACTCAACACGGCAGCAACCTCAATGACCGTCGCCGTATCCATCCTTCCGAGCCAGCAGCTGGCGGTGCTCAACGACGCCTATCGCAAGGCGGTCGCGCGCAAGCGCCTCCGCGCTTACGCTGGCGACGGCGGTGTTCTTCGCGGCGCTCGTCGTCGCCGCGATCGGCGCGGAAGTGAACCTGCGGACGTTCTTCACCTATTTCGGCAACTTCGTCAGCTATTTCGACCGCATCTTCACGCTGGAGAACGGCGCGCGGGTCTGGACCGATATCGGCGAATGGTTCTGGGGCTGGCAGAAATGGCTGTAGCTGCTCGGCGAGACCATCCTGATCAGCTATGTCGGCACCTTGATCGGCGCGGTCCTCGCCTTCGCGCTGAATTTCTTCGCCGCTGAAAACACCTCGCCGGCGCCGTGGCTGCGTTTCGTCGTCCGCCGCGCTCCTGGAATTCGCGCGCACCGTTCCCGGCATCGTGTTCGCGCTGATCTTCGTCATCGCGTTCGGTCTCGGGCCGATGGCGGGCGTGCTGGCGATCGCGATCCATTCGACCGGCGCGCTCGGCAAAGCTGTTTTCCGAGATCGTCGAGAACGCCGACATGAAGCCGGTCGAGGGCGTGCGGTCCACCGGCGCGAGCTGGGTATCCTGCATGCGGTTTGCCGTGTTGCCGCAGGTGGCGGCCGGCTATGCCAGCTACGCGCTGCTGCGCTTCGAGATCAATGTCCGCGGAGGCCTCGGTGATGGGTTTCGTCGGCGCCGGCGGCATCGGCCAGGAACTCGTCGTCGCGATCCGAAAATTCTACTATTCCGACGTCAGCGCGATCCTCGCTGACGATCATCGTCACCGTGTTCGTCATCGATATCGGCACCGGCTGGGTGCGCGGCCGGCTGTTCGGCAAGGATGCGCGGGCATGAGCCAGTTGCCGACACCGGATCGCGAGCAGCTTGCGGGCGCAGATATCCCGACGTCTTCAACCGGCCGGTTTCGCGCGCGTCTCGCGACGCCGGCGATGATGTCTGGCGCGCTCGGCATTTTTGTGTTCGGGCTGGTCGATCTCGATTTCTCGCCGGCGCGGCTGTTGTCCGGCCTGCACCAGCTCGGCTGGATCACGCTGATGATGATCCCGCCCGATCCGGGCTCCTCGCTGCCGGCCTATCTGGTCGCGCTCGGCGAAACCCTGTCGATCGCGCTGCTTGGCACCACCATCGCCGCGGTGTTCGCGCTGCCGGTCAGCCTGCTGGCGGCGCGGAACATCGTGCCGTCCAATCATCTTCCGGTTTCCGGTGCGCCGGTTTCTCGATCTCGATCCGCGGCGTCGATACGCTGATCTGGGCGCTGGTCTGGATCAACGTCGTCGGCCTCGGCCCGTTTGCCGGCGTGCTGGCGATCGCGGTGTCGGATTTCGGCGCGTTCGGCAAATTGTTCTCCGAGGCGATCGAGGCCGCCGACAGGAAGCAGGTCGAGGGCATCCGCGCGTCCGGCGGCAGCGCGCTGCACGAAATACGCTTTGGCCTGATGCCGCAGGTGCTGCCCGTCATCGCCGGGCAGGTGCTCTACTTCATCGAGTCGAATACCCGCTCGGCGACCATCATCGGCATCGTCGGCGCCGGCGGCATCGGCCTGCAACTGGCCGAGCAGATCCGCGTGCTGGAATGGCAGAAGGTGTCGTTCCTGATCCTGATGATTCTGGTGGCGGTCGCCGCGATCGACTGGATTTCCGAGCAAACTTCGCTTTGCGATCATCGGCCGGCGCGCGGTCGCGTGAGATGCATGGCGATCCGGACGCGTGGGCACCGATTTTCCGGTCACGCACTGAGTTGAGCGGGATGACGTCTCAAGAAGCCATCCCGCTCTAACGTTTCAACCACGAACTCGACGCGTTCGGCGGCAAAGCGCGTGCGCTTGGTCACCAGCGGCGTCCCTTCGGTATCGACGTCGGTGCTGTCGACCACCAGGACCGGACGCCCCAGCGCAAGGTCGAGCCGCGCGGCGTCGGTGGCGTCGACAATGGCCGCGGTGATCCGGGTCGAAGCCCGGCGGTAGTCGCGGATGCCGTAATGCGCCAGCAGCTTTGTCATCGAGCGCACGCGCTGCGAAGATCCGTCCGGCGTCGGGAAAGCGCTCGGCGCGAAAGCCAAATGGTGCTGACGCAGATCGGCGTGCGATCGGCCAATCGCAGCGCTTCGATCCGGATCAGCGGCGCGCCTGTCTTCAGTCCGAGCAGCCGCGCCAGTTCGCGGCTCGCGAGCTCCTCCGAAGCATCGATCAACCGGCCGTCGCGGCTCGTGGCCGCCGGCGCCGACGATTTCGGAGAACCGCGTCCGCGAGCGCAAGGGATAGGCGAGCCGCGGCGCCTCCACATAGGTGCCGCTGCCGCGCTCGGCGCGCACCAGGCCGCGCTCGGCCAGCGTCGCCAGCGCCCGGCGCACGGTGTGGCGGTTGACCCGATAGGTCTCGGCGATCTCGCATCTCGCCCGGCAGCTTTTCGCCCGCGGCAAAGCGGCCGTCGGCGATGCCGCGCTCGATCCCGTCGGCGACCTGCCGCCACAGTGCCACGCCGGAGGCCGTGTCCTGCATGCTCATGGTGCGAAAATGCCGCGGAACAGCCATCGGAAAAATCATCCTGTTGTCACGAAACAGTCATGGCAGTTTCGCTATCAAGTTGTCTAATATCATAGACAACTTGATTCCGGCAAGGCGGATATGACCGCGGTAACAGCGAAAACGGCAAGCAGGCGCAGCGCAAGGCGGCGATGGCGGTGCTGGCGCATTCCGATGCGGCCGAGATATCGGCCGGCTGGAGGCGATCGCGGTGCCGGTCCACGAGAACCTGCGCGAGCCGGAGAACGGTCTCGTGATGGTGCGCGGCCGCATCGGCGGCGACGGCGCGCCGTTCAATCTCGGCGAAGCCACGGTCTCGCGCGCCGCGGTGCGGCTTGCGACCGGCGAAGTCGGGCTTTGGCTACACGCTCGGCCGCGATCGGCGAGAAGGCGCGGATGATCGCGCTGTGCGACGCCTTGGTGCAGTCGGACGAATTCGCCGGACGCGGTGGAAGCAAAGGTGATCGCGCCGCTGCGCGCGGCGATGATCGCGAAACGGAACCGCAAGGCCGCGGAAGCCGCGGCGACGCGGGTCGATTTCTACACGCTGGTGCGCGGTGAGGGCTGAACGATGACGACGGTTGCCGAACTGCCAGCAGGGTTCGCCGGACAAGGTGTTGTCGGCGCAATCGACCTTCCGCTCGGTGATGGATGCGATGGCGCGTCCCGGCAGCGTTCAGCGCATCGCGGCCGTCGCCGGCGCGCCTGCTGCCGATGATGCGCGGCACCGCCGCCATCGCGCTGACCCTGTTCGATCACGATACGCCGCTCTGGCTCGACGCCGGCGATGTCCGGAGACATCGGACGTCGACAAATGGCTCAAGTTTCACACCGGCGCGCCTGTCATCGCGGACTCCTCGATCTGCAGTTTTGCCCTGATCGGCGATGCCCGCAAGACCTGCCCGCGCTCGATCGCTTCGCGTTCGGCAGCAACGAATATCCGGACCGTTCGACGACGCTGATCCTGCAGGTCGAAAGCCTGACGCAAGGCCCGGCATTCGAACTGCAGCGGCCCCGGCATCGACGGCACGGCGATCGTGCTGCAGGCCGCGATCCAGCCTGCAGGACCTGTTCGAGCGGCTCGCCATCAACGCAGACGCTGTTTCCGCGCGGCATCGATGTCGTGCTGGTCCATGACGATGCGATTGTCGCGATACCGCGCACCACGCGGCTGGCCGCGAAGGGAGGCTGAACATGTATGTTGCCGTCAAGGGAGGCGAACGCGCCATCGAGAACGCCCATCGCCTGCTGGCGCATGAGCGCCGCGGCGATCGCGATGTTCCCGAAGTCTCGCTCGCCCAGATCTCCGAGCAGCTCTGCGCTCGGCGTCGACCGCGTCATGACCGAAGGTTCGCTGTACGATCGCGAACTCGCGGCGCTCGCGATCAAGCAGGCGCGCGGCGACATGATCGAGGCGATTTTCCTGGTGCGCGCCTTCCGCGCCACGCTGCCGCGCTTCGGCGCCACCGAGCCGGTCGATACCGGCGCGATGCAGGTGCGCCGGCGGATCTCCTCGACCTTCAAGGATATTCCGGGCGGTCAGATCCTTGGGCCCACGTTCGATTACACCCATCGCCTGCTGGATCCGCAACTGGCGGAAGGACTTTCTGCCCGAAGCGCCGGCGACGGGCGAGGCGTCGACCGCGGCGACGCCGCGCGTCACCGATATTCTCGGCCGCGACGGCCTGATCGAGCCGTCGCCGCGAGGCGGATGCCGGATACACCGGTCGGCGATCTCACCCGCGAGCCGCTCAGCTTTCCGGCCGATCGCGACCTGCGGCTGCAGAATCTGGCGCGCGCCGACGAGGGTTTTCTGCTGGCGCTCGGCTATTCGTCGCAGCGCGGCTATGGCCGCAACCATCCCTTCGCCGGGCGAAATCCGCCTCGGCGAGGTCGAGGTGGAATTCATGGCTGAGGATGCCGGCTTTGCCGTGCCGCTCGGCTCGATCGCGCTGACCGAATGCCAGATGGTCAACCAGTTCAAGGGCTCGGCCACCGAGGCGCCGTGCTTCACGCGCGGCTATGGTCTCGCGTTCGGACAAAGCGAGCGCAAGACCATGTCGATGGCGCTGGTGGACCGCACGCTTGCGCGCCCGCGAACTCGGCGAGGAAGTCGATCGCGCCCGCGCAGGACGAAGAGTTCGTGATGTCGCATTCTGACAATGTGCAGGCGACCGGCTTCGTCGAGCATCTCAAGCTGCCGCATTATGTGGACTTCCAGTCCGAACTCGGCCTGCTGCGCAAATTGCGCAAGGAGTTTGCCGAGGCCGCGAGATCAGCCGCCGATGCAGGAGGCCGCGGAATGAACGCGCCGGCTTACAATTTCGCCTATCTCGACGAACAGACCAAGCGGATGATCCGCCGCGCGATCCTGAAGGCGATCGCGATTCCGGTTATCAGGTGCCGTTCGCCAGCCGCGAAATGCCGATGCCCTATGGCTGGGGCACCGGCGGCGTGCAGGTGACGGCGGCGATCCTCGGCCCCGACGACGTGCTGAAGGTGATCGATCAGGGCTCCGACGACACCACCAACGCGATCTCGATCCGCAAGTTCTTCGCCAAGACCGCCGGCGTCGCGACGACGACCTCGACGGCGGACGCGACCGTGATCCAGACCCGGCACCGGATTCTCGAAGCGCCGCTGCATGGCGGGCAGGTGCTGGTCTATCAGGTGCCGATCCCCGAGCCGCTGCGTTTCCTGGAGCCGCGCGAGACCGAGACGCGGCGCATGCATGCGCTCGGCGAATACGGCCTGATGCACGTCAAGCTGTACGAAGACATCGCGCGCTTCGGCCATATCGCGACCTCCTACGCCTATCCGGTGAAGGTGAACGCGCGCTACGTGATGGACCCGTCGCCGACGCCGAAATTCGACAATCCGAAGATGGACAATTGTCCGGCGCTGCAATTGTTCGGCGCCGGGCGCGAGAAGCGCATCTACGCGATCCCGCCGCACACCACGGTGGTGTCGCTCGACTTCGAGGATCATCCGTTCACGCGCTACCGCTTCGACGCGCCCTGCGCGCTGTGCGGCGCCGATGATTCCTATCTCGACGAAATCGTCACCGACGACAAGGGCGGCCGGATGTTCGTCTGCTCCGACACCGACTACTGCGAGAGCCGCCAAGCCTGGCCGGCCATCGCGGCAGCGAGAGCGCGGCTCCGCACAAGGAGAGGGCGCATGGCTGAGACATGAAAGCGCCGTGCAGGACAACGACCAGCCGCTGCTGATGGCCGAGGGCCTGAGCAAGACCTATGGCCGGCTGACCGCCTGCCGCGACGTGTCCTTTGCGCTCTATCCCGGCGAGGTGCTGGCGGTTGTCGGCGAGTCCGGCTCGGGCAAGACGACGCTTGTTGCAATTGCTGTCGGCGCAGCTGGCGCCGAGCGCCGGGCGGGTGTCGTACCGGATGCGCGACGGAGTGATGCGCGATCTCGCACGCGCTCGGCGAAGCCGAGCGGCGCTTTCTGTTCCGCACCGACTGGGGCTATGTGCATCAGGATCCCGGCACTGGGCCTGCGGATGGCGGTCTCGGCCGGCGCCAATGTCGGCGAGCGGCTGATGGCGGTCGGCTGGAATCACTATGGCCGCATTCGCGACACGGCGTCATCCTGGCTGGAGCGGGTCGAGATCGATACCGGCCGCATCGACGATGCGCCGCGGACCTATTCCGGCGGCATGCGGCAGCGGCTGCAGATCGCGCGCAATCTGGTTACCGAGCCGCGTCTGGTGTTCATGGATGAACCGACCGGCGGGCTCGACGTGTCGGTGCAGGCGCGCCTGCTCGATCTGATGCGCAATCTCGTCAGCGAACTCGGATCTGGCCGCCATCGTCGTCACCCATGACCTCGCGGTCGCGCGGCTGTTGTCGCATCGGGTGATGGTGATGAAGGGCGGCCGCGTGATCGAGACCGGGCTGACCGACCAGGTGCTCGACGATCCCCGCGAACCCTATACCCAGCTGCTCGTCTCCTCGATTTTGCCGGCATGAGCGTTGCGCCAATGACCGCGATGATCGACATCAGCAACGCCGAAAAGACCTTCACCATGCACTCTGCAGGGCGGCGTCGAGCTGCCGGTGGTGCGCGGCGTCTCGTTTCATGTCGAACCGGGCGAATGCGTGGTGCTGTCGGGACCCTCGGGCGCCGGCAAATCCTCGATCCTGAAGATGATCTTCGGCAATTATCGCTGCGATGGCGGCCGGATCGGCATCCGCCATCAGGGCGCAGTGATCGATCTCGCCAGCGCCGAGCCGCGGCAGGTCCTCAGCGTGCGCCGCGCCACCATCGGCTATGTCAGCCAGTTCCTGCGGGCGGTGCCGCGGGTGGCGACGATCGACGTGGTCGCCGAGCCCCTGATCGTCGAACGGAATGGCGCGACCGAGGCGCGCGAGAAGGCCGGTGCGCTGCTGCGCCGCCTCAACATTCCCGAACGGCTGTGGGCGCTGCCGCCGTCGACGTTCTCGGGCGGCGAGCAACAGCGCGTCAACATCGCGCGCGGCTTCATTTCCGATCTGCCGATCCTGCTGCTCGACGAACCGACCGCCTCGCTGGATGCCGCCAATCGCGCCGTCGTGGTCGAATCTGATCGACGAGAAGAAGCGCAGCGGCGTCGCCATGGTCGCCATCGTCCATGACGACGAGATCCGCCATCTGATCGCCGACCGGATCGTCGACGTGACGTCGTTTGCCGCAGCGGCATGAAGGAAGACGACTGAGATGACTTCGACAAGAGCACGAAACCGTCATCGGCAACGCCAGGATCGTTCTGGCCGACCGCGTGATCGAGCGCGGCTGGGTTGCTTTTGCCGATGGCCGCATCGCTGAATTCGGCGAGGGCAGCGCGCCCGCGGGCAGCGAGGACGCGGCCGGCGACCTGATCATGCCCGGCCTGATCGAACTGCACACCGATCATCTCGAAGCGCATTACGTGCCGCGGCCAAAAGTATTCTGGGATCCGATCGCCGCGGTCGTCTCCTATGATGGGCAACTGGCGACCTCGGGCATCACCACGGTGCTGGATTCTGCTGCGGGTCTGGCGCGAGGACGGCGCCGAGGAAGTCGACGGCCGGGCAGGCGTGCTGGCCGACGGCGATCGCGTCGGCGCGCGATGCGAACCTGCTGCGCGCCGATCACTTCCTGCATCTGCGCTGCGAAATCCCGATGCCGAGCGTGGTCGAGGAAGCCAAGGAGCTGGTCGGCCGGCCGGACGTGCGGCTGATGTCGCTGATGGATCACACGCCGGGGCAGCGCCAGTTCCGCGACGAAGTCAAGCTGCGCGACTATTATCGCGGCAAGGGCGCCGGCATGACCGACGCCGAACTCGACGTGCTGTTCGAACGGCGTTTTGCCTACCAGAAGGCCTATGCCGCGACCAACATGCGCGAGATCGTGGCGCTGGCGCATCAATACGAGATCCCGCTCGCCAGCCATGACGACACCACCGACGAAAACGTCACCGACGCCATCCGCGATCGGGTTTCGGTGGCGGAATTTCCGACCACGATGGAAGCCGCGCGCGGATTGCACCAGGCCGGCATCGGCATCCTGATGGGTGCGCCGAACGTGGTGCGCGGCGGTTCGCATTCCGGCAACATCGCCGCGGTCGATCTCGCCCGCGAGGGTCTGCTGGACATCCTGTCGTCCGACTACATTCCCTCGAGCCTGCTGATGGCGGCGCTGCAATTGCCGCAGCACGTTCCGCGCGATCGATCTCGCGTCCGCCGTTCGCACCGTCACCAAGACGCCGGCCGAAGCCGTCGGGCTCGCCGACCGCGGCGAGATCGCGATCGGCAAGCGCGCCGATCTGATCCGCGTGCATGTCGCGCGCGACATTCCGGTGGTGCGCAGCGTCTGGCGCGAAGGACATCGTGTGGCGTGACGAAGCGCCCGACCATATCCGCCGTGATCGGCCGGCCACGATCGGACCAGGCCGGCTCATCCAGCAATACGTAACTGAACGAAGTACA
>ERZ1370068.5953-contig-4957_pt1 | contig 10560 bp, 16 predicted proteins | sample MGYA00561227_ERZ1370068 | MGnify/ENA primary metagenome ERZ1370068 (study PRJEB38410, sample SAMEA6850437) | metagenome | study: Metagenomic assessment of the ecological functions of the soil: analysis of the soil microbiota associated with the...
CCCGCCTTGGTCCGTCGCCGGAGCGACCGCAGCAGGTATCGTCCCGTCATCCACCGCGCTCATCTGAGCTCCAGTTCGCGACGGCCTCACCTGCCGAAACGGCGCCTCTGTGGCTCGTCATTGAGCGAGTCGGTCGACAGGGCATGGTCGGACAAAGGCCGATAATCAGCTTTTCGCGACTCAATTGTGCGTCGCGTCACATCGAAGAGCGCGGAGGTGAGTGGGGCCAGCGTGATCACGTCGGGCCGAGTACCCCGTCGCGGCAGGTCGGGGTCAGCCGTCGTCGTAGCGGCAGAGGGCAACGCCATGGCGGCGCGGGTCGGAACGGCGCCGGGCGAGTGCCAGAGATGCTGGGAGGACTTGGGCGCAGCGTGCGGCGGGGCGCGGGGGGCGGACCGGTGGCTGAGCGACGCCTGCCGAGGTTCGCGAATATGAGTGACGAACGAGAGGCGCTCACCGCTCTCGTTGCCACACAGGCAGAAGACCCGGTGCTGACTACATCGCGTGCCGACGAATCCCTGCCACGCCGACAGGCCAAAGAAGGCAGCCAGCGCGATCATCGCCCCTCCGACAGCGTGGGAATGGCAGCGGTGAGAAGGCGCGACGACCACGTTCTCGTTCGCGGCGTTGCACGTGTTCTCGGTGACGGAATTATTCGCGTCACCGCTGTAGTTGGCGATCCAGCGGTAGGTGCTGACAGTCGTGGGCGTGAACGACGTGGAGGATAGGTACCGTTGCCGTTGACTAGCACCGTCGTAAAGATCGCCGCGCCGGCGCGTCAGGTTATCGGACCGTACAAGTTGAAGGTGATCGTCCCGTTGGAGTGGCGCCACCGCTCAACGTCGCGGTGTCGGTGATCCGCATCCAGAGCCACTTGCCCGTTGTCAGCGTGGTGATGAGCGACGCCGACGGGCTACGACGACCATGTTCTCCGTTCGCGGCGTTGCACGCGTTCGCGAAGTGCCGGCATTGTTCGCATCACCGCTGCTTGGTAGGCGATCCAGCACGGTGATGATGCACCTGCGGCACTGGTGGCGAACAATCCTGCGAAACGTAAGTTCCGTTGCCAATCACCGGAACCGTCGACGTGAAAATCAGCCGCACCGGTGCAAGTCGCGTCACGTGGGGCCCGTGCACCTTGGAAGGCGATCGTGCCTGTCGGGATTGACGCCACCGCTCAACGTCGCATGGTGTCGCTGATCGTCAAGCTTCGAGGCGTCACGCTGGGTGAAGCCTGGGTGCTGAACGTTGTCGGAACGCCGCAAACGCCAGACAGAAACGCAGCACGACGCGCCGCTCACTGCTCGCCTGCGGACGTCGCTCGACCGCCTTGCACGCACGTTCCTCGCCTTCGGCTGCGTGTGGCTGGGTCCACGCGCTAGCGCGGCTGCCATTCTCATGCCCGGGAGTGCCCCGAGGGAACTGCTCGTCTCGACCGAGCCTCCTGGCACCGCCATACGGTGATCGCGTTGAGTTTAACCTTTTGCCGTGTTTGGTCGAAGCGTGCTGATCCCCTACCTTCGGCGGCAGGTCGCCCTCTTGCGATTCTTGGATGGACCAAGGTCCACCAGGCAGCCCAGGGAGCGCACCGGTGCGAATTCAGAAAGCGATGCCCCGGGACGAGATTCAAAGCCCGTGAGTGCCGGGACATCCGGGTGCGCCGCACGCCGAAGCTGGTCGTTCAGCGAAGTGAACTACCCTCTGCTAGGCGGCGCGCGCCGGGTAAACAGAGGGTCGCCTCGACTGAACAACCGTCAGCGCCGAAGGGTCGCGGTCGTATGCTCGCGGCGGAGGACGATGCGGTGAGCAGAGGCTGTCTCTCCGCCTGCTCGAGAAGGCGGGGTTCCCACTCAAGCGGCTTGGGCGAAGAGCGGTCTTCGGCTGGTATCGCCCAGGGCTCCGCTGCCACGCTGGACCGGTGGATACCGGCCCTGCGAAGCGGCCAGCAATTCATGCCCGAGCTAGAGCGCCTCTTCTCGACGTTGACGTCCTGCTCGAGCAGCGTCGGCGGCGACTGTGAACTGCTCGACAATTGGCCGCCACCTTCGCCGGCAGGAAGTCCCCGGCTGGATCGCGACGCTCGGACTGGCGCTCGGCAGTGGCGATACCGAGACGCTCTTCCGGGTGGCCCACGGCGTCAATGGTGCAGTGGGCTGCCTAGAGCCTCGGCGGTCCAACGGCCGGCGGCAGATCTCGAGGCGATGGGGCGAAGGCGCAACCTGGAGGGCGCCTCAGCAGCGCTTGACCACGCTCGAAGATGGACTTCTGAAGCTCAACGCTTTTCTCGCCACGGACTCCGTGGCGAGCACGACGCTAAGGATACGGTACGAGAATTCCAGCTGGCGCTGACGACGTTCCTCCGCGGTTCCGCCCTGCGGCGCGCGGATCATCTCCCTGAGACATCCCGCCCCAGCCTCCGAGGCGAGCCCGCGACCCCGTGCATCGCCGACGATCGGCGCTTTCTGTGTGGCCGGCCGCTTCGCAGTCTGCTGTGAGAGGGACGCTTTCGAGGCTGCACTGTCACCTTCGACCGACCCACGCGCTCGAGCCTCCGGATCACACTAGGGGAGGCTGAAACCCGTGCCCACTGCCGGCACTCGCGCGCGACTGAAGGCGGCCGCCGCTCAAGCGCGAGACGTTCGGCACACGGAAGGCAGCTCGCTGAAGACGGGCGCCGTTGCAGAAGTGCCATCTTCAACAGCGCCAACTTCTCGAGCATCGCCACCGACGCCAGAGGGCGTCATTCAGATCTTCAACGTCGGCGCCGAGCGGATGCTGGGCTACACGGCGGCCGAAGTGATGAACAAGATCACGCCGGCCGACATTTCCGATCCGCAGGAAGTGATCGCGCGCGCCAGAGCGCTCAGCGTCGAGCTCGGCACCCCGATCACGCCGGGCTTCGAGGCAGCTGGTGTTCAAGGCCTCGCGCGGGATCGAGGACATCTACGAGCTGACGTACATCCGCAAGGACGGGAGCCGGTTCCCGGCGGTGGTGTCCGTCACGGCGCTGCGCGACGCGCAGGACGCCATCATCGGCTATCTGCTGATCGGCACCGACAACACCGCGCGCGCAAGCAGGTCGAAGAGGAGCGGAAGAAGCTCGATCAGCGGCTGCGCGACCAGCACTTCTACACGCGCTCGCTCATCGATCCAACATCGACGCCCTGATGACCACCGATCCGCGCGGCATCATCACCGACGTCAACAAGCAGACGGAGGCGCTGACCGGGTGCACGCGCGACGAGCTGATCGGCGCGCCGTTCAAAACTACTTCACCGATTCGGGCCGGGCCGAGGCGGGCATCAACCGCGTGCTGAACGAAGGCAAAGTCACCAACTACGAGCTCACCGCGCGCGCCAGGGACGGCACGCTCACCGTGGTGTCCTACAACGCGACGCACCTTCCACGACCGTGACAGGCAGCCTGCAAGGCGTGTTCGCCGCAGCGCGCGACGTGACGGAGCTGAAACGCTTCGAGCAGACGCTGCAGCAGAAGAACGTCGAGCTGGAAGACGCGAGCCGCATGAAGTCCGAATTCCTCGCCAACATGTCACACGAGCTGCGGACGCCGCTGAACGCCATCATCGGCTTCTCCGAGGTGCTCAGGGACGGCCTGATCGGCGACGATGACCGATCAACAGCGAGGGCTTCATCGGCGACATCTTCAGCAGCGGCAAGCATCTGCTCTCCTGATCAACGACATCCTCGACCTGTCAAGGTGGAAGCCGGCAAGATGACGCTCGACCTGGAGCCGGTGCAGGTGTCTGTCGTTGTTCGTGAACAGCCTGTCCATCATCAGGGAGAAAGCCGCGACCGCGCCACATCCGCCTGGACATGGATGCCGCCGAGGAGCTGAGGCTCGATTCAGGCGGACGCGCGCAAGGTCAAGCAGATCGTCTACAACCTGCTCTCCAACGCGGTCAAGTTCACCACCGAAGGCGGCCAGGTGACCCTGCGCGCCGGCCGCGTCCCGCGCGCCGAAGTCGGCCGGCTGTCCGGCTCCTGGACGGGCCGGAGCTTCCGCTGGCCGACAACGAGTTCGCGGAATTTCTCAAGATCAGCGTCACCGACAGCGGCATCGGCATCTCGCCGGAAGGGCTGGAGCACCTGTTCAAGCCTTTCAGTCAGATCGACAGCGGCCTGGCGCGAAAATTCGAGGGCACGGGACTCGGGTCTGGCCATGGTCAAGCTCCTCGCCGAGCTGCACGGCGGCGCGGTGGCGGTGGAAAGCGCCGTGGGCGAGGGCTCCTGCTTCACGGTCTGGCTGCCGCTCCGGGCGCCGGAGGAAGAGGCGCTCGCGTCGGCCAGAGCGCCGGCCGCCCCCGTATCGAGGCGCTGGCGGGCGCGCGCACCGCGCTGGTGGTGGAAGACGACTTCAAATCCGCTGATCTGATCCGCGTGCAGCTCGAGGCGGAGGGCTTCAAGGTGCTGCACGCCGCCTCCGCCGAGGCCGCGCTCGTCGCTCGCGGTGCAGCAGCCGTTGTCGCTGATCACCCTGGACATCATGCTGCCCAACATGGACGGCTGGGAATTCCTCAGCCGCCTCAAGCAGGTGCCGGCGCTCGCGCGCATCCCGGTCGTGATCATTTCGATCGTGGCGGATCGCAACAAGGGCTTCGCGCTCGGCGCCGCGGCGGTCATGCAAAAGCCCATCTCCCGGCAGGAGCTGTACGAGTCGCTCGTCGATCTGGGTCTGTTCCCCGTCTCGCAGGGCCAGACGCTGAAAGTCCTGGTGGTCGATGACGATCCCAAGGCAGTGGAGCTGATCGCCGTCCGCATCCTGGGCCTGGCCAGTACCGTGCTGCGCGCGTACGGCGGCCGCGAGGCGATCGATACCGCGCGGCGGGAGCTGCCGGACTTGATCGTGCTCGATCTGATGATGCCGGACGTGAACGGCTTCGACGTGGTGGAGGCGCTCAAGCTGAACATCCCGACACGGCTCGCATTCCGATCCTGGTGGTCACCGCCAAGCAGATCACCGCCGAGGACCGCGCCAAGCTGAACGGCTATGTGGCGGCGATCATGGAAAAGGCCGAGTTCGACCGCCGACCGCTTCACGGCCGAAGTCCGGCGGGCCATGTCGGGCGCGCCGATCGGTCGCCTGACATGGCAAGAGTCCTGATCGTCGAGGACAACCCCGCCAACATGACGCTGGCGGTGTTCCTGCTGCAGTCGGCGGGCCATACCGTGCTCAGCGCGACGGACGCAGAGGCCGGGCTGACGCTGGCGCGCGACGAGCAACCCAACCTGATCCTGATGGATATCCAGCTTCCCGGCATGGACGGCCTCGAAGCCACCGCGCTGCTCAAGCGGGACGACGCGACGCGCGCCATTCCGGTGATCGCCCTCACCGCCCTGGCGATGAAGGGCGACGAGGGCGCATTCGAGCCGCAGGGTGTGATGGCTACATCGCCAAGCCGATGCGCTATCAGGACTTTCTGGCGGCCATCGCGGCTCAGCTGGCTTCGAAGCCATGAACCCGAGTCCCGACGTCGCTGACCACCCGCGCGCATTCTGATCGTGGACGATGAACGCCACAACAGACAGTTGCTGGAGGTCATGCTCGCGCCGGAAGGCTTTCACCTCCTGACCGCGGCCAGCGGCGCGGAAGCGCTCGCCATGGTGGCGCAGCAGCCGCCCGACCTGATCCTGCTCGACGTCATGATGCCGGGCATGGACGGATACCAGGTGGCGGCCAGGATCAAGGGCAACCTCGCCACCAAGAACATTCCCGTCATCATGGTCACCGCCCTGGACGATCGCAACGCCAGGATGCTCGGGCTGAGCGCCGGAGCCGAGGACTTTCTCACGCAAACCCGTGGATCGTGCCGAGCTGTGCATGCGGGTGAGAAACCTGTTGCGCCTCAAGGCCTACGGCGACTACTCACGACAAGTACAGCCAGATGCTCGAAGGCGGGGTGGGCTCGCGCACGGCCGACCTGGTCGAGAGCGAGCGTCTCTACCGATCGACATTCGACGCGGCGCCCGTCGGGATCGTGCACGTGGGCCTGGACGGGCAGTGGTTGCGGGTCAATCAGCGCCTCTGCGATCTCCTGGGATACTCGCGCGAGGAGCTGCAAGGTCTACCGTTCGGGAGCTCATGCAGTCTGAAGAAGTGGCCGGCGAGGCCGAGTCATTCCGCCAGATGGCCGCGGGAACGCTGGACCGCCACGTGGTCGATGAGAAGCGATTATCGACGGCGAGACGGCGGCTTCATGTGGGCCAGGGTCAACATGTCCGTCCATCGCGACGCGGAGGGATCAGTCCCGCATTTCATCTCGGTCATCGAGGACATCACGGAACGGCGGACGCTCGAGGCACAGGTCCGGCAGGCGAACAAAATGGACGCGATCGGGCGATTGGCGTCGGGCGTCGCCCACGATTTCAACAATCTGCTGACGGTCATTCTCGGGTTCGCCGAGCTCGTGACCGCCGACAGTCGCCATGGCGAGCCAGCACGGGAAGGATCTCGGCGAGATCATCAAGGCGGCCCAGCGTGCCGACGGGCCTCACCAAACAACTGCTCGCGTTCAGCCGTCAGCAAGTGCTGCACGCCGCGCCTCTCGATGTGAACGGGCTGATCACGGAAATGACGGGCATGCTCGGCAGGTTGATCGGCGAGGACATCGAGGTCGCGCTGGCCCTGGCACCCAATCTCTCGCCTGGCGCTCGCGGATCGCGGCCAACTGGAGCAGGTCGTGATGAACCTCGTGGTCAACGCGAGAGACGCCATGCCCGGATGGTGGGAGCGTGACGATTGAAACGGCGGACGTCGAGCTCGAGAACTCCTCCTTCCACGAGGAGGCGATCGTGCAAGGGCACTATGTGATGCTCGCCATCACCGACACCGGCAGCGGGATGACCAAGGAGATCCAACGGCACCTGTTCGAGCCGTTCTTTACGACCAAGGAAACCGGGAAAGGCACCGGCCTCGGCCTGTCGACGACCTACGGCATCGTCAAGCAGAGCAAAGGGCTACATCTGGGTGTACAGCGAACCCGGCCGGGGACGACATTCAAGGTCTACTGGCCGCGTTCGAGCCGTGACGTCCCCTTGCAGGTTCTCGGCTCGGTGGTCAGCCGCGCCTGTCAAGAGCGCGTCGGAGACCGTGCTGCTCGTCGAAGACGAGGCCGAGCGTGCGTCAACTCTCGAAGCGCATCCTCGACCATGCCGGCTATCGAGTGCTGGAAGCGGCCAACGGGGACGACGCCGAGCGAGTATTCGCACAGACATGCCGGCTCGATCGATCTGGTTGTGACCGACGTGATCATGCCTGGCTGCGGTGGTCCCCGAGCTGCTCAGCCGGCTGCAGGTTCGAGCACCCGCGCTGAGGGTGCTGTACATGTCGGGCTACACCGATCAATCCGCCGTGCAGAAGGCGGGAATCGATCGTGGCCTCCCGTTCGTCCAGAAGCCATTCACGGCCGCAAGAGCTCGTGCGACAGGTACGCCAGGCGTTGGAACGATCATCCGCCGAGGATGAACGCGCGCGGATCATTTCAGGCTTTGACCCGCGGCGTGTAGGCAGAACCCGGCGGCTCGACGACGTCAGATCCCGCTCGCGGTCGTTCACCGGAAGACCGCGCCCCGGCGAACGCATCCACCCCAAAGGGCACCGGCGGCATCGCCACCGATTTTAAGCGGTCGGACCTTTCGGGTGTGACCGTGTTGGTGATCGACGACCAGGCGGAGGCGCGCGATCTGATTCAGCGGCTCCTGGCAGAATGCGACGCGAAGGTCATCACGGCCGGGACGGCCGCCGAGGCCCTCAGGGCGGTCGAAGCCGAACGGCCCGACGTCCTGGTGAGCGAGCGATCGGCATGCCGGACGTCGACGGATACGAACTCCTCAGACGGGTGCGGGCGCTCGGGCATGCCGGGAGGGCGGGTGCCCGCGATCGCCCTCACCGCCTTTGCCCGCTCCGAGGACCGCACACAGGGCCTGCGAGCCGGCTTCCTGGTCCGTGTCTCGAAGCCCGTCGGGCCCGCTGAGGCTCATCGCCACGGTGGCAAGCGTCGTTGGGCGCGACCGGCGAGCTATCGGCTCAGTAGCATGCGGTCCCTCATCGAAGGGTCAGCGCTCCGGCCGCCGCTCGGTCGGCGGCGGATCGTACGCGCGGATCGGCGGCAGGGGCCGGTCCACCGCTCGACCTCCACCAGGGCGTGCTGCCCCGAGCAGGCCTGGGCGAGCTTCGACGTGCCGCGGTCGAAGGTGAGCACGTTCGGATTGCCGTGGACGCACATCGCGTCGGGGTCGGCCGGGTCGAGCGGGTCGTACCAGGCGCCCGTCGCGAGCTGGACCACGCGGGGCGCACGGCATCGCGTGACGACGGCGCCCGGCGAGACAGCTCCCGCGGTCGTTGTACACGCGCACCACGTCGCCGTCTCCGGACGCCGCGCGTGCGCGGCGTCGACCGGATGGATGCGGATCGGCTCGCGTCCCTGCACCTTCGAGGCCTGGCTGAACGCGCCCACGTCGAGCTGGCTGTGGAGGCGCGCCGTCGGGTTGTTCGCGACCAGGTGGAGCGGGAAGCGCCCGGCGAGCGGCGCGCCGAGCCACTCGGTGGGCTCGAGCCAGGACGGGTGACCGGGACAGTCCGCGTAGCCGAAGCCGTCGATGGTCGCCGAGAAGATCTCGATGCGGCCGCTCGGCGTGCCGAGAGCGCGCGCCCTCCGGGTCGTCGCGGAACTGCTTGAAGGATCACCAGGTCGTCGTCGGCGTCCGGCACCTCGAGCGAAGCCGGCCGCCCAGAACTCGTCGAAGCCGGCGAAGCGCCGGCCGCCGTCGGCTGGCGACCTTGGCGCGCCAGCCGTCGTAGAGGTGCCGGAGCCACGCCATCTCGTCCCGCCCTCGGTGAAGCGCGGGCCTGACGCCGAGCGCCCCGGCGAGGTCGGCGAAGATCGCGATACTCGCTCCGGGCCTCGCGCGTACGGCGCGACCGCCTGGCGCATCGCGATCAGGCAGGGGTCGTTCGGAGAGCCGCCGATGTCGTTCCGCTCGAGCGTCATCGTCGCCGGCAGCACGACGTCGGCGTGGCGCGCCATCGGCGTCCAGAACGGATCGTGGACGACGATCGTGTCCGGCCGGTTGCGAGGGCGCGGCGCAGCCGGCCGAGGTCCTGGTGGTGGTGGAAGGGATTGCCGCCGCACCAGTAGACGAGGCGGATCGCGGGTAGGTGAGCGCGCTGGCCGTCGAAGTCGAACGGCTCGCCCGGCTGGAGCAGCATGTCCGCGAACCGGGCGAACGGGATGACGGCGCGCACCGGGTTCGCGCCGCTGCGGCAGCGTCGGCGGATGGCTCGCGCAGGGGCGCCCGGCCGATGTAGCCGAGCGAGCCGTAGCCGCTGGCCGAACCCGCCGCCGGGAAGCCCGATCTGACCGAGCATCGCCGCGAGCGTCACGACCATCCACGGCGCCTGCTCGCCGTGCTCGATGCGCTGGAGCGACTAGTTCGCGTTGATCAGGGTCCGCTTCGCCGCCATCCGCCGCGCCAGCGCGCGGATCGTCGCGGCGGGATTCCGGAGAGCCGCTCGGCCCACTCCGGCGTCTTCGGACGTGCCGTCGTCGGCGCCCAGGAGGTAGCGCTCGAAGCGGTCGAATCCGGCGCAGTAGCGGTCGAGGAACGCGCGGTCGGCCAGTGCCTCGTCGACCAGCGTGCACCGCGAGGCCGAGCATGACGGCGACGTCGCTGCCCGGCACGACCGGGAGCCACTCGGCGTCCGACGAACTCCGGCAGATCGTCGCGCATCGGGCTCAGCAGCACGAACTCGGCGCCGCGCGCCTTCGCCGCGCCGCAGGTGGTCCCGCACGGGTGCCGGCTCGCGCCGCCCGGGCTCACCATCGTGTTCTTGAGCGGGATGCCGCCGAAGCAGACGAAGCAGCTCCGTGTGCCGCTCGATCACCGACCACGCCGTCGCCCGGTCCAGGAACTCGCGCATCGATCCGACGACGTGCGGCATGATCACCGATCAGGGCGCCGTTGCTGTAGCGTGTGCTCGCCGCGCACGAAGCCGCCGAGGCAGTTGAGGAACCGGTGGAGCTGGCTCTGCGCGTGATGGAAGCGGCCGGCGCTGCTCCAGCCGTACGAGCCGCCGTAGACGGCTCTCGCCGCCGTACGCAGTCGTAGACGCGGCGCAGCTCGCGCGACGGGAGGTCGATTCGCCGTCGGCCAGCTCACCGGCACGAACGGCTCGCGCGCCGCGACGCGCGTCGGGCCCGGGCCCCGGTCGAGCCACCCGGCGCGGATCATGGGCTGCGCGATGCGGGCGCGGTGCCGCGAGGCTCTCGACGATGTTGCCCAGGAGCGGCGAGGGATCCGGGTCGTGCCGGTAGGGGTGGATCGCGACGACCGTGCCGTCCGCGACCTCGGCCTCGAGGCGCCCCAGTGAGAGGTGCGGCGCGAGCGCGCGCGGCATCGTCCGCCAGCGTCATCCAGAGCCGCGCCGATGGCGGCATCGTTTGACGCCGCTCGCGCCCTGCAGTCATTACTGGCGCCACCGAAGATGGCAGCAGGTCGCGGTGCCGTGGGCGAACAGCGTTCCCTCTTGGCTTTTCCTCACGTA
>ERZ1370068.9378-contig-8161_pt1 | contig 10560 bp, 21 predicted proteins | sample MGYA00561227_ERZ1370068 | MGnify/ENA primary metagenome ERZ1370068 (study PRJEB38410, sample SAMEA6850437) | metagenome | study: Metagenomic assessment of the ecological functions of the soil: analysis of the soil microbiota associated with the...
TCGACCGTCATCTTCGCCATCGTCGCGATCGAGTTGCGGCGGGTGAGGAAAACCGTTCCCACGGAAGCCCCTGCGCTCGCGCGCGTCTAGGACATCGACCAGATTTGCCAACCCCGCCGGAGGCCCGAGGTTGGCGCCGCCGAGAAGGATCAACTCCTCACGCGGTAGCGCTCGGCGCCGGCAGCGCGAGCGGCGTCTTCATCCTCACGATCTGTTTCTGCACCGTCGCCGTCGACGATCGCGACGCTCGCCAGCGGAGCCGTCGTCGGTCTGGCTGACGACGATCTGCCTGGGATGGCGAATCAGGTGGTCGTAGCGTTCGAGCGCTACGTCGAGCAGGTCGTCCTTCGAGTCGCGCGTGATGCCGATGAGCGGGATCCATTCAGCCGGGTAATCTGGTCGCCGAGGTCGAGGACGCCACTGCGATCTCGGCCCATTTCCCGGTCAGCGCCTTCGACATCCGATCGAAGAACTCTCTCCACTCCGCGCGTGGTACGTCTGCCTGCATGTCGTCCTCCGTTCCCTTTCGACTGCGTGAGCCGGTCGGCGGATTGCAACAGCGGTCGTCCATCTGGAGCTTGATATGGACGACCTGCCGCGAAACCATTTCCTGATGCACGCGACGATGGTTCAGCACGCTGCTGCGAAAGGCGTTCCGATGCCTGAGGTCGCCGTGGCCGTGGCGGGCGATGCTGGATTCTCATCGGCGGCTTCTGCGTGCTGACTGGTTTTCAGCCGTACGTCGGGCTCTCGTGTATCGCCCTGCTGGCCGTGCAGCCTCGACGTCCGGCGTCGGGTCCGCGTTTAGGCCACGTCGCGGGCGGCAATCGGCGTTGGCAGATTCGCCTGCCGTTGGAGGATCAACGCCATGCGGCGAATCGCTCTCTATGTAGGGCTGATTCCGCGAAGGTAAGAACTAGGTTGAGGTCGGTGCATTAGTCACCTGAAGGAGCACCTCCACATGGGCGACAAAGGGCGGCAAGAAGGACAAGGCCAAGAACAAGCAGCAGCACGACCTGAAGCAGAAGGCCGACGCGAAGCGGATCCAGGTGAGAAGACCCCGCGCAAGATGCCGTAGGGTCGGGGAACGTCATCTCACCGCGGTCTGGTAGCTGAGCGTCTCCTGCCAGCGGCCGCTTGCCCCGAGCGACCCAGTCGAGGGGTCGCGCTTCACCCAGACGCGCGTGATGCGCAGCAACTGTCCGCTGTCGGCCTGATGCTGCGACGTCATCACGACCCCGTCTCCGAATCTCGAAGAGCTTCGCGGACAGCAGCTTCGTCGGCCTGACGCTGCCGAGCGAGCCTTTCGCGATCGCCAGGCGGATCGCGTGGCCTTGTCGAACGTGCGATCGCTGTTCGCGCTGACGAGCGCAATTTCGTCTGCCGCCACCTCGTTCCACTCGCGTGCCTTGCCGCCCATCGCGGCTTCCTCGAGCGACGTGTAGGCTTTCATCACCACGCGCCCGCGGCGGTTTTCGGCGTATGCGGCACCGCGCCGCACGGGTTCTCGCATTTGCTGCCAACAGCAGGTGCGGCACTCGCGGGCGCCGGTGCGTCGAGCGACTTCACCTCCTGGTAGACGAGCAGCCGCCAGCCAGCGGGTCGCTTCACCCACACGCGCAGCGTGTGGAGCTTGCCCGCGTTGACCTCCACGACGCCAACACTGCCGCTACCCGTATGCACATCGTCTGCGCGCCGGCCTCATCGGCGATGGCCGGCCGGGGAGCGACTGCCGCGCTCGAGCGGCGTCGAGCGTCGTCCCGTCGCTGCTCGTCCACGTGAAGTCCTGGTCGAGGAACGCCGCCACGGCCTTTGTATCCTGCGTCGCCGCTGCGCGCACGAACGCCCGATCGGCTGAGCTCGCGGCGGAATCCAACGGCGCGGCGGAAGTCGTGACGGCGGCGGCGACTGCAATCAAAAGCGTCAGCATGACCGGAAAGTCTAGCCCAACGACAGCCGCGCCGCATCGTGGCTTCCGGCTTGCGAGTGTTCACGCGATCGCCGGAGGTCGATCGGAATGCTCAACCGTGGCTCGGTCCTCATCGTCGCGTGCGTGCTCTCGGCGTGTGCAAGCAAGGCGCAGTTGCCGCTCTCCGCGGGCGTCGGTCCGCAGCCAAATCTTCCTCCCCGAAGACGTCGGTCGTCCCAACCGTCAAGGTCGCCACCGCCAAAGGGTGGCCGGCCGGGGCGAAGCCTGTCGCCGCCGAGGGCACGAGCGTCGCCGCGTTCGCGCTGGGGCTCGAGCATCCACGGTGGCTGTACGTGCTGCCCAACGGCGACGTGCTCGTCGCCGAGACCAACGCACCTCCGCGCCCCGAGGACGCGAAGGGCATCAAGGGAAAGTTCTTCAAGCACTATCAGAAGAAAGCCGGTGGCGCCGCGCCGAGCGCGAACCGCATCACGCTGCTGCGGGATACCGATGGTGACGGCCGTTCCGGAGACACGCTCCATCTTCATCGCCGGGCTGAACGGGCCGTTCGGCATGACGCTGGCCGGCAATACGTTCTACGTGGCGAATGCCGACTCGCTGGTCAAGTTCCGTACTCACCGGGACAGACGCAGATCAGCGCAGCCCCTGTGAAGGTTGCGGATTTGCCCGGAGGCCCGATCAACCACCACTGGACGAAGAACGTGATCGCCAACGCCGATGGATCGAAGCTGTACGTGGCGGTCGGGTCCAACAGCAACGTCGCCGAGAACGGCATCGAGGGCAGAGGAAGGGCGCGCCGCGGTCTGGGAGATCGACGGCCGCCACGGGCGCGCATCGCGTGTTTGCGTCCGGTCTCCGGAATCCCGTCGGCATGGCGTGGGAGCCGGAGACCCGTGCGTCTGTGGGTCGCCGTCAACGAGCGCGACGAGCTCGGGAGCGACCTCGTGCCCGATTACATGACCTCCGTGCGCGACGGCGGGTTCTACGGATGGCCGTACAGCTATTACGGCCAGCACGTCGACGAGCGCGTCAAGCCCCCGCGTCCGGATCTCGTCGCGAAGGCGATTCCGCCCGACTACGCGCTCGGACCGCACACGGCGTCGCTCGGCCTGGCCTGGGCATCAGCGACGTCGCTGCCGCCGCGCTTCGAACACGGCATGTTCGTCGGCCAGCATGGATCGTGGAACCGCCAGCCGCGCAGCGGATACAAGGTGATCTTCGTGCCGTTCGCGGGCGGGCATCCGTCGGGTGAACTGATCGACGTCCTCACGGGCTTCCTGACGCCGAGAGGGTGATGACGCGATGGGACGTCCCGTCGGCGTCGCGATCGCGAAGGACGGCTCACTGCTGGTCGCTGATGATGTCGGTAATACGGTGTGGCGAGTGAGCGGAGCCGGCGGAACGCGTTAAATCCCAGAATCCCAAATCCCAGATCCCAAATCAAAAAAATCCCAACGCCCCGAAGGACGTTGGGATTTGGGTTGGGATTTGCGGTTTGAGGATTTACTGCGTCGAGCTGGTCGGCGCCTTCAGCATCATCAGCTTCTGCACGCGCCAGTTCGTGAGCTCGCCGACCAGAATCCCGTTCGGGTCGCGGCAATCGATCTCATGCACCGACCCGAACTGCTTCATCTGCTTGCCACCTCACCAAAACGGCCGACGATCTTCCCATCCAGCTCCATCTTGTAGATCTCGCCGTTGTCGAAGTTGCCGATCGCGTTCGAGTTCGAGCTGAAGAGGTACTGATGCGGCCCTGGTGATACGCACACCGTCCACGGGGTGCCGACGTTCAGGTACTGCGTCTTGAAGTTCAACTCGTTGTCGAGCACCTGGACGCGGTTGTTGCCGCGGTCCGCGATGTAGACGTTGCCCTGCGCGTCCATGGCCAGCCCGTGCGGCGTGTTGAACTCGAGCGGGCCCGCGCCGCGGTGGCCGGCCATCTTGAGGAACACGCCGTTCTTGTCGTCACTTCACGACGCGCGAGTTGCCGTAGCCGTCGGACACGAAGATGTTGCCCTGCGCGTCCCAGCCGACGTCCGTCGGGCGGTTGAAGCTCTCGCCCGCGACGCCCGCGCCGACGACCGGCGGCGGCGCTGCGGCCTGCTGGCCGCCGCGTCCCGCCGCCACCTCACGTCCCGCCGCGGGTGCCGCCGCCTCGTCCAGCGGCTCCCGCCGGCGGAGCAGGCGGCTCGTAGTTGCGGACGTTGATCGATTCCGGCTTGCGGCCGATCGTCATCAGGATCCGGCCGTTCGGGTCGAACTTCATCACGAGGTTCGCGCCCTCATCGACCACCCAGATGTTGTCCTGCGAGTCGATGCGGACCACGTGCGCGAAGAGGAACCCGTAGATGCCGACGCCGATCTCGCGGACGTAGGCGCCCTTGTCGTCGAACTCGAAGAGGCGCGAGCCGCTGTGCGTGAACACGCGCGAGCCGCCGAGCGTGGCGGTCATCGTGCCGGTCCGCGTGTAGACGAAGACGTGTCCCTTCGAGTTGGTCGCCACACCGGGCACTTCGCCGAGATACATCTTGTCGGGCAGCTTCAGGAAGTTCGGCACCGAGTCGAACGGGATCTCGGGAACGGCCAGCTGCGCGCCACCGAACTGCTGCTGCGCCGAGATGGCATGCCCGGCGGCGAGGACCAGCAGCGCGACGAACGAAAGTGTGAGTATGCGTTTCATGGTTCCTCCCTTACCGCGCCGCCGTGGTCGTGGGCCGCGCCGCCTGCTGCGGGTGCAGGATGATCTTCTGTGCGCGCCACGCGGTGATCTCGGACACCCACAGCTCGTTCTCGTTGCGGCAGTCGAGCCCGTGGATCGTGCTGAATTCCTTCAGTTGCTTGCCGGCCTTGCCGAACTTGCCGACCACCGTGCCGTCGAGCTCCATCTTGTAGACCTCGCCGGTGATGTCGCGCGCAGCCGCGCGGGTTGCTGTCCGGATAGGAGTTCGACGAGTAGAGATGCACTGATGCGGGCCCGGCGTGATGCAGAGCGTCCACGGGTTGCCGACGTGATCGTAGATCGCGCGCAGCACCAGGTTGTTGTCGAACACCTGGATGCGGGCGTTGCCGCGATCGGCCACGTAGACGTTGCCCTTCGCGTCGACCTGCAGGCCGTGCGGCGTGTTCATCTGTCCCGGCGCGGCGCCGCGCGTCCCGACCGACTTGATGAACTTGCCGAACTTGTCGTACTGACGACGCGCGAGTTGGTGTAGCCGTCGGAGATGAAGATGTTGCCCTGCGCATCCCAGCCGATGTCGGTGGGACGGCCGAGCGCGTACGGCTGCGCGTTGGGCGGCGGCGTGCCGGCCGGCGGCCGCCGCTTCGAGACCCTCGACGGCCTCGGGCCGTCGGCCGATCAGCATCAGCACCTTGCCGGCGGGATCGAACTTGATGACCATGTTCGAGCCCTCGTCCACGGCCCAGATGTTGTCGTCCTTGTCGACGCGCGACGGCGTGGGCGAACAGGAACCCGTAGAGATCCTGACCGATCTCGCTTGACGAAGGTCCCGTTCTGATCGAATTCGAAGAGCCGCGTCGCGGCGCTGCGCGTGTAGACGAAGACGTGCCCTTTCGAGTTGGTGGCGATGCCGATGCCTTCGCCGATAGTACAGGTTGTCCGGAAGCTTCAGAGCGTTCGGCACCGAGTCAAACGGGATCTCGGGGACGTTCTGCACCTTCGCCTTGGACTGGGCAAATAGCGGCATCGCCGTGAGCAGCACCACGACAGCCAGGCAGACTTGAACACGCCTCATGGGAGCCTCCACAAACCTTACGAGTTGCCGTTTCCGAGCGGGGGTTGCTGGCGGGACATTGTATATGCGCCGCTTGGCCCCAATCTCAAGGGCAAAGGGGCTTGCTCTGCCGTCATGGGCCAATGACCGTCCTGCGTCCCGCTGAACGCCTTTTGCTCGTGTATTTCGCCTACACCGTCGTGGTGTCGGCCGTTCTCGGCGGCTTTGCATGGAGAGTGGTGGCGATTGCGGCCGCCGCGGGGGCGCTGATCTGGGTCCTGACGGCCATTTCGCCCCGGTCCGTCGTGCGGGACTGGGCGCCGGTGGCGCTGGTGCCGGTCGCCTACTGGCAGATGGACTTCATCAGGGCGGCCCGACGCGGCCGCCGGCTTGCGCGCCGCTGGCTGCCTGTTGATGAGTGGTTTTTCCGCCACGCGCATCCCGAATCCTGGGGTGGCGCAGGCTCGGTCCTGCTCGAAACTGCCTTACGCCCTCACCGTATGCGATTCCGCCTGCCGCCGTCGCAATCCTGTACGTCCTCCACCGCCGGGATCGCGTCGATCGCTTCCATCGGGTCTTCTTCGCCGGAACGCTCATCGCCTACGCGCTGCCGCCGTTCTTTCCGTCCGCCTCGCCGCGCCTCGTCCACGCGGCCGGCTGGCAGCCGCCGATGAACGTCATGCGGCACTTCAACATCTGGCTGCTCGATCGCGCCGACATCCACAGCAGCGTCTTCCCGAGTGTGGCCACGTCGCCGCTGCCTTTTCGGCGGCATTCGGCCTGCTTCGCGGCGCGCTTCCGGAACGGAAGCGGATTGGCGGCGGATGCTGGTCCTCGCCTTGCTCATCGCCGCCGCAACTGCTTATGGCCGCGCTACCACTATGCCGTCGATGCCCTCGGGAGCATGGCGATAACCGTGATCGCGTGGAGATTTTTGGTTAAGCCCCGCACTTTGGTGGTAGCCGTCGTCGCGGCGTCGAGCTCTGGCGGGATCGCGCGCAGCCGCGGACGACGCGATGTCGCCCTCGGATCAGGAGGTCATCGCGCGCACGTTCGCGCCGGTGCTCGTGTTCCATCCCGACGAGGACTTCTTTCCGCTCAACTCCCGCGACGGCGTCGCGGCCGGCGACGACCCCGAGGGCGTACGTGACCGCGTCGCGAAGCTACGCCGCGCTGTCGCGGCACGATCGTCTCGCGCGTGCCGCCGTCGGTTACCGCGTCTTCTCGCGCGTCGATCGTGGGCGTCGAATCCGTCGTCATCGAATACTGGTGTCACTACCTCTACAACGCGCACACCCTGCGCGTCGGATGGCTTCCGCATCGCGCGTTCGCGACAACCATCCGGAGGATCTCGGAGCGGCTCTACCTGGTGTTGACGCCGACCGCGTGGCGAGACGATGAGTCGCATGACGAGGGTGGGCGAGGCGGTCGTTCCGCATCCGCCTCGTCGTGGCCAACGCGCACGACGGCAGCGTGCCTCCGAACCAGCATAACGCCGACGCCGGCACGGCCGTCACGCCGCCGCTCACGATCCTGGTCGAGCGGCGGGTCGCATGCGATGGCTCCCGACATCAACCACGACGGACGTTTCACGCCGTCGATCGACAGCACCGCGCCAGGGAAACTGATGTGGGGCATACGCGATGGCGGCAACGCGTGGGGCTGGTACCGCGCCTCGCATACGGCCATGCGCGACCACACGGCCGTCCGCCTGTGGCGAGGACACCGCGGCTCCAGCCGGGGTGCGATGCGACCCGCACGCGCTGTACTCCGGTAACCGATCTTCAACGATGGTTCGAGGGCCTTCAGTTGTCCGATCGCGAACGCCTGACATCGTCGGACACACGTCGCATGGGGTGACGCGCGTCTTCGGCGACGTGCGCGTCGAGAACCTGATGGTGCCGGCCGACCTCCCGATGGCCGCATGCTCGATCGCATGCTGACGCGGCGGACGCGGACGCAGTGAAGCGCATGAGGCCGGCTTCACGATGCTGGGGAAGGCCCCGGCGGGGATTGTGGGAAGCGCTTCTTCTGGGACGTTCCCTCGCAGCGCATGCCCGACGTCGTGGCCGACGTGTCTCGCGATCGTTCCCGCGGGGAAGCCCACGCGGCTGGAGGCGATCGTGACCGGTTCGCACGCGCCTCGATGCGACCACGCGAACGTGCTCGTGGGAGCCGGATGGTTTTTCCGTCGCCGGGTCACACCCTGACGGCGTGATCGGCTTTGACGTTCGCGTCGGGCGGTTCCACGTGCATCCGCGTACTCGGCTCGGCCACGACTGGCTTCACGCGAACCTCGTCGCGCTGTTCTGAGCCACACTCGCATGCCCGCGCGCATCCGGATTGTTTGACAACGTCATGCCCCGGACCTACCATCCCGCCCATGTCGCATCGTCGTCTCTTGCAGGTGCTGCGTCAGTGCTCTTCGCGGTCACGGCTTCATCGGCTGTCATCCATGCGGGCCAGGCGCGTGCGGCGAGCGCGGGCGTGATAGCGCCGCGCAGGCGACGCGCGTGGACAGGCCGTCTTCAAGGCGACAGAATGCGCGGCCTGCCACGGGCGACATGCTGGAAGGCCTGGTCGGGCCGCCACTGGCCGGTGACGAGTTCCTCAAGGCGTGGGGAAACCAGCCGCTGTCCGGAGCTGGTGAGCAAGATTCAGAAGACGATGCCGCAGACCGAGCCGGGTCAGCTGGACACGACCGCAGGCGGTCGATCTCGTCGCGCACATCCTGCAGGTCGGAAAGTTTCCGGCGGGGCAGGCCGCGCTGCCCGAAGGCGACGCGACGCGCTGAAGCAGGTCGTGCTCGCGCCTGCTGCCGCGGCTCCCGCTGCCGCGCTGACACCTGTTGCGTCGCACGCGGTGCCGCCGCCGAGCGCGAACCTCGCGCAGTTGATGCGGGGCTATCTTCTTCCCGAGCTCGAACATCATCTTCAACGTGCAGGGCCACGACCCCGGCGAGAAGACGGGGACAGCGTGACTGAACCCTCCGCCACCAGCAACTTCTCGTGGGCTGACTGGGGCGCGGGAATCTATTCGCCGTGGAAGTGGTGGACTTTGCAGGGCTCGCGATCGCAGACGCCGCGCCGCTGCTGCTGGCGCCCGGACGCCGCTGCGAGAACGGCCGCACGGTGCCGGTCGAGCGCGACGACTGGAACAAGTTCACACTGGAGCTGATCGACGCGGGAAAGGCGTGCCTATAAGGCGTCGCAGTCGCGGAACCAGGAAGCAGTCAGCGACGTCGGCAACCAGCTCGCCGACGCCTGCCTGCACTGCCACGAGGTCTATCGTGACAAGCCGGGCGGCACGACCGCCGACCCGTCGAACAAAGCCGCGCGCTGTCTCCCGTAGCTTCGCTGGCGCCACCCTGCGCCGGGTTGGTGAGTCGGATCTGGCTGGTGCAAGTCGGATCCGGGTCCTGTGCAAGTCTGATTCGGGTCCGGTGCAAGTCTGGTCCGGGTCGGTCCAAGTCGGCCGCGGGTCCTAACGCCACCTCACACACGAAATTCCCGACAGTCGCCGACAGAAACCAGCGTCGCAACTGACCGAGATCGCCGTCGCACCAACCGAGATGCCCCTTGCACCGACCGGCGGCAGTGCTCATCGCACCGACTCGGCGCAGCGTGCCCGCACCGACTGAGATCCCTGCCGCACCGACCCGCGGCAGTGCTGCTTGCACCAACCCGCGGCAGTGCGATTGCACCCACCGGCGTAGCGTGCGCTCGCAACGACCTGGCGCAGCGTGCTCGCACCGACTGGCGAGCGCCTACCGGCGAAGCGATTTGAGCGCTTCGCCCAGCGCGCGAGCTCGTCGAGCATGACGGGCACCGCCTTTGTCGTGCGTCTCGTTGCTCTTGAACACCCCGTCCTGCATCAACTGCGTATAAAGGGGATGTTCACCGCCTCTACCATCGGCATCATCTTGAAGCCGGTCACCATCAGCTTCGCCGTCTGCACGGAACGAATGCCGCCGGACACGCCGCCATAGCTGACGAAACCGACAGGCTTATAGGTCCATTCGCGATAGAGGGTGTCGAGCGCGTTCACCAGCGCGGGCGGCATCGTGTAGTTGTATTCCGGTGACGAAGACAAAGGCGTCGGAGCCGTCGACGAGGGCGCCCCATTGCTTCGTCGAGTCGCGCACGCATTCTTCTTGCGCCGCGGTGCTGCGGCTCGTCGAGAATCGGCAGGTTGTGTTCCTTGGAGGTCGGCGACCTCGATGTCGAACCTGCCTGCAGTGCTTCGCGCGTCGACGAACCAGCGCGCAATCGCTTTCGCCTGCGCGTCCTTCGCGGACGCTGGCGAGAATGACCGTCAGTTTCATTATTTTTCTCGTCGGGATCCGGGATGCGGGATCCGGGATCCGATGCAGGATGCGGAAGTTCCCTGCCGACCGACGTGGCGCAAGGACCCAGCTTTGACGCACGTAAACAGCTTGTCGCGCGTGTCGGTGATGTCCAGGTTCCTCATCGTCAGCTGGCCGATGCGGTCCTGCGGCGTGAAGAACGCCTCGCCCTTTTCCATCGTGAGGCGCTCGGGCTTGTAGGTGAGGTTCGGGCTCGTCGTGTCGAGGATGGAGTAGTCGTTGCCGCGGCGGAGCTCCACCGTCACCTCGCCGGTCACGAGGCGCGCGACCCAGCGCTGCGCGCTCTCGCGCAGCCGCATCGCCTGGGAGTCGAACCAGCGTCCCTGGTAGAGGAACCGTCCGAGCTCCGCGCCCATCCTCGCGGTACTGCTCGATCGTGTCCTCGTTGTGGATGCCGCGTGATGAGGCGTCTCGTACGCGATGAAGAGCAGCGCCATCCCCGGCGCCTCGTAAATCCCGCGGCTCTTGGCTTCGATGATCCGGTTCTCGATCTGGTCGCTCATGCCAGTACGCAACTGAAATCCGAAGTACAA
>ERZ1370068.384-contig-10347_pt1 | contig 10556 bp, 13 predicted proteins | sample MGYA00561227_ERZ1370068 | MGnify/ENA primary metagenome ERZ1370068 (study PRJEB38410, sample SAMEA6850437) | metagenome | study: Metagenomic assessment of the ecological functions of the soil: analysis of the soil microbiota associated with the...
CTGAACGGCGTGATCAACTACTTCGGATCGATCTCGAACTCGATGGAACCGTTCCAGACGCACGAGCTCGTGCGCACGGCGAACACCGAGGGCCAGGGCAAGCCGCTCTTCGAGCTGCTGAAGTGTCAGCAGTGTCACGTGCTCGGCACGATCCCCAAGGATCAGCCCACGTCCAATCTCGCGCCGGACCTGCGCATGTCGTCCGAGCGGCTGCAGCCGGCGTGGATCAAGGAGTGGCTGAAGAAGCCGTCGGACATCGTGCCCGGCACGCGCATGCCGGCGTTCTGGCCCGACTACCCGAAGTCGTTCTACCCGCAGATGGGGGCGACGCCGAGGCGCAGATCACGGCGATCCGCGACTACCTGATGACGTTCCGCGGCGGTCCGAGCCCGAAGCCGGGGGCGGCGAAGTCGGCGAACAACAACAACTAGGCAGGAAGGGCGGGAGGCTGGACAGGCAGGAACTGTCCCTATCCCGCCTGTCCCGCCCATCCTGCCCGCTATAATCGCCCAGTGCTCCGCCCGGCCGGGAGTCTCGCCCCGCGTTCATCCCTCCGCGCTTCATCGACGACAGCGCGCAGGTGATCGGCGACGTCGAGATCGGCGAGGAGAGCGGCGTGTGGATGAACGCGGTCATCCGCGGCGACGTGCACTGATCCGAATCGGACGACGGTCGAACGTGCAGGACGGCACCGTCGTGCACGCGATGACCGGCGACGCACCCCACGTCGATTGGCGACCAACGTGACGATCGGCCACGGCGCGATTGTCCACGGCTGCACGATCGAGCACCAGTGCCTGATCGGATGGGCGCGATTCTGCTGAACGGCGCCCAGGTCGGCAGCGGATCGATCGTCGGCGGCGGGCACGCTGGTGACGGAGGGGATGAAAGTGCCGCCGAAGTCGCTCGGTCGATGGGCAGCCCGGGCAAGCGTCAAGCGGTTGCTGACGCAGGCGGAGAGTCGCCGGACGATCCAGCATCTACGCCGACCGGGCTACGTGCAGCATACCGCGTTGGACTACATGAACCCCGGCCGCGGGGGCTGTAGGCCAGTCATCCGATCATGGCAGCGACACAACCAGCGCGCGCACGGCGCGACTTTCTGCCGGACGACGTCCGCCGCCGCGAGCACGTGGCCGGCGTCGTGCGCGAGGTGTATGAACGCTACGGCTTCGAGCCGCTCGAGACGCCGGCCTTCGAGAACATCGAGACGCTGCTGGGCAAGCTACGGTGAAGAAGGCAACCAGCTGATTTTCAAGATCCTCGAAGCGAGGCGAGCACGAGGACATCGGCGAGGCCGACCTCGCGCTTCGCTACGACCTCACCGTCCCGCTGGCGCGCGTGGTCGCCGAGTATCAGAGCGAGCTGCCGGCGCTGTTCAAGCGCTATCAGATTCAGCCGGTGTGGAGCGCCGATCGGCCGGCCGCGCGGACGGTTCCGCGAGTTCTACCAGTGCGACATCGACGCGATCGGCTCGACGTCGCCGGTCGTGGACGCGGAAATCCTGCGGCGCGGTCGCCGAGATTCTCGAGCGCGCTCGGGTTCCGCGACTTCGTCATTCGCTTGAACCATCGTCAGGTGCTCACGGCGCTGCTCGACACCGCCGGCGTGTCCGGCGGCGCAGCACGGCGACGCCCTGGTCGCGCTCGACAAGCTGGACAAGATCGGGCGCGAGGGCGTGGCGAAAGAGTTCGCGGCGCGCGGCATCGCCGCGGACGCGGGGCACGAAGGCGCTCTTTACTTCACCTCCGCGCTGATCCGGGTGCGCTCCCGCCGGGGCACGAGGCGGTCGACAACTTGTCCGCGATCGCGCGCTCGCCGAGATCGACACCGGCGGCGGGGCGGATCCGCATCGATCCTCAGCCTCGCTGCGCGGCCTGTCATACTACACGGGCGCGATCATGGAGGTGGCCGTCGAAGGGATCGGCAGCCTCGGTGGCGGCGGGCGCTACGACAACCTCATCGGGATGTTCCTCGGCCGGGACATTCCGGCGTGCGGGTTCTCGCTGGGCCTCGAGCGGATCATCGTCGTGATGACCGAAGCGCGACATGTTTCCCGCGGCCGTGGCGCACGGGCGCCGTCGACGTGGTGGTCACGTTCCTGGACGAGGGCTCGCGCGGCGACGCGCTGAAGCTGGCAACCGAGCTGCGGGCGTCGGCGCTGCGCGCCGACGTGTTTCCCGAAATCGGCCGCAAGTTCGAGAAGCCGCTGAAGTTACGCCCCGCGCGCGGCGCGAAGCTGATGGCGATCTTCGGCGAGAACGAGCGCGCGAAAGGCGAAGTGAGCGTCCGCGACCTGCACACGCGCGAACAGAGCCGCTCGCGCGGGCGGATGCCGCGCGCGATCGCCGCGCTCGTCGCGGAACTTAGAACTTAGAACTCTAGAACTGACCTAGAACCCTAGAACCCTAGAACCTTAGAACGTTAGAACCTTTGCTCGAATGGCTGAACTGCTCGGTAATCTGACTCGAACCCACACCTGCGGCGCGATGCGCGCGGACGATGTCGGGGCGGACGTGGTGCTGCTCGGCTGGGTGCACCGGATGCCGCGACCTTGGCGGCGTGACGTTCATCGACATCCGCGACCGCGCCGGCGTGTCGCAGGTCGTCGTGCGCGAGAACGACGCGCTGATGGCCGATCGCCAAGAAGCCTGCGCTCCGGAGTTCGTGGTCGGCGTGTCCGGCGTCGTGCAGCGCCGCTCGTCCGACGACACCGTCAATCCCGAAGCTGGCGACCGGCGAAGTCGAGGTGCTCGCGCGCGAGATCCGCGTCCTGAACGAAGCGAAGACGCCGCCGTTCCAGATCGCCGAAGACGGCCCGGTCTCCGGAAGACGTCCGGCTCGCGCTACCGCTACCTCGACCTGCGCCGGCCGCGGCTGCAGCACAACATCGGGCTGCGCCACCGCGTCGTCGATGGCGATCCGCAAGTACTTCGACGCCCACGGCTTCTGGGAGATCGAGACGCCGATTCTGGCGAAGTCGACGCCCGAAGGGCGCGCGCGACTTCCTGGTGCCGAGCCGCGTGCACGCCGGGCGAGTTCTACGCGCTGCCGCAGTCGCCGCAGATCTTCAAGCAGATCCTGATGATCGCCGGGCACCGATCGCTACTTCCAGATCGTCGCGCTGCTTCCGCGACGAGGATCAGCGCGCCGACCGCCAGCTCGAGTTCACGCAGGTCGACGTCGAGATGTCGTTCGCGCGGCCGGAGACGATCTACGGCCTCGATCGAGCCGCTGATGCCGCACGATCTTCAAGGAGATCGGCCGCGAGGTGACGCTGCCGATCCGCCGGATGCCGTACGCCGAGGCGATCGCGCGCTACGGATCCGGACAAGCCGGACCTGCGCTGCGGGCTGGAGATCCACGATCTGTCGGACGTGCTTCCGCGAGTCCGAGTTCCGCGTGTTCAAGCAGATCGTCGCCGACGGCGGCGTCGTCCGCGGCTTCGCCGTGCCGGGCGGCAACAGCTACTCGCGCAGCCAGCTCGACGTGCTCGTCGATCAGGCGAAGCAGATGGGGTTCACCGGCCTGATCTGGGTCCGGCCCGGCGAGCCGCCGCTCGAGCTCGGTCAAGGCGCTCGAGCGAGGCGACGCTGCGCCCGGCGCTCGAGCGCGCCGAGCGCGTCGGCGGACGATCTGCTGCTGATGGCCGCCGGCACAGCCGGACGACACGTCGAAGCTGCTCGGCCAGCTGCGGCTGGCGATCGCGAAGAAGGAGAACCTGCTCGAACCCGGAGCGCCTTCGAGTTCCTCTGGGTCACCGACTTTCCGCTGCTCGAGTACAACGCCGAGGACGGCCGCTGGTATTCGATGCACCACCCGTTCACGGCGCCGCACGACGAGGACGTCGACAAGCTCGAGAGCGATCCGGGCGCGGTGCGCGCCAAGGCCTACGACCTGGTGCTGAACGGCATCGGAGATCGGCGGCGGCAGCGTCCGGATCCACGACGCGGCGCTGCAGGCGCGGATCTTCCAGCGCCTCGGCATCACCGACGAGGAGGCGAAGCTGCCGCTTCGGTTTCTTCCTCGAGGCGCTCGAATACGGCACGCCGCCGCACGGCGGCATCGCGCTCGGGCTCGACCGGATCGTCGCGATCCTGGCCGGCGAGTCGTCGATTCGCGAGGTGATCGCGCTTTCCGAAGACCGCCAACGCCGTCGATCTCGATGGCCGGCGCGCCGTCCGTCGTGGACGCGAAGCAGTTGCGCGAGCTCCATTTGAAGATCCAGAATTGAACTGATGAAGCGCATTACCGTCCCCGAAGAGGGGATCGAGACGCTGTTCGGCTCCTACGACGAGAACCTCAAGCACCTCGAGTCGCTCTTCAACGTCCGCATCCAGCACCCAGGGCAACGATCTGCTCGTCGAGGGCGAACTCGGCCAGCCTCGACAAGGTGGATCGCGTCGTCGGCCAGCTGTCGTCGCTGATGCGCGACGGCTACAAGCTGTCGAACGCCGACGTCAAGACCGCGCGCCGATCTGGTCGCGCAGGACACGCTCGTCGACCTGCGCGATCACTTCCTGAAGGGCAGCCTGACCGCCGCCGGCAAGCGCCGCATCGCGCCCGAAAACCGTCAACCAGCGCAAGCTACCTCGACGCGATCGAGCAGCACGACATCGTCTTCGGCATCGGCCCGGCCGGCACCGGCAAGACCTACCTCGCGATGGCGCAGGCGGTGGCGTTCCTGGTCGCCAAGAAGGTGAGCCGGCATCATCCTGGCGCGGCCGGCGGTGGAGGCGGGGAGAAGCTCGGCTTCCTGCCGGGCGACCTGCAGGAGAAGGTCAACCCCTACCTGCGGCCGCTCTACGACGCGCTCTACGACATGCTCGACGCCGAGCGGGTCGCGCGCTACATCGAGCGCGGCACCATCGAGATCGCGCCGATCGCGTTCATGCGCGGGCGGACGCTCAACGACTCGTTCGTCATCCTCGACGAGGCGCAGAACACGACCTCCGAGCAGATGAAGATGTTCCTGACGCGCCTCGGCTTCGGCGCCAAGGCGGTCGTCACCGGCGACATCACCGCAGATCGACCTGCCGCCGGGCGGCATCTCCGGCCTGGTCGAGGCGATGAAGGTGGTCGGCGCGATCGAGGGGATCTCGTTCGTCTACTTCGACGACCGCGACGTCGTCCGCCACAAGCTCGTGCAGCAGATCGTCAAGGCCTACGAGGCGTTCACCACCGGCAACGCGCGCGCGCCACCGCGGGGCTGCGCAACGTCGAGCCTCGGCGGCGTGACCAGCCGGGGCGAGCCGGTGGTCCCTCGACCGGATCTGGACGAGCCTGAGCGTGTATGCCCGAAGGTGATAAAGCGCGCCGGCCGCCTGCGAGTCCGCATCTCCGACGAGCGCGGCGCGCGCGCTTCGGGCGGACGGCCTCGGGTCATGGCTGTCGCGGATCGCCCGCCGCGCGCGCGCGGCGTCGTCGCCGTCGGCGCTGGTCAGCGACCGCCGCGTCCGCGCGTTGAACCGTTCGTATCGGCGGCAGGACCACGCGACTGACGTCCTGTCCTTCCCGCGGGCGGCCACTCGACGTCTGCTCGCGGCTCCTGATCCCTGATCCCTATTCCCGATCCCTGATCCTGCCTCGGAGACATCGTGATCGCGCGCGGCGTGGCCCGCCGCCAGGCGCGCGAGGCGGGGCACTCCGAGCGGACCGAGCTCCGCGTCCTGGCGCTGCACGGCCTGCTGCATCTGCTCGGCTACGATCACGAGCGCGACGAGGGCCGGATGCGGCGTGTCGAGCGCCGGCTGCGCCGCAAAGGTGGCCTTCGCGAGGGCTTGATCGAGCGCGCCCGATGATTCCGCTCAGCGTCTTCCTGCTCGCCTGCGCCGCCGTGTATCTCGGCGCGATCGAAGCGGCCTTCAGCGCGCTGATGCGGCTGTCGCTCCGCCTCGCCGCCGAGCGGACCAACCGGCCGGGCGGGCTCGGCACCTATCTCGACGACCCGCTGCTGCTCTTCATCCCGGTGCGCCTGCTGCTCGGCCTCGGTCACCGGCGCGGCCACGGCGCTGCTGGCGCGGCGATCGGCATCCACGACGCGCGGACGGCGCCGATCGTCGCGCTGTCGTTCGCGGCGTTCGTGCTGTTCTTCGAGCTGCTGCTGCCGCTGGTCATCGTCGGCCGCGACCCGGAGCGCATCCTCGAGCTGCTGCTGCCGACCTTCGCGCCGATCGCCCGGGCGCTCGGCCCGATGACGCGCTGGATCGCGCGGACGGTGCCGAGCGACGCGCCGCGGCGGCGCCCCGACCCCGGACGAAGCCGCCGAAGAAGCGAACGAGGCGGCGAAGGCCTACATCGACACCGCGGCCCACGAAGGGGTCATCAAGAGCGAGGAGCGGCGGCTGCTCCAGAGCATCGTCGACTTCGGCGACACGCTGGTCCGCGAGGTGATGACGCCGCGTCCCGACATCGTCGCGATCCGCGACACCGCCAGCGTCGGCGACGTCCGCGCGCTGTTCCGCGAGCAGGAATATTCGCGCTTTCCGGTCTACAAGGACTCGCTCGACAACATCGCCGGATTCGTCTTCGTCAAGGATCTCGGTCACGCTCAGCAGCGACGATGACGGCCGGCCGATCGTCGGCTGCTGCGGCCGGCGGTGGTCGTCCCGGAAACCAAGCGCGTCCCCGAGCTCCTGAAGCAGTTCCAGCGCCAGCAGACGCAGTGCGCCATCGTCGTCGACGAGTACGGCGGCACCGCCGGGCCTCGTCACCATCGAGGATCTGCTCGAGGAGATCGTCGGCGAGATCCGCGACGAGTACGACGTCGAGTCCGAGCCGATCGTCGACGAGGGCGGCGGCCGCTACGTCTTCAGCGGCAAGGTGAACATCGACGAGGTGCGCGCAGCGGCTGCACGTCGAGATCGAGCGCGAGGGGTTCGAGACGGTCGGCGGCTACCTGCTGTCGCACATCGGCCGCGTCCCGGCGGTCGGCGAGCGCGTTCGAGATCGACGGCCTGACCGTCGAGGTCCTCGACGCCGAGCGCCGGCGAATCAACAAAGTCCGGATCTGCAAGAAGGCGGTCGCGTCCGACGACGAGAGCACGCCGGCATCGGCGATCGGGCGCTCGCCAACCGGCGCTCGTCATGAAGGCCGGGTTCGTCTCGTTCATCGGCCGGCCGAATGCCGGCAAGTCGACGCTGCTCAACCGGATCGTCGGGACCAAGCTGGCCATCGTCTCCGACAAGCCGCAGACGACGAGGACGCGGATCCTCGGGCGTGAAGAACTATCCCGACGCGCAGGTGGTCTTTCTCGACACGCCGGGCATTCACCGGCCGCTGCACCGCATGAACGTGCGCATGGTCGACACCGCGCGTCGACACGATCGCCGAGGTCGACATCCTCGGCCTCGTCGTCGACGTGACCGAGCCGCCGGGCAAGGGCGATCGCTTCGTCATCGATCTGGTCGAAGCACACCGAAGGCGCCGGTCTTCCTGATCCTGAACAAGATCGATCTGATCAAGAAGTCGAAGCTGCTGCCGATCATGCAGCACTACGGCGAGCTGGGGATGCCTTCGCCGAGATCATCCCGGTGTCGGCCGGCACCGGCGACAACGTCGATCGCCTCGAGCGGGTCATTCGTCGACCGGCTGCCGGAGGGCGAGCCGCTCTATCCGGCCGGACTACCTGACCGACCAGCCGGAGCGGTTCTTCGCCGCCGAGATCGTCCGCGAGAAGCTGCTCGCAGCTGACCCACGCCGAGATCCCGTTTTCGAGCGCGGTCGGTGATCGACCGCTTCGAGGAGCCGGACGCCCGAAGCGCGGCTGATGCAGCTGTACTGCACGATCGTCGTCGATCGCGAGTCGCAGAAGCCGATCATCGTCGGCCGCGGCGGCGACATGATCAAGCGGATCGGCATCGGCGGCGCGCGAGGACCTCGAGAAGTTCTTCGACACGCGCGGTCTTCCTCGACCTGCACGTCCGCGTGAAATCGGAATGGCGGGAGGACGAGCAGCGTGCTGAGCGACATCGGGCTGGCAGTAGGCCTTCCGGCCGCTCGCCGGAGGCCGGCTGGCGGGCCCTGGACGGAGGCAGCGGGGGCCAGGCTGCACGTATAATCGTTGAACCCGCCTCTCGAATGCCGCTGCATACCACCGACGCCCTGATTCTGACGGACCTACAAGCTCGGTGAGTCGGATCGCATCGTGGTGTTTCTGACGCGCGATCGCGGCAAGAAGCGCGGGGTGGCGAAGAACGCGCGGCAGAGCCGGCGGCGGTTCGGCGGCGGCGCTCGAGCCGCTGACCTACGGCGCGGGTCGGCTACGTCGAGCGCGAGCGCCGCGAGCTGGTGCGGCTCGACTACGTCGGAGCAGCTGCGCTCGCCGCTGTCGGCGGTGGACGGGCAGGCGCTCGGCTACGTGAGCTACTTCGCCGAGCTCATCGACGAGTGGGCGCAGGAGGCCGACCCGAACGAAACGCTGTTCCGCCTCGGCGTGTCGATGGTCGAGGCGATGGCGAAGGGCGTGCCGATCGAGCCGCTGGCCCGCTACTTCGAGTTCTGGCTGCTGCGGCTGCAGGGTGTTTACGAGGTCGACGCGAAGCTGTCGCGCGGAGGCGCGGCGCGTTTCTCGACGCCGCCCGCTGGCTGAGCGCCGCTGGCGCTCGGCCACCTGAGGTGTCGGCCCGCGCCCTGGTCGAGCTCGAAGCGTCGCACCGCGCGCTGATTGCGATGCACCTCGAGAAGGAGCTGAAGTCGGTGCGCGTGTTGAGGGAGATGCAGAGAGTAGACGTTGGTGACTTTTCAAAGCCTGATCCTGAAGCTCTCGAATTCTGGGCGTCGCGCGGCTGCGCGCTGCAGCAGCCGCTCGACGTCGAGGTCGGGCGCCGGCACGATGCACCCCGAAACGTTCCTGCGCGTGCTCGGCCCGGCGCACTGGAGCGTCGCCTACGTGCAGCCGTCGCGGCGGCCCGCCGACGGCCGCTTCGGCGAGAACCCGAACCGCCTGTTCAAGCACCACCAGTTCCAGGTGATCCTCAAGCCGGCGCCGGACGAAGTGCAGCAGCTGTATCTCGACAGCCTCGAGGCGTGCGGCATCAACCCGCGCCAGCACGACATCCGCTTCGAGGAGGACAACTGGGAGTCGCCGACGCTCGGCGCGTGGGGCATCGGCTGGCAGGTGATGTTCGACGGGCATGGAGATCTCGCAGTTCACCTACTTCCAGCAGGCCGGCGGCATCGAGCTCGCGCCGGTCTCGGCCGAGCTGACCTACGGCCTCGAGCGCATCGCGATGGTGCTGCAGCGCGTCGACAGCATCTTCGACCTCGAGTGGGCGCCGGGCGTCAAGTATCGCGACGTGCGGCTGCGCGAAGAGGTCGAGCAGTCGAGCTACGTGTTCGGCCAGGTGCGCGATCGCGCGGCGCCGATTTCGGCGCGTTCCACCGCGATCTGTTCGACAAGCTATTACCAGCTCGCCGGCAGCGCTGCTCGAGGCGCGGCCTGGTCTGGCCGGCGCTCGAGCACCGCCTGAAGTGCTCGCACCTGTTCAACATCCTCGATTCGAGCAACAGCATCGGCGTCACCGAGCGCACCGCCTTCATCCTCCGCGATCCGGCAGCTGGCGATCGGCATCGCGAAGACAGCATGTCGAGGCGACGCCGACGGCGGCCGGCAGGCTTGCGTCCGCCGTCGCGACCGGCGGAGGCGCGTAGATGGATCGCGAGCTCACTGCTCGAAATCGGCTGCGAGGAACTGCCGGCCAGCTGGCTGCCCGGCGCTGACCAACCAGATCGGCGAGATCGTCGCCGCGCCAGCTGCGCGAGCATCGGCTGCCGCCCGGAGTCGCCGGCCGAAACCTTCAGCACGCCGCGGCGCCTCACCGTCCGCGTCGCGCGCATTCCCGAGCGCCAGACCGATCTCGAAGAGCTGGTCAACGGCCCGCCGGTGTCGGCGGCGCTTCAAGCCGGACGGCACGCCGACGCCCGCGGCGTCCGGGTTCGCCGCGAAGCAGGGCGTCGAGGTCGGCGCGCTCGAGCGCGTGCAGACGCCGAAGGGCGAGTACCTCGCGTTCCGGCAGGCGGCAGCGCGGCAAGGCGGCGGTCGACGTGCTGCCGGACGTGCTCGGCGGCACGCTGCGCGGCCTGACGCTTTCCGAAGTCGATGCACTGGGACGCCACGCTCGAAGACGGCCGCGGCGAGCTGCTGTTCGGGCGGCCGATCCGCTGGCTGCTGTTCATCTACGGCGGCCGCGTCGTGCCGTTCAGCGATCACGCGGTCGCCGGCCGCGCAGAGCCGGCCAGGTGCAGGACGTGGCGACCGGCGCCGTCACCTACGGCCACCGCTTCCTGACGACCAGCGGCCGGGCCGGGCGGGCGATCAAGGTGCGGTCGTTCGACGAGTATCGCGCGCGCCTGCTCCGAGAACTTCGTGATCCTCGAGCGCAGCGAGCGCCACAACAAGATCGCGCGCGAGCTCGACGCCAAGGCGCAGCGCCTGCAGGGGCGGGTCAGCCGCACCGTGCACAGCGAATCGGGGCTGCTCCACGAGGTGCCGGATCTCGTCGAATACCCCCTCGGTCATCGCCGGCACAGCAATACGTAACTGAACGAAGTACAA
>ERZ1370068.1876-contig-11827_pt1 | contig 10554 bp, 14 predicted proteins | sample MGYA00561227_ERZ1370068 | MGnify/ENA primary metagenome ERZ1370068 (study PRJEB38410, sample SAMEA6850437) | metagenome | study: Metagenomic assessment of the ecological functions of the soil: analysis of the soil microbiota associated with the...
CACGGTTAGGGCCTCTGCCCGAGATTCCCCTGTCTGACCACGCCAAACGGCGTGCAATCCATTCGGGGTTCCTTCGGTATGGTTCTTGCGACGGATCTCGAGCATGCCAACAACTTTTGCGCCTACGTATCAGCTTGAGCCCTTCTTCCGTGAGGCAGGAGCCGGCCCTCGGAGTCGTATGTCTACACTCGAACGCGAGTACCTCGGGGCAATGGCGGGGACTGATGGACCGTCTGGCGCCAAAGTTTCACGTCCTCGCTCCCGATTCCTATGGCTCCGGCAAGAGCCCGGATTGGCCTTCGGACCGAATCATCAGCCTCCTCGATGAAGTCGCGCTCATCGAGCCCGTGCTCGCCAGGGCCGGGTCGCCGCTGACCTTGGTCGGTCATTCGTACGGTGCCGCAATCGCGCTGATCGGGGCCCTGGCCAATCCCGGTCGTGTCCGTGCGATCGCGCTGCTACGAACCAACGCTCTTCGCGCTGCTCGACGCGGAGACTCCTCCTCCGAACGAAGCGGAGGGGATTCGCAGCGCAGTAGCGCGAGCCAGCATCGCGCTCGATGCAGGAAATCCTCATGATGCCGCCGAGCATTTCATCGACTACTGGATGGGCTCCGGAACCTGGCAGCGGACGCCAGACCAGCGCAAGCCGGCCATTGCCGCGTCGGTGACGAATGTACGCAGATGGGCGTATGCCCTGTTCACTGAACCGACACCGCTCGCGGCGTTCCGTTCACTCGACGTCCCGGTGCTCTTGATGGTCGGCAAGCGCTCGACACCATCGGCTCGCGGAGTAGCACGGCTTCTCGCGACCGCGCTGCCGAGGGTCGAGCTCGTGGAGTTCGAGGATCTCGGCCACATGGGCCCGATGACACATCCCGACCCGGTCAACGAAGTCATTGCGCGCTTCCTCGAACGGGCGTGACTCGGCTATAATCCGCCCTCGTGGCCGGCCACGGTCGGACCGGTTCCATCGTCCTCGAGCGAGTCACGCAGCGGTTCCCCGTCCCGCGTGAGGATCGAGAGTTCACCGCGGTTCAAGACGTCTCGATCGACGTTCGCGGCGGCGAGTTCATCTCGATCGTCGGGCCCTCCGGCTGCGGTAAATCGACGCTCCTGAGCCTGATCGCCGGGCTCGTTCCGGTCACGGCGGGACGAATCACCATCGACGGACAGCCGGTCGCCGGCGTGAATCCGCGCCTCGGCTTCGTCTTTCAGCGGGACGCGATCTTTCCGTGGAAGACCGTGGCCCAGAACGTGGGGCTGCCGCTCCTGTTCCGCGGTGTCGACACGGCGAGCGCGCGCCCGCGCGTGGCCGAGTGGATCGGGCGCATCGGTCTGACGGGGTTCGAGCAGTATCACCCCTACCAGCTCTCGGGCGGGATGCGCAAGCGCGTCGCGCTGGCGATGACGATGGTGTACGAGCCGGAGATCGTCCTGATGGACGAGCCGTTCGGCGCGCTCGACGTGCAGACTCGCAACTTGATGGAGAACGACCTCCTCGAGATCTGGGCGCAGCTCCGGCGTACGGTGGTCTTCGTGACCCACGATCTGGAAGAGGCGATCGCGCTGTCGGATCGGATCGTCGTGATGACCGCCTCGCCCGGGCGAGTGAAAGCGGTCTATCCGATCGACCTGCCTCGCCCGCGCTCGGTCACCGAGATCCGGTTTCATCCCGACTTCGGCCGGCTGTACGAAACGATCTGGAAGGACTTGAGAGACGGGTACGCGTTGGCTACGAGCGGAGCCAAAAAGGTCTCGTGGGCTGAGATCCGCTTCTGGCGGATCGTCCTCCTGGTGTCGTTCCTGGGGCTCTGGGAAGGGGCGACGCGCTGGGGCTGGGTCGACAAGTTCTTCGTCAGCCAGCCCACGGTGCTGAGCCGCTCAGCTCGGCGAGTGGATCTGGAGCGGCTTCATCTTCCGGCACCTCCTGGTGACGATGAAGGAGACGATCATCGGGTTCCTGCTGGGAACCTTGCTCGGCGTCGCGGTCGGGTTCCTGTTCGCGCACTGGGAGAAGCTCGCGCACATCTTCGACCCGCTCATGGTGGCGCTGAACGCCATGCCGCGGGTCGTGCTGGCCCCGTTGTTCATCCTCTGGTTCGGTCTCGGACTCCTGTCGAAAGTGGTCATGGTCATCTCGCTCGTCTTCTTCGTCGTGTTCTTCAGTACCTTCACGGGGCTTCGGGAGGTCGATCGAGACCTCGTCAACAACGCCCGCATCCTGGGGCGAGCCCGCGCACATGATCCGGCACGTGCTGCTGCCCTCGGCGCTCACGTGGATCTTCGCGAGCCTTCGCACCAGCGTCGGCTTCGCGCTCATCGGCGCCGTGGTCGGCGAGTACCTGGGCTCACGAGGGGATGGGCTACGTGATCTCGTACGCGGAATCGATGTTCAACGCGACCGGTGTGCTGGCCGGCGCTGATCGTCCTGATGGCGGCGGTCATCGCGATCGACGTCGCCCTCAAGCGATTGGACGTACGGTTTTCCTACTGGAAACCGACCCGGTGGTGACGCGCGGTACGCGGGAGGAACCCATGACAACGCATTCGGGACGCATCGCCGGCGTGATCGTTCTGGTCGCGGCGCTGCTCGCCGCGGGTTGGTCGAGCGCCAGAGCCGCCGAGAAGGTCACGGTCGGTATCGGCGGGGTGGCGCTCATGGTCTACCTGCCGACCGTCCTCGCCAAGGACAAAGGGTTCTTCGCCGAGGAAGGGCTCGATGTCGAGATCCTGGACATCAAGGGCGGCGGGTCGCAGGCCGCGTCGGCGCTCATCAGCGGCTCCGTGGACTTCAGCGCGAACGCGATCGATCACGCGATCAAGGCCAAGACTCAGGGCAAGGACCTGATCGCCGTGCACTCACACGTGCGCCTGCCGGTGATGGGGCTCGTGGTCGCCAACAAGTACAAGGGCGTCATCAAGTCGCTGGCCGATCTCGGGGGCCACCCGGTGGGCGTGACCTCGCCGGGATCGCAGACCCACATGGTCCTCGGGTACCTCCTGGTGAAGGCCGGCGTGAAGCCGAGCGACGTGCAGATCATGGGCGCCGGCGGCAGCTGCCATGCCGCTGGCCCTCGAGAAGGACTCGGTGCACGCGGGGATGATGGTCGATCCGTTCTTCACCGCGTTCATCAAGCAGGGGAAGGGCTTCACGCTCGTCGACATGTTCACCAGCAAGGGGACCCTGGACGCGATGGGCGGCGAAGTGCAGGGGACGACGCTGCTCACGCGTCCGGACGTCATCGCCAAGCGCCCGGCGACGGTGCAGAAGATGGTGAACGCGCTCGTCAAGGCCAACAAGCTCATCACGAGCTCGTCCGGCGACGAGCTGGCGCGACTGCTCCCGAAGGAGATCAGCGGCGATCGAAGCTCTACGCCGAGTCGTTCGAGCACGCGCGCGAGGCGTTTCCCCGACTCACTCGTCAGCCGTGACGGCGTCGCGCGGGTGATCGAGACCATGCGCGCCTTCGACGTCGTGCCGGCGGGCATGAAGTTCGAGCCCGGAGCGTCTACGACAACCGCTTCGTGCTGAAGGCGCTCGGCCGCTAGCCGACCTGGTAGCGCTTCATCGCGGCCTGGTCGAACGCGAGCCCGAGCCCCGGCTTCTTCGGCACCACGAGCTGGCCGCCCTCGATCGGCGGCGTCTGCTCGTACAGATTCAGGGTCCACGGCATGTACTCGACGGTCAGGCCGTTGGGAATGGCCGCGACGAGGTGCACGTGGATCTCCGGGACCAGATGGCTCACCACCGGCAGATTGAAGGCTTCGGCCATGCCGGCGATCTTCATCCACTGCGTGATGCCGCCCGCGCGCAGGAGATCGATCATCACGATGTCGATCGAGCGGTGCTCCAGCAGATGGCGGAAGGGCACGATGCCGTAGTGATACTCGCCCGCGGCGATCGGCGTGGTCAGCGCGTCGGCGATGCGGGCCATGCCGGGATAGTCGTCGTGGGTGGTCGGGTCCTCGAGCCAGAAGAGATGATAGGGCTCGATGCGGCGCCCGATCTCGATCGCCTGGTTCACGCTCCAGAGCTGGTTGATGTCGCACATCAGGTCGATGTCCGGCCCGATCGACTCACGCATGACCCGCACGCGCTCGACCGACGCGGCCACCGTCGGCTCGCTCCCGCATTGCATCTTCATCTGGCGGAAACCCATGTCGCGCAGACGAGGACCCCGCCTTCGCGAGGTAGTCGGTCGGGTGGGGGACGCATGAGGGCGCCGCTCGCGTACGTCGCGCACACGGTCGCGAAGGCCGCCGAGCAGGGCGCAGACGGACTGGTTCATCGCCTTGCCCTTGAGGTCCCAGCACGCGATGTCGACCGCCGAGAGCGCCAGGGTGAAGATGCCGCCCGGGCCCGAGCTGCCGGCCGCGCGCCGGAGCTTGGCGGTGATCGCCTCCACCTGGGTCGGATCCTCGCCGACCGTGAGCCGGGCGAGGCTCGTCGACCGCGACCTTGAGCGCCGGGGTGAGCGCGCCACCGAAGAACGTGAGGCCGAGACCCACCGCGCCCTGATCCGTGCCGAGCTCAAGGTGACGAACTCGCGCGTGTCGGTCGGTGCGGGCAGGCCTACGACGAGCGGGTTGTCGGCCGGCGTGCGCAATACACGGGTCGTGACGTGCGTGATCCTCATCCGGGGCCGTCTCGCTTCGAGATTGTGGACGCTACAATACCACCTCGACCGTTCGCGGGGCCAGGCCAGCAGGCGCTCGGACGCCGCGTGCGTTCGCTCGGGCGACCGGCCATCGCGCGATGCGATGATTACGGAGCCAGCACGCGAGCGCGCCGGTGAGCTGATCCTCTTCACCGATCTGGCGCGATAGCCGGACGATCGTGTCGACTCGCGAGCGGCGGCGGGCGCGCGTACGTCGTCAGCGCGTCCGGCACCGCCGTCGCCCCCGGGCGGCTCTCGACAGCTCCGCCGCGAGCACGGCGGCGTCTTCCATCGCCATGCCTGCGCCCTGGCCCATGTTGGGCGTCAGCGCGTGGGCCGCGTCGCCAAGGAGCGCCACGCGACCGCGGGCCCATGCTGGCCTGGTGAACTTCCTCGATGTCGGTGCACACGACACCGTCGATCGATCTGAGTCCGCTCGAAGGCATGCCTCACCCGTCGAGTCGGTGAACTCGCCGATCAGCGGCTCGCAAGCGCCGGCGACGCTTTCGAGGCCCACGCGCGGCTGTCGTGCGGTGAGTTGAAGCGTCGTCCACACGTAGAGCTGCCCGCCGCCGATCGGGACGAGGCCGACGCGCTGGCCGCGGCCGAGGAACTCGGTGAAATGCTCGAGTCCGTCGCGATTGGGCACGACGAAGCGATGCGATCGGTAGCCGAGGTACGCGGGCTCGTTCCGACCGAAGAACCGTGCGCACACGCTCGACCGGATCCCGTCGGCGCCGACCAGGACGTCGCCCGTGAAGATCTGCGCCACGGTCGGTCTCGACGCGCACGCCGTCCGTGCGCGGCTTCGAGGCGCGGCGATGCGCACGTCGAGACGGACCGACTGCCGGCCGGCAGGCCGTCGTAAAGGCACTCGATGCAGGTGGGCCCGGTGGCAGAGCGCCCCGATCGCCAAGCCGCCCTTCCGCGTAGAGCGGGCGATAGTCTCGGGTCGCCAGCCGCCGCCCGCGGTGGTCGAAGGTGTCCCGCGCCAGGTATTGGCGAGCTTCGCGCGCGGACACACGCCGCCAGCCCGTTGGCCTCGAGCACGGCCATGGCGTTCGGGTTCATGATGATTCCGGCGCCGACCGTCGCGAGCTTCGGGCGCGCGCTCGAGCACGACGACGCGACAGCCCGCCTGCGTCCGAGCTCCCGCGCGAGAGCCCGCCGATCCCGCCGCCCACGACGATCGTGGAGAGGGGCATCGGCGGGCGCGATCTCAGGTCGGAAGGCCGAACAGCGAGGTCAGCCGCTGCGACTCGACCATGGTCGCCATCGCCTCGTCGGTCGGCCGGCGCTCGAAGCGGCTGGCCGCGTCGAGCACCTTGGGCAGAGGTTGAGATCGCCCGCGGTGTTCAGGAACACGCCGGGCATGCCGATCACGTAGTGCACCGCCCGGTCGATGTCGGCCTGGCTCTCGAGCGGCTGGTACCACGTCGAGTGCGTCTTGTCCGACGTGGCCCACGGGCCGCGCGCGATCGACTTGATGATCTGCACGGCGACGTTGCGCTCGCGGCAGATCGTCACGACCTCGTCGAAGGCTCGGCGGTAGCGCTCGTTCTCGGCCATGAAGAAGTTGTAGGGGAGCAGGACCGAGTCGAAGTCGAAGCGCGCGAGGCTGCGCCGGTGCATGGCGGCGATGGTCCAGCCGTGACCGGTCACGCCGATGAACCGTGTCAGCCCCTGCTGGCGGGCTTCGATCGCCGCTTCCAGCACGCCGCCCGGCCCCATCGCCAGATCCCAGTCGTCGGGATGACCGAGCGAGTGCAGCTGGATCAGATCGACGTGATCGACGCGCAGCCGCTCGAGCGAGCGATGGATGTCCTCGCGGCCTTCCTTCGCCGTGCGCGAGCCGGTCTTGGTGGCCAGGAAGAAGTCTTTCCGGTGGCGCGCCATCCACGGTCCGATGCGCAGCTCGGAGTCGCCGTAGCGCGCGGCGGTATCGATGTGGTTCACGCCGTAGCGGAGGAGCACGTCGAGCGCGCGGTCGGCGTCGGCCTGGCTCGCGCGCGCGCGAGCGCGGCGGCGCCGAAGAGCGTGACGCTGCTGAGGTGGCCGGTTCTGCCGAAGGGTCGCCGCTCGATCATCGCTGAATCTCCCGCCGGTATATTACCCCTTCGTCGCATGCGACGAAGGTCTGATACTCGCTGGACGCTGTCTCTGCTATTCGAGGGCGGGCAAGGAGGAACCCACAATGAAGATTTTTGCGATCGGACTCATGGTGTTGCTCGCTGCGGTCGACGGCCGGATGCGGTGCCGCTCGAGAGGCTCAGCAGGCCGCGGCCAACGCGCCCACTGCGAATGTCGCCGGCACGTGGACGGGCTACGCGGGGACCAGGCGGTGTCTCCGCACCGGTCACGCTGACCCTGACGCAGAACGGCACCAACGTCTCGGGCAACATCGAACTGTCGGCGGACGAGTCGGACCTCTCCGGTCCGGTCAAAGGTACCGTCCAGGGGTGAGCTCGTGTAATCTGTCGCTGCCGACTGTGACGCTCGGCCAGATGATGGCCAAGCACGGCACGATCAGCGGGCGAGGTCGTCGGGCAGCTTACCGGTCGACGCTCGAGAACGTCGCAGTAGCTAGCATACGTCGAGGCGGCCGACGGCGTCGACCGTCGGCCGCATCCCAATCAGCCGGCGACGTGGCTCGTCGGAGCCGGCGTGTATTTCCCGGTCAGCTGCGGCGTGGTGCCCTCGAGCTTCTTCTCCTGACGGTCGAGTCGGGTCTCCCGCGCCCAGGTGCGCTTCGAGATCGTCGCGCGATGTTGAAGCGGCAGCCGCCCGAGCCCTTCGGTCTCGAGCTCGATGCGATCGCCGTTCTGGAAGCCGCTGAGCCCGCGATGATTGGTGCCGGTCGCGATGACGTCGCCGGGCTCGAGCGAGTGGATCGACGTGACCCACTCGATGCAGCGCGGGATCTTGTGGGCCATGTCGCTCGTGTTGTAGTTCTGCTTCAGCTCGCCGTTCACCCAGAGCTTGACCTGCAAGCTGGTGCGGATCGGCGATCTCGTCCGCCGTCACCAGATGTACGGCCCCATCGGCGCGAACGTGTCGCGCGACTTCATCTGGTAGAACGTGTTGCCGCGTCGGCGGCGAGGCCGCGCGCCGAGCCGTCGATGAAGTTCGTGTAGCCGAAGATGTAGCTCATCGCCTGCGCCGGCGCTGACGTGGGTCGCGCGCTTGCCGATGATCAGCGCCACCTCGGCCTCGCCCTCGAAGATGGTGGCGGGCACGTCGGGGAGCACCATGGTGTCGCCCGTCGCCGATGACGGCGTTCGGGCGACTTGTGGAACGCGTTGATGGGCGCCGGCTCGCGCGCGTCCCGTCCTCCATGTAGTTCACGGCCATCGCAGACGATGTTGTAGGGCTTCGGCAGGGGAGGCCTGATCTTGACCCTGACTGACCGGCTCTGCCCCTTGCGCCGCGGCGCCTTCTGGGCGTGCCTTGTAGTCGGCGAACCGCTCGATCAACCCGGTTGATTAGTCGTGCGGCCCGGTATGCGGAATGTCTTTCACCGTGTCCGACACGTCGACGACGGCGTCGCCCTTGAGCACTCCAGCCTGAAATCGTCGAAGAAGAGCAGCTTCATGGTCCCCTCCCGCGGGTTGGTCTGGCGCCAGGACTATAGCAGCGTTCGCATTGACCGGCCGGGGTCCTGAGCTTAGCCTTCTCCCGGCCATCCCGCTGCCAGGGAACGCAGTGTACGCTCTCGTACCGACCGAGCGCCAGATGACGGGGAAGGAGCCTGGACAGGCCTGACATGATCTTCAACGTTCTTCGTTCTGCTCACATTGCGCTCGGCTGCTTCGTCGGGATGGTGGCGCTTCTGGAGATCGGCCGACGGATCGGCATGCATCGGGCGCGGAAGGATCCCGAGGGGAGCTCGAGGGGCATCGGCGCGGCGGAAGGGAGCGATCTTTGCGCTGCTCGGGCTGCTGATTGCGTTCACGTTCTCGAGGGGCCGTGGGGCGTTTCGACACCGCCGGAACTTGATCGTCGAGGAGCCAACGCGATCGGCACAGCCTATCTGCGGGTCGACGCTGGTCGGCGCCCGACCTGCACGCGCCTTGCGCGACAGCTCTTCCGCGCTACCTGACGCGCGACTCGGCGTCTATCGAAAGATCCCGGACATGGCTGCCGTGGAGGCTGCGCTCGCCGAAGTGAATCGTTGGCAGAAGAGATCTGGCGCCAGGCGGTCGTGGCCAGTCGCGCGCCGGGCTCTCACCCGAACGTCACGATGCTGCTCCTGCCGGCGCTGAATGCCATGATCGACATCACGACCACCCGGACGAGCGACCCGCGCGCGTGCACCCGCCGGTGATCATCTTCGCGATGCTCGTGGCGCTGCTGCGCTGACCGCCACGCTCCTGGCTGGACACGCCATGTCGAAGGCGAAGACGCGCAGCTGGACGCACGTCGTGGCCGTCGCGGCCGCGATGTCCGTCGCCCTCTACGTCATTCTCGAGATCGAGTTCCCGCGGCTCGAGTTCATCCGTGTCGACGCGCTGACCAGGTCCTCGTCGTTTTAGGAGACCATGAAGTGAGAGTCAGAACCGATAGCGGATGCCTGCCTCGAGGATGTTGGAGCCCGGGTGCCCGACAGGCCCCACGAGCTCCGAGCGGTGAGTGGATTCAGGTCACGAGGCTCCAGGGTGATTCCGGGATTCGCGAAGGTGACCTCGAGAAGGATGTAGTTCAGCGCAGCTGTGAGTTGCTGGCGCTGTTCGTCGGATCGCTCCTCGACGCGGAATCTGGGTCGCCCACGAGAGGCCTTCACCGACTTCGCACCGCGAGCGTCGTCTCGATGTTGCTTGTTCCACGGGAACACGACCCGTACTCAAAAGTTCACGGACCCCGGCGTGAATTCCAGTGGTCCTGCTCGCCGGGGTGCTGCTGGGACGCACTGGGCTCGTCCTCGGGCACGCATGAACCGCGTGAACTCGGCTTGAGCTGCTTCGACACCGAGACGCCGGGCGATAGCACGAGTCCTTCAGCTCAAGGTGTATCAGGACCTCGCAGGAGCTGACTGCCCGGTACACTTTGCCGCGCTACCGCCGCGATCATGAACCACCGGATTCGTCGGAGGGCTCCACGGGTGGTCGTCTGCTGCAGGACTCCCTGGGCCGTCGCGGAAGGCTGCTACGGGCGGCTGCGGGCGGGCGTTCTCGGAACGGAGCGCCGTCCCGATGAGGACGAGGACGATCAGGATCGTGATCGGCAGACTGTTGCCGCGCATGGTTGGTCGCTTACTGCGCGCATCGGCTTATCGGTCATCATCGCATCGTAGCAGAACTGGTCGACGATGGCGGCGTACCCTCGACTGGACAAAGGCCGCGGCCGCACCCTATCCCCTCGCCCGACGGGAGGAACGGCTGCAGGGACGGGTCGCGATCTCGACTTCCGAATTCCAGGTACTTCGCCGATGCCGGAGCTGATCCGGCTGATCAGGAGGTCGAGACGGTTTCGACGGCACGGGATCTCGACGGCGCTGACTCTCTGCCGCGATACCGTTCGTGACGCTCGGCCAGGCCGCGACCAGACGCGTCACGCCTGACGCTGTTCCCGGCGGTGACCAATCCGTTCTCGCGTCACGTCGGTGCTGGCGGGCGCGAACGAACCGTGGCCGACTGCTCCCCACCAGCCGCACCATGGCGATCGTGATCGGCACGGAAGTACGATCGGCGAGCTGATCAGCCGCCTGGCCATTTACGCTCGCTGAGATGCGCGCCTGCATCGCGGATCTGCGGCGATTGCTTGCCGGCACGAGGCCGTCGACTCAACAGCGGTTTTGCCAGCGCGGCTCGCGCGTATGCCACGAGGCCGACCGGTGTCGCTCTGATGGCGGCGTCGGGGCCCAAGGCCGGCATCGAGCTCGCAGGCGAGGTGGCCAT
>ERZ1370068.6839-contig-5797_pt1 | contig 10549 bp, 12 predicted proteins | sample MGYA00561227_ERZ1370068 | MGnify/ENA primary metagenome ERZ1370068 (study PRJEB38410, sample SAMEA6850437) | metagenome | study: Metagenomic assessment of the ecological functions of the soil: analysis of the soil microbiota associated with the...
CTGGAACGGCGAGCGCTACCTGCAGCTGTCGGTGGCCGATTTCAAGGCGCCAGCGCGGCTGGAGCCGGGTGTCGTAGGCGTCTCTACCGCAGAGTGCAGCTGCTATCCTGAACCCTGAGCATGTCCTGGCATCGCAAGCCGGTCCGGGTCGCCGTCGGTGTCTTCGGCCTGGCCGCAGCGGTCGCGGTGTATTTCGCGATCGGCTCGCGGCAGACGGCTCAGCCCGCGTCCGCCGGTTGCAGCCGCGCTCGACCCCAAGGCGATGGCTCGAGAAGCACCGCCGCCGTCCTGCAGCAGTCACGGCAGGGCGAGGAGGACTTCGAGGTGAAGGCCGATCGCACGCTCAACTACGAGGACGGGTCCGCCAGGATGATGGGCGTGCGCATCAGCGTGCGCAAGGGCGACGGCCGCGATTTTCGTCGTCACCGCCCGGGAGGCCAGCGCCGGCAGGATCGCAAGGATCTGGTGCTCAAGGGGCAGCGTCGTGCTCGAGGCGAGCGACGGCTTCCGGCTCACGACCGAGGACGCCACCTACGCCGAAGCTCCAGGGCTTCGTCGCGCGCCCGGCCGCGTGGCGTTCACGAAGGGTGGACTGACCGGCAGCGGCCTGGGCACTGACCTACGACAAGACCAACGACGTGCTGACGCTGCTCGCCGGAGCGGACGTGACGATGGCGGGGCGCGACGAGATGCCGGGCACCGGCTTCACTGCCGGCGCGCGCCGTGCTCGATCGCGTGATGGACGTGCTGGCGCTGTCGGGTGAGCGCGAAGGCGCAGCGCGGCGAGCAGACGTTCGACGGCGTCCGCCATCACGGTCCGGCTGTCGGCAGGACGAGGCAGTTCGTGCGGCTGGTCGAGCTTCGCGGCGACGCCCGCGTGGCCGGCGGCGGGGGCGCCTTCGACGCGATGTCGGCGCAGGCCATCGACATCCGTCTACCTCGAGGGCGGCGACATCCTCGATCGCGTCACGCTGACCGGGCAGGCCGCGGCGGCGCTCGGCGCCGAAGAGCGGCGCCAAACGCGCCAGCTGACGGGCGGCGCGCTCGACATGCAGCTGGCCCCGGACGGAACCCTCGCACGCGGCCGGGCGCGATGGCATCCGTTTCGACCCTGCCGGTCAGCGAGCAGCGCGCGCGCCAGCAGCATTCAGGCGAAGACCTTCGACGCCAACGGTACCGCCGGCGCCGGGGCTCACCTCGGCCACCTTCGTGGACGACGTGCAGTTTCGCGAGGACGCGCCGAAGGCGGCGCCGCGCATCGCGCGATCGCGGACGCTGGACGTCGTCGATGGAGCACGACGAAGTGAGCGCGGCGACATTCAGAGGGGCGGTGGCGTTCGAGGATCGCGGGCTGGCGGCGTGCGCGGCGCAGGTGCGCTACAGCCCGAAGGGCGGCACGATTCAGCTCTCCGGCGCCGATGCCGGCGGCGGGCCGCGGGCGTCCGAATGAGCAGGTGGCGATTGCAGCCGAGACGATCGAGGTGACGCTGCAGAACACCGAGATCGACGCGGGCGGCGGCGTGAAGACGATCCTGCGGCCGACACGCGAGGCGCGCGGCACGTGTGTGCCCCGCGGCGGCGCGGCTGCCGAACGGCGGCCGGCAGGCGGACGACAGCAGAGCTGCCTCGCCTGTTGAAAGGCGATGCGCCGGTGAACGTCAACGCCGATCGCCTCAGCTACGCCGGATGCCGGTGGCGCGGCGACCTACACCGGCAACGCCTGGCCCTGTGGCAGGGCAGCGACACGTCGATTCGCGCCGACGAACTGCGTCTCGATCAGAGCAAGGGCGATCTGACCGCGAGCGGCAGCGCCCGAGTTCGATGCTGACGATGGGTGGCGCGAAGCCCTCGGTCGGGCCGCGCCGGCGTGATCCGCTACGAAGACGCGACGCGCGTCATCGTCTACGAGTCGGTGAAGCCGGGCCCGCGGCGCAGCCGCGGCGCTCGGGGCATACGCCAGCCCCACCCGCTCCGCCTGCCGACCGGGAGACGGCGCGCCAGCGGCGCCCATCGCGCGGCAGCGGGGCAGCCGGTACCGTGGCGTGCCGGCGGCAGATGCCAGTGCCGATGCGGGCCTACCTTCAGGGCCCGCAGGGGAACTGCAGGCGTGGCGGATCGAGATGGCGCTCGCGCCGGATGCGCGGACAAGGCGGACCGGCTGGAGGCCTTCGACAACGTGAGCCTGCGAGTGCGATCGGCGGCGCGCCAACGGCGAGCGTTTGACCTATTTTGCCGAAGACGAGCGTTGACGTCATGACCGGCAGCGGCGGCGGCACCGGTGTGCGTGGTCGATCCGGATCGTGCAACCACGGGCAAGACGTTGGTATTCTACCGATCGGCCGATAAGGTCCTCGTTGACGGCAACGAGGAGTTTCGGACGCAGACCAAGAGCGGCAGGCCTTGCGCACTCTCACCCGCGCGGTGAAGGGACGCCGGTAGCCCCGGCGGCGCGCAACTGGCCAGTGTCCATACTCCGAACCAAAGCTCTGACGAAGTCGTACGGCGGCCGGACCGTCGTGCGGGACGTGAGCATCGAAGTCGCCGCGGGAGAGATCGTCGGGCTCCTGGGGCCGAACGGCGCCGGCAAGACGACCACGTTTACATGACGGTCGGTCTGACGGCGCCGGACTCCGGGACGGTGGAACTCGACGGGAAGGACGTCACCGGCGACCCGATGTGCGTGCGGGCGAGGAAGGGCATCGGCTACCTGCCGCAGGAGCCCTCGATCTTCCGCGGGCTGACGGTCGAACAGAACATCCTGGCGATCCTCGAGACGCTCGGCGTCGATCGAGCGACGCAGAAGCGGCGCCTCGAGGAACTGCTCGGGGGAGCTGGGCCTGGCGTCGCTGGCCAAGTCGCCAGCGTATACGCTATCGGGCGGGGAACGGCGGCGGGCTGAAATAACGCGCGCACTGGTGATGTCGCCGCGTTTCATTTTGCTCGACGAGCCGTTCGCGGGCATCGACCCGATTGCGGTGACGGAGATTCAGAAGATCGTGTTTCACCTGAGGGATCGAGGGATCGGCGTACTGATCACCGACCACAACGTGCGAGAGACGATGCGGATCACCGACAGGCATACATCGTGCACGACGGCAGGATCTACCGGAGCGGAGACGCCAGGTGCGCTCGGCCGCCGACAGCGATGTGCGGGGGATTTATCTCGGGGCCGACTTCCGGCTGGACTAAGATGGAATTCGGCGCCGGAGGGCGAAGCTGAACGCTGCTGATCGGGCGGATCCGAACGACCGCCCCACGACGAAATGGCGATTTCGCAGAGACTTCACACCAAGCTCGTTCAGAAGCTCATTCTGACGCCGTCGCTGCAGCAGGCGATCAAGCTGCTGCCGATGTCGACGCTCGAGCTGTCCGAGCTGCTCAACCAGGAGATGGTCGAGAACCCGATGCTCGAGGAGGTGCCGACCGAGGATCTGGCAGCAGCGAGCAGAGGCCGCTCCGGAGAAGCCGGAAGAGAAGCCGGCCACAGGAAAAAGGCCGATACCTGGGACGACCAGGACTACGAGTATTTCTTCGGCGACTACCTCGACGACGGCTACCGGCCGCGCACGCCGACCGAGGTCAAGGAGCTGCCGCCGATCGAGAACACGCTCTCGACGGCAGCGTCGCTCTCGGATCACCTGCTGTGGCAGCTGTCGATGCAGACCAACGAGCCGACGCATCGCGGGCGATTGGGCGAGGCCATCATCGGCAACCTCGACGACGACGGCTATCTGGTCGCGACGGTCGGACGGAGCTGTCGTCGATGGGCCCGTGGTCGTCCGCCGACGTCGAGCGGGCGCTGCAAGCTGGTCCAGGGCTTCGATCCGATTGGCGTGCGCCGCGCGCGATCTGCAGGAGTGCGCTGCTGCTGCCAGCTGCGGCACATCTGCGGCCTCGGCAGAGCACGCCGACCGAGCAGATCGTCACCGAGCACCTGCGCCTGCTGCAGAACCACCAGATTCCGGAGCTCGCGCGAAAAGCTCGGATCTCGATCGATCGACGAGCTGAAGCAGCACATCGAGCTGATCCAGCATCTCGATCCGAAGCCGGGCAGCCGCTACAACCCGTCGCAGTCGCAGTACGTCATCCCCGACGTCTACGTCGTCAAGGTCGAGGATCAGTACGTCGCGGTGCTGAACGAAGACGGGCTGCCGCAGCTGCGCATCAGCCCGGTCTACCGGCGCCTGCTCGACAAGGGCGCGCGAGAACAACGACGAGACGCGCGCCTACGTGAAGGACAAGTTCCGCTCGGCGCTGTGGCTGATCAAGTCGGTCGAGCAGCGGCAGAAGACGATCCACAAGGTCGCCGACGAGCATCATCAACTTCCAGCGCGACTTCCTCGATCACGGCATCGAGCACCTGCGGCCGCTCGTGCTGCGCGACGTGGCCAACGACATCGGCATGCACGAGTCGACGGTCAGCCGCGTGGTCACGAACAAGTACATGCACACGCCGCAGGGCGTGTTCGAGATGAAGTTAGCTTCTTCCACAGCGGCATCAGCAGCTCGCTACGGCGAGAGCGTGCTCGTCGGTCACGATCAAGCAGCGCATCCGGAAGATCATCGAGAACGAAGATCCGCGCAAGCCGCTGAGCGATTCGAAGATCGTCAGCATGCTGCAGAAGGAAGGTCTTGACCTTGCGCGCCGCACCATCGCGCAGAAATGCCGCGAAGAGCCGGAAGATCCCCACCTCGAACCAGCGCAAGGTTCTTTATTAAGCAGCGTCCTCGCCAGACCGCTCGGGCCGTCCGTCGGGAACGCGCCATCGTGCCGAAACCATGCCCGGCGGCTCTCTCCGCGGCGCCGTTGCAAGCGCCTGGCGCGGCACGCCGGCGCTTCGTCATCCTCACCGGGCTCTGGCGGCTCGAGAACAAACGCACGCGATTGCGCGCGCTCGAAGACCCGGCTATTTCTGCGTCGACAACCTGCCGACGCTGCTCATCCCACCGCTCGCCGAGGCTGGCGCGGCCGCGACGATACCGGCCTCGAAGAAGATCGCGCCTCGTCGGTGGACGTCCGCGAGCGCCACTTCCTGCGGCAGTTCCCAACGCGTCTACGAGCGGCTGCAGGCCGGTCCCGGCGTGAGCGCCGACGCTGATCTTTCTCGAGGCCAGCCATTCGTCGCTGGTGCGGCGCTTCAGGCGAGATCGCGGCGCCCGCATCCGATGGCGCCGGATCGCTCATGCGGAGGCATCCGCGAAGGAGCGAGCGCGAAGCTGGGGCCGATTCGCGCGATGGCCGACATGATCGTGGACACCTCGGAGCTCACCGTTCACGAGCTGCGCGACATCTTCATGAAGATGTCGCGCGACGGGCGCGGCCGGGCGGAGCTGGTCGTCACGCTTCTCAGCTTCGGGTTCAGCACGGGCTCCGAGGACGCGGATCGTCTTCGACGTGCGCTTTCTGCCCAACCCGCACTTCGTGGACCGGCTACGGCGGCACGCACCGGGCCGGGACGCCGCGGTGGTGCGCTACATGCGGCGCCACGGGAGCATGGGAGTTCATCGAGCGGCTCACATCGTTCCTGACCTTCGCGCTGCCGCAATACGTGAAGGAAGGAAAGGCTTACCTGACGGTGGCGATCGGCTGCACCGGCGGGCAGCACCGGCTCGCGTCATGATCGCGGAGGCGCTCAAGCGCGGCCTGGCGAACCTGGGCGTGCGCCTGCGGGTGCGGCACCGGGATTCGCGGAGGGGTACACCGATGACCACAGAACAGCCGAGCGGGTGCGCGTGACGTGAAGCGTAGCTCCAAACCGTGGGGATACGAGCCGCACTGGGCGCACACCGATCGCATGTGGGCAAGATCCCTGCAGCCGTGAACGCGGGCCAGCAGCCTTCAGCCTGCAGCACCACAACCAGAAGGACGAGACCGTCTACGTCTATTCGGGTGCTGCGTATGCGGAGCTCGAGGTGGACGGCGTGCTCACGAAGCGCGATGCGGCCGGGCGATGCATGCGCGTGACGCCGAAGACCGTGCACCGGATGACGGCGATCGAGGACTGCGTGACGTGCTCGGTGTCCACGCCCGAAATCGACGACGCGGGCGCTCGCTGGACGTCTACGGTCGCAGGGGACCTCCGAGCCGTAACCGGGCACGTGAAAACGGCGCCCGCCCGCTGCTGGCCTCGCACGAACGTGTGGCGACGGAGTGAGCGCGCCGTATATCGACCGGGACGGACTGGCGCAGAACGGGATGTCGTCGTCGGTGATCGGCTCCACCGGCGGCTCGTCCATGGGGCCTCCGCCACCGCCCCCACCGCTGTTCGTTCCTGCGCGTCCGCCGGCGCCGTCGCGCTGCCCCGCCGCCGCCGAGCAGCGTGATAGCGGTCCGCTTTGATTTCGGTGGTGTAGCGCTTGTTGCCGTCCTTGTCGTCCCACTGGCGCGTCTGCAGACGGCCCTCGACGTAGATCTGCTTGCCCTTGGTCAGATATTCCTGCAGGCTCTCCGCCTGCTTGCCCCAGAGCACCACGCGGTGCCACTCGGTCTTTCCTGGCGCTGGCCGTTGCTTGTCGTTCCAGACTTCGGTGGTGGCCAGGTTCAACGTGGCCACCGCGCGCGCCGCCCGGCGTGTATGCGCAGCTCCGAGTCGCGGCCGAGATTGCCCACCAGGATTACCTTGTTCACGCTGCCCATATCGTGCGACCTCTCTAGACGACCTTGCGGCCGCGCGTGTCCCAGATCAGCCTCGCAGTTGCCTGCAGCCGTGGTTTCTGCGGCCATACCCATCCTTAAGCCTATAGCGAACCGGCTGCACCGATGGCTTCGATCGCACACTGACCACACGGTGTCACGGATGGCGCCGCGCGTGACAGCCCAGGTCACGCCGTGGTCGCCGTGCGTGTCGTCAGCGGCCGGCCGGAGCGGCGGAGCCGTGCGGTTGATGCGCTCGAGGTCCTGCTTGGCCAGGCGCGCGCGCGTCGCTGTCGGGAAACGTCTTCACCACCGCTTCCCAACTCGCCCGCGCCGCGTCGGTCTGCCCTGGTTCTGCGCGTAGGCGCGCCCGCGCTTGAAATAGCGCGTCGGGCACGGTGCCGGACGTGCGGTAGTTCTGCAGCACCAGCCTGTAGGCGTCGATCGGCCTCGCGCCATTTGCTCTGCTGCGTAATAGGTTTCGCCGATGAAGAACTGCGCTTCGGCGGCTGACTCGGATCGCGGGAACGTCCGCAGCGAGCGCGTCGAAGCCGGAGAGCGCCAGGCGAGTATTGACCGGCGTAGTAGTCCGACTTGGCCGAGTCGAGCATCCGCGTCGGCGACTGCCCGGCAGGCGAGCGGTGGAGCGTGGCTGGTGGCAGCCGGCGGCGTCGCCACCGGCGCCAGGCGGCCGGCGGCACGGCGTTGGGATCGAGGCGGGATCGGCGGTGCCTGCGCGGCCTGCGTCAGCAGCGATGCTGGCAGCGAGTTCAGCGTGGTCGCAGCGCCTCGATCTCGTCGCGCAGCGTGCGCACGCGCGTATCGGTCTCCTGCGTGCGCTCGCGAATCGCGCTCAGGTCGCCGCCCAGCCCGCGGGTGCTCAGTTCCTGATCGGCGAAGCCCTTGCGGGTGGCCGCGGCCGCCTCGTCGAGCGCGGGCGTTGATCGCCTTGATCGACTCGGCAGCTGGGCGAGCGCCAGCGACAGCTGCTGCTGTTGTTCCTGCAGGATGCGCAGCTCGGCGGCCTGCTGCTGATGCTCACGGTTCTGGGCGGCCGCGGGAGCGGCCGCAAGCGCCAGCCCGAGGACCGGCGCGCCGGCACGGCGCGTGGAAGATCGTCATGGTCATCCCTCGGTTCGCGCCTCCGGCTACTTGGACGTGATCACGAAGTGCGCGCGGCGGTTCCGTGACCAGCGCGTCGCTCGGTGTGGGCCTCGGTCGAACGGGAACTCGTTCCCGTAGCTGACGGTGCGCACGCGATCGGGCGCGATGCCGAGCGACACCGATGTAGGTCTTCACGGCCAGCGGCGCGTCGTTCGCCCAGCGCGAGGTTGTACTCGGCCGTGCCGCGCTCGTCGCAGTGGCCCTCGATGGTGACGACCCACTGGGGATACTTCTTCAGCACGTCGACGTTGCCCGCCACCGACGCGCGCGGCCTGCGTCGTCGAGATCGGCGCTGTCGACGCAAGAAGAACGCCGGCTGCAGCGGCGAGTCGCGATTGAGCTCGTCGAGCGAGCGGTTGGCGACCGAGCCTCGTCCGTCAGCGGGGCGATGCGGGCGGTTGTCAGATCGCTCGACCGCCACGCCGGACTGGCAGCGGCTGGTGAGTGCCGGCGTCACGACCGGCGGCTGCGTCGGTCGGCGGCGGCGGCATGCGGCGAAGCGGAACGGGACCTTCTGCTCGCGGCGGCGCAGCACGCAGGTGCGGCCACGGCAACGACGGCGATCGCGCCGATCGAGCACAGCACCTGCACTCGTCTACATGAGTCGACCTCTGCGTGGGGCTGACTCGGCAGTCTACACGCGCCATGGCTGTCGAACTACTGCGACCAGGCCGGCGATGGTGTTGTTGCCGCTGCGGTCGTGATCTGCTTCAGGCCGCGTCCGTCGCCGGGCGATGGTGAAGACCTGCGTGCCGCCCGCCCGCGTGGACGTGAACGCCAGGTGGCGTGCCGTTGGGCGAATAGGCCGGCCCCTCGTTCGAACCCGTCGCCGAACGTGATCTGCCGGACGATGCCCGGTGGCTGAGTTCCGAGCACCTTGATGTCGGTACTCACGCCCCGGTGCCGGCCGCGTAGGCGATCTCGTTGAACGGCGCGGGCGACCAGGTCGGCACTGATCGGCATACGCCTCCGTTCATGGTCAGCCGCCGCAGGTCTGGCGCCGTCCGCGCTGTTCATGATGTAGATCTGCGGGCGTGGCCCGGACCGGTCCGGACGGTGAACGCGATCTGGCGCCGTTGGGCGACCAGGTCGGCGTAGCTGTCACCGGCCGGATGGTTGGTGAGGCGGCGCACGTTCGAGCCGTCGCGGTTCATGCAGCGTAGATCTCCGGGTTGCCGTCGCGGTTCGACATGAACGCCGCGATCGGGTTCCGTCGGGCGAGAAGACCGGCCAGGTAGTTGCTGCCGACGCCCTTGGTCAGCGTTCTCGAGCACGCCCTGATAGATGAGCGAGATGAAGATCTGCGGCGTTCGAGCGTTGCGGTGCGACGTGTAGGCGACCGCGCGCGCGCGTCGGGCGACCACGACGGCGTGAGGTTCAGCTGGCGGGTGGTGGTGATGCGCCGCTGGTTCGCGCCGTCGTAGTCGGAGACGTAGATCTCCTTGACCTCGCGGTTGTCGATCCGGCCCGAGCAGGCGGCTCGCGGTTGCGGTCAGACACGAAACGTCAGCTTGGTGCGCGCGACGCCGCGGAGCGCGCTGCTGCTGGTGCACCTCGTCGGCGATCGTGTGCGCGTAGAGCCGCGGGTTCGACGCGGTGCCGCTGTACTCCTTGGCAAACACCGACTGGCGCGTGCGCGACGTTGAACAGCCGCACCTGCACGCGCACGGTGTCGCCGGTTCGCTGCACGCGTGCCGAAGAACACCGCGTCGGCGCCGAGCTCCGCGCCACGAGGCGAAGGGCACCTGTTCCGGCGATCCGCGCCGGCGGGATGGTGGCGTAGGTGTCGCGCGGGATGAGGTAGAACTCGCGCTCGAAGGCGAGGTCGTCCCACAAGACCTGGCCGATGCGTGCGGGCGACCTCGGCGGCGTCGGGGCGACAGGGCGATCGAAGTCGGGCACCCGCGTAGCGCGGCGGCGCGCCGCCGTCGCCGCCGATGACGAGCTCGATCTCCGGCTGCTGAGTTCTGGCCGCCGATCGCCTGCATCGTGGCGGCGTTCGGCCACGGCCAGAGCCGGCCGTGGCCGTCACCGATTGCCAGTATCGTGCCGCGCATGCGTGTCGTGGTCGTGTGCATCACCTGGTGTCTCTGGGCCTAGTATTCGCCAGATCATCGGTTCCTCGAATCTCATGCGCAACGCAAGGCTGCTGTCGAGGAAACTCCGCCGGCAGCGGCAGCGGCAGGACCGCTACGCGAGAGACGCGCGCGCCGCCGCGGCATCGAGCGTCGGGTTGCCGCTCGATTGCACGATGCTGATGCTGTCGAACGTGCCGGAGCGCAGGATGCGGAACGCACGGTCGTGTTCCCGGTCACCCCGCCGTGCGCTCCCACGCGCTCGATCGCCGATCTTGATGCGAGCTGTTCGAGGTAGGCCGGGCAGCAGAAGGTCTCGCCGTCGCGAGCTCGATGCCTTTGGCGCCGTGTGCCGCCAGTGGCGAGTCCGAACCCCTGCCCCGCGCGCCGGTCTCGACGCGCGTGCTGCCCTCGCGCGGCGGTTCGTTCCGGCACGGACGGCGCGGTCGTCGCGGATTCGGCGCGCGGGGGCGTGCCGGTGCTGGTTTCGGGGAAGCGCAGCGCCACGGCCTGCCGCGCGGGCGCTGGCCGCGGCGGTGCCGTCACCGGCTTCGGCGGCTCGGCGGCCGTTCGGGCACCGCGCGCCCTCCCATCTGCGTCAGTCCACCCGCGCGCGGACCCCTCGGCGCCTGAGGTTGATCGTCATGAGTAATACGCGTAACTGAACGAAGTACAA
>ERZ1370068.3392-contig-2501_pt1 | contig 10530 bp, 15 predicted proteins | sample MGYA00561227_ERZ1370068 | MGnify/ENA primary metagenome ERZ1370068 (study PRJEB38410, sample SAMEA6850437) | metagenome | study: Metagenomic assessment of the ecological functions of the soil: analysis of the soil microbiota associated with the...
TTACGTATTGCCTCGGCCGGCCGGCGTAGCCACGGTGCTGACCATGCACGGCTCACCGACGAGAACGGAACCACGAAGGGAGCTCATGCGGCGCGCGAGCGTGTCCTGCGCGAGCGCAGCACGGCCCAGTAAAGCTGAGCGTCCCGCGGATCACGCGCCGCCGGAGCGCGAACGTCAGCTTCACACCGCGCTCGAAGTCGAGGATGCCGAGTGGACCGGCCGAGCGCGATATGATCCTTCTGGCTATTCCGCCGCGAGCCGGCGCGGGGGCGCACGAGTGATCGCCAGTGATCACCCCGCCGCCGGCATCGGCGCTGACGGGCCACGGGATCGGGGATGGTGGGAAGCTGGAGGCGATCTGCTCGGCCCGGTCTCAGCGGTGCGGCGGCCTGCGCGTCGGCCAGGGCTTGCTGCTCTGCCCAGCTCGTCGCCGCGGGCCATGAGCCCTCGAGCTCGGGGGCAGCGCCGCCTGAGCGCCTGAAATGATCGCCGGAGCTGCGCCAGCAGCGCCTCGGCCCCCGTCTGCGCACGGCGGCGCGTCTCGTCGGCGACGAGCCAGGCATCCACCAGCTTTCGGGCCGGCGCAGCCCGACCCCGCCCGGACGGCGTCCGCTTGCCCGCACCACCCTTGCGTGTCCACAATGAGACGTCCTTGTTCCTCCGGTTCCGGCTATTGCGAAGATAGCATCGCGTCATCGGGAGCGTCCAGCACCGCGCGCCGCCGCCAGTGCGCTCCCGGCGGCTCATCTGAGCATCACCACGTCGGTGAGTACAGAAGATGAACGCCTCGGATGTCGGTCGCTGAGCGCAGGGCGACCGGGTCGGCGTGGCAGGAGTACGGTGGCCAGACGCCTGCAAACATCGGGGCACCAGCTCCCGGACGTGAGTCTCGTCCTCTACCAGATGACCCCGAACGACAATCCGTGTCCACAACGAGGATCCTCGTCTGACCTTCCAGATCGCCGAGACGAGGCTTCATCGTGCCGCCAAGGCGCGACTTTCGGTCGCGCCGTCGCACTTCTACACTACCATATGCTGAGCTTGATCCCCGGGCCGCCAGTTCTTGAGGCTGGCCCCCCTGAGTCGTGCTCTTAGCTCGATGACCACCCTGGTTCTGATTCTTCATGACCGTCACACTCGGCGCCTCCCGCGACCGTCGCCTCCGCGCCGCCTGCGACATAGTTGCCGTCGAAGTCAGCGAGCTTCTGAGGTTGTAGACGCTGCCGAGCCCGGTTGCACGGGTCACGCCCACCTCGCCGCACCGACAGGCCCTCGACCTTCGACGGGCATGCTTCTTCCCTGATAGTCGAGCGTCCCCTTGCGCCAGCTGTACCCGATCCCGACCGCCACCGAGCCCCTCCGTCAGGTCAGGACCGCATCAGCGCGGCTTGGTCTGAGCCGACGCGGCCCGACGAGCGACGGGCAGACACGAGGCTTCCGACCGCCACCAATCCGATCACGGCACGTCGCATGACAGCCCTCCTTTGATGGTGTGCGTTGCAGGACATCCTGTCCCCTGAACCACCCAAACCCCCCCGCGCCATGACGCGGGTCACAACTCGAAGCCCGAAGGCCATATCGGTAGTACAGCAGCCGGCTGGCATACGAGCCTCGAGACGGGCCAGGCTTGACGCTCCCCGGACTCGGAGTACAAGAGCGTGCCATGCGTGCCAGCGCGACGTGCGCGCGGACTCCTCCCCGGCCACTGCGGTGCTGGCCGCCGCGGCGCTCGTCGGCGTCGTCGCGCTGGGCGCGGCCGCGGAGCTGCCCGCCGAGCCCCGAGTCGGCGCCGTTCAGCGCTGTGCATCGATACGGCCTCAAGGGCACGCTGACCAACAAGCTCGCCGTCGTATCCCGACACACGACGCCGAACGACAGCCGCCACGTCCAGGACGAAGCGATCCTTGAGGTGGACTGGCGCGGCGCCTGACCCCGTAGGGCCGAGCTGAAGCTCGTCGGGGAGGTCCGCAAGGACACCGACAGCTTCGACGAGGGCCGTGAACTGGCAGATCCCCGAGACGAGCTCTTCACCGGTCGATCGCCGATCTCAAGCGAGGCGGTCGCGCGGTTCAGTCGGGAGCCCTACGAGGTGAGCGTCGGCAAGCAGATCTTCGCCTGGTGACCGCTACGAGGCCTTCAATCCCATCACGACAATCTCAATGCCTACGACTACCTCTTGATCCGCTCGACCGCGAGAAGCTCGGCGCCTGGTCGGTGGCGGGCGCGGGCGACGTCCGGGCCCGCGAACCTCCTGTTCGCGATCGTTCCTGCCTTCACGCCGAGCCGGCTGCCGCTCGCCGACAGCCGGTGGACGCCCATACCTCCGGCCGGCTTCGGCGGGCGTGCCCGAGCCGCGCGAGCTGCCGTCGAACGACGTCGGCTCCATGCAGTACGGCGCTCGCCTCCGCGCGACCCTCGGTGGCTGGGATCTCGGCCTCAGCTATTACGACGGCTTCGACGCCACGCCCGTTCATCTGCCAGGGCACCGTCGATATCGGCGGCGCGCAGCGTGTCGAGTATCACTCCCGCGCCTCACGCGCGTCCACGTCCCCGGCGTTCGATTTCTCGACCACCTTCAAGAAGCTCGAGATCCACGGCGAGAGCGTGTTCCGGCTCGCCTCCTCGAACGGCCGGGACAGCCGGTTCCAGTGGATCGGCGGGGCGGCGTACACGCGGGACGTCGGGCACCGCTGGCTCGACCAGGTGATGCTCCTGTCGAATATTCCCAGGAGGCCACCCCCGGTCGGGTGGACAGCTCGATCCTTCCCTTCGGAGCGTCGGGTGCAGGTCGGTGACCTGCTCGCACCCAACGCGCGTATCGCAACGCACCGTTCTGGGCGGGTCCTCCCAAGGTCGATGAAGACATGGCAGGTGCGTGCCGCTCGCGCTGGCCGATCTGGAGAACAAGGCCAGCGGTTACGCGCAGATCACTCGGATCACGCACCGCCCTCACTGACCGCGCCCAGGTCCAGGCGAGCTGCACGACATCCTCTGGGGCGCTCCTAATACCTTCTGGGGGCGATGGAGCTCCAGCAACGATCGCTTCTTCCTCAGCGTCAAGACTCATTTCTTGTTTAGTCAGATCGTGAATCCGCCCCTGGCTGGCCGTGGCGTGGGTCGTCCTCCCGCTCGGCGCGCCACCCCGCGCCGTAGTGCGGCGCCATGATCCGCTCATTCTCGGCGTTCAGGTGGGTCTGTATTATCGCCGAGCATGCCACCTCGTCACCCTGCCTGGCGGTACTGAGCCGAAGCTTTGTTACCTTGGCCCATGATTGATAAAAGTTGTCGACATCATAACTGATGATATCCGGTAAGTCCCGCTCTTCGCCAATCGCTGCCGGTAGTGGTATCGCAGTGCAATGCCGACTGGCTGGATTCAGCATCTTCTATTGCATACTCCAGAATAGCGGTCTCCTGCAAATCGGTAAGCGTCATGTAGTGGCCTGTAAAAGAGGCCTTTGAAGCCTTGCCAGTTCCGGAGTTCCTTCGTGCGTGCTCGTATGGTATCGACGAAGCACTGGATGGAGAAAGGTGTGCTCTGCGAGAATGTCCTTGGGCTGCCCGTTTCGATGCCCAACCTTTTTGAAGAGCTGATAGGCTTTCCCGTCTTCGCGTTTGGCGAAAGCGGATCCAAGCCATACCGACCCTTCGCAGCTGTCGCCATCGACCGCTGCACATTGTGCGAGCAAATTCGAATATCGTGAACGGCAGGCGTAATTCACAGATTCCAAAGTGAACGATAAATGGCATGAATAGTATTCGTGCTTTTCCAGTAAGATCAGTCACTGGGCAAGCAACGAACTTTCAGACGCAGAAGCAAGGTGGAGCATTGACAATGACATCTTCGCTAGGGACCATGCCGCTCACTTGGCGTTTCGATAGAACCACAACTGAACCGGCCTTCCAATTCTTCTGATACGCCGCGCAATGGTGAATGGAAAGACGGCAGCGAGCCGCCAGCAGCTCAAAAGCCGCCCAGCGCCAATGCCAATTGTAGCTGGGTGATTTAAAGATGTTTCCGGAAAAGTACGGGCAAAGAGCAGCAGAAAGGAGAGTATTGACTGCGTCTTAAAGTGTCTCGACACTATAAACAGGTAAGCGAGGCTAACCATGAGCAAGACATTTTGCTTAAATGATCGATCGCCAACGGCTATCGCGAAACATCATTTCGCGCGCCCTGCCGTCACATCGCTATAATATCGCGTTTATAGAAACTTCGGCAGTCCGCGCAAACATAGTAAAATGATGGCGTACTTCAGACTGTGAAGGGGATGAGTTAGCAAAATAGTTTCGTTTTCTTCGCGTACAGCAAATAGAAAGTGTGGCGGGGAACTCGAGTTAGAGCAGGTCATCGGCGACCGAATGGCATCGATCTCCCGCAGAGCCTGGCAGTATGGGATGGGTTCCAGGGCTGGAAGGACTCAGCCCCAACGCTCAGTTCAGAGAACTCCAAACACTTCTGGATGATAACTCAAAAATGGCATTGCCGCCAAGCTCCTATCATGAATAATTCGAAAGTGTCCAATGTCCACCTGAGTCACTGAAATAGCTGCCGCGATAATTCCGCTTCGCCAAACATGAATACCTAGACGTCGGTCTGGAGCTGATGCCCTCGCGCCCCTCCCGTGCCCCGCCAGGTCGCCTTCCAAATTCGCTGCAGCCCGCTGAGACGCAGGCACAGCAATACCCGGCGCCAGGCCTGGCACTGCGCGAGCCCCGCCAGCGCCCGGCTGGTTACGGCCGATGATGCGCAGCGAACGCAGGAAGTGTGCAGAGCCGCAGCCGCGACATCAGTGCGCTGGTAGCGCTGCAGTGGAACTCTTTGCTGGAGCCGTCGGGCAGTTCCTGTCGGCGACCAGGGCGCCTGCGGATCCGCCGGAGCCGGTCGCGAGCACGTCGGTGGCGAGGTTGCGGAAGAGCTGCGGCCCCGTGTAGGGAATCGCCGGCGGATGCGCTCGAGCGCGGCGAAGTCGAGGCGCAGCACCTCGGCGTTGGTCGCCGCCATCACGGACGCGCTCCGCACTTCCCGGGTGACGAGGGCCATCTCGCCGAAGACGGCTCCGGCGTGAGCTCGGCCAGCACGGCTCTCCGTCCGTCGGGCCGCCGATCGAATACCTGCAGACGTCCCGTGATGACCATGTACATCTCGTCGCCCGTCTCGCACCCTTCCGGAGGACCAGCTCCCCGCCGCCACCGCCTCGAGCTTGCCGAGCAGGACGATCTTGCGCGCCTCCCATCGCGACAGGCCCTCGAACAGGGGCGCGTGGCGGATCACGTCGACATTCATCTTGAGGAGCAGCATGTCCCACAGGGTCACCAGGCGCATCGTGCCCATGAGGACAGGCGTCAGCGTCAGCTCGCCGATCAGCGCCATGGCCATGACGAACGCGGACAACAGGCCGAATTGCACGGAGGAGACCAGGCTCGCGAACACCAGCACCAGGAAGCTGGCGACGAGGGCGAGCGACACGTAGATGATGGGGGCCCTGCGCGCGCAGGGTGTTGAACATCGCGCGCTCCTGGTCGTGGTGCTCCTGGAGCTGGCGGTTGTACGTGATCATGTGGTGCACGGTGTCGTCCACGGCGATGCCGATGGCGATCGTCGCGACGAGCGCCGTCGAGATGTTGAGCGGGATGCCCACGAGTCCCATCAGTCCGTAGACGGACAGCACCGGGATGACGTTGGGGATCATCGAGAGGAACCCCACCGTGAACGACATGAAGAGGGCGGCGTGGATCAACGCGATGACGAGAAACGTCCACACGAGGCTCTGCAGCTCGTTCAGCGGCGAGAAAGTCCACGGCGTTGTTGGTCAGGATCGCCTCGCCGGTCGGGCGCGCCACGAGCGTCGGAGGGAACTCGCGCGCGATGTAGCCCTCGATCTCGTGGCGCAGCGCGAGATGGCATTCGAAGCCGGTGAGGTTGTGACGCACGACGATGTTGAGCGCCGGACGCGTCGAAGTCGACGAACTTCGCAAAATCGCGCCCTCTCCAGCAGCAGCATGTACCGCAGCGATCAGGTCCGCGTTGTCGGGAATGACCTCGAACGCCGGATCGCCGCCATTCATCTCCCGGTGCATCTTCGGATGTAGTCCGTGACGGGAGACCGTCTTGCTGACCTTGCCTGTCCCGGCCAGGAAATCCTGGAGGCCGGCGATCTTGCGGAGGACCTGGGGATCCTTGACGCCGTCGGGCCGGCCGGGTATCGACGACGACGTAGAAATTGAGCGCGCCGCCGAGGGCCCGGCCGAGGTCCGCGACGCGCTGCCGCACGACCGAATCCCTTCGGGAGCAGGGTGAGGAGAGATCGGTGTCGACCCGGAGGCTGAACCAGCCGACGAGTGAGCTGGCGGCCACGAGGCCGGCGGTGACCAGGATCGCGCGCCGGTGCTTCAGGTTGAAGCGCCCGAGCCCGTCCAGGAACCGCAGCAGGGGCCCTCGCGGCCCCGTCGGCGAACGCGGACCGCCGGATGTGGCGCGGCACCGGCCAGTAGCGCAGCATCTGCGGGACCACGAGCATGGTCACCATGAAGTTCGCGGTGAGGCCGAGCGACGAGGCCACGCCGAACTGCACGAGCATCGTCACGTCGGTGAAGATCAGGGTGCCGAAGCCGACCACCGTGGTGGCGCTGGTGATGCGTGAGGGGCAGCGCGGACTCCTCGAGCATCTCGCGAATGGCGTCGAGCTTCGGCCGGCCGTGCTGGAGCGACGCGTGATACGCCACGAGCATGTGGACGTCCTCGGTGAACCCGATGGCGATCAGCAGCGACGGGACGATCGAGGTGAGCAGGTTCATGGGCACGCCGAGGTAGGCCATCGCCCCCAGGGTCCACACGATGCTCAGCGAGAGCCGTCGCCGTCGGGATCACCACGCCCTGGGGCGTGCGGAAGGCGAGGAACAGGATCGAGGAGGAGGACGGCCACGCCGATGGGGACGACGGTCCGCTGGTCGTGGTCGAGGTAGCGCTGGTTGGTGACCCGCGTCGGGATCTCGCCGATCTGGTAGATGGTGAGCCTGGGGGCCGACACCTGGCGGATGAGCGACTCGACGCCCTCCGTGAACCGCTCGTTGAAGGCCCCGTCCCGCGGTCGCGAGTCCGTGTAGACCGTGATGGCCGTCGCGCGGCGTCGGCGGACACGATGTTCCCGACGAAGACACGGTTGCCGAGCGCGCGTCCCCGCGGATGCGGGCGATGGTTGCGGGATCGTCGGGGACCGGCGAGCCGACCAGCGGCTCGGTGTCGAGGCCGGTCGCCGTCGCCCTGATATTGCGAACGGTCGTGAGGCTCTCGACCCGGGTGACGCCGTCCAAGTCGCTCGAGCCCTCTCGGTCAGGCGCTGGACCGCGCGAAGGACGGTCGGCGTGAAGACGTCGTCGGCCTTGACGACGACGACGGTGAGGTTGTCGCTGCCGAACCGGCGCTTCACCTGCTCGTACAGGACCCGCGCGGGGTCGTTCGCCACCATGAGGCCCTCGGCGGAAGGGTCCATCTCCAGCCTGGGGATGTGGACAGCGGCGAGCGCGGTCAGGACGGCGACCACCACGGCCGTGAGGAGCGGCCGTTCGAACGGTCCACGAGAGAGCAGGCGAGCCATGCGGCGGCGGAGGCGTCGCTACGAGCCGCCCCTCGTGAGCTCGGCCTCGCTGAAGAAGTCGTCCTTCAGGCCGCGGTCGACGGCGCGGCGCTCCACGACCACGACGGTCTTGGTTCCGTTCTGGACGTCCTGCATCTCGAACTCGTTGGACCGCCACGCGGTGCCCGCCACGCTGACGTGCTTGCGAAGCGCCTCGATCTTCTCCAGCCGGCCCTGCTTGTCGTAGTACTCCCGCTTGACCAGCGCGTAGTTGTCCTTGCGGATCCACAACCGGCGCTTGCGGTAGGCGGTGTCCGCCGCCACGCGCTCGTTCGCGGGCACCGACTCGATCAGCCAGCAGTCCCGCCCGTCGATCGCCTCGGCCCCCGCGGAGGTATACGTGTGCACCGCGAGGTTCTCGGGGCGCAGATCCTCGTACGCGAAGTCCGTGCCCATGAATCGATTCTTCTTGCCGGCGGCGGCGATGCGCTTCGGATTCCGGGTCGCCGGCAGGTAGAGCCACTGGTCGTCGTTGCCGTCCTTGGCCTCCCACGTGAGCAGCGCGGTGTTCTCGACGTCGCGGCGGCGCGAGGAAGCGGATCAGGATCTTGTTGAGGTCATCGGCGCCGTTCATGGTGAAGCGGACGACGCGCCGCTCCTTCATCGCGCCGGACTTGCTCACGAGCCGGAGGACGAGCTGCTCCTCCTCGTCCTTCACGCGGTTGACCTGGCGGTGCTTCTGCATGATCTCGGGTCCGCGACTGCGCGGCGGCGGGCGCCGGCAGCACCGCGATCGCGGCGAGAGCCGAGCGCGATCCACAGGTGCCCGGCGCGCGGACGGAGCAAGGCGAAAGACATTCATGGCGGCGGCTCCCGGGTGAAGCGTAGGCCATCCCGACCGAGTTACAGGTGCGACAGCCTGTTGTTGTGTACCACAAGTACTGGCAAATCAACCCGCTACCCGCCCGCTCCGGGCTGTCCGGAAAGCCACGAGAGTGACGGAGCGATTGCTCGGCCGGTCCCGGCCGTGCGATCTTCGAGCCGGATGATGCCCCGGCCCGACGCGCGGCAGGAGGTCGATCGCCTCTCGATTGGCGGCGCGGTGGCGATGCTCGTGACGCTGCCTCTCCTCGTCTACTACCTGTGGATCTGCCTGGCCGACAACCGGGGCGCGCTCATCGTCCCGACCACGACGGCCGCGTGGGGACGGCTGCTCGGCCGCGTGCCGAGCGCCGACACCCACCGCCGCGGCCATCGTCCTCCGGGTGGCTGCTCCTTCCAGGGCCTGCTGTATCTCTACGCGCCGGGCAAGCTCGTAGAACGGGATGCCGCGGGCCGACGGATCGCGGCTTGCGTACAAGGTGAACGGCTGGTCGAGCTGGTGGCTCACCTGGGCCGCCCTCGCCGCCCTGCGTGTGGGTGGGATGGATCCCGCCCACCGTCGTCGCCGACCAGCTCGGGCCCCTCCCTCACCGTGGCCAACCTCGTCGCGTTCTCTCTCGGCGCGTACCTGCTCGCCCGCGGCGGCGAAGGCCGCGTCGCTCGGGGACCGGGTCACGCGCTCTCACCGCTATGTCGTCGGGAGCGCGCTCGATCCCCGCATCGGTCGCTTCGACTTCAAAGTTCTTCTGCGAGGGCCGCCCGGGCCTGATCGGCTGGATCGCGATCAACCTGTCGCTGGCGGCGAAGCAGTACGAGCTCCACGGAACGGTCACGACCCCGATGATCCTCGTCAACGCCTTTTCCACTCCTCTACGTGGCCGACTACTTCTTCCACGAGGAAGCGATCCTCACCACCTGGGACATCCGGCACGAGAAGTTCGGCTGGATGCTGTGCTGGGGGAACCTCGTGTGGGTGCCGTTCACCTTCACGATCCAGGCGCAGTACCTGGTCACGCCACCCGCACGAGCTTCCGCTCTGGGGCACGGTGGCGCTCGTCGGCCTCGACCTGGCCGGCTACGCGATCTTCCGCGGCGCGAATCTACGAAGCACCGGTTCCGGCGCGGATCCGGCGGCGCCCGTCTGGGGCCGGCGGCCCGACTACATCACGACCGCGAACGGCAGCCTGCTGCTCGTGTCCGGCTGGTGGGGCATGGCGCGGCACCTGAACTACCTGGGCGACCTCGTGATGGGGCTGGCCTGGTGCCTGCCCTGCCGGTTCGCCCACCCGCTGCCGTACTTCTACGTTCTGTACTCCGTCGCTCGTGCTGGTGCACCGCGAGCGGCGCGACCACGCGATGTGCGCCGCGAAGTACGGCCCCGGCCTGGGAGGCCTATTGCCGTCGCGTGCGCTCTGGCGAATCCCGGGCCGGGCATCTACTGATGATCGGCACGCGGGCTGAAGCGGCCCGGCCTCGACATGCGCCAGCAGCCCCACGGCCACGAAGGCCCTGCGGTCAGAGCCCTCCGGAGGCGTCGACCAGGTCGGCCAGATCGTTGACGTTGACCCAGCCGCCCCGGCTGTAGACGACGCGCACCGGGTATCCCTGCGCGAGCACGCGCGAGAGCAAATCGCTCAGGCGCGCCGTCCGGAGCGTGCCGTCGGCCCGCGCCTCACGGAGCGCCTCGACCAGCCACCCGGCGCCGTCGCGGCCCAGATGGAGGAGCCCGATCCAGACGCCGTGGCTTCCCCGGACGGGACCTCGTCGCCGACCGCGCGGAGCTGGACCTCCTCGAAGCTGAAGCGCCCGGTGTCCGCGCGGTCGGCCGGGACACGGTCGTCCTCGGCGGCGCCCGCGAGCCCGCTGTCGACGGCGAGGCGTGATGCCGGTGCCCGCCCTCCTCGAGCAGCGCCTGGACGATGTGGCGTCGCAGCACGATGTCCCCGAACGCGACCAGCGTGCCGGGGCCGAGGTCTGCCTCCGCGGAGAGAGCGAGTAGGCCTCGCCCGTCGACGCGTAGTCCGGGTTGTCGACGAAGCGAGCGCCGGGGACGTCGACGGCCTCGGCCCGG
>ERZ1370068.7500-contig-6413_pt1 | contig 10529 bp, 21 predicted proteins | sample MGYA00561227_ERZ1370068 | MGnify/ENA primary metagenome ERZ1370068 (study PRJEB38410, sample SAMEA6850437) | metagenome | study: Metagenomic assessment of the ecological functions of the soil: analysis of the soil microbiota associated with the...
AACCGCCGTCAAACGTTTTGACGAGATCGGGACCTGCCGGCCGAGACCCAAATCGCCCTGTTGAGAGTACTTCAAGAAAGGAAATTGAACGGGTCGGGGGCAGTCAACCGATTCCCGTGGACGTGCGACGTGCTGGCCGCCACGAACCGCGACCTGAAGGCGGCCATGGCAGCAGGCACATTTCGCCAGGACCTCTTCTATAGGCTGCAATGTCTTTCCAATCCAGGTACCCTTCGCTGCACGAACGGGTGGACGATATTCCGTTACTCGTCACGCTACATGGTTGAAGCGCTATGCGAAGAGGGCCGGGAAAAAGATCAGAAATATACAGAAAGAGACGCTGAAGCTGTTTCAGGCCTACGACTGGCCCGGCAACATTCGCGAGCTGCAGAATGTCATCGAGCGGGCTGTCGTGCTGTGCGATAGCGAAACGTTTTCTGTCGACGAGACCTGGCTGAAACCGGAAGGACACAGGCTGTCGGGGTCGGTGGTTCCCTTAGGCGCCACACTGGCCGAGCATGAAAAGGAGATCATTGAAGCCGCGTTGGCGGATTGCGGGGGTCGGGTCAGTGGCCCTACTGGCGCCGCTGCCAAGCTCGGACTCCCGAGACAGACGCTTGAGTCAAAAATCACGGCCCTCGGAATTAACAAGAATCGGTTCAAGACTCAACAAGCCGACTACGCTCGTTAATGAGATCGAACGCCGTTCGCACGCCAGCCACATAGAGTCGGTCTCTCGCGACATCGTTGCATCCGGATTGAGACTGATTTTCTGACTTCGCCCTCTCTCACCACCTTCCACGCAATCGGTTCTGGAAATTAGAACTTCACCGGATTCTTCCAGCCTCTTTTGCCGATCATTCGGCATATGCTGATATTTCGGCAGCCGCTCACGCACTAAGCACAAACATATCAATGGTTTACGACTGGTCTCTTCATTGCATTACTTATTGTCATCGAGATCGCAGGAGTCGCAGCATGACGATACGGATTGAAAAAGAAACCCGACAGACTTAAGACGATGATTCGGGTGAGCGGGCGGCTGCAATCGAAGCATCTGGATGAATTGAAGACGCAACTGGAAGGCGCTCCGTCGCGGATTGTGCTGGACCTCAACGGAGTGACGCTCGTGGACGTCGAGATCGTTCGATTTCTGAATGCCTGCGAGAAAGGAGGTGTCGAGCTTCTCAATAGCTGGCCGTACATACAGGGAGTGGATGATCCGTGAAAAAAGCAGGAAAGGGTAAGGCGGTGAAGTGCTGGTACCCAAAACCGACCCACACCCAAAAGGGGAAATTCCGATGACCACTACAACTATTATGCAAAACACCGATCACACGATGAAGCACATCATTTTTATTATTCTTGGCGCCTTGACCGTCATGTGTCTGGCACTTGGCACTGGCTACCTCCAACCTTAGCCCTTGAGGAAAAGATGGAAAGTGGCAAGAGCAAGGTCTCGTCAAGGAAGGAGGCAGGCTGATGAGGTGCGCACGGTGCGACGGATTGATGGTCCGTGAGAAGTTTGAAGACCTTGGAGGGCTCGGCTCAGGTGACCATGAGTATGCCGGATGGCGTTGCATCAACTGTGGGGCGATTGTCGATCCCGTGATTGCTGCACATCGGCTGCCTCACGTCGCAGGCAGCAGCATCTAACCCGGCACTGACAACCGTGTAAGGACGCATTCGTCCATGCACGCTTTATGTGAGGAGAATTGGTGGCGCCGCGAGTCAGCACGGCGTCTCCCGCTGAGGTAGATAGGCCCCTCTCTACACCCCGGAGGGGCCTGTCTCCTCAGTGAGCAACAGAAACGGATGACCAGAGTAAGAAGTGGGCCTGTCGGCAGTGAGTGAGGAGAGCAGCATGGACCAGAACGTAACAAGGTCCCAAAACAGGAGGGTTGACCATGATTAAGCACATGACACGAGCAGGCTCTATGGTGCTCCTTCTTGTTGCCGCACTGTACCCCGGCGCAGCCGTTGCACATGAAGGAGCGGATTTGGAAGTAGACCCTTGCGTGCGCTGGGTCGGTGAGAGCGCGGTGCATTTCAGCGCCTACCAGCCGCAGTACGAGCTGAAAGCTCAATACTGCACGGACATTCCCAAGACAGGCGAGACCTTCCTGGTCGTGGACCTCGTGGACCCGGCACTGCGTAACGTTCCGGTAGGTCTGCGGATCGTGAAGGGGAACGGGAGCAATGAGGCAGAAGCTCAGACGGTGGCAGACTGGCGTCCGAGCCACCACCCGACCGGAGTAGTCGGTGGCGAAACCACGCTGGACGAGGGTCTGTATCGGGTCATCATTACGGCGGAGGGACGGAATCCTTCGCGCTACCAGTATCTCTTGCGGGTACAGATGATCGATTATCAGAAGCTTGTGCGTTCCGTGGTGGTACCGCTGCTCGGCGTGCTGCTATGCGTCTGGCTCCGGGTACAAGCTCCTGCGATCGAGCTGGCTGCGGAATTGGTGGGCGGTCCTCCGTTCGTAGGACGCCCAGCGTGCCGGCCTCAACGGCTCGGTCTATGCCGAGCACACATTCAACCAGCCCGGCACATTCGCCGTGCTGGTCACCGTGGGCGGCCAGCGATCTGAACTCTAGAAATCGCCGGACACAGGGGGCACTCGAATGACATCGCAATACGGACACAGCTTGTGAACAGAAAGGGCAAGATGCCTTGGTATGTCTACTTTATCGGAGCAGCGATCTATACCGCTCTTGCCGGTCTGGCTGTTCGCAGAATCGTCTGCCTCTGGCATGGATTTGCCTCATCAGTGCGCCATTGGGGTTTTACTATGCCTGGAGGGCTTGGAAACAAGAGAAGCGAAACAGAGGTGATGCCTAACGCTGTGCTGGAGCGAGACCTGGTCAACAGGCTGTAGTCGCTACCCATGCTCTTGCGGGCCGGGTCGCTATGAGTTTGGAATCGCTTGGAGAGTTGCACCGTGGCCTACTCAATCCGCTGCGCTTCAATCTAACCTTCTGCGTTAGTTGTTCACTGCGCTAAAAAATCAATGATCGCCTTATTATTCCCGGCCATTCTGGGTGTGTCCCTGCGCCTTCGCAATAGCGTGTTGCGACATTGTTCTTACACCCTGTGAACGTGATGCAGCCTTCTGCATCTTTTACAGGGGCATGCAGTATCGCAACCGTTACAGGCAGCCCACCATTGTATCGCCTCTCGACCATAACCCGGGAACAGGGTGTCATGGCTGCTGTGCATGACCATAACGGGAAGCGGGTTAGGACAATGATACTCTTTCAAGTCCTCACCCTGATGCCCACCGCGCTCGGGGCAATCGCTGCGGGAATATGTTTGGTGCCACTCGAAAAACGCTATGGCCGTGGCAGTAGTCCCGCCATCAGAATGACCGGTGAGAAAAATCCGTTTCTTGATCGATACACCATTTCTTTTCGATCAGTCCTGGCACCTCGGCAAGTTCTACAATAGTTTCAGTACTCATTTTGCGGTGATCGGCGTACGCCACAATAAAACCCGCCGCCGTGGCCTCTTGTGTGAGATGCATATAATTTTTCCGACTCATATCGATTTCTTCCCCTGGCGCGTAGACCATAAGCAAAGGGTGGGCAATGCTTGAATCGTAGTTGAGCGGGGTTTTACCATATAGCGAAGACCCGACAATGTCTTTTCATCATTACTGGCACCTGCACCACCGAATTTTATTCCTGGGTCGCAGCGAATCGTATTCTCGTTGACGACATACACAGCCTCACCAAGCTTTTTGTCACGATTAACGGCTTCAGCATCATTCTTTCCAGCATATTGAATCGCACCTGCGCCAGAAACCCATCACCAGTACGCCTATTGCCACAGCAACGATCGTTGTACGGCCAGGTTGTATTTGCCGGAAACCGTATCCACTCCGGCTTCACGATGCCGACAACCAACAAGGTTACCGAAAAGACAATCATCCCCCTAAAGATTAATGACAAGGTGTTCATCAATTTTTACCTCGCATCGTTAACTGCGAGAGTGGGGTCCGCAACTGTCTCGACTGTCACGCGTAGTGAGGCTATTCCGCCCGCCAGTGCATCCCACAAGATCCTTTCGATGCTTCACCTTCTCCAGAGTGGAAGTCAGCGCAGACTGTCGCTTCTCTGCGCGCGTCAAACGAGGGGCCTTCTGAGGTCCGCACGTTGCGCGAGCAAGAATGACATCTGGCCTGCTCTCTCTTCCTTCTTAGCGCAATGTCGCGATCGTCACCCCATCTCCGCCCTCTGCCCGATCTCCCGCACGGAACTCCGTCACATAGGGCGAGTCTTTCAAGTAGTCTCGCAACGACGCCTTGAGTTTCCCTGTGCCATGGCCATGAATGATGCGCAGAAATGGCGCGGCGGCCAATGTCGCGCGGTCCAGCGCCGCAACCACCTCGTCCAAGGCCTCATCCGCCGCCTTCCCTCGAACATCCACGACCGTCTGTTCATCGAGTCCCATTCCGCCGCCCGACGAGACTCGGCGAGGACTCGATGAGACCGGCGGCGACGGTGCTGTGCGCCCTCGTGCGAGGCCAACGAGATTCGCCACTGTGGCAAGCACTTCCCCCTCCCCCACCTTCACCCTCACGCGTTTTTCCCTTGTGGCGCTTCGAGTAATGTGCCGGTCATGCCGAGCCCGCTGATCTCGACCTGATCCCCCACCCCCAACTGCGCAAGCGGAATCGGCGTGCCGGCCGGGGCCAATTCGGCTCTCGTCTGCGCCTCAAGCTCGAACAATCGTTGCTTCGCCGCTTTGGCTTTGATCAACTTCTGCTCGCCCTTGACGGCATCGACTGTGGCTTGCACTTCAGCCCGCGCGCGACTGAACTGCTCACTGAGTTTTCGCTTGAGGCCCTTCTGCGCTTCCCGTTCGGTGTCTTCCAGGTGAGCCAGCTGTGCCTTCGCGCGTTGTTCGGCCTGTTCCGCTTCACGTCTGGCTTCGACAGCCCGAGCCAGATCGTCGGCCAGCTGCCGCTGCGTGGCTTGCAAATCGTGGAGCATCGTTTCCATGACCCGCTCGTCTTTATGGAGCTTCTGCCTCGCCTCATCGAGCAAAGCCCGATCCATCCCTAACCGACCGGCAATCTCAAGCGCGGACGACCCGCCCGGCACCCCCATGAATAGCCGATAGGTCGGCGAGAGCGTCGCCACGTCAAATTCGACCGCAGCGTTTGCGAAGCCTGGCATCGTGTGGAGCCAAGGCCTTCAGCGACCCGTAGTGTGTGGTCGCGACAACTTTCATCCCCAGCGTTGCCAGCCGACAGAGTAACGCTTCGGCAAGGGCCGCTCCTTCTGCCGGATCGGTCGATGTCACCGGTTCATCGAGAAGGACGCAACCATTGCCGCGAGACGGCTATTCGTGTCGCTTCTGCGCTGACGGTCCGTTTCATCGAGCAACTGGATCATCTGGGTCATGTGCGCAGAAAAGCTGACAGATCGCGGGCCAGGTCTTGGGCATCGCCGATATCGGCATAGACATCGGGAAAGACCGCCATCTCGGATTCCTCGTCGCAGGGCAGGTGCAATCCGCCCCGGACCATCAAGGCAAAGAGCCCGACGATCTTGAGGGTCACGGTCTTCCCGCCTGTATTGGGACCGGAGATGACGAGCACGTGAATTGATTCATCCAAGAGAATATCGTTGGCAACCACCTGCGCTTTCGACAACACGAGCAAGGGATGCCTGGCACTGCAGCAGCCGTACGCGCCCTTCTGCGTTCAGCCCGACTGGATGCGCCTTCAGTTGGCGCCCAAACAATGCCCGCGCCGAAATACCGTCGAGCACGGCCAGCGCATCAAGCCCCGCCAGAACGATCTCGGATTGCGCGGCGACGAGAGCGGACAACTCACGGAGGATGCGTCGCACTTCCCGTTCGATCTCAAGATCCGCCACTTTGATCGAATTGTTCAGCTCGACCAACTCGCGCGGTTCGAGAAACACCGTGGCCCCGCTGGCCGAGACGTCATGGACGATCCCAGGCACCCGGCCCCGCATATCGGCTTTCACCGGAATGACATACCGGCCTTCTCGCTCGGGCGAAATACTGTTCCTGCAAGATGTCTTCATAGCGACGCGAGTGCAGCATCTGATCTATCTCACGCCGTATCTGCTGTTTGAGCGCCTGTGCCTGATGGGTCAAGCGCCGCAACTCCGGAGTCGCCGACTCCTTGATCGAGCCATCGGGGTGGATCGCCGCATCCAGCGCGGTTTTCACGGGCCGCAGTTCCTCGATCGATTGCAAGGGCTGCGTGGCGGATGCCAGCGCAGGCGCGTCGTGTTGATGCCGCCCCATGAAGCGGCCGCTCTCCTCCAGCAACCCCAGCACCATGGCGCAATCCCGGAGTTCGTGGACCTCCAACGCCGCCCCTTTCTTGCCACGGATGAGCGGCTCTCGAATATCCGGAAATGCCAAAGCCGGCAGGGCTTCTCCGGATGCTTGGAGCTGTCCCATCTCCGTCGTTTCCTGTTGGCGCCGCTGCGAATCGTGGAGGCTGGTCGCCAATTCGAGGGCACGACAGCGCGCCGCTCCCATTGTCGATCGGGCATGCCCGGCAAGGGCCTCGAGCAGTCTGGGCCACTCCAACACCTGCGTGGTCTGTTCGAAGAGATTCACCGATACCTCAAATCCAGAGAAAACGTCTCGACGCTGAAATCGACGAACTCTAACGAACCCGGCGATAGAGACGCAAGGCACAGATCCACTGAGCTGACACCAACTCTGCTCGAATCCGGTTCTGGTGGCAGTGAAACGTCTGCGATCAGACGCGGGATTACCGCTTTTGTGTGTCTTGACAAGGCCCAGGAGCGTGGATACTATCGACCTCATTCTGGCCGGTGGATTCAACCGGCCAATTTTTTCTTGAGGGACCACTCGTCATGGCTATTCGGATCGGTATTAACGGATTTGGACGGATCGGACGGAACGTCCTGCGGGCATCACTCGGTGATCCCGACCTACACGTTGTCGCGGTGAACGACCTGACGGATGCAAAGACGCTTGCCTATCTCTTGAAGTACGACTCGGTACACGGGACGTTACACGGAAGCGTCGAGGCCAAAGGCGACCAGATCCTCGTCGACGGCAAGCCCATTAAGGTGCTCGCGATCAAGGACCCCAAAGACCTTCCCTGGAAGGAACTGGATGTCGACATCGTCATCGAATCGACCGGGCGCTTTACCGACCGCGAAGGCGCGGGGAAGCACATCACTGCCGGAGCTAAGCACGTCATTATTTCCGCACCGGCGAAGGACCCGGATGTCACCATCGTGCTGGGCGTCAATGACGCGGCCTACGATCCGAAACTGCACCACATCATCTCCAACGCCTCTTGCACGACCAATTGTCTGGCTCCCGTGGCAAAAGTTCTGTTGGATAATTTCGGCATCAAGCACGGCGTCATGACCACGATCCATTCCTACACCAACGACCAGCAATTACTCGATCTGCCCCACAAAGACCTGCGGCGCGGGCGCGCGGCAGGCATGTCGATGATCCCGACCAGCACCGGCGCGGCAAAGGCGCTGCACTTGGTACTACCGCAGCTCAAGGGCAAGATCGACGGCCTCGCCATCCGCGTCCCCACGCCGAATGTCTCGCTGGTGGATCTGACCGTCGAAACCGAAAAGGACTGTGACGTCGCCTCCGTCAACGCCGCCTTCCGGAAAGCGGCGAACGGCCCGATGAAGAGACATTCTGCTGTATTCTGAAGACCCGATCGTCTCGATCGACCAGAAGGGCGACTCTCATTCGGCCACATTCGATGCCCCGCTCACGATGGCCATCGACAAGCGGCTCGTCAAGGTGACGGCCTGGTACGACAACGAGTGGGGGTATTCATGCCGGGTTCGAGACCTCATCAAGGTCATCGCGGCAAGAGCAACAGGACGCTGAGTACCGCGGGTCGATGCCTGCTTCAGCCCGGTTCTGTTCCATGCTGACGCCCATTCCTGGAAGGACCGACCTGACGGAGCCGCAATGAGACTGCGCAAACAAACGATCGACGACGTCGTGCTGCGAGACAAGCGCGTCATCATCCGAGCCGACTTCAACGTTCCGTTGGACGATTCGCACCAAATCACCGACGATACCCGCATTCGTTCGACCCTGCCGACCATCAATCGAGCCATCGACGACGGCGCCAAGGTGATCCTCTGTTCGCACCTCGGCCGACCGAACGGGAACATTCGACCCCACGTACAGTCTGGCCCCGGTGGCCAAACGCCTGGGACGGCTCATGGGCAAAGACATTTTGTTTGCACCGGATTGCATCGGCCCAGCCGTGGAAGCGCTTGTCGCCAAGATGAAGCCTGGCGATGTCCTGCTCCTTGAAAACCTCCGATTCCATAAGGGTGAAGAGCAAAACGACGACGCCTTTTCGAAAGCCCTGGCGGCCCTCGGCGATGTCTATATCAACGACGCATTCGGCGCCGCACACCGGGCCCATGCCTCCACTGTCGGCATCACCAAATTCATTCCCGCCTCGGTTGCCGGCTTCCTCCTCAAGAAAGAAATCGAATACCTCGAAGGAGCCGTCGAAAACCCGTTCGGCCCTTTGTCGCTGTTCTCGGCGGGGCGAAAGTGTCGGGAAAGATCGGCGTCATCGAGAACCTGGGTAAGCGCGTCGACAAAGTCATTATCGGCGGCGGCATGGCCTTTACCTTCTTAAAGGCGAAGGGGATGGAAATCGGCAACTCACTGGTCGAAAACGACATGCTGGACTTCGCCAAAGGCATTGAAGAGCACGCCCTTTCCCGCGGCGTGAAATTCTACCTGCCGGTCGATTGTGTCGTCGCGGCCAGCCACGAGCCTGGGGCGGAATCGAAAGATCGTTCCGGTCCAGGAGATTCCAAACGGGTGGTACGCACTCGACATCGGCCCGGCCTCCGTAAAACTCTTCAACGAAGCAGTCCAGAACGCGAAGACGATTCTGTGGAATGGACCGATGGGTGTCTTTGAAATCGATGCCTACGCCCGAGGCACCCTCGCGATGGCTCACGCCATTGCCGATGCCTATGCCCTGACGATCGTCGGCGGCGGCGAAACGGCTCTGGCCGTACATGGAGCCGGCGAATCGGAGAACATGTCGTTCATCTCGACCGGTGGCGGCGCCGCATTGGAATTGCTGGAAGGCAAACAACTCCCGGGCCTGACCGCCTCCCGGATCGAGCCGCGTAGTCGCCTCGTCGCTGAGTTCACATCCTCTACTCACCATCGAGCATCGAGACACCTGTGCGCAGACCACTCATCGTCGGCAACTGGAAGATGAACAAGACAGCCTCGGAGGCTGCGGCCTTCATTCGCGACCTCCGCGAACGAGTGCCTGCATCGCCTCACGCCGACGTGGTCCTTGCACCGCCCTTCACGGCCATCGGAGTCAGCCCGCAACGCCTTGGGCCCGTCCTCCTATTTCAGCCTCTGCGCACAAAATGTGCACTGGGAAGCAGTACGGGGCCTTTACCGGGGAAGTGTCCGCTCCGATGTTGCGCGCATCTTGGCTGCCGCTATGTGATCGTCGGCCATTCTGAACGTCGCGCTCTTTTCGGCGAGCGAGATGAACATATTCAGATGAAAGTCCGGGCGGCGCTGAGGCACGGGCTCTCTCCGATCCTGTGCGTGGGGGAATCGTTGGTGCACCGTGAGGCCGGCCGGACCGAATCGGTCGTCACCGCTCAACTCAGCGGTACCCTGGAAGGGTTGACCACGCAGGATCTTGCGACCGTTACGATCGCCTACGAACCAGTCTGGGCCATCGGCACAGGACGAGCCGCCACCACGGAGCAGGCCGTGACCGTGCATCGCTCGATCCGCTTGTTCATGGAGACCGGCTGGGATAGCAAAACGGCCTCGGCCATCAGAATCCTCTACGGCGGAAGCGTCACGCCCCAGAACATCGAGTCGCTCCTCGCCTCGGACTGCAATCGACGGTGCACTGGTAGGTGGGGCTTGTCTCGATCCCGATTCGTTTGCTACAATAATCGAGTTGTGCCCAGACATCGCGTGCTTAATTGATCGGAGTGCCATGTATATCTTCCTCATCGTCATTCACGTCATCGGTCTGTTTTCTCATGGTCGGCGCGATCCTCTTGCAATCAGGAAAGGGCGCTGAAATCGGCGCGTCATTCGGAGGCTCCAGCCAGACCGTCTTCGGTAGCCGCGGCCCGCGAACTTTTGAGCAAATTCACGGTCGTCGTCGCGGCCGTCTTCATGCTGACTGCGCTCAGTCTGGCTATCCTCGCAAAGAACGAGCGTTTTCTTCCACGGTCATCGATCTCAATAAGAAAGAGATTCCTCAGACCGCCCCCGAAACCCCATCTACTACACCGGCAGCCCCAGCCACTGAGAGCCACGCTCCTAGTAATTCGTCCCTCAAGTGGACACTAGCAGAACGCTGGATAAATCCATCCTCTTCGTCCGTGAATCGTGAGCAAGACTTGCGCGACAGGCGCGACTCACGAAGACGAAACTTCGGACCCGTCTTGCTATTCTCGCGAGTCTCGCACGAATAACGAGATCCGCTTCACTGATGTCAATT
>ERZ1370068.1282-contig-11173_pt1 | contig 10522 bp, 18 predicted proteins | sample MGYA00561227_ERZ1370068 | MGnify/ENA primary metagenome ERZ1370068 (study PRJEB38410, sample SAMEA6850437) | metagenome | study: Metagenomic assessment of the ecological functions of the soil: analysis of the soil microbiota associated with the...
AATGTCACTTCGTTCAGTTACGTATTGCTGCTGCGCGTTCGCGAGCCGCGCAGATGGGTTCACGCGCTGCGTCATGCCCGAGGCCAACATCGATCCATCCGATCGCGCGGCGGCTCGGGGACTGTGAACTGGTCGGCATCAGGACGGTTGGCGAGGCGCTGGATCAGCTGCTCAGCTGAAACATACGGCTAGTCATCTGGCTATTTGGTCAATGGATTGGCCGGTTGAATGAACGGAATCCAGACCAACTAGATGACCAAGATTCGAGGTTTTGAGTGGTATGGTGTGCTCGGAGGCCCTGGCCGCCGGTCTTCCTTTTCATCTTGCGGCGGCTTTCTTTCGAGCCCCGGGGAGCCTATGGCCTGGTTTGCTCTGCGCGCGGGTCCTCTTCGTGGCGGCCGTCGCGTATGCCGCGGCGCTGCTTCATCCGCTTCCGCTCAGCGTCGCCGTCAACATCGCGTTCGCGCTGGGGCTTGCGGCGCTGGTCGTCCTGCTTCGAGAGCCGCCTGCGCGAGACCGCGGTCACCACGTGCCTCGGCGCGCTGATCGGCTGCGCCGATCGGCCTCGGCTCGCGCGCGCCATCGGCGCCGGCCTGTTCTGGGCCGACACCGGCGACCGCCGCGTCGAGTTCCTCCACAGCTTCATTCTGATCGTGCTGCCGTATCTCGGGCCTGGTGATCGGCGGCAAGCACGGCGAGTGGCTCGAGCCGGCGCGGCTCGTCAGCCTGTTTCGCGCGACCGGCCCGCAGCGCCGCTACAAGATTCTCGACACCAGCGTGATCATCGACGGCCGCATCGCCGACGTCTGCGAAACCGGCTTCGTCGACGGCACGCTCGTCATCCCGCAGTTCGTGCTGAAGGAGCTGCAGCTCGTCGCCGACTCGGCCGACTCGCTCAAGCGCAACCGCGGCCGCCGCGGCCTCGACATCCTGCAGAAGATTCAGAAGATGTCGGGCGTCGAGGTCATGATCTCCGACGTCGACTTCCCGGACGTCAAGCGAAGTCGATCTCGAAGCTGATCGAGCTGGCGCGCACGCTGCAGGGGAAGATCGTCACCAACGACTTCAACCTGAACAAGGTCGCGCAGCTGCGCGGCGTCGACGTGCTGAACGTCAACGAGCTCGCCAACTCGCTCAAGCCGGTCGTGCTGCCCGGCGAGATCATGAAGGTCTTCATCCTCAAGGAAGGCAAGGAATACAACCAGGGCGTCGCGTATCTCGACGACGGCACGATGGTCGTCGTCGACAACGCCCGCAAGATGATCAGCAAGACCATCGACATCGTCGTCACGCAGCGTGCTGCAGACGACGGCCGGCAAGATGATCTTCGGCCGGTACATCGAGGTGGGCGTGCCGCGCAGTCGCGCCGGCACGCGCGTCGAGGCGCGATCGGCCGGGCCCGCGTGCGAGCCGCAGTCAGACTTGAAGCTTCCCTCCTTATCACTGGTGGCGGACGGTCTTCTTTCTGATTCCCGCCATCACGCGTCTACACGATCGTGCTCGGCGCGGCGTCGATCGTCTCGAGCCTGTTCGATCGGCGCGGGCTATTTCGCGCACGGCTGCGCGCGCGCCTGGTCGTGGCTGATTCTGAAGACGACCGGCGTGCGCGTCGCGGTCGAGGGCCTCGAGCGCATGACGTCCGCGGCACGACCTATGTCTTCGTCGTCCAACCACCAGAGCATCTACGACACGCCGGTGATCTTCGCGTCGCTGCCGTATCAGCTGCGGATCATCGCGAAGGCGTCGCTCGCGCGGTTTCCGGTGCTCGGCTGGCACCTGAAGCGCGGCGGCCACCTGTTCGTCGATCGCCGGCATCCCGATCGCGCCGGCATCCTGAAGCGCTGGCGCGCGCTGGTGTCCGAGGGGCTGTCGCTCATCATCTACGCCGAAGGCACGCGCAGCCCGGACGGCCACGTCGCGCGCTTCAAGGCCGGCAGCTTTCTGCTCGCGATTGAGGCCGGGCTGCCGATCGTGCCGCTGGCGGTCATCGGCACGCGCGCGGTGATGCCGAAGGGGCGGCTGCGGACCGAGCCGGCCGACGTGCGCTGATCGTCCACGATCCGATTCGCCCGCCGGCGCATCGACGGCGCCGCACGCCGCGGGACGCGAAGGCGCTGCGCGGACCGCGTCCACCGCGATCGTTGCGGACACGGTGGAGCAAACTGCAGAATTCCTCACAATGCACGTGACGGCGATCATTGCCGCCGGCGGACGCGGCCAGCGGCTCGGCGCGCGCGTCCCAAGCAGCTGCTGGTCGCTCGATCGGCCGGACGCTGCTCGAGCGGAGCGTCGAGGCGTTTCTCGCGCATCCGTCGATCGACGAGGTCGTCGTCGCCCTCCCGCCGGACGTCGCCCGGGATCCGCCCGCGTATCTTCTCGGTGCGGCCAAGCCGCTGCGCATGGTCGCCGGCGGCGCGCCGGCCAGGACTCGGTGTCGAACGCGTTTGCCGCCGTCGGCCGCGGCGAGCGATCTGTTCCTGATTCACGACGCGGCGCGGCCGTTTGTTTCCGCGGACCTGATCGCGCCGCACGATCGAGGCCGCCGCGGCGCACGGCGCGGCGATCGCCGCGATCGCCGCGCGCGACACGGTGAAGCGTCGTGGACGTGCGCCGTCGAATCCGGCTTCAGCCGGATCGATCGTCGTGCAGGAGACGCTCGACCGCGAGACGATCTTTCTCGCGCAGACGCCGCAGGGCTTCCGTCGCGACGTGCTCGCGCGCGGCCGTGGCGCTCGGGCAGTCGGGTGTCGAAGCCACCGACGAGGCGGCGCTGGCCGAGCGCGCCGGCTACCCGGTGCACCTCGTCGCCGGCGACGCCGAACAACATCAAGATCACGACGGCGGAGGACCTCGACGCGCCGCGCGTCGAATGCCAGTCGCGGCCCGCGCGCACCGGCCGGCGCGGGGCTCGGCTGCGACTTGCATCGGCTCGGTGCCGGGGCGTCCGCTGATTCTCGGCGGCGTCACCATCCCGTCGGAGCGCGGCGCCCTGGGACACTCGGATGCCGACGTCGTGTGCCACGCGGTGACCGACGCGATCCTCGGCGCCGCCGCGCGCTGGCGACATCGGCTTTCATTTTCCCGACTCCGATCCCCGCTGGAAGGGTGCGACGGAGCCTGGACCTCGCTGCGGCAGACGCCGTGTCGATGGCCGCGGAGAGCGGATTCGAAGTCGGCAACGTCGACGTCGACCGTGATGCTCGAGTCGCCGAAGCTGCGAGGCTCACATCGATCAGATCCGTCAGTCGCTCGCCGCGCGTGCTCGGCATCGACGCCGATCGGATCAGCGTCAAGGCGAAGACCAACGAGGGCGTCGACGCGATCGGGCGCGGTGAAGCGATCGCGGCGCAGGCGATCGCGCTATGCGGCAGCCGAAGCCTTGAGCCTCGATGCCCTAAGCCGTCTGTGATGCGAGTCCGATTCGCCCCGAGCCCGACCGGGCAACTTCGCACGTCGGCAACGCGCGGACGGCGCTGTTCAACTGGCTGCTGCGCGCGCGGCAGTCGGAGAACAGCAGCCGGGGATCTTCGTCCTGCAGCATCGAGGACACCGACGTCGAGCGATCGACCCGCGAGTCCGAAGACGCGATCGCCCGCGACCTCCGCTGGCTCGGGTCTCGACTGGGACGAGGGTCCGGACGCCGGGCGGCCCTCACGGTCCCGTACCGCCAGTCGGAGCGCCTGCACCTGTATCAGTCATACGCGAAGGAGCTGCTCGGCGCCGGCTCCGCCTATTACTGCTTCTGCTCGATGGAGCAGCTCGAGGCGGAGCGTCAGGCGGCCTGGCCGCAGGACGTCCCGTGCAATATTCCGGGCACGTGCCGCAATCTTTCGCAGGAGGAGGTGACGACGAGAATCGGCCGCCGGCGAGCAGCCGGCGATTCGGTTTCGCGTACTCCGAGCGGAACGCGACGTCGTGTTCACCGACCTTGTCCGCGGCGAGGTGCGGTTTCAGAACGACAGTCATCGGCGATCCGGTCATCGTCCGCGCCGACGGCCACCCCGCCTACAACTTCGCCGTCGTCGTCGACGATGCGCTGATGGAGATGACGCATGTGATCCGGGCGAGGATCACATCTCGAATACGCCGCGGCAGCTGCTGCTCTACGAGGCGCTCGGCTTCACGCCGCCGCAGTTCGCGCACCTGGCGCTCGTCATGGGACCGATCACAGCCCGCTGTCGAAGCGTCACGGCGCGACGTCGGTCGCCGAGTTCCGCGCGAAGGGCTATCTGCCCGAGGCGCTCGTCAACTACCTCGCGTTGATCGGCTGGTCGCGCCTGGCAGCGACGACGTCGAGCTGATGTCCGATCGACGAGCTCGCGCGCCGGTTTTCGCTCGAGCGCGGTCGGCCACAGCCCGGGCGTGTTCGACGAGGAGAAGCTGGCCTGGGTGAACCGGCATTACCTGAAGATGGCCGACCCGGCGCGGATCGCGGCGCTGTCGGTGCCGTTTTTCAGCGACGCCGGCGTGCAGATGACGCCCGACGAGCGCGGCCTGCGAGTTTCTGGCCGGCGCGATGTCGATGGTCACGGCGTCGGTCGATCGCCTCAATCAGGTGCCCGGCGCGACTGGCGTTCCTGTTCGACTACGACGCCGCGCGGACGCTGGCCGACGCGCAGGTGCGCGACGGAGATGAGCAGCGACGGCGCGCGCGCCGTCGCCGCGCGCGCTCTGGCCGAGGAACTGGCGGCGGCGCCGCGCCTGGATCGCGAGCGCTTCCGCGCCGTCGCCAACCAGGTGAAGAGCGCGGACCGGCCAGAAAGGCGAAGGCGCTGTTCCACCCGATCCGCGTCGCGCTGACGGGACGGCGCCGAAGGCCCTGAGCTCGATCTGGCGGTGCCGGCCATCGATCAGCGGCGCCGACCTGCCGCCGGACGCCGGTATGCCGACGATTCTCGGGTGCCGTGAGCGCCGCGGACAGATTCGTCGACCTGCTCGAGACGCCGCGAGCCGATACGCAGTTCCAACGAGAGACACGAGCGCGCGATGCGGCATCTACTACGGCATCAATCCCGGTGCTTCGAGCGCGTTGCGCGCCAGGCGCGTGACCAGCCATCCGCGTCGCGCCAGCGCGCGCGACGATCGACGCGCCTGCCGATCGCGTGGCGGCGCTGCGCGGAACGCCGGGGCATCCCGGTCGCGACGCGTCGACAGCCTGGCCGAGCTCGATCGCGCTGTCGCGACGGCGGCGCGCCATCAGGGCGTCGTCGCGCGACGCTGCGACGAACGCGAGAGCGTGAGCGTCGAGGATCTCTGTCGCCGGCGCCGCGGCGCGCCGCTCATCGTCGTGCTCGATCGGATCGAAGATCCGCATAACGTCGGCGCGATTCTGCAGGACGGTGGATGCGGCCGGCGCCGACGGCGTCGTGCGGCAGATCGCGACACGCGGCGCGCCTCGGCGGCGCGGCGGCGAAGGCGTCGGCCGGCGCCGTCGCCGCACGTGAAGATCGCCGAAGTCGTCAACATCGCGCGCGCTCTGGAGGCGCTCAAAGACGCGCGGCGTCTGGACCGTCGGGCTGGCGGGCGACGCTCCAAAACGCTACGACGAGATCGACTTCACGCTGCCGACGGCGCTGGTGGTGGGCGCCGAGGGCACCGGGTCTGCGGCGGCTGGTCCGGGAGCGTTGCGACTGGCTGGCGTCGATTCCGATGCGAGGGCATGTCAACGAGCTCTGAACGTGTCGGTGGCCGACCGGAATCGTATCTGTTTCGAAGCGCTTAGGCAGCGGGCCGAGGATAAGCTGGCGCAGGCTGAGAACTGGAAGTCGGCGGCTGAGCTAGCCCGTCCATAAGCGAGCAACGCAATGGTGTTGCACGGCTGGCACGGGACGTGCTAAAGTTCCACTTTTTGTCTGGCTGGCGTAGCTCAGGCCGGTAGAGCAGCTGATTTGTAATCAGCAGGTCGGGGGTTCAAATCCCTTCGCCAGCTCCATCGACGCTGAAGGGTCGTTCAGGAACAACAGCCGATTCCAAAACACACAGACAGCTGGCGAGGTAGCGAAGCGGTCAAACGCAGCAGACTGTAAATCTGTCGCCCTAGCGGCTTCGAAGGTTCGAGTCCTTCCCTCGCCACCAACCTTCGTCGGCCGCGAGCGACGTTGAGCTATCGGCGGCTACGAGCGCAGCGAGGTCGGATTCGAGGCGAGAATGACGCGAGATTACGCGACGCGATCAGCTGGCTTGGTCACGACGAAGCGGCTGCAGCCGAACGTGGACGAAGTGCGAGCGCGAAGGCGGGAGTAACTCAGTGGTAGAGTCACAGCCTTCCAAGCTGTTGGTCGCGGGTTCGATCCCCGTCTCCCGCTCCAGCCTTCGCTCGCTGGATCGCGAGCGAGCTTCGGCTGGCAGGCCATGCGAAGGCTGTCCGCCGAAGCGCGGAGCGCGAGGCGGACGGTCAGGACCGAGCGGACCAAGACCAGGACGCGAAGGCCGATGTAGCTCAGTTGGCAGAGCGCGTCCTTGGTAAGGACGAGGTCTCCAGTTCGATCCTGGACATCGGCTCCAGCAGCCCACGAAGCGGCATAGGGCAGACAAAACGCGAGGATCGCAGACATGGCTAAAGAAAAATTCGATCGCAGCAAACCGCACGTGAACGTCGGCACCATCGGCCACATCGACCACGGCAAGACCACCCTGACCGCGGCGCTCACGAAGGTGGCCGCCGACAAGGGCTGGGCGAAGTTCATCTCGTACGACGAAGTCGCCAAGGCGTCCGAGTCGCAGGGCCGCCGCGACGAGACGAAGGTCCTGACGATCGCGACGAGCCACGTCGAGTACTCGACCGCGAAGCGGCACTACGCGCACGTCGACTGCCCGGGCCACGCCGACTACATCAAGAACATGATCACCGGCGCCGCGCAGATGGACGGCGCGCATCCTCGTCGTCAGCGCCGTCGACGGCCCGATGCCGCAGACGCGCGAGCACGTGCTGCTCGCCAGCCAGGTCAACGTGCCGTACATCGTCGTCGCGCTCAACAAGGTCGACGCGATCGACGACCCCGAGCTGCTCGATCTGGTCGAGCTCGAAGTGCGCGAGCTGCTGACGACCTACGAGTTTCCCGGCAACGACATCCCGGTGGTCCGCCTGTCGGCGCTCAAGGCGCTGCAGGGCGACGCCGAAGGCGTCGCCAGGCGTGCACGAAGCTGATGGATGCGCTCGACAGCTACATCCCGCTGCCGCAGCGCGAGGTCGACAAGCCGTTCCTGATGCCGATCGAAGACGTGTTCTCGATCTCGGGCCGCGGCACCGTCGTCACCGGCCGCGTCGAGCGCGGCAAGGTGAAGGTCGGCGAGGAAATCGAGATCGTCGGGTTCAAGCCGACCGAGAAGAAGGTCGTCACCGGCGTCGAGATGTTCCGCAAGCTGCTCGACGCGGGCGAGGCCGGCGACAACATCGGCGTGCTGCTGCGCGGCGTGGAAAAAGACGACGTCGAGCGCGGCCAGGTGCTGGCCAAGCCGGGCATCGATCAAGCCGCACACGAAGTTCAAGGGCGAGGTCTACATCCTGTCGAAGGAAGAGGGCGGCCGTCACACGCCGTTCTTCAACGGCTATCGTCCGCAGTTCTACATCCGGACCACCGACGTCACCGGCACGCTGCACCTGCCGGAAGGCGTCGAGATGGTGATGCCGGGCGACAACACCGACGATCAGCGGCGAGCTGATGGCGCCGGTCGCGCTCGAGAAGGGCGCGCGCTTCGCCATCCGCGAAGGCGGCCGCACGGTCGGCGCCGGCACGGTCACGGAGATCGTCGAATAGAATTGGCGAATTGGAGAGCTGGCGAATCGGCTGATTCGACTCACCAACTCGCCAAGTCGCCGAGTCACCAAATTCGAGAAGCAGTCATGAGAGACATCATCACGCTCGCATGCACCGAATGCAAGCGGCGCAACTACAGCACGACGAAGAACAAGAAGAAGACGACCGAGCGGCTCGGAGTTCAGCAAGTACTGCCGCTTCTGCCGGAAGCACACGGCACATAAGGAGTCGAAGTAGTTGGCGATTGCGTGAGTTAGCGGATTGGTGCATTGAGTCACAAGTCGCCAATCACGAACTCGCCAACTGTGAATCGCAGCATGTAGGCCAGTAGCTCAATTGGCAGAGCACCGGTCTCCAAAACCGGGGGTTGGGGGTTCGATTCCCTCCTGGCCTGCCAGCCTTGCTCGCGGAGCTGCGATCGAGTAGCTGGCGAACTGAATCGGAACGTCGCGAACTAGAACGCGAACGGACGTCGACGTAGAATGAATGTGGCCGACGAACGCTGGACGCCGTCAGGGAAGCGGCGGGCGGCCGCGTTCGAGCGCGCGCGCCTCTTCCTGAGCGAGGTGCGCAACGAGCTGAAGCGGGTCACGTGGCCGTCGCAGGAGGAGGTCTACGCGACGACGGTCGTCGTGATCGCTGACGTCGGTGTTCTTCGGCGCTCTATCTCTTCGCGCTCGACTTCGGGCTGCTGAACGCCGTCGTGCAGTGGATCTTCCGGCAGGTTTGGTGGCGCGCATGACCGACGTCGCGACGAAGAACTGGTACATCGTCCACACCTACTCGGGCTTCGAGAAGAAGGTCGCCGAGTCGCTGCAGCCGAGCGCGTCAAGGCGCACGGGCTGCAGAACGACATCGGCGAGGTCCTGATTCCGACCGAGGACGTGGTCGAGATGCGCGGCGGCAAGAAGGTGGTCACCGCGAAGCGGTTCTTCCCCGGCTACATCCTTGTCGAGATGAACATGTCCGACAACGCGTGGCACGTGGTGAAGAACACGCCGAAGGTCACCGGCTTCGTCGGCGCCGGCGCGAAGCCGACGCCGCTCAGCAAGGACGAGGTCGAGCAGATTCTGACGCAGGTGAAGACGGCGGCCGAGAAGCCGAAGCCGAAGTACATGTTCGAGAAGGGCGAGCAGGTGCGGATCAACGAAGGGCCGTTCACCAGCTTCAACGGCGTGGTCGACGAGGTGAACCTCGACAAGAACACGCTGAAGGTGATGGTGACGATCTTCGGACGCGTCGACGCCGGTCGAGCTGGATTTCTTGCAGGTGGAGAAGATTTGACAGCTCACGAGCGTACGCAAGACTGCCAAGACGGCTTCAGTGAGCCTCGCGAGCTCGGTAGCTGAGAGCTGATAGCTGGAGCTATGGCGAAAAAGTTCAGGCGATGGTGAAGCTCCAGATTGCGGCCGGCAAGGCGACGCCGGCGCCGCCCGTGGGCACCGCGCTCGGTCCGCAGGGCGTCGAACATCATGGACTTCTGCAAGAACTTCAACGCGAAGACGGCGAAGGACGAGGGGCTGATCATCCCGGTCGTCGTCACCGTGTACGCGGACCGGTCCTACACCTTCATCACCGAAGACGCCGCCGGCGCCGGTGCTGCTTGAAGCGCGCGGCGAACATCGCCAAGGGATCGGCCGGAGCCGAACAAGAACAAGGTCGGGACGGTGACGGCGAAGCAGGTCGAGGAGATCGCGAAGCTGAAGATGCCGGACCTGAACTGCCGACTCGCTCGAGGCGGCGGTCAAGACCGTCGCCGGCACGGCCCGTTCGATGGGCCTGGACGTTATCGGATAGCGAGCCTCGGTTCAAGTCGTCAAGTCTCAATGAGACTTGAGACTTCAACTTGAGACTCGCAGTGGGAGAGCGCGCGGCGCTCGTTTGCACCACAGGAGGACATGCATGAGAAAGCACGGCAAGAAATTCACCGCCGCGCGCGCGCAGATCGCCGCCGATCGCGCCTACACGATCGAAGACGCGATGCCGCTCGTGCAGAAGGTCAAGTTCGCGAAGTTCGACGAGACCGTCGAGCTGTCGCTGCGGCTCGGCGTCGATCCGAAGCACGCCGACCAGATGGTGCGCGGCACGGTCGTGCTGCCGCACGGCCTGGGCAAGAGCAAGCGCGTGCTCGCGATCGCCGGCGGCGAGAAGCAGAAGGAAGCCGCAGGAAGCCGGCGCCGACGTGGTCGGCGGCGAGGAGATGGTCGAGAAGATCCAGGGCCGGCTTCATGGACTTCGACGCCGTCGTCGCCACGCCCGACATGATGCGCGCGGTCGGCAAGCTCGGCAAGGTGCTCGGCCCGCGCGGCCTGATGCCGAACCCGAAGACCGGCACGGTCACCGTCGACATCGCCAAGGCGGTCAGGGAAATCAAGGCCGGCAAGGTGGAGTTCCGCGTCGACAAGACCGGCATCATCCACGCGCCGGTCGGCAAGACGTCGTTCGCGGCCGACTCGCTCGTGGCCAACGCCCACGCGCTCGTCGACAGCATCGTCAAGGCGAAGCCGGCCGGCGGCCAAGGGCAAGTACTCAAGAGCGTCACGCTGTCGTCGACGATGGGTCCCGGCGTCCGCATCGACACGACGCACATCGACGTGGTGGTGAAACACTAATGGCGGTCACGAGAGCGGACAAGGACACCGAGCTCGCAGCAGCTCGAGACGGCGTTCAAGGGATCGGACAGCGCGATCCTCGTCGACTACAAGGGGATGAACGTCCCGCAGGTCACCGAGCTGCGCCGTCAGCTGCGCACGGCCAAGGCGAGC
>ERZ1370068.2885-contig-2014_pt1 | contig 10518 bp, 11 predicted proteins | sample MGYA00561227_ERZ1370068 | MGnify/ENA primary metagenome ERZ1370068 (study PRJEB38410, sample SAMEA6850437) | metagenome | study: Metagenomic assessment of the ecological functions of the soil: analysis of the soil microbiota associated with the...
TCGCCGCCGGCAAACCGGTGACGCTGCCGCTACCCGAGATTCAGATTTTCGGCGGCGGCGCGCATGCGGGTCGCCGGCTCGACCTTCAGGACGTCGATGGTGATGCCGGTCGGCGCGGCGTCGTTTGCCGACGCGCTCGCGATGGTCGCCGAGATCTATCGCGCGGCCGGCGCGTGGATGAGCGAGCGGGGACGCGTCGCCGGCGTCGCGGACGAGGGCGGCTGGTGGCCGCAGTTCGACACGAACGAGGAAGCGCTGCAGGCGCTCGTCGCGGCGATCGAGCGCGCAGGCTTCGCGCCGGGCCGCGACGCCGTGATCTCGCTGGACATCGCGGCCTCCGAGCTGATCACGCGCGACGGCCGCTATCGGCTCGCGCTCGACGGCCGCGAGCTCGATCGCGACGCGCTCGGTGCGCTTTGGCGCGACTGGCTCGATCGCTATCCGATCGCATCCATCGAGGACCCGTTCGGCCGAGGACGACGACGCCGGCTGGCGCGCGTTCGCGCGCGCCGCCGGCGACCGCGTGCAGATCGTCGGCGACGACTTCCTCACGACGAACGCAGCGCGCATAGCCAAGGCCGCGCGCGACGCGAGGCTGCAACGCCGCGCTGCTGAAACCCAACCAGGCGGGCACGCTCACCGAGACGCGCGCCGCATTCGATGCTGCTCGCGCCGCCGGCTTCGCGCACGATCGTCTCGGCGCGCTCGGGCGAAACCGAGGACGTGTCGGTGGCGCACCTGGCCGTCGGCTGGAGCGCCGGACAGCTCAAGGTCGGCCTCGTTCGCGCGCGGTGAGCGGATGGCCGAAGTGGAACGAGGTGCTGCGCATCGAGGAGGAGCTGGGAGCGGACGCGCGCTTTGCGGCGGTGCGGCCGCCCTCGTGGGCTACAGGTCGCGCTGACCGCACCGGGCCGGGATTTTGCTTGAGTCGCCGGCGGGAGGTCGAGGCGATGTTCTGTCCCCAATGCGGCACCGTCCCTACGCCGGGCGGCAGGTTCTGCGGCAACTGCGGGCTGCTGCCGCTCGTCGTGTCCATCGCAGGCGCGACGCCGAACACGGGCGCGACGCGCGCGCGCGTTCCGCTGCAATCGACCGCGTGCGATGCCCGCCCCCGCACGCAGATCGATTCCGCACCTGCATTGACGCTGGCCGTCGTTGCCTGCGTCGTCGCGTTCGGACTGGTGTTCGTGGCGGCCAGCGCCGTCGGCACGCGACCTCGCGGGCGAATCGACGGAGCACGGCGCAACGGTCGAAACGCACAACGCGAAAGCTCCACGGGGCGCCATGGGCGCGCTCCTGTCGGGCAGCGAACGCACCGACCCCGCCGGCGCCGTTAGCCCGCCAACAGGAAGTCCGCCAGCTCGGTGAAACCCGCGCCGGCCTCGGCCGTCGTGACATAGCGGGGCGGCGTCGCAATGCGGTCGAGAAAGGCGCGCACGTTGGCCACGCCGACGGCGTTCGGAAAAAGCCGAACATCGGCGCGTCGTTCGGCGAATCGCCGGCGAAGACGATCGCGTCGCGCGTCGCGTCCAGATCCGGCGCCGAACGCTTCGGCGAGCAGCGTGCGCGTCATCGTCAGCTTGTCGTAAGTCGCCGAACCAGCCGTTGACGTGGATCGAGCTCACCTTCGCGGTGCAGCCCCGCGGCTTCCATCAGCGCGACGATCCGATCGACGGCGGCGCGCGGCAACGGCGCGACGTCCTCGCAGAAGTCGATCGCGAGGTCGGTCTCGCGGTAGTGCTGGTCGGACGCGATCGCGCAGCCCGGCACCTCGCGCAGGATGGATACGCAGCGATCGGTCGCGAGCCGCGTCGCGCTGCGCCGCGCGCGTCGCGTCGTCGATCAACGAAGCGCCGCACGAGCGTGCGCCGCACGCGTCGTGGCGCATGTAGAACGCGCCGTTCTCGCCGACCACGCGCGTCGACCGGGCCACATCCGCGCGATGTGATCGCACCAGCCGGCCGGGCGGCCGGTGATCGGGATCACGCGCTTGCCCGCGGCCTGCAGCCGCTCCATGCGCCGCATACGCCTGCGCGGTGATGCTGGCCGTGCGTCGAGAGCGTGTCGTCGATGTCGGTCAGCACGACCGCTGATGCCGCGCCGCACGGCGTCGGGCATCGTCGCGAGCGTCGCAGGCGGATTGACGACCCCCACGCTTGCGGCTGATGCCGCGGCGCTGTCCCCAAGGGGGAGTGGCTCGCACCTTGGGGCGGCCCTGCGGTGCTCGCCGGCCGTCACGCGACGGCCGTCGCGTGAGCTGCCATGTATTCGGCGACGCATCGCGCGCTTGCGCCTGCGTCATCGGCAAGCCGCACTTGGTCCGCCGCCACAGCACGTCGTCGGCCGTGCGCGCCCATTCCTCGGCGCTCAGGTAGTCGATCTCGCGCGCGCGTGAGTTGCGCGCCGAAATCCTCGCCCAGATCCGCGGGCGCTCTTCGCGTCGCCGAGCACGTCGACCGCGCGCGTGCCATGACGATCGCGCGAGCGCGCGCAGCAGCGGCGCCGGCAGTTGCGGATAGCGGCGGCAATGAGCGTCCGCCAGCCACGCCTGCGCGGTCGCTGATCCGGCAGGTCGCCGCCGGGCAGCGTCGCGTTGCGCGTCCACGGCGGGCTTCATCGACGCGAAGTACGGCGCGAGCTCGGCGAGCGCATGCTCGGCGAGCTTGCGATAGGTCGTGATCTTGCCGCCGAAGATCGACAGCACCGGTGCGCGCTCCGGCCGTCGACCGCGCCGCCGAGCGCGTCGACCTTGAGCACGTAGTCGCGCGTTACCGCCGACGGATCGGTCGACGCCATCGTCGTACAGCGGCCGCACGCCGCTGTACGTCCAGACGATGTCGGCTGCGTGCGAGCGGGCGTTCGAGATAGGCGTTCGGCGAGCGCCAGCAGATACTCGATCTCGTCGCCGTAGATCGCCGGGTCGTCGTAGGCTTCGACCGGCGACATCGGTGGTGCCGATCAGCGAATAGCGATCGTGGTACGGAATGACGAACACGATCCGGTTGTCGGCGTTCTGCAGGATGTACGCGTGCGCTTCGGTATGCACGCGCGGCACGACGATGTGGCTGCCCTTCACGTGTCGCACGTCGTCCTTCGCCGGCGCTCCGGTGGACGACGCTGTCGAGCACGTCGCTTCACCCACGGACCCGCCGGCGTTGACGAGCGCACGCGCGCTCACTTCGTCCGTGCGCCCCGTCGGCGTCGAGCGTCGCGCGCCAGACGCCGCCGTCGCGCCGCGCGCCGCGTACGAGCCGCGTCCGCGACGCGAATGTCGCGCGCCGCGCGCTTGCGCATCCAGCGCGTTGACCACGACCAGGCGCGCATCGTCGACGCGCGCGTCGGAGTAGACGAAGCCCGCGCGTGAAGCGTGGCTTCAGCCCGGCGGCCCAGCGGCTCGCCGGCGAGCTCGCACGCCGAAGGACTGCGGCAGCGTCATCCGGCCGCCCAGGTGGTCGTACAGGAACAGCCCGACGCGGATCATCCACGCCGGCCGCAGATGCGGCTCGTGCGGCAGCACGAACGCGCAGCGGCTCGATGATGTGCGGCGCGATCTGCAGCAGCACCTCGCGCTCGGCCAGCGCCTCGCGCGACCAGCCGGAACTCGTAGTACTCGAGATAGCGCAGCCCGCCGTGGATCAGCTTGGTGCTCGCCGACGACGTGTGCGGCGGCGAGGTCGTCCTGCTCGACCAGCAGCACGCGACAGGCCGCGGCCCGCGGCGTCGCGCGCGATGCCGGCGCCGTTGATGCCGCCGCCGATGACGAGGAGGTCGTAGGGATCTCCATGGAGCCGCGGAATTGTACCGGATGCGTTACGATGAATCCCTGCACGTCCACGGGTCCGAACCCCATGAACATCGATCCCCGAAATCGCCGCATCTCGACGCCGACATGCGCGCGCTGGCGCCACCACCTGCATGCGCATCCGGAAACGGCCTTCGAGGAGGCAGCGACGTCCGCGTACGTCGCCGACAAGTTGCGCTCGTTCGGCCTCGAGGTCCACACCGGTCTCGCCGAGCACCGGCGTCGTCGGCGGTGCTGCAGCAACGGCCGCTCCGACCGCCGCCGATCGGCCTGCGCGCCGATCTCGACGCGCTGCACATCCACGAGAAGTCCGGCGTCGCCGCACGCGTCGGGCAACGCGGGCAAGATGCACGCCTGCGGCCACGACGGCCACACGACGATGCTGCTCGCGCGCCGCGCGCGCGATGAGCGCGCGACGCAACTTCGACGGCACGCTGTGCTTTCATCTTCCAGCCGGCCGAGGAGAACGAGGGCGGCGGCCGCGTCATGGTCGAGGAGGGGCTGTTCGACCGCTTTCCGATGCAGCGCCGTCTACGGCATGCACAACTGGCCGCGAGCTGCCGGTCGGCACAGTTCGCGACTGCGCGCGGGGCCGCTGATGGGCGCCGTACGACATCTTCGAGATCGTCGGCGACCGGCCGCAGGCGCGCACGCGGCGATGGCCGCACCTGGGCACGCGATCCGATGCTGTTCGCCGCGCACGCGATCAACGCGCTGCAGACGATCGTCGCGCGCAACATGCATCCGCTGGACGCGGGCGTGGTCAGCGTGACGCAGGTCCACGGCGGCGACACGTGGAACGTCATCCCTGCAGGAGGTCGTGCTGCGCGGCACCGTGCGCACGTTCAAGCCGGACGATGCAGGACCTGATCGAGCGGCGCATGCGCGACGCATCGTCGCGCGGCATCGCCGCGACGTTCGACATGACGGCCACCGTTGCGCTACGAGCGCGCGCTATCCGGCAACGATCAACAGCCGAGGTCGAGACGCGGCATGCGATCGCGCGCCGCGACCGCGATCGTCGGCGCCGCCAACGTCGACACCGATCCCGATGCCGACGATGGGCAGCGAGGATTTCGCGTTCATGCTGCAGGCGAAGCCCGGCTGCTACGTGCTGGCTCGGCGCGGGCCGCGGACCCGACACGCCCAACCTGCACAATCCGCACTACGACTTCAACGATGAGGCGCTGCGCGATCGGCGCGAGCTACTGGGTGACACTTGCCGAGCAGCAGTTGCCGCGCGCCGCAGCCTCGACGCGAGCACAGCGGTGCGCACCGTTCCCTACGATCCGTCCCAGCGCGCGCGCTCTTCCAGCCCGAGACTCGGTCCGACGGTGTTCGTGCCGGGCGCTGCGGTCGCGCCGGCGCTCTTCGCCGCGGAATGCGCGCGTCTCGCGTACAAGAAATTCGACCGCGACCCGGCGGCGCGCGATGAAGTCGTGGCCGCGCTCGCCGGCGTGGGGTACGGCGACGTCGCGTTCTTCAGCGTGGAGGGCACCGACGCGCGTATGCCGCCATGCATGCCACAAGCGGAGCGGTCGTCGTCGCGTTTCGCGGCACCGAGCAGGATCCGGAAGGATCTCGCGACCGATGCGCGCTTCGTCAAGGTCGCGTGGCCCGGCGGCGGCAGGGTCCACGGCGGTTTCGCGACGGCGATCGAGCATGTGGCGCCCGGCGCTCACCGCGTGGCTGTCGACGCATCCCGGACCCGCGCTGTTCACCGGTCACAGCATGGGCGGCGCGCTCGCGTGCCTCGCAGCCTCGCGCGCGACACCCTGCAGCGCCTCGTGACGTTCGGCTGTCCGCGCGTGGGTGACGCCGCCTTCGTCGCGACGCTCGCGCGCGTGGCGGTCGAGCGCTACGTCGACTGCTGCGATGTCGTGTGCCGCGTGCCGCCCGCGGCGTTCGGTTTCGTGCATCCGGTCGAGCCCACCTACATCGACGCCGACGGCATCGTGCACACCGACCTCGCGACGATGGATGTCCGGGCCGATCGCCGGCGCGCGCAGGACAGTACCTGCGGGCGCACGCCCTCCACTTCCTGACCAACCTCCCCTTCCGCGACCTGGCCGATCACTCGCCGATCAATTACGTCTTTCCGCTGCAGGCGGCAGCCTCCGGCCGGCTGAAGCCAGCCCCTGAAGGATCGCTGCCGCTTCGCCGCCCTTGCAGGTCAGGCCTCAGCCTGACGCAGCTAAGCCCGGCCGCGTCATCGCCGCCGGATCGACCCAGCGATCGAAGTCCTCGGCGCTGACGAGGCCGAGCTTCAGCGCCGCCTCGCGCAAGCTGAGGTGCGTCGCGATGCGCGCTGCAGCGCGATCTTCGCGGCGTTCTCGTAGCCGATGTGCGGGTTGAGCGCGGTCACCAGCATCAGCGACGCGTCGACGTTCGCCTGCAGGTTGCGCGTGGATCGGCTCGATGCCGCGCGCGCAGCGCTCGTCGAACGAACGGATGCGCGTCGGCGAGGAGCTCGATCGACTCCAGCGTGTCGTGCAGCATCACCGGCTTGTAGACGTTCAGCTGGAAGTTGCCCTGCGAGCCGCGCGAACGCCACCGCGGTGTCGTTGCCGAACACCTGCGCGCGCGACCATCGTCAGCGCTTCGCTCTGCGTCGGATTGATCTTGCCCGGCATGATCGACGAGCCCGGCTCGTTGTCCGGGATGCGTGATCCGCCGAAGCCCGCGCGCGGGCCGCTCGCGTACCAGCGCACGTCGTTGGCGATCTTCATCGCGACGTGCCGCAGCGTGCGCAGCGGCCGCGCTGGCGTTGACCATCGCGTCGTGCGCCGACAGCGCCGCGAACTTGTTCGGCGCGCCGAGATGAACGGCTTGCCGGTCTCCTTCGCGATCTCGCGCGCCGCGACTTCGCGCCGAAGCGCGCCGAGCGCATTGAGGCCCGGTGCCGACCGCGGTGCCGCCGAGCGCGAGCGGATAGAGTCGCGTCGCGCGCGTGGTCAGATGCCGCGATGGCGTCGTCGAGCTGCGCCACCCAGCCCGAGATCACCTGGCCGAGCGTGACGGGCGTCGCGTCCTGCAGGTGCGTGCGGCCGATCATGACGACGTCGGCGAACGCGCGCGCCTTGGCGTCGAGCGTGGCGCGCAGCGTGCGCGACCGCCGGCAGCAGGTCGCGGTCGAGCTCCTCGACGGTCGCGATGTGCATGACGGCCGGAAACGTGTCGTTCGACGACTGGCCGCGGTTGACGTCGTCGTTGGGATGAACGGGCTTCTTCGATGCCGACGATGCCGCCGGCGAGCTGGATCGCGCGGTTGGCGATCACCTCGTTGGCGTTCATGTTCGACTGCGTGCCGGAGCCGGTCTGGAACACGACCAGCGGAAACTCGGTCGTCGCAGCTTGCCGTCGATCACCTTCCTGCGCCGCGCGCTCGATCAGTGCCGCCTTGTCGCGATGCGAGCTCGCCGAGCGCGGCGTTGGCGCGCGCCAGCGCATTTCTTCAGCAGGCCGAACGCGCGGATCACCGGCCGGCCCCACCGGAAGCGGCCGACACCGATCGGAAAATTGTCGATCGAGCGCTGCGTCTGCGCGCCCCACAGGTGCTGCGCGGGAACGCGCACCTCGCCGAGCGCGTCCTTCTCGATGCGGAATCGAATCGCTCATGCCCGCACATGCTACCCCTCGACCGCCCTCCGGGCACGCTATCCGCGCGTGCGCGCTGATCGCGTACCGTCGGCAATCGGCGTCAGGCGGGCGTGGCGGCGCCGGGTGCGTGGAAGTTTGCGGCGCGCGCGGCGACGCGCGCCTTGCGCGTAGAACCCTTGCGCGCCGCGCCGTTCACCGCGGCGGTCGCCGGCACCAGCTTGCGCAGCTCGCACGATCATCGCGCGCTGGCGGTCGTCGAGCATGCGCGCTCGCTCTGCCAGCGCGTCGATGCAGCGCACGCAGCGCTTGCGCCGCCGGCCGTCGCCGGAAGTAAGCGACGGGCAGCGAGCGCTTGGCACGCGCGGGCTCGAACTCGACGACGATCGTCTCCTCGTGCAGCAGCCGGCGCATGTCGTCCTCCGTCAGGTGGCGCAGGATGCCCGTCGGGTCGAGCAGCGATCTCGCGCGCCTTCGCCATCTGCGCGAGACTGCGCTTGCCGCCGCCGGCCTTGGCGATCAGCATGCCGGTGCGCACGACCGCCGCCGGCAAGCCGCCCTTGCTCGATCGTCGTCGAGCACCTGCGCGCACCGCGGGCAGCGACCGCGGATCGAACGCGCGTCTTGCGGCGGATCTCCTCGCGCTCGTCGGCCATCTGCAGCGACAGCATGTTGCCGTAGACCTCGAAGAACAGCCGCCTCCGATCGTCGCGTCGCGCAGGTCGCGATACAGGTCGAGCGACGCGCTCACGTATTCGGAGAACAGCTGCTCGCCCTGAGCGACGATCGTTGTCGGCGCGCGCGCTGCCGGCGACTGGCGCTTCACCATCCGCCGCGATGCGGACAGCGGCCACAGCAACGGATTCTTGTCCGACAGCGCCCAGTGCTGGACGCGCAGCGGATGGAAGTCGCGCAGCAGCCTTCGCGAACCATTCCGGGCGTGGCGCCGGCGCACGAACGGCCGCGCGAGCAGCGTGAGTACGCGCGCTCGGAGAGCTCCGACAGCGCGGCGACCGCCTCGAACGGCTTCTCGTCGACGCGGTCGTATTTCTGCAGCGCGCGCAGGTCCTCGACCTTGCGCTCGGTGAGCGTCACTCGTCGTACGTGATCTCGCCGTCGGCGTTGCAGGTGCTCCTCGATGTGCATGCCGTAGAGGCCCGGCGGCAGCTGCTGGATGTAGTTCAGCACCTCGACGATCTGCGCGTGCTCCTTCTTCGCGACCTTGCCGGACACGAAGATGCCGAGGTGGCCGATGTCCTGGTGCAGCAGGCCGACGATCGATCTGGCCGTTGCGCCTTGATCTCCTCGGTCGACCGATAGACGTCGGCGATCCAGTTGAACGCCTGCTGCGGCGGCGTGATGTTGTCGCCCATCGACGCGAACACGATGATCGGCTGCTTGATCGACTTCAGGTCGAAGTAGCGGCCGCGGGCCCGAGCCGCGCCTCGCCCGTCGACAGCTTGTTGCCGACGAAGAGGTTGCTGGTGATCCAGCGCGATCTCCTCGTCGTTCATCAGGTAGAACCCGCCCCACCAGCGCTCGAACTCGAGGAAGCGCGGCGGCTCGGTGTCGATGTTGGCGTACAGGTGGTACTACTTGTCCCACAGCGTGTTGGCGGGATTCAGGTTCTCGAAGTTCTGCACCAGATGCGCGCCGTCGAACTTGCCGTCGCCGAGATCGGCCGCGAGCAACGACAGCCAGGTGCCGCCGAGCAGGCCGCCGGCGTAGCGCATCGGGTTGTCGCCCCGTCGTCCATGCCCGCACCAATACGACATCGGCGCGCCGTTGATGACGAGCGGACCGGTGATCGTCGGGTCGCGCCGCGGCCAGCATCATCACCGCCCAGCCGCCCCTGGCAGTTGCCGACGATCGCCGGCTTCCGGCTGTGCGGGTGGCGCTCGCGCGACGATGCGGATGAACTCGGCTTCCGGCGTCGGTGACGTCGAGCGAGCGTCTGGCCCGGCTCCGGATCCGGATAGAAGATGACGAAGTAGACCGGATGGCCCGCCGCGCAGCGCCACGCCGACCTGCGGAGTCCTCCTTGAAGCCGCCGATGCCCGGGACCGTGGCCCGCGCGCGGGTCGACGATGACGAACGGCCGCTTGGCGTCGTCGACCTCGACGCCCGCGCGGCGGAATGATGCGCACCAGCGCGTGGTTCGCCGGCCGCTCGTACGTAGCGCGCGTCCGCGATCATTTCGTACTTGTACGTCGAGCACCGGCGGCTTGCCGGCGGCCTCGTGGGCGAGCCACTTGGTTGCCGCGACTGGCGCAGCGTGTCCCGAAGAACAGCACCGAGCGCTGCGCGAAGTCGATCTGCGTATTGCGACCATTGCCGCCAGGCTTCGAACGGGGTCTTCGGCGCCGGCGCAGCGCTGGCGTACGTCGCCGTACGCGGCCGCGCGCATCCGCTCGGCGTAGCGTTCGCCTGGCGGCGCGCGACGCGCCGCTGCAGCACATCGGCGACCGTGCGCGAGATCTGGATCGATGCGGTCGATGGTGCGGTTCAGGCTCGGGCATTGGCAGATCCGCGGCTAGGCGCGGCAATTATGCTGCGATGCAGCATGATACGCGCCGCACTTGCCGGGCGTGAACGTCCGGCAGACGACGACAGGACGCTGAAAACACTCGCAGTCGCACCGCCTCCAGCAGCGGCACGTCGTGGGACTTCCAACGTGGAAGGCCCCTCGCGGCCGGCGGCAAACATGCGGGCAGCGCCAGGCTGCCTCGTTGCACGTCTTCGGCAGGCGGCGTTGTGCCGATGACACCCAGCTTGCGGATCGCCTCGAGCTGCGCCATCGCCGGCGGCGGCAGGCTCGGCTTCGGCCGTGCGCGATCTCTTCCTTCGACGTCTTGTTCTGCATCGCTTCCTCGGCGGCGCCGCTTCGCTTCGAGCGCCTTCTGCTTCGTCAGGTCGCGCCCGCACGGATCGCGGTGTCCCGAGGCACCGTCACGTGCGTCGGCTGAACCTCGAGAGAAGCCGCCCTGCACGAGGCATCTGCCTCCTCGTCCGTGCGATCCGGCATCTTTGATCGCGCACCGCGCCGGGCTTGATCTGCGTGAACAGCGGCGTGTGCCGCGGGTAGATGCCGAGCTCGCCCTCGATGCCGGGCAGCACGA
>ERZ1370068.3808-contig-291_pt1 | contig 10516 bp, 18 predicted proteins | sample MGYA00561227_ERZ1370068 | MGnify/ENA primary metagenome ERZ1370068 (study PRJEB38410, sample SAMEA6850437) | metagenome | study: Metagenomic assessment of the ecological functions of the soil: analysis of the soil microbiota associated with the...
GAAGCGCGCCGAGCAGAATCGTACAGCGTCCCCATCGGTGGTACTCGCGACTGTTTCCCCGTCGGAATGTCCCCCGCCGCGCTTCGATTGACGACGCCTAGCTAATCAAAAATATCTAGGCGGTAAAATGATCCTCTCATGGCAAAAGCGTGCAAATCCGGACGATATGGTTAACGAGGCGTTTGGACTTCTGCCGTGAGCAGGCATTGCCGCCGGGCCCCCATCCGGCGATACCCCGGGCCTGAATGCCGGACGAGGCCTACAACCGCGCAATTCCGGAGGGCGTCGGCGACCTGGTCCAGTCCGCGCAGCAGCGCGGGCGCTACGGGAATGCCAAGGCTGTCCGCCTGAGGCGCGTTTCATGGCTGCGTTCGCCGGGCACCCAGATGCGGTCTACGCCCGGCATGCGCTGGCTGTTGCGGAAATCGCGCACCAGCGCATCGACGCTTCGCTTGAAGATGGCGACGTCGCCGAAGGCGGCAGATGTTGATCGCGGCGATCGCCTGTCCGGTGTTGGTGACGCTGTCGTCATCGTGGTTGAAGTCGATCACGTCGCGGCCCATCGCGGCGCCGCCGAGCGTGCCGGCGAGCAGGCCGATGATCATGCGCGAGGCCGTAGCCCTTGTAGCCGGCCTCCATGCCGCCGAGCGGCAGCAGCATGCCTTCGTCGGCGCGCTTCGGGTCGGTCAGCGGCTTGCCCTCGCGGTCGATCATCCAGCCCTCCGGCATGGTCTCGCCGCGCAGCGCCTTGGTCTTCACCTTGCCGTAGGCGGCGACCGTCGTCGCCATGTCGAGCACGATCGGCGTTTCGTCGCCGGCCGGAATCGCGGCCGCGATCGGATTGGTCGACAGCAGCATGTCGAGGCCGCCCCAGGGCGGCAGATGGTTGGCGTTGCCGACCGCGAAGTAGAGCCCGATCATGTCATGGGCGAGCGGCATCGTGGCGTAGAGCGAGGCGGGGCCGGCATGGTTGCTGAACTGCGAGTTGACCCAGCGCGATGCCGGTGGTGCGCGCCTTTTCGATCGCGATCTCGGCGGCGCGCTTCATGACGAGATGGCCCATGCCGTTGTCGCCGTTCAGCACGCGCCGTGCCGGCATGCTCGTGCACGACGCGGATGTTCGGCCGGACGTTGAAGCCGCCGGCCTTGATGCGCCTGACATATTGCGGCAGCCGGCTGACGCCGTGCCCGTCCGAACCCTGCAGGTCGGCCTCCGCCATCAGGCCGGCGACGGTCGCAGCATCGGCCTCCGGCAAGCCCACCGCGGTGAGCGCTTGCTGAATGAAGGCCTTCAGCCGGTCAGAAGTAACTGATGTCTCGGACAAGACGGCGCTCCCTGAGGCCTGCAGGCGTGGCCGCGGCGGGCGAAGTCGACGGCGATGGCGGCAGCCGGCCGCCGTTGCTAGCCGGTGCCGAACGCCTTGAAGGTGATGATGGTGTGGGTGTCCTGGATGCCGGGAATGACCTGCACCTTCTCGTTGACGAAATGGCCGATGTCGGTGTCGTTGTCGACGTAGAATTTGACCAGCAGATCGTAATCGCCGGCGGTGGAATAGATCTCGGAGGCGATCTCGGCCTCCGCGAGCGCGTTGGCGACGGCGTAGGACTGGCCGAGCTTGCATTTGAACTGGACGAAGAAGGGAACCATCGCTGTCGTCTCCGAAGGTCGTGTAGCGCCATGCAATGATGGGCCAAGAAACGCGCGTCGATGGCAAGCCACACTATGGCTGCGCAACTTGCGATCGCCGGGCGCGCTAGGACAGATCATGGCCCCGAACCACACCAATCTGCGCGAGGCTTGCGATGACGACGCCGATTGCGCTCACCATCGCCGGCTCGGATTCTTCCGGCGGCGCCGGCATCCAGGCCGACCTGAAGACGTTTGCCGCGCTCGGCGTCTACGGCGCCTCCGTCATCACCGGCGCTGACCGCGCAGAACACCGCAGGCGTCAGCGGCATTCACCAGGTGCCGGCCGAGTTCGTGACCGCGCAGATCGACGCGGTGTTTTCCGATCTCGCCGTCGGCGCGGTCAAGATCGGCATGGTGGCGCAGCTTGCGACCATCGATGCCATCGCCGCGGGGCTGACGCGCTGGTCGCCGAAGCATGTCGTGCTCGATCCCGTGATGGTCGCGACCTCGGGCGATCGGCTGCTGGCCGCGGAAGCCGTCGAGGCGCTGCGCACAAAACTCATTCCGCTGCGCGTCGCTGATCACGCCGAATCTGCCGGAAGCCGCCGCGCTTGCTCGACGAGCCGGTGGCGCGAGCGAAGCCGCCGATCGAGAACCAGGGCAGGCGGTTGCTGGCGATGGGATGCCGGGCGGTGCTGATCAAGGGCGGCCACGGGCAGGGCGCCGAGAGCATCGACTATCTCGTCGATGCCAACGGCATCGATCGCGCTGGCAGCGCCGCGCATCGCCACCAAAAACACCCACGGCACCGGCTGCTCGCTGTCCTCGGCGATCGCCGCGGGGCTTGCGAAGGGCGAGGACATGGAAACCGCCGTGCGCAACGCCAAGGCCTGGATCAGCGCCGCGATTGCGGCGGCCGACCGTTTCAGCGTCGGCCACGGCCACGGCCCGATCCATCATTTTCACAAGTTTTACTAGACCCGTTCAGATCGTCGTCCCTGCGAACGCAGGGACCGATAACGCCAGCAGCTGCGTATCCGTCGAAGCCGTCGATCCGTTAGCCTCTTGCACGATAATCGCCGCGTAAGGATCCTGCGTTTCGCAGGGGCGACGTGAGATGTTGCCCCCGTGTCGCTTCGCCTGTCGCATCGCGCTGTTATCCGCAGACGTCAGGGGCGCGGCATTGATTCTGCGTGGAGCTATCCGGTCGCGTGGATCAGTCATCGCCCTGTCACAGGAATCTGTTAGGTGGACAGCGCATGGGAAGTGACTCTTGAGTGAAGAGAGCCCGGAACGGCGCTTTCGCACTTTGTTTATCTCCGACGTCCATCTCGGAGCCCGCGGCTCGCAAGCCGACCGATTGCTGGACTTCCTCCGAAGCCACGACGCCGACACCATCTATCTCGTCGGCGATATCGTCGACGGCTGGGCGCTGAAGTCCAGCTGGTACTGGCCGCAATCGCACAACGACTTCGTGCAGAAGATGCTGCGCAAGGCGCGCAAGGGCGCCAAGGTCATCTACGTGCCCGGCAATCACGACGAGTTCCTGCGCAACTATTACGGCACGCATTTCGGCGGCATCGACGTGGTGGAAAACACCATTCACGACGGCGTCGACGGCAAGCGCTATCTCGTCATCCACGGCGACATCTTCGATCTCGTGGTGCAGAACGCGCGCTGGCTCGCCCATCTCGGCGACAAGGCCTACGATTTCGCCATCCAGATGAACCGCCTCGTCAACTTCTTCCGCCGCATGTTCGGCGTGCCCTACTGGTCGCTGTCGCAATGGGCGAAGCTGAAGGTCAAGAACGCCGTGAACTATATCGGCGCGTTCGAAAAGACGCTGGCCGGCGAGGCGCGGCGTCACGGCGCCGACGGCGTGATCTGCGGCCACATCCACTACGCCACCATCCGCGACGAGCACGGCATCCGCTACATGAATTGCGGCGACTGGGTGGAAAGCTGCACCGCGCTCGCCGAGCACGAGGACGGCCGTTTCGAGATCATCACCTGGACCGATCCGCTGCGCACGGCGCGCGCCGGTTCCTCGCGTCGCGGCGCGCGCCGCATGACGCATATCCTGGTCGCGACCGATGCGTGGCATCCCCAGGTCAACGGGGTGGTTCGGACGCTGACCATGATGGCGGAGGCGGCCAAGGGTTTTGGCGTCGAGGTCGAGCTTCCTGACGCCGCAATCGTTCCGCACCTTTGCGATGCCGAGCTATCCGATCTGCGGCTGGCGCTGCCGTACCCGGCGAAAATCGCCAGACTGATCGAAGCGGCAAAGCCCGACAGCATTCATATCGCGACCGAAGGCCCGATCGGGCTGTTGGTGCGGCGCTATTGCCGCAAGCGCGGACTGCCGTTCACCACGAGCTTTCACACCCGCTTTCCGGAATATGTTTCCGCGCGCTCGCCGATCCCGGAATCCTGGGTCTGGCGCGGCGCTGCGCTGGTTCCACCGGCCGAGCCAGGCGGTGATGGCGGCAACGCCGGCGCTGGCGGCCGAATTGCGCACGCGCGGCTTTCGCAACGTGGTGCTGTGGTCGCGCGGCGTCGATACCGCGCTGTTTCATCCGCGCGCGCCGATCTCTGCCTGCCGATGCCGGTGTTCCTCAGCGTCGGCCGCGTCGCGGTCGAAAAGAATCTCGAGGCCTTTCTCGATCTCGATCTGCCCGGCACCAAGCTCATCGTCGGCGACGGGCCGGCGCGCGCGGCGCTGGAGCGGAAATATCCGGATGCCGTGTTCCTGGGCGCGCGGCACGGCGAGGAACTGGCGGAGATCTACGCGGCCGCCGACGTCTTCGTGTTTCCCGAGCAAGACCGACACGTTTGGCCTGGTGCTGCTCGAGGCGCTGGCCAGCGGCCTGCCGGTTGCCGCCTTTCCGGTCACCGGGCCGCGCGACGTGATCGGCACGGCGCCGGTCGGCGTCCTGAACGACGATCTGCGCGCGGCCTGCCTGGAGGCGCTGCAGATTCCGCGGCAGGCCTGCGTCGAATTCGCCGCCGGCCACACCTGGCAGGCCTCCGCGCGGGTCTTTGTCGAGCATGCCCTGAATGTCCGCCCGGTCGATGCCGGAAGGCGAAGTGGCCGAATTCGTGGCGGAAGATCCGCATTTCGCCGCCTGAGCTCACGGTAATGCGTCTTGCCCGCCTGCATGCGGCAGCCGCGATACAAATTGCGGATGACAGAATCCAGCCAAAATCCACCCGTCGGCGCGGCCGATATCGAGGCCGCCGCGCGGGTGGTCGCGCCCTTTGCGGTGCGGACGCCGCTGTTGTCGTTCCCCGTTCTCAACGAACGCGTCGGGACCAAAGTCTTCCTGAAGCCGGAAATGCTGCAGCGGACCGGATCGTTCAAGTTCCGCGGCGCCTTCAACAAGCTGTCGTCGATCCCGCAGGACAAGCGCAGCGGCGGCGTGGTCGCGTTCTCTTCCGGCAACCACGCCCAGGGCGTGGCGGCGGCGGCGCAGATCCTCAACATGCAGGCGACCATCGTGATGCCGGCGGACTCGCCGCTCACCGAAGCGCGAGCGCACCAAGGCCTATGGCGCCGAGGTCGTGCTCTACGACCGCGACAAGCGAAGACCGCGAAGCCATCGCCAACGGCATCGCCGCGCAAGCGCGGCGCGACGCTGGTGCGCCCTATGACGATCCCTTCGTGATCGCCGGGCAGGGCACCGCGGGCCGCGAGATCGCCGAGGACATGGCGGCGCTCGGGCTCGTCGCCCGATATCGTGGTGGCGCCGGCATCCGGCGGCGGGCTGATCGCCGGGCGTCGCGACCGCGGTGAAGGCACAGTTTCCGCAGGCCGCAGATCATCGTCGCCGAGCCCGAGGGCTATGACGATCACGGCCTGTCGCTGCGCGCGGGCCACCGCGAGGCCCATCACGCCGCCGGCCGCACCATCTGCGACGCGCTGATGGCGGCGATGCCGGGCGAGCTGACCTTCTCGATCAACAGCAAGCTGCTGGCGAAAGGCGTCATCGCTTCCGACGAGGAAGTCGGCGCGGCGGTCGCCTTCGCCTACCGCGAATTGAAGCTGGTGGTCGAGCCCGGCGGCGCCGTCGGCCTCGCCGCGCTTGCTGGCCGGCCGCATCGACGCCAGCGGCAAGAACGTCGTCATCGTGCTCTCCGGCGGCAATGTCGACGCCGACCTGTTCGCCAAGCTGGTCGCCTGATCACCGGTCTCAACGAAGCCGGGCAGAGCCGTGTGCTCTGCCCGGTTTTTGCTGGATTGCGAGCGTTCAGGGTCAGCGTCGCCCGAAGCCGCCGCCGAACGAACGGCCGCCGCCGAACGAACTCCGCGCGATGCGGCCCGAGGCGAAGCGCGCTGGAAACGTCCGCCGCCCATGCGGCCACCGAAGTGACGCGGCGCCGCTGTTGAACATCTGCCTGTTGCCGGCTCCGCATCGGATTGTTGTTGAACCTGCCGGAGCATTTTCGAGAACTTGCCGCCGTGTTGCCGGAATTGAATGGGTTGATGCTTGGTCAGGAACCTGCGGCATCGTTGCCCAGTTGTTGCCGATTGCCGAACGGCTTTGATCGGTGCCGTGCCGTTCGTCGGGCATCGTTACGATCTTGGCACGACGGCGACCTCGCTCTGATGTGAGCGCCGAAACGACCCGGCCCGTGGCCGAAGTTCGCCGTGCTTGTACGATCGGCGACTGCTTCGCCAGATGCGTGAACTGCATCAGCGGCACGGCCTTCGGCGCACCGTACAGCTTCAGCGCGGCCGGGGCGTAGGGGCTGTTGGGATAATTGTCGTGGAACGTCTTGTAGGCAAAAGGTGAGTTCGCGAGCACCGACTTGTGCCATGCCGTTGACGACCTGCAAATTGATAGAGCAGCACGCGGATGTCGTCGCACAGCGGGTCGTGCGGATAGAGCCGGATGAACTCCTCGTAATATTCGGAAGAGCCTTCGGACACCACGTAGTCGTAGGCCTGGCGCACCGAACGCGAGGGCAGGTTCGCCGCCATCTGCATGATCGGGCTGCGATCCGGCGCGCGGCCCGCGGCAACCGCCGTATCGCCGAAGAAATAGAAATCGGAGGTCAGCGACGAGCTTTCCCACGGCGTCTGACGGCCTCTGGTCGCGTTGTTCACTTCGAGCCGGACGCTGCTTGAACAATTGCTCGATCGGCAGGTTCGGTTCGCGCGCGATATTGAGGAACGCGGACGTATACGGGCTGTGGTTGCCGTCGCCGTCCTGCCGCTTCCATGCCCGGCGCGGTCGAGTAGCCGACGATCGAGCCGTTCGGCGCATCGACGATGGCCAGGCCCCGTCCGGCGTCGTTGACCTCCGGGAACGGATTGTTGCGGCAGGCGTCGAGCACGACGATGCGCATCCGGCTTGAAATGGAGTCCAGCGTGCCCATCAGGTCGACCAGCCGCAGCGAATTGCCGTCGAGATCGTACGGCGACGAGATTTTGGCATCGACCGGAAGCAGATAGTTCTCGCCCTCGACCTGCACGCCGTGACCGGCATAGTAGATCATGGCGACGGTGCCGGGGCCGCGCTCGGCGACCTTGGCGGTAAAGTCCTGCACGACCCTGACCATGTCTTTGCGTGTCAGGTCGGTCGCCTGGGTGACTTCCGAAGCCGGCTGAGTTCAAAAGCTGCGACATCGATTGCGCATCGTTGCCGGGGTTGGCGAGCCTTTGGCGCGGTCTGGTAATTCGAATTGCCGATCACAAGCGCGATGCGCTGGTCCGTCCGGCGGCGGCGTCTGCATGCCGTTGCGGATAGTCGGCATTGGGGGCTTCGGCGAAGGCTGCGCCGGCAGAAGCCTCAGCAGGCCTGCCAGCAGGCCGGCAGATAGCAGCAGTGACTTGAAACGGGACATGGCGGTGCTCCTTCAATCCTTGGCGAGATTTGTTGAAGCACGCGTATGTTCGGGCGGGTCATGTGTACGTGACTCCGATCACGTTGCTGCGGGAGGCGCTTCGCCGCTTGCCGCCGTGCGTGCGTAACTGACAATCTCCGATTGCTGGAAGATCGAAGGAGCCCAAAATGGGGTAAGCTTCCGGGCTAAAGGTCACGACAGGAATCATCGCGGCGGTGCTGGTCATCGGCGGCGCTGGCTCAGGCGAGCAGGGTATTCGCGCCGCTTGCGGCGGCCATATTCATCATCGCCATCGTGTGGCCGGTCCAGAAGCAGTTGCAGTCGTGGATGCCGAAGCTGGTCGCGCTGGCGATCACCATCGTCGTCACGCGTGGCGATCTGTCTCGGCTTTGCCTCAGCTCGCGGCCTGGGGCTTTGGCCGTGTCGGACGATCGCTGGTCGCGGAGTTGCCGCGCTACCAGGCGCTTCTATGCGCGCGATGGTGACGTGGCTGGACGGCCACGGCGTCTCGGTCGCCGGACTGTGGGCCGAACATTTCAACGTAGGCTGGCTGCTGCGCGCGACGCAGCTATGTCACCGGGCGCGTCAATCACCACGCTCAGCTTCTGGGTGATTGCGCTGATCTACGTCATGCTCGGGCTTCTCGAAGTCGAGAACATCAGGCAGAAGGATCGAAGCGGCTGGATAACCATACCGCATCAGCGCGTACTGCTCGAGGGCAGCGCCGCGACCGCGGCGAAATTTCGGAAGATACCTGCTGGTGCGGACGCAGATGAGCGCGGTGACCGGTCTGCTGGTCGGCATTTTCGCGTGCGATTACCGGGCTGCCGTTTGCATTCGAGTGGGGCGTGATCGCCTTCGTGCTCAACTATATCCCGTTCATCGGCCCTTTCGTCGCCACGCTGTTTCCGACCTTGCTGGCGATGACGCAGTTCGAGACTGGCCGGCGGTGCTGGGCCGTCTTCGCCTGCCTGAACGTCATTCAGTTCGTGGTCGGCAGCTACATCGAGCCGCGGGTGGCCGGCACGATGTTGTCGATTTCGCCCGTCATCGTGCTGTTCTCGATCTTCTTCTGGACGTTCCTGTGGGGCCTGTTCGGAACTTTCATCGGCGTGCCGATCGGGCTCGCAATCCTGACCTTCTGCGCCGCGCACCCGTCAAGCCGCTGGGTCGCCGATCCTGCTCGGCGGACCGGATCAGATGAAGCCGGGCAAGCTCGGTGGTGTGGACTCTAAGGATTCCCTTTAGGAGCAAATCAGATTCAAGGCTGCTTTTGGGGAGGCAGTCTTGGGTGTGATGGACCGTTTGGTTTTGAGCGACGCGGCGTGGGAGCGGATGGCGCCGCTGATCATAGGCCGGCCTGACCAGAAAGGCTCCACCGGGCGCGACAACCGGATGTTCGTGGAAGGTGTGCTGTGGATCGTGCGTACGGGCTCTCCCTGGCGTGATCTTCCGGAGGCGTTCGGGGATTGGAACAGCGTGTTCCGGCGCTTCAGTCGATGGAGCATCAAGGGTGTTTGGTGGCGGATCTTCGAGGCGATGTCCGATGATCCGGACTTCGAATATCTGATCGTCGATTCCACCATCGTCCGGGCGCATCAGCACGCCGCCGGGGCGAAAAAAGGGGGTCTGAAGATCAAGCGATCGGCCGCTCGCGCGGTGGCCTGAGCACCAAGATACATATGGCCGTTCGCGGCTTGGGATGTCCTGTGCGGTTCACGCTTACCGCAGGTCAGAAGGGCGATGCACCGCAAGCCGCCGCATTGATCGAGGGATTACCTGCCGAGGTCGTCATGGCCGATACGGCCTATGACGCCGATCACTTGCGCCAAGCCATCGCCGCCAAGGGGGCGCTCGCCGTCATCCCCAACAACCCGTCACGTGCGCTCAAATATCCGCTCGACAAGCATCTCTATGCCCAGCGCCATCTCGTCGAATGCTGCTTCTCAAAGCTCAAGCAGTTCCGCCGCGTCGCAACCCGCTTCGAAAAGACCGCCCGAAATTACCGCGCCGTCGTCACTCTCGCAGCCATCATCCTATGGATGCGATAAGTGTCCACACTACCTAGGACGCTTACTCATAAGAACCGACTGAAGGTAACCCAGCGGCGGGGTAGTCATTAATCCGCTGTTGGAAGTAAAGCCGACCTCGGGGGCGGGGACGGGGCATGCAATGGACCATCCCGGACCTGGGTTGACGATGGCGGAATGTCTGCCGTTGGGGCTAAAATCTTCACGCCCGCAGGTGTCGCGTCGGAACGCAAGGCGGAGGGGAACAGCATGGCAGCGCGCGGATCAGGTGGACTGCTCCTTTGCGTGGGTCTCCTGCTTGCGATGCCGGCGCTGGCCGCCACGCCGGCCGACCGGGGCGAGTGCGCCGCCAGCGCCGACAAGCCCGACGTCGGGGGCGCGGCCTGCAGCCGCATCATCGACGATGCAAGCGAGTCAGGTGGCAGAACGCGTCAAGGCCTTCAAGAACCGGGGCCGCGGCGCCTTCAACGGTAAGGATTACGACCGCGCGATTGCCGACTACGGCGAGGCCATCAAGCTCAGCCCGAAGGACGCCTCGGCCTTTGCGCACCGGTGTGAGGCCTACGAGAGCAAAGAGGACCACGACGCGGCCATTGCGGATTGCACCGAGGCGATCAGGATCGATCCGAAATATGGCTGGGCCTACAACAACCGTGGCGTCGCCTATTACGGTCTGCATGAATACGACGCCGCGCTGGCCGACCACGCCGAGGCGATCAGGGTCGATTCCAGGGACGCGTGGGCCTATGCCCGCCGCGGCATGGCGTGGACGGAAAGGGTGAATTCGACCAGGCGGTCGCCGATATCACCGAGGCGGTCACAATCGATCCGAAATACGCCTTTGGTTTCGGCCAAAGGGGTCAGGCGCTCTTCAGGAAGAGGTTGATCACGAAAAAAGGCGGATGGGAGCCCGCCATCGCAGACTACAGCGAGGCAATCAAGCTCGATCCAAATCTGCTTTGGCTGTACAGCTCGCGTGGCGTTGCCTACAGCAACAATCGCCAATACG
>ERZ1370068.2095-contig-1258_pt1 | contig 10510 bp, 15 predicted proteins | sample MGYA00561227_ERZ1370068 | MGnify/ENA primary metagenome ERZ1370068 (study PRJEB38410, sample SAMEA6850437) | metagenome | study: Metagenomic assessment of the ecological functions of the soil: analysis of the soil microbiota associated with the...
TTCAAACGAGCCAGCCGAGGGCGGCTCGTTCTCGTTCCTGCGGCGGTTTCGTACGCTAGTCGCCGTGGACAGCTGCCTGGCGTGCGATCTCACGAGCGGGCGCGCCGCTGCCCGGAGGTGTGATTCACGAGGCCGGACTACTGGGTGGTCGAGCATTGGGTCGGCCCACTCCGCGTGGGGACGCTGCTCGTGAAGGCGAAGAACACGTCACCCGTGTCTCGGATCTTCTCGAGGACGAGGCAGCCGAGCTCGAGACCATTGCTGCGCCGATCCGCGGCGGTCGTCGACGAGCTCCTCGCGCCCGACCAGGTCCGCGTCTGCCTCTGGTCACACGCGGGGAGGTGCCCCGGGCACATTCACTACGTCGTGCAGCCGGTCACCCGCGAGCTGATGAACGACTACGGGGCGTACAGGCCGCGCCTGCGAGGTCGCGATGTTCGAAGCCGCCGAGGCCTTACCGGAAGACAAGGTCGTGGCCTTCGCCGACCGCGCTCAGGCGGTCTTCTCAGGCCGCGCGCAGCTTGTCGCGCCAGGCGGGGTCGAGCTCGCGCAGGCGGCGCACGCGCTCGCCGACGGGTGGATGTGTGACGAAGAGCGCCGCGAGACCCTCCTCGGCGAACGGATTGAACGTGTAGAGCGGTTCGGTGGCGGGGTTGGCCCGAAACTCGACGAGCTCGGCCGCCTGCTCGAGCCGGATCAACGCGTCGGCCAGCCCGTGGGGTGAGCCGATGAGGTCGGCCGCTGCCCGGTCGGCCGCGAGCTCGCGCTTCGGCGAGAGGAGCAGGTGGACGAGCGCGGCCGCCACCGGGCCGAGCACGAACAGCAGCGCGCGTGAGAGCCACCCGCCGATGCGGCTGGTCTCGAGCAGCGCGGCAGCAACTACGATCACCGAGGTCTGCACGAGGATGTCGCGGTTCCGGATGTGCGCGAGCTCGTGCGCGAGGACCCCTTCGACCTCTGCCGGTGTCGCCGCGCCCAGGAAGCCTCGGCTGACGGCGATCGACGCCTCCGCGGACCGCGGCCGGCTGCCAGCGCGCGGGGTGACCGTCGGGCAAGAGGTACAGGCGGGGCTTCAGGAGGCCGGCAGCCAGGGCGAGCCGCTGGACCGTCCCGTGGAGCACAGCGGTGTCTCACCGACGGGAAGCTCGCGCGCGCCGACCATCCCGAGCGCGACGCGATCGCCATACCAGTAGGCGGCGCCGGCGACGAGCAGGCCGAAGAACACGAGCAACGAGACGAGCCGGTACTCGTGGAACGGCAAGGCGATCGCCGCCAGCACCGCGCAGCCTCCGAGTGGACCAGCAACCACGCCTTGAGGATGTTCCAACCGACGACGAGCCGTCCTGGCGCACGGTCAGCCCTCTTCGGGCTGCGTCGTCCTCGTCCAGCCCGCGCGGGGGCCTAATCGGGCTCCGGCGCGTCACAGCGGCTCGAACAGTGGAGCGAGGCGATGTTTTGCAGCGGTATCAGGATGTGGCCGTTCAGCTCGAGGTGCGCGACGTCGTCGAGAAGGCAGTAGGCCGTGAGCACTCCGTCCTGGTAGTCGCCACCGAAGAGCGCGACCTCCACCTGCTCGCCCTTGTACTTGTTCGTGTAGTCCTCCACCGCCTCGACCTCAGTCTACTCGCCGCAATTTTCCGTCCTCGACCGCGAATTCCGCCGACGAACGCGTTTGCGACGACCGGCCCCCGCCGACGCGCTCTGCGTGGGCGATCTCATCCGCGAGGGCGTACGCGGCCCGAACCGGTCCGCCGTGCGACACGGCGAGGATCCGTTCCCTCGTGCGCGGCGGCGAGCTCGAAGAGCGCTGCGATCACGCGGAGACCCATCTCCTCGTAGGTCTCGCCGTCGTCCCAGCCCTGCTCGTAGTCGAGCCAGCGGGCGAACTGCTCGGGAAAACGCTGCTCGATCTCGGCGCGCGTCAGGCCCTCCCACGACCCGACATCCACCTCGCGGAGCGCGATCGACCGGCACCGGCTCGAGACCGTGCGGAGCGGCAGCGATCTCGGCGGTCTCGAACGCCCGGCGCAGCGGGCTCGAGTAGACGGCGTCCAGCGACTCGTCCGCGAGGGCTCCTCGCCAGCTCGGCCGCCTGCGCGCGACCGGTGTCTGTTGAGCGGCGGGTCGGCATGGCCCTGGAAGCGGTTGTCGCGGTTCCAATCGGTCTCGCCGTGGCGGGCCAAGAGGATCGTCGTCACGGCCGGACTACACCACCTCGCCCTTGGATCTCGGCCTGCGTGACCGGGTGTGCGTCGTCACCGGCTCGACCGGGGGCATCGGCCTCGCGACCGCGAAGCTACTCGCGCGACGAGGGGGCGCGCGTCGTCGTCTGCGGCCGCGACTCCGAGCGTGTCGAGCGGGCACGGAGGCGAGCGGTGCCGCCCTCGGGTCGTCTGCGATCTTGCGGAGCCGGCCGCGCCCGGGGAACTCGTCGCCGAGGCCGCCGGGGCCCTTGGCCCGAGTCGAGTGCCTGGTCAACAACGTCGGCTCGGCGTACCAGGTGGGCTTCGAGGAGCTCACCGACAACCACTGGGAAGAGATGTGGCAGCTGAACGTGATGAGCTACGTGCGCGCGATCCGGGCCGTGCTCCCTTGATGAAGGAGCACGGCCGAGGAGTGATCGTGAACGTCTCCTCGACGGCGGGGAAGCGTCCCTCCACCGGGATGCCGAACTACTCGGTGACGAAGGCCGCCGTGCTGTCGCTCTCCCGCCTGGTCGCCGACCTCTACGCCGACGACGGGATCCGGTGCAATGCGGTCGCTCCGGGGCCAACCGCGACCGAGGCCTGGCTGGGCGACGGTGGCCTCGCCGACCAGCAGGCCGAGCGGAGCGGTAAGGGACGCCGACGAGGTGCTCGAAGCGGTCGGCAAAGCGACGGCCTCTCGGGCGTCTCGCGCAGCCCGACGAGATCGCTGCGGTGATCGCCTTCCTCTGCTCTGAGCGAGCCGCGTACGTGACCGGCGCGGCGTGGAGCGCGGACGGCGGAACCGTCCCGATCATCATCTAGGCTGGCCGCATGCCTGAGGTAGCCGGGAGGACGGCCGACGCCTTCGAGGCGCGGCGTCCGCGAGCACGAGGAACGCTGGCTCTCGCCGCTCGCCGTTCGCTCGTACGAGACGCGCGGGCGCGCGCGCGAGGAGGAGCCGTGCCTGCTGCGCACGCCGTTCCAGCGCGACCGCGACCGGATCGTCCACTCGAAGCCGTTCCGGCGGCTGAAGGGCAAGACCCAGGTCTTCATCGACCCCGCCGGCGACCACTTCCGGACGCGCCTGACCCACACGCTCGAGACGACCGGCATCTCGCGCGGCGTCGCCCGCGCGCTGCGGCTGAACGAGGACCTCGTCGAGGCGATCGGCCTCGGTCACGACCTCGGGCACCCGCCGTTCGGCCACGCCGGCGAGGAGGCGCTCGACGCGCTGCTGCAGGAGCGATTCGGCCGGCACTTCCGGCACAACGAGCACTCGCTGCGCGTAGTGGAGGTGCTCGAGCGCGACGGCGCGGGCTCAACCTGACGGCCGAGGTTCGCGACGGGATCCTCAACCACACGGGCTCGAAGCGAGCCCGAGACGCACGAGGGGAAGATCGTCCGCGCTCGTCGACCGCGTCGCGTACATCAACCACGACATCGACGATGCCGTCCGCGCACGGAGTGCTCGACCGGGCGAGCTGCCGCAGGCGGAGATCGACCTGCTCGGCCCGACCGGGCTCGAGGCGCATCGACGCGCTCGTGCACGACCTGGTCGAGACCTCCGGGCGGGCCGGCGACATCCGTCAGAGCGACGAGGTCGGCGCGGCGATGCTCGCGCTGCGCAGCTTCATGTTCGACCACGTCTACCTCGGCGAGGCGGCACGCGCCGAGCACGCCCGCGCCCATGCGACGGTGACGCGCGGATCTTCGACCACCTGATCGAACGTGGCGATTCGGTCGACGAGGTCGTGGACTACGTGGCCGGCATGACCGACCGCTTCGCGCTCAGCTACGCCGAGTCGCTCTAGTGGCGCGGATCAAGGACGCATCCGTTCGCGAGGCCGTCGAGGCGGCCGACATGGTCGAGGTCGTCGAGGCGCGAACGCAGCTGCGCAAGGCCGGCGCCCGCTTCACCGGGCTCTGCCCCTTCCACGACGAGCGGACGCCGAGCTTCTCGGTCAACCCGCAGGACAAGCTCTACTACTGCTTCGGCTGCGGCGCCGGGCGGCGACATCATCAGCTTCGTCCGCGAGACGGAGCAGCCTCGACTTCGCGCGGCGCGGTCGAGTGGCTCGGCCGAGCGCTTCCGCGTGACGCTCGAGTACGAGGAGTCCTCGCCGGAGCGCGACGCCGCACGCAGCCGGCGCGAGCGGCCTGCTTGCGCTGCTCGAGCAGGCGACCGAGCTTCTACGAACGCTCTCTGTGGGACTCGGATGCCGGCCGGCCGCGCGCGGGAGTACCTCGAGAGCCGCGGCGCTCGGCGAGGAGGTGTGCCGCGAGTTCCGGCTCGGGCTCGCGCCAGGCGGCGTCGACGCTCGCGCGGAAGGCGCGCGAGAAGGGCTTCACCGCGGCCGAGCTCGCCGCGCGCCGGGCCTCGTCAACCGGCGCGGGAACGACTACTTCCGCGGGTCGGCTGCTCTTCCCGCTCGCCGACCGCGCGCGGCCGGGTGCGTCGGCTTCCAGGCGCGCAGGCTGCGCGAGGACGACCCGTTGCGGGCGAAGTACGTCAACTCACCCGAGGGCGAGCTCTTCCGCAAGGGCGAGCTGCTCTACGGGCTCGACCGGTCGCGCACGGCGATGGCGAAGCAGGAGCGCGCGATCGTGGTCGAGGGGAACACCGACGTGCTCGCGCTGCGGCAGGCGGGGCTCGAGCCGGTCGCTGCCTCGATGGGAACGGCGCTCACGGAGCGTCAGCTGAAGGAGCTCACGCGCCTGACGCACAAGGTCTATCTCTGCTTCGACGGCGACGCGGCCGGGAGGCAGGCGACGCTGCGCGGGATGGAGCTCGCGGCCGCACAGGACATCGACGTGCGCGTGGTCGCGCTCTGCCGCCCGGGCTCGACCCGGCCGACGCCGCGGAGAGCTTCGAGGCACGGCTCGACGGGGCCGAGAGCTACCTCGTCTACCGCGTGCGGCTGGAGATCGAGCGCACGCCCGACCGGCAGGAGGCGTTCGTGCGGGTCCGCGAGGTGCTGTCGCGCTTCGAGGACTCGCCCGAGCGGCAGAACGCCGTTCGGCTCGCCGCCGACCGGCTCGACTTGCCGAAGGAGACGCAGGCCGGCTTCGCTCCGGGGAAGAGCGGGCGCGCGACGGGCGGATCTCTCCGCGGCTGCTGGAGAAGGGCTCGCGACTCGAGCGCGACGCCCTTGCCGGGCGTGGCGGCGCACCCCGGGCTGCTCCCGCTCTTGTCCGAGCTGGCGCCCGAGCACTTCGACGCCGAGCTGCACCGCCGCGCCCGAGCGCACCTGCTCGAGCCGGGCGAGCCGGATGCGGAGCTCGTCCCCTGTTGGCAGAACTGGACGCGCGGGCCGCCACCGAGGGGATCGACGACGAGACCGGCCAAGGAGCTGCTCCTCCGGCTCCGGGAGCGCCAGGTCAAGCCGGGAGCTCGCGGGCGCCGACCTCGAGCGGACGAAAGAGCTCCAGGAGCAGCTCGAGGCGATCCGCGCGACGGCCGCGACCCTGACCTAGACGCCGCTACTATTCGCGCCCGCTGAGCACCGATCCCCGGTAGCTCAATTGGCAGAGCATCCGGCTGTTAACCGGAGGGTTGTTGGTTTGAGTCAACCCGGGGAGTCACAAAGCCCCGCACAACGGGGCTTTCGTTGTTCTCTGTGAGCGACGGCCCACCGGACTTTCTACCAATGCGGCGGGTCGAGTCCTGCCTTCCAGTAACCGTCGGCTGGGCAGCATAGAGTCGGGCGGTGCGCAAGTGGCTCCCTGCTGATCATCCTCGCGTCGGCCCAGTTCATCATGGTGCTCGACTCGAGCGTGATGAACGTCTCGATCTCGCAGATCGTGGCCGACCTGAACACGACGGTCACCGGCGTGCAGAGCGCGATCACGATGTACACGCTCGTGATGGCGGCGTTCATGCTCGTCGGCGCGAAGCTCGGCGACATCCTGGGTCGCGACCGGGCCTTCGGCCTCGGCCTGGCCGTGTACGGGCTGGGCTCGCTGATCACGGCGCTCAGCCCGAACCTCACGGTGCTGCTGATCGGCTGGTCGGGGATCGAGGGGCTCGGCGCGGTGCTGGTGATCCCGGCGATCGCCGCGCTGACCGCCGCGAACTACGAGGGTAAGGAGCGCGCGTTCGCCTACGGGATGATCGGCGGCGCCGCCGGTGCGGCGATCGCGGCCGGGCCGCTGATCGGCGGCTACGTGACGACGACCTGGAGCTGGCGGTACGTCTTCGTCGGCGAGGTCGTGGTCGTGATCGCGGTGCTCATCGTCCACCGGCGCATGAAGCGCGCGCCGAAGCCGGAGCACCCGCCGAAGCTGGACTACGGCGGCGCGGCGCTCTCGGCGGTCGCGCTCGGGCTGATCGTGTTCGGGATCCTGAAGAGCAGCACCTGGGGCTGGATCAAGCCGATCGCCGCGCCGACGATCGACGGGCACGAGATCACGCCGCTCGGGTTCTCGCTGGTGCCGTTCCTGATCATCGGCGGCTTCGTCGTCCTCGGCTGCTTCCTCGCCTGGGAGGAGCGCCGCGAGCGGCTCGGCCGGAGCACGCTCCTCAACCGCGCGCTGCTGAAGATCGAGAGCGCTGCGCGGCGGGCTGTCCTCGCTTTCCGCGCAGCAGCTGATCGTGATGGGCACGTTCTTCGTCCTGCCGGTGTACCTCCAGGTCGTGCTCGGCTTCGACGCGTTTGAGACGGGCAAGCGGCTCTTCCCGATGTCGATCTCGATGCTGGCCGCTGCGCTCACCGGGCCGAAGGTGGCAGTGCGGTTCGGGCCGCGGGCCGTCGTCCAGGTCGGCCTCGGGGCAATGGCGATCGCTTCGCTCGTGCTCGTCGGGACGATCGACGTGACCCTGAACGGGACGGCCTTCGCCGTGTCGCTCGTCTTCTTCGGGATCGGCGCCGGGCTCCTCATGTCGCAGCTCGGCAACGTGATCATGTCCTCCGTCCCTCCGGAGGAGACGAACGAGGCCGGTGGACTGCAGGGGACTGCGCAGAACCTCGGCGCGTCCCTCGGCACGCGCGCTGATCGGCTCGGTGCTCCTGCTCGGGCTGCTGAACGGGTTCAACTCGCGGATCCAGGAGAACCCGGCGTTGCCGTCCGACGTGAAGACGCAGATCGCGGCCGCCACCGAGGAAGGCATCCCCATCGTCACGACCGAGCAGGCGCACCAGGCGCTGCTCGACGCCGGGCTGGCGCCGGCCGAGGCAGACGCGCGTCACGGCCGACTACGGCAACGCGCAGCTCGACGCGCTGAAGACGTCGATGCTCGCGGTCGCGTTCCTCGCGGTGCTCTCGTTCTGGTTCACGCGGCGGTTACCCGGAAGGCCGAAGGAAGCCGCCTGGTAACGCAGGCTCGTCGCCGAGGCCGATCGACGTCGGCTTGCTAGCCGTGCTCTCCGGCGACATCGAAGACGCATAGCCGACGAAGAGGCCGCCCGCATGTGCTGAGTCAGCGAGCGTCGCCTGGAGCCAGCGTTCGAATGTCACCTGAGGGAGACTGAGCGACCAAGCACGACACATAGGCTTCGCTCTGATTGGATGCGTTCACCGAGTGAAGACTTTCAACCTCAACAGCGACGAGTGGGATCTGACGCGGGACCGCGAGGGCTGGCGGCGCAAAGGTGTGGGTGTCGGCGAACGCATCGGCGGTGAGCTGATCGGCGCGACCATGTCCGAAGTCGAGCCTCGGCAGCAGGCTCTGGCCGTACCACACGCACTACCTGAACGAAGAATGGGTGATCGTGCTCCGCGGCGAGCCGACGCTGCGTACGCCCGAAGGTGAGCATGGGTTGAACGAGGTGACGTCGTCTGTTTTCCGCGGCAAGGCCGGTGCGCATCAGATCATCAACGGAACAGACTCTACCGGATTGGGATGGGAACCGCGGGCCTGGGTCCCGCGGAGGAAGCACGGAAACGGGGTACGCTCGCCCGGCCCGCACGTGAACGCAACGCCAGTCTATCGCCCATTCCACACGCCCTGCAATGCCCGGGACCGGTCAGCAGCGGCCCGGCGCAAGATCTTACCGATCTCGAACGTTCGGCTCGTCCGGCCCCGCCGTACGCGGTATCGGCGGGCGCCCGGGCCGTGCCTCATCTGATACTGAGTCCCAGCCGGGGTCCCATTCCATTCGCCGGAGGGGCGTGATGACCGACCCTGGTGGCGCACCGGGGCTCGAAGAAGAGGGTTCTGGCGCACGACCCGCCGCGCCGATACCGGGTGGAGGATTAGGCAAAACCGGGACGCCCCGAATCTTGACGATGGCGCTCGGTGGACCCTAGAATCCAGTTCTCGTCACTCGCTGCACGCAGTCCCGCTTCCACCGCTCCAACCGGGAGATCGCATTCGATGAAGCCGCTGGCGATCCGCATGTGCCGCCGCCGCCGTGATGGCCCTGATCGTCTGGGTGATGCTCGCCGCCGCCACGACGCCGCAGGGAAGTCTGCTCGAGCCCGACAAGCTCATCATCCTCTCCACGACCGACGTCAAGGGCAAGACCAGCCCCTGCGGCTGACACACCCCCAGAGGGGTCTGGCCCGGCGGGCCAGTTTCGTGGACAGCATGAAGACGCAGTACAGCCAGATCCTGCTGGTGGACGGCGGCGGCTTCTTCCCCGAGCAGGACACCCACCGGGACGTGGCGTGGTTCCTCATGGACGCGATGAAGCATGCTGAACACCGACGCGGTCGGCGTGGGCGATCGGGATCTGCGCTTCGGGCTCGCGTTCCTGCGCGATCAGGCCAAGCGCAGCCAGCTGCCGCTCGCCAGCGCGAACCTGTTCGAGAAGAAGACCAAGAAGACCGCGATCGCAGCCCGTACCTCTTCAAGAAGGTGGGCACGGTCAAGGTCGGCATCTTCGGCCTGATCAGCGACAAGGCGCGACCTCGGGCCCGGCGCGTGATTCGATGCTGGTCAGGATCCGCCGGTGGCCGCGAAGCGGACGGTGGATCGGAGCTGCGCAAGAAGGGCGCGACCGTGATCGTGCTGCTCTCGCAGCTCGGCAAGGTCGAGAGCGAGGACCTGGTCACGGCGGTGGACGGCATCGACGCGGTGATCGTGGGCCGAACTCCGCCGATGCTCAGAAGGGCCGGCTCATCAAGACCACGGTCGCGTGCTACGGCGGCGAGCAGGGCCAGTACCTGGGCCGCACGATCCTCACGCTCGATGCCGGCGCGCAAGGCCACCGGCGGCGACAACGAGGTCTTCATGCTCGGCCCCGAGGTCGGCGAGAAGGCCGAGATCGCGCAGATCGGTGAAGGCGTTCGAGGACGGCTTCAACGAGAAGCTGCGCAAGGCCGAGAGCGCGAGAAGCGGTGCGAGTCACGCGGCCCGAGACATCGGCAGAACGAACCCGGACCAGTTCCTGGGCTCCGAGGTCTGCATCCGCTGCCACGCCAGGACGAGGCCGAGCAGTGGAAGACCACGCCGCACGCGCGTCGCCTGGCAGACGCTGGTGGACAACAACAAGGACACCACGCCGACGAGTGCGTCGAGCTGCCACGTCGCTCGGCTTCAACAAGCCGGGCGGATTCCAGACCGGCACGCACGACCGCCGCAGCATGTCCAGCGTCCAGTGCGAGAACTGCCACGGCATGGGGACCCAGCACGAAGCCGTTCGCCGCCACCGCCGCAGAGGTGACCGGAAGCCGTGTGCACGACGTGCCATACAAGGACAACGACCCGAACTGGAATTTCAGCTCAAGCTCGCCAAGGTCGCCCACTAGCCAGACGTGTGCTACGAACTCGAGCGGCCGGGGGATGCGCCTCCCGGCCGCCAGATCGCACCTTCGAACCAGCGCGCCATGGCCTCCGCTTCGACGCGCGCCGCGCCGCTCACCTAACCTGCGCCTCGGCCCAGAGCACGCAGGCCTTTGCGCCGTATCCCGCGCGGCTTCGACAAGCGCCGCGCCGAGCCGATTCCGATGGCAGGCGGAAGCCCGGGACCCACGAGCGGAGTCGCATCGCGCGTGAGCCACGTTCCGGACGGAGTGCGATTACCACGAGTCCGTGCTCGACACCGTCGGGCCGGACGCCGCTCGTCCGGCTGCGCGTGCTGGCGCGTCAATGCCCGGCGCCGGTGCTGGCCAAGCTCGAGTTCTTCAATCCCGGCGGCAGCGTCAAGGACCGCATCGGCCTCGCGATGGTCGAGGCCGCCGAGCGCGCGGGAAGCTCGGCCCGGGCGGCACGATCGTCGAAGTGCACACCTCGGGCAACACCGGGCTCGGGCTCGCGATGGTGGCCGCGGTCACAGCGGCTACCGCGCGGTGTTCTGCATGCCCGACAAGGTCTCGAGCGAGAAGGTCAACCTACTCAAGGCATTCGGCGCCGAGGAGCAATACGTAACTGAACGAAGCAATAA
>ERZ1370068.3229-contig-2346_pt1 | contig 10506 bp, 17 predicted proteins | sample MGYA00561227_ERZ1370068 | MGnify/ENA primary metagenome ERZ1370068 (study PRJEB38410, sample SAMEA6850437) | metagenome | study: Metagenomic assessment of the ecological functions of the soil: analysis of the soil microbiota associated with the...
AGGTTACGTATTGCTATCCATTATCGAGGTCCGGCGCTGCACCGGGAGGCTGAACGCGACACAACCGGGAGTATTAGCCGTCAGCACACCGTACATACGTGGATTGGTCGCTTCGTGCAAGGGATGCGGGAGGATTACGTCGCGGCACGGCAACACTCGATCCGTTTTCCCCAGTACAGGCGTTAAGGTCATCGATTAACCGTGCGCTCCTATTGCGGTAAGACGGCTGCTCGGAGGCACCAGATCATTGGCTAACCGCGCAAATCACCGGGTTTTGCTGGGATGCAGTCTATTGTGCGCCGCAGCATTGCTGTGGGCCAAGACCGCAGAGCCCGAGCGCCGCCGAGGATGCAGCCTGAACTTCTCGCCAAGCCGAGCTGCCACTTCGAATTTCCCTGTCGCTGCGGGGGCGCGGCTGGCCGGCGACGCCAAACAGACCCGATTCATCACCTGGACCTCGACACGGCCATCCAGTTCCGCGCCTTTCCATTGGCCGATCCCTACCGGGTGGTCGTGGATATGCCGCAGGTGACCTTCAAGCTTGCCCCCGGCACTGGAAATGCCGGCCGCGGCCTGGTGAAGGCGTTCCGCTACGGCCTGGTGATGCCGCGGCGGCTCGCAGATCGTGTTCGATCTCGCGGGGCCCGCCAGGATCGCCAGTTCCTATGTGCTGGAGGCCGCCAGCGAGCCAGCCGCCGCGGCTGGTGCTGGAGCTGGAGGAGGTCGACCGCGCCAGCCTCCGTGCAGGGTCTGGCCCCGGAGAATCGGCCCGAGCTGAAGCCAACGATTGCGGAGGCCAAGGCTGCCATGCCGCCCGAAGCGGCGTCGGCAAGCCAGCCGACCCGGCCGATTCGCGACCGGTGATCGTGATCGACCCCGGCCATGGCGGCATCGACAATGTACCCAATCGAGGCGGCGAGATGGAGAAGAACCCTGGTGCTCAATTTTGGCCTGGCGCTGCGCGACCGGATCGAGAAATCCGGGCAAATACCGGGTCGTGCATGACCGCGCACCGACGACACCTTCATCACCGCTTGAACGATCCGGGTCAAAGCGGCCCGCAGCCAGTCGGCGGCGCTGTTCGTCTCGATCCATGCCGACGCGCTTGCCGCGGCGGGGAGGGCGACGCGCAGGGCGCGACCATCTACACGCTGTCGGACAAGCGCCTCCCGACGCCGAGGCCGAGCGGCTGGCGGAGGCGGAAAACAAGGCCGGACGCGATCGGCGGGGTCAATTTGACCGACGAGCCGACCGAGTCGCCGACATCCTGATCGACCTCGCGCCAGCGCGAGACCAAGACCTTTCCAACCGCTTTGCCCGGCGCTTGATGGGCGAGATGAAGAGCACGGTGCGGATGCACAAGCACCCACTGAAATCCGCCGGCTTCCGCGTGCTGAAGGCTCCCGACGTGCCCTCGGTGCTGGTCGAGCTCGGCTATGTCTCGAACAAGGGCGATCTCGAGCATCTGGTCTCGGAAAACTGGCGGACCAGGACGGTCGGATCGATGGCGCAGGCGATCGACGCCTTTTTCGCCAAACGGCTGGCAACTGCCGGGCCGCTCAAGCTGAAAGACCGAGCAAGGACCGATCGAAAAGCCGCGGGTTGAGTTGGTAGGCCCTAGTTTGGCCACAGCGGCAACGCTATAGAAAAATCGCCGCGGGGCTGTTCGGGATCGGGCCGATTTTGTCGCCTGATTGCTGCTATTGTTCACCTAGCGTATCGGCGGCCGGGGGCTTGCGCACCGGACAGACGCCGAAGCTCGTGGCTTCAATAGGGTTGGAACGGAATTTCGACAATGCGCTTTCTGGTGCGCTTCATGTGGGTTTCTTGTTCGCCGCCGGAACCGTCGTGTTCCTGGTTGGCGTGGCCGGCGTCGCAGGCGCGATCTGGCATTTTTCCAAGGATTTGCCCGACTACTCGCAATTGCAGGACTACGAGCCGCCGGTGATGACGCGCGTCCACGCGTCGGATGGCGCGCTGCTTGGCTGAATATTCCAGGAGCGGCGCGCTTTATCTGCCGATCCAGGCGGTTCCGAAGCTGGTGATCAACGCGTTCCTCGCCGCCGAGGACAAGAATTTCTATGAGCACGGCGGCATCGACTTATCAGGGCATGGCGCGCGCCGCGGTGGTTTACGCGCAGAACTACGGTTCCAACCGCAGGCCGCAGGGCGCCTCCACGATCACCCAGCAGGTCGCGAAGAACTTCCTGCTGACCAACGAGGTCTCGTTCACGCGCAAGATCAAGGAAGCGCTTGCTGGCAATGCGCATCGAGCGCGCCTATTCCAAGGACCGGATCCTCGAGCTGTATCTCAACGAAATCTATCTCGGCCTCGGCGCCTACGGCATCGCCGCCGCGTCGCTGGTCTATTTCGACAAGTCGGTGAACGAGCTGACGATCGCGGAAGCGTCCTACCTGGCGTGCCCTGCCGAAGGCGCCGGCCGCGCTGCATCCGGTGCGTAACCGCGACCGCGCGATCGAGCGCCGCAATTACGTGATCGACCGCCTCGTGGAAAACGGCTGGATCAAGCAGGCCGACGCCGACAAGGCGCGCAAGGATCAGCTGATCGTCACCAGCCGCACCAACGGCGCGCACATCTTCGCCGGCGAATATTTCGCCGAGGAAGTCCGCCGCGACATCTTTGAGCGCTACGGCGAGAAAAAGCTCTACGAGGGCGGCCTGTCGGTGCGCACCTCGCTCGATCCGAAACTGCAGGTGATGGCGCGCAAGACCATGGCGGCCGGCCTGGTCAATTATGACGAGGCGACAGGGCTGGCGCGGCGCGCTGCAGAAGCTCGACGTTTCGGGCGACTGGGGCGTCAAAGCTCGCCGACGTCAAATCGCTGTCGGATATCTCGCCGTGGCGGATGGCGGTGGTGCTGGAAACCAGCGATCAATCGGCGCGGATCGGGTTTCAGCCGGGCCGCGAGCTCGGCGGCGCCGTCAGCAAGGAACGGCAGACCGGCATCGTCACGCTCGACGGCGTGCGCTGGGCCAAGGCGGCGTCGGGGCCGAGCCGCGGCCAGACGCCGAGCAGCGGTCTCGCAGGTGCTGCAGCCCGGCGACGTCATCTATGCGGACCCGCTGATCAACAAGGAGGGCAATGCCGTCGAGGGCCAGTACCGGCTGCGGCAACTGCCCGAAGTCTCCGGCGCCATGGTGGTGATGGATCCATGGACCGGCCGCGTGCTCGCGATGGTCGGCGGCTTCTCGTTCGACCAGAGCCAGTTCAACCGCGCGCACCCAGGCCTACGCGGCAGCCGGGCTCGTCGTTCAAGCCGCTCGTCTATTCCTCCGCGCTCGATAACGGCTACACGCCGTCGACGCGTGGTGATCGACGCGCCGATCGAAATCGACCAGGGGCAGGGCGCCGGCGTCTGGCGTCCGGAAAACTATTCGACCGGCAAATATTACGGTCCGACCGACGCTGCGCAACGCGCTGCAGCGCTCGCTCAACACCGTGACCGTGCGGCTCGCGCAGGACATCGGCATGCCCCTGATCGGCGAATACGCAAAACGCTTCGGCGTCTATGACGAACTGCCGAACTACCTGTCCTATGCGCTGGGCGCCGGCGAAACCACCGTGATGCGCATGGTCACGGCCTATTCGATGTTCGCCAATGGCGGCAGGCGCGTGAAGCCGACGCTGATCGACCGCATCCAGGACCGCTACGGCCACACCATCTTCAAGCACGACCAGCGCGAATGCCGCGGCTGCGACGCGCCCGGCGGCTGGAAGAACCAGCCCGAGCCGCAGATTGATCGACCGCCGCGAGCAGGTGCTCGACCCGATGACCGCCTACCAGATCACCGCGATGATGGAAGGCGTGGTCCAGCGCGGCACCGCCACCGTGGTGCAGGAGGTCGGCAAGCCGATCGCCGGCAAGACCGGCACCACCAACGACGAAAAGGACGTCTGGTTCATCGGCTTCTCGCCGGACCTCGTGGTCGGCATCTATGTCGGCTACGACAAGCCGCGCAATCTCGGCCGCGGGCGCCAGCGGCGGCCATACCGCCGCGCCGATCGCCAAGGATTTCCTGAAGCTCGCGCTCGCCGACAAGCCGCGCGACCCCGTTCAAGGTGCCGGCCGGCATCAAGCTGATCCGCGTCGACGCCAAGAGTGGCATGCGGGCCGGCCCGGGCGAAGGCGGCCAACACCATTCTGGAAGCCTTCAAGCCGGGCACCGCGCCGCCGGATAATTACTCCGCGATCGGCGTGGCTGACGCGGATGGCCGCATGCCGGCGGCGATCACGCCGGACGCCGGCAACATCATGCGACCCGGAACCGGCGGGCTGTACTTAGCGCCACCGCACGAAATCGCCGGGAAAGCAAGCTGACGGCCGATTGCGCTTTGGGGCATCGGCCGTTACATCCCCCAGCAACCAGTTTAAGCTGAGACCAACCATGCGCGCTGAAGTCGAACGCCTCGTTGAAGAGATCAAGCAGTCAGTCGGGCTGCTGAGGAGGCATCTTTGACGTCGAGCAATCGACGGCACGCCTCGCCGAGCTGAACAAGCTCGCCGAAGATCCCAATCTCTGGAACGATCCCCAGAAGGCCCAGAAGCTGATGCAGGAGCGCACCTCGCTGGAGGATGCGCTGTCCGGCATCGGCAAGGTCGAGCGCGACCTCAGCGACAATGTCGAGATGATCGAACTCGGCGAAGCCGAGAACGACGAGGGCGTCGTCGCGCGAGGCCGAGAAGGCGCTGAAGGACCTGAAGAAGGAAGTCGCGCGCCGCGAACTGGAAGCGCTGCTGTCGGGCGAGGCCGACCGGTTCGATTCCTATCTCGAGGTTCATGCCGGCGCCGGCGGCACCGAAAGCCAGGACTGGGCCGAGATGCTGCTTGCGCATGTACACGCGCTGGGCCGAGAAGCACGGCTTCAAGGTCGAATATCTCGAGGAATCGCAGGGCGAAGAGGCCGGCATCAAATCCGCCACCATCCAGATCAGCGGCCACAACGCCTATGGCTGGCTGAAGACCGAAGCCGGCGTGCACCGCCTGGTGCGGATCTCGCCGTTCGATTCCAACGCGCGGCGGCACACCTCGTTCTCGTCGGTTGCAGATCTTTCCCGGTGGTCGACGACTCGCATCAAGATCGACATCAAGGAATCCGACGTGCGCACCGACACCATGCGCTCCGGCGGCGCCGGCGGCCAGCACGTCAACAAGACCGAATCCGGCGGTGCGGCTCGACCCATATCCCGACCGGCGATCGCGGTGGTCTGCCAGGCCGGCCGCTCCCAGCACAAGAACCGGGCGCAGGCCTGGGACATGCTGCGCGCGCGGCTCTACGAGATCGAGTTGAAGAAGCGCGAGGAGCAGGCCGCCGCCGATCAGGCCGCCAAGACCGACATCGGCTGGGGCCACCAGATCCCGCTCCTACGTGCTGCAGCCCTATCAGATGGTGAAGGATCTGCGCACCGGCGTGCAGACGTCCGGACACCGTCGGGCGTGCTCGACGGCGACCTCGACGAATTCATGGCCGCGACGCTGGCGCAGCGCGCGTTCGGCGCCGCGCCCGGCGCGGTCGAGGACGTGGATTAGCCAATGGCCAGGGTCGCGTTCATCGGTCTTGGACGCATGGGCCACGGGATGGCCGGCCGCTATCTCGATGCAGGCTTCACGGTTGCGGTGTGGAATCGCAGCAAGGCGAAAGCGGACGACCTGATCGCGCGCGGCGCGCGATGGGCGACCTCGCCGGAGGATGCCGCCATCGATGCCGACGCCGTCGTGACCATGGTCGCCGACGACGACGCCTCGCGCGAGGTATGGCTCGACCCGGGACGGCGCCGCCGCGACGATGAAGGCCGGCACGCTCGCGATCGAGTGCTCGACGGTGTCGTACCGGCATGCGCTCGACATGGCGCGCGAACTGCGCGGGCGCGGCCTGGTCTACATCGATAGCCCCGTGACCGGCCTGCCGGATGCCGCGGCGGCCGGAACGCTGACGCTGCTGGTCGGCGCCGAAGCCGGCCGATCTCGAAGCGGCCAGCCTTATCTCGACGCCGATCGGCACCACCATCCGCCATTTCGGCGCGGTCGGCACCGGCACCGTCTACAAGCTGATCAACAATTTGATGGGCGCGATCCAGATCGCGGGCCTCGCCGAGGGTCTTGCGATCGCCGAGCAGGCCGGCCTCGACATGAAGCTGGTGCTGGAGGCGGTGGCAGACCGGCGTGGCCGCAAGCCCGCAGGTGATCCGCCACTCCAGGCGGATGGCCGCGCGCAATTTCTGCCGGCTCGACCTTCACGGCGGCGCTGCGGCACAAGGATGCGGCCTACGCGGTGGCGCTTGCCGAGAGCCTGCTGTCCGCACGCGCCCGTCATGGGACGCGCCGCGGTTGAGGCCTATGATCGTGCCAGAGGCTTACGCGCCCGACGACGACGAAGGCAAGACTGATCGAGATCGTGTCGCGGCCGAAATAGCGTCTCGCCAGATCTGTCTAGTCTGGAATCGGGTGGGAAACGCGCGCTACCCGAAGTAAGCGTCCGCTTCATGACCGAAGACGCGAGACGTGATGGCTTCCACCGACAGACTGAGACGGCCGCGATTGGTCCCTGCTTGGCCTGCTCTCGATTCTGTGGGGCGGTTCGTTCTTCTTCAATGGCGTGGTGCTGAAGCAATTGCCGCCGCTGACGGTCGTCCTTCTGCGCGTTGCGATCGCGGCCACTCATGCTGTTGCCGCTGCTGCATGCGCTACCGAATTCCGCTTCCCAAGGGCGTTCCGGGCTGGATGCCATTCTTCGCGATCGGGCTCCTCAACAACGTGCTGCCGTTCTCGCTGATTGTGATCGGGCAGACCTATGTCTCCAGCGGACTTGCCTCGATCCTCAACGCCACGACGCCGCTGTTCACGATCGTCGTGATGGCGGTCGCAGGCGAGGAAAAGCTGTCTGCGCGACGGATCGCGGGCCTTGTTGCCGGGCTCGCCGGCGTGATCGTTCTCCATGGCGGTGGCTCCGGCGTTCGAAGCCGGCCAGGGCATCGGCATCCTGCTCTGCCTGGCCGCCGCCTTCAGCTACGGACTGTCGGCGCTGCTGGCGCGGCGCTCTGCTGGCAAACTCGCCGCCGCTGGGAACAGCGACATTTCAGACTGCTGGCCTCGGCCGCGATGATGACGATCGTGGCCGGCGTGGTTGATCGACCGTGGCAGTTGCCGGTGCCGGAGCGCGGCAACCTGGCTCGCGGTGATCGGTCTCGCGGCCCCTATCGACCGCGCTTGGCCTATATCGTGTTCTTCCAGATCCTGCGCCGCTCGCGGCGCGACCAACGTCATGCTGGTGACGCTTGCTGATCCCGGTGACGGCGATCCTGCTCGGATACCTCGTGCTTGGTGAGGAGGTGTCGCAGCGCGAGATCATCGCGCGCGCTGGTGATCGGCAGCGCGCTGCTGTTGATCGACGGTCGCGTCTGAAATTCATTCAGCGATAATCTGCGGGGCGCTGGTTTTCCACTTCGCAAGCCATCCGTAAACCGCCCGCTGTCGCGCTCGCCGCCGTGCCAGGCGGCCTGCACCGTGCCGTCGCTTGCGACCAGCAGCGCGACATCGAGGCCCTTTGAGCGGCGCAGCGTCTCGATCGCCTGTTGCGGGGTTTGCGCGATCGGGCCGGCGACGTTGAAGGAGGTGTTGACGGACATCTCGACGCCGATGCGGCGGCCGAGTGCCTTGAGATAGGCGTAGGTGAGGGGATCGTCCTCGGCGCGCACGATCTGGATGCGGCCGGTGCCGTCGGCATGGATGACCGCCGGGATCTTGTCGCGCGCATGCGGCTTCGACCGCGCGGTCAGCACCATGTAGTTGTAGGCATTGTAGTCGCCGTCGGAGGCGCCGGGCAGCAATTCGAAATATTCCTGGGCTGCCTGCAGCGTCGCCATCGGCGCCAGCGGCCTGATGGCCTCGCGATATTTGACGCGCTCGTTGAGATGCTGGCGCGCATCCGGATCGCAGGGATTGGCGAGGATCGAGCGATGGCCGAGCGCGCGCGGCCCGGTCTCGGCCGCGCCCTGATAGATCGCGATCACGCCGCTCTGCGCCACCATGAAAGCCATCAGGTCGGCGATCGCGTCGCGGCCCTCGGGCGTCGAGACATTGCCGATGCGCTTGCGAGGCAATGTCGTCGGCTTTCAAGCGCGGCGGCGATTTCCTCATGCGTCGGCGGCGTGCCGCAATAGAACGCGTGCGTCAGGGTGCGCCGCGCGGCGCACCGGCGAGATGGGCCAGTCGCCAGGCCGCGCCGATGGGGACACCGGGATCGCTGGGCGTCGGCGGCACCCAGAGATGAAGACGCGCCTTGCGTTGCTGTGCGTTCTCGAACCAGGCCTCGTCGAAATGTTCGAGCAGCCGCATGTTGCCGAGCGCATTCAGCGCTACACCGCCGGTGAATACCAGCCGGTTCGTGCCGGTTGCGCGAAGCAGATGATCAACGACATGGATCATGGCGTCCTCGAACACGAGCTGCGTCGCCGCCAGCCTTGTCGAGGCGATCCCTGGTGTCAGGCCGGTGATGGATATCCTCGACCCGCAGTACCGCGTCCGGATTCCACAATTGCTCAGGCTTGAGCGGTTCGCCGAGAATCTCGATCAGCGGTGCGTGATAGGGATTGTCATAGGGATCGCAGCACCAGTTGGCCATCGCGCGGTTCAGCTGATCTCTGCCGTCCGCGCCGAAATGCAGAACGCTTTCTCAGCCTCGAATAATAGGGATTCGTCGCGCGGTTCATGTCGCCCCAGGCCGCGGCGCCGCATGCTAGCGCCCTTCGCTCGACAGCGCAGGTCCAGCCGCCCTGGGTCGACGAGATCACGCTGTAGAAAGCGCCGAGCGAGTCGAACACGCTGTCATTGCAATAGAGTTTCGCATTTCGCCATCCTTGGCGACGTAAAGCGAAATCGACCCCTGGTCGCCGGTTCCGTCGACCACGGCGATGGCGCACAGGCTCGCTGCTGTCGGCAAACGGCGAGGCCGCGAAGGAAAACCAGGCATGGTTGTCATGGTGCGGCATGCAGATCAGCGGCACGGCATCGGAGAGGCCGAGTTGCCGGCCGAGGAATTCGCGGCGTGCGTCGCATCTGGTCCATGCGACGGCGAGTCGACGGCCGGCGCGCTATCAAGCGTGAAGTTTGAAGCTGCCGGGCGCTTCCTCGAGTGCCGATCGGACCATGGTCGCGATCAGAACCGGGTAGTCCCACGTCGTGACGAACGCCGAGATATCGCCGACGTTTCGTCCGATCTGACGCAGCGTGGTGACCATGGCGTCGATCGACGCCCTCGGATATTCGGTGGTGTGCTTGTTGCCGGAAAAGCGCTCTTCTTCGTTGTTGACGATGATGCGGGGCCCGGCCTTTTGCGTCACCTCGATCAGCGCAATTCCGGTGTTGTGCACGCCCGGGGCGGTAAGGCCAGCGATGTAGATGGTTTCGCCGCGCTGCAATCGCTCCCGGATCGACGCGATTTGCCTGGCCGCGAACTCGCTGTCGATCCGATGGAAGCCGATGCGCGCCATCGATGGCTCGCTGAGCCGGCGCGTCAGGCGATAGCCCGCTCTGGCGAGGCGGGGATGCCGCGGCCCGATCCGTACTGCTGGCGTTTTCAAGCCTAAGACCTCGAAGGGATGAAGCGTTAGTGGGGCAACTGATCATAATCGGGGCCGCACAGCAACCGGCCGTTTCATCGGGCGGAATAAGCCGGCGCTTGCCAGCCTGCGCAGGCCTTGCGAGACTCCCGGCAAAACAAACCTGGAAAAAGGGAGAGAATACCATGCCGGTTCGCATGCGGGATGTTGCGGCCATGGCGGCGTTCGCCGTCGCGGCGCGTGCTGGCTACCACTGCCAGCGCGCAGAAGAAATACGACCCCGGCGCCAGCGATAGCGAGATCAGGATCGGCAACATCATGCCCTATAGCGGGCCGGCCTCGTCCTATGGCGTGTTCGGGAAGACCGAGGCCGCCTTCTTCAACATGATCAACGCCGAAGGCGGCATCAACAGGCGCAAGATCAATTTCGTCTCCTATGACGATGCCTATAGCCCGCCCAAGGCGATCGAGCAGGCGCGCAAGCTGGTGGAGAGCCGAGGTTTTGCTGATCTTCCAGCCGCTCGGCACGCCTTCGAACTCCGCGATCATGAAATACATGAACGCCAAGAAGGTGCCGCAGCTGTTCGTGGCCTCCGGCGGCACAAAATTCGGCGATCCGAAGAATTTTCCGTGGACCATGGGCTTTCAGCCCAATTACCAGAGCGAAGGGCGCATCTACGCCAAATACATCCTCGACCATTTCCCGAACAGCAAGATCGCGGTGTTCTGGCAGAACGACGACACCGGCAGAGGATCAGTTCAAGGGATTGAAGGATGGGCTCGGCGACAAGGCGAACATGATCATCGCCGACAAATCCTATGAAGTGAGCGATCCCTCAATCGACTTCGCAGATCGTGGCGCCACGCGCTAGCCTCGCGTCGTCAGCCCGCGCTCAGTCTGACGCCCGCGCGCAAAATTTCTGCGGG
>ERZ1370068.4752-contig-3806_pt1 | contig 10500 bp, 14 predicted proteins | sample MGYA00561227_ERZ1370068 | MGnify/ENA primary metagenome ERZ1370068 (study PRJEB38410, sample SAMEA6850437) | metagenome | study: Metagenomic assessment of the ecological functions of the soil: analysis of the soil microbiota associated with the...
GGTGGTAGCGCGTTTCAGCATCAGCCTGCGCGCTGCCATGGCCGGCGCATCGCTTTTGCCAAAGACACAGCAGGCTGTATACACTGCTGAACAATCACCCCGTCTTCAATCCGGCCGACACAAGAAGCGGCTGGAGCGGCGGTGAGACCCAATGGGAGGAAGCCGATGAGTTTGCTCACGGCCGATCCGTCGCGGATCGATCCGGAGTGGATGACGCGGGCGCTGCGCCAGGCCGGTGTAATCAAGGAGGTCAGGGTCGTTGATCTCGCCTGCAAGCCGGTCGGCAATGGCCTCGTCGGCGACAGTTATCGATTTCGTCTCACTTATGACGGTGATCAGCCGAACGCGCCCGCCACCGTGATCGGCAAATTTCCGCCGCAGATCCCGCGAGCCGCCAGTCCGGTTCCGCGCATATGCTTTACGTCCGCGAAGTCGCGTTCTATCGCGAGCTCTGGCGACCACGGTCGCCATTCACACCCCGCTGACCGATCCCCGCCGAAATCGATCCGGTGACCGACGACTTCACGCTGATCCTGGAAGATCTGGCGCCCGCGCGCCAAGGTGACCAGCTCGCCGGATGTTCTCTCGCGGACAGCCGGACGGCCATGGCGGAAGCCGCCGCCTTGCATGCGCCGCGGTGGAATGACCCTGACTTTGGAGGCGGTGGATTGTTTTGCTGTCGCTTCAAGCAGGCGCAAAAATTTCCGCGCGACGCTGCCCGCCATCATCGATCTTTACAAGGATCGATATCGCGATGCGCTTGAACCGGAATTCATGGCGCTGGTCGACCGGCTCCCGGATGCGATATCGCGCTTCCGGTCCGATCGGTCGACGCCGCGGACCCTCCAGCATGCGGATTTCAGGCTGGACAACATCCTGTTCGACGTGCGCGGCAACACCACCCGATGGCGACGCTGGACTGGCAGACGTTGACTGTCGGACCTGGAATGGTGGACGTGGCTTATTTCCTGTCGGCCGGCATCGATCCGTCCGAACGGAGGCTTCACGAAATCGACCTGGTACGCTTCTATCATTCGGAACTGATCCGCCGCGGCGTGCAGGATTACGGCTGGGATCATTGTTGGCAGGTGGATTATCGTCGCTACACCCTGCATGGGATTTGGATGGGCGTTGTCTCCGCTCTCAGCGTCCAGCGCCCCGAGCGCGGCGACGCTCTATTCCTGAAAATGACCCGAGGCGCCTGCGCACAGGTGCTGGATCACAACAGCTTTGCTTTCTGGCAGGACTTGAAGCGTTTTCGAGGCGAAGTGAAGACCGGTTCGGCATAGCAATCAATTTTGCGCAGATTGAACGCGTCTGCGGTGGAAAACGCGTCAAAACAAGAATCTACAGCTTTCGATCCTGATCCAATCACAACCGATCATGTTCTGAGGAAACACCGAAAGGGATACGCGTGCTGAACAAATTTGACGATTTTCCAATCCACCAGACGCCCGAACCGGATTGCAGTTCCCTTCACCAGCGACCGCAATGTCTATGACCGAACCTGGTTCAACGGCTATACGGCCGACGGTTCGTACTATTTCGGCATCGGCATGGCGATCTATCCGCACCGCAAGGTCCTCGATTGCGCCTTCAGCATCGGTGGAGCGCGGCGGACGACAGCACTGCTTCTACGGTTCGCGGCGCGCCCCGATCGAACGCACCGAGATGCAGGTCGGTCCATTCCGGCTGGAGGTCCTCGAACCGATGCGGCGGACCTGGTCGTGCTTGACGACAACGCGACAGCGGCCTGGCGTGCGACCCTGACCTTCTCCGCGCGCACGGCCGCCATCCAGGAGGCGCGCCAGACCCTTTGGTCGAGCTGACCGTCGCGTCGTGGACATCGACGCGGTTCGACCAATTCGCGCTGGCGCGGCGTCGTTCGCCATCCGGACGGTGAGATCACGGTGAACGATCAATCATGCTACTGGCACCGGCGATCATGCCTGGGGCTATTCGCAACGTCGGCGAACGGGACGTCGGGGCGCGCCGATGCCGCCTCCGGAGCGTGTTCTTCCTCTGGGCCCCGTTGTTCTGGGACGACCACATATCGCACGCCATTTTTTTCGACGGACGCGTGGCGAGGCTCTGGTCCGCGAAGGTTTTACCGCGTCCGCTTTTATCGAAGCGAGGATGAGATCCCCGGCGTCGTCGACGGGCTCTGATCGCCGCATGGCGACCGCGCGACACCGCGTGAAATATGTTCGAACACGCGGCTGGCCGGATCTCGCTGAAATCGACCTTGTCGACGTCGACGGCCAGACAGCGACCATCGAGTTGGATCCGATCCTGAAATTCCAGATGAAAGGCCTCGGCTACGGTCATCCGCTAATGGGGCCAGGTACGTGGAAGGGAGAGCTGGAGATCGGCGGCGAAAGTCGTTCGATCCATCGACGCTCCAACCCGCTGGCCCGGAGAATGTACACGTGCAACAGGTGCGCGCCCGCCAGGTCAACCAGACGGGGATTGGGGTCCTGAGCAACTGTGCTTCGGCGCCTACGATCCCGCCGGCTTCACCGGTTTTTCTTGACGGGGCCAAAGGATAGCTCGTAAGGCCGGTGCGGCGGGCCTCACGCGATGGTCTGGATGATGCCGCCTTCGGCGCGCAGCGCCGCGCCGTTGGTGACCGATGCTTCCTTCGGAGCTAATATAGACCACCATGATTGGCGATCTCCTCGACGCTGGCAAAGCGCTGGATGCAGCGACGTCGGACGATGCTGCTTGACGAAGTTCGACGCGGCCTCCTCGACCGACTGGTCGTTTTGCTTGGCGAGATCCCTCGACGAAGGTTTCAACGCCCTCCGACATGGTCAGGTCCCGGCAGCACCGAATTGACCGTCACGGCGGTGCCGCGGGTCATTTCCGCAGGCCGCGCGAGACCGCAGAGCTGCGCCGTCTTGGTCATGCCGTAGTGGATCATCTCCTTCGGAATATTCAGCGCCGATTCGAGGAGATGAAGACGATGCGGCCCCAGTTGCGCTTCAGCATGCCGGCATGTAGGCGCGCGACAGCCGCACGCCCGACATCACGTTGACCTCGAAGAAGCGGCTCCAGTCCTCATCGGGGATCTCGAAGAAGCCCTTCGGTTCGAAGATCCCGGCGTTGTTGATCAGGATGTCGACATCCGGCAGGGCCGGCCAGCGCCTCGCAGCCGGCCGCCGTCGAAACATCGGCGGCAACGCCGCGGATCTTGGCGCCGGGCACCGCCTAGCAAATCGCCAGCTGCCGCCGCGTCGACCTTACCTTGCGTGCGGCCGTTGACCACGACGGTCGCGCCCGCCGACGCAAGCAGCCCCTGGCGATGGCATGGCCGATGCCGGCCGTCGAGCCCGTGACCAGCGCCGTCTTTCCCGAAAGATCGATGTTCATGAGATATCTCCATCCATTGATGACGGAGATGTCGGAGGCGAGCGCGCCCGGCAATCTTGCGTGCTAGCATAGCTGCCAACAACAAACGTCATCCCGGCGAACGCCGGGATCCATATGTGGACGGCCCCCGTGGCACAAGAGCTATTTGAAGTGTCTGATCGGATCGCTTGCGTCCATATGTCCGGCCTGTTGATGCGGCTCTGTTAGACCGCTGGCCAAGATGGTTTCCGCGATGCGAGTTCCAATCAACCACACGACCTGTTTCGGCCAATGGATCCCACGGAGTTGTCTCGCATCTCGGATCGATCGATCCTACCATCTACTCTGCTCTTGCAGCTCCGGTTCGGCCGGTGGGCTAACCCGCCGGTCGGCCGATCTCTCAACTACGCGGCGGCTTGCCAGTGGGCATCGGTTCTGGCTTCGATCCGCGCGCAGTCGTAACTCTCTCCCGTCGTCATCAGCTTCCAGGCGATGCGGGCCATCTTGTTGGCAAGCGCCACCGCCGCAAGCTTCGGCGGCTTGCGCTTCAGGAGCTCGATCAGCCAGCGCGGCCCGCGGCCTCTGCTTTCGCTTGCTTGACCACCGAGGTCGCCCCGACCACCAGCAGCTGGCGCAATCTCTCATCGCCGGCGCGGGTGATCTTGCCGAGCCTGGTCTTTCCGGCGGTGGAATGGTCCTTGGGCGTCAGGCCGAGCCAGGCTGCAAACAGCCGGCCGGAGCGGAAGGCGTGCGGATCGGGCGCCTTCATCACCAGCGCCGCGGCGGTGACCGGGCCGACACCCGGGATCTGCGCCAGGCGCCGGCTCAAGGCTATTGGCGCGGTGCCAGGCCAGAAGCCTGGCCTCGACCGCCTTCAGTTCGACCTGCAGCTGCGCATATTGGCGAGCAAGCATTGCAAACAGCTCGCGCGCCACGGCCGGCACGCTTTCGTCTTGCTCGATCGCGGCCAGGAACGAGGCGAGCTTGTCCAGTCCCTTGGCTTCGATCAGGCCGAACTCCGCCGCATGACCGCGGATCGTGTTGCTCAGCTGCGTCCGACGCGCGACCAGCTGGTCGCGGATCCCCAACAGCATCAGCGCCGCCTGCTGCTCAGCCGTCTTCACCGGCACGATACCGCATCCGCGGCCGGCTCGCCGCCTCGCACAGCCCCTCCGCATCGCGGCCGTCGTTCTTGTTGCGCGGCACATAGGGCTTCACCAGCTGCGGCGCGATCAGCTTTACGGTGTGCCCCAGCTTGCCAAGCTCCCGCGCCATGTAATGAGCCGCCCCGCAGGCCTCGATCACCACCACCGTCGGCGGCAGCTTGGCAAAAAATGCCAGCATCGCATTCGCGCCAAGCCGCTTGCGCAGCACCACCTGTTCCGGACGCATCAACCCCATGCAGCTGAAAAATATGCTTCGACGTATCCATTCCAATTCGGATAATCTGGCTCACGGACGGCTCCCTTGTCTGAGATTTGCAACAACCTCATTCTGGCACACTCGATGCCGTAGGGGCCGTCCACACCATCAACCACAGGCGCTCGTGTCTGCAGAAGCTGTCTACCACTTTGCCTGATCGATAGATCGCGCGGTATGGGCCCCTGCGTCCGCCGGGACGAAAACAAAAACGGCGCCCGAGGCGCCGCTTTTGAAAACCGAATCCGAAAGAGCTTACGCCGCTTCGGCGGCCTTTTCCTGCACCGGGCCGGAATCCTGGCCCTTGGCGTCGACGTCGCGGTCGACGAATTCGATCACCGCCATCGGCGCGTTGTCGCCGTAGCGGAAGCCGGCCTTGATGATGCGGGTGTAGCCGCCCTGGCGGTCCTTGTAGCGGGTGGCCAGCACGTCGAACAGCTTGCGGACCTGATCCTGGTCGCGCATCTCGAGATCGCCTGGCGGCGCATAGCGAGGCCGCCCTTCTTGCCGAGCGTGACCAGCTTCTCGACGATCGGGCGCAATTCCTTGGCCTTCGGCAGCGTGGTGACGATCTGCTCGTGCTTGATCAGCGCCGCGCACATGTTGGCGAACATCGCGCTGCGATGCTCGGCGGTGCGGTTGAGCTTACGATGAACCTTGCCGTGACGCATTGATCTATTCCTCTGATCTTGTATCTGGTCGCGACGGTTCGTCGGACACGTTGCTCAGGTGGGCCGCCTGCGTTCGCCCGGTAACGGTGCAATGGCCGGGAAGTCCCGGCCATCGACGATGATGCTCGATCAGTAGTGATCCTCGAAGCGCTTGGCGAGCTCGTCGATATTCTCCGGCGGCCAGCCCGGCACTTCCATGCCGAGATGCAGACCCATCTGGGCCAGCACTTCCTTGATCTCGTTCAGCGACTTGCGGCCGAAGTTCGGGGTGCGGAGCATTTCCGCTTCCGACTTCTGCACGAGGTCGCCGATGTAGACGATGTTGTCGTTCTTCAGGCAGTTTGCCGAACGCACCGACAGTTCGAGCTCGTCGACCTTCTTGAGGAACGCCGGGTTGAAGGCGAGATCGGGGATGATCTCCTGCGCCACTTCCTTGCGCGGCTCTTCGAAGTTCACGAACACGTTGAGCTGATCCTGCAGGATGCGCGCGGCATAGGCCACCGCGTCCTCCGGCGTGATCGCGCCGTTGGTCTCGATCGTCATGGTCAGCTTGTCGTAGTCGAGGATCTGGCCCTCGCGGGTGTTCTCGACCTTGTAGGAGACCTTGCGGACCGGCGAGAACAGGCTGTCGACCGGGATCAGGCCGATCGGCGCGTCCTCGGGACGGTTGCGCTCGGCGGCGACGTAGCCCTTGCCGGCGGCGACGGTGAATTCCATGCGGATCTCCGCGCCCTCGTCCAGCGTGCAGATCTGCAGGTCCGGATTGAGCACCACGACGTCGCCGACGGTCTGGATGTCGCCGGCGGTGACGACGCCCGGGCCCTGCTTCTTCACGACCATGCGCTTGGGGCCTTCGCCCTGCATCTTGATCGAGATGTCCTTGATGTTGAGCACGATGTCGGTGACGTCCTCGCGAACGCCCGCGATCGAGGAGAACTCGTGCAGCACGCCGTCGATATGCACCGACTGCACGGCCGCGCCCTGCAGCGACGACAGCAGGATGCGGCGCAGCGCGTTGCCGAGCGTCTGGCCGAAGCCGCGCTCGAGCGGCTCGGCGACCACGGTCGCGAACCGGGTCGCGTCGGTGCCCGGCGTTACCTGCAGCTTGTTCGGTCGAATAAGTTCTTGCCAATTTTTCTGGATCGTCACTGTGTCACCCATGGGCCAGTCGATCTGCCATTCAAATCACTGGCGTTGGAGATCGCGGGATCAGTCCGCGGCTGTCAAATTCCAAAACAATCGCGAGGCGGCACGAGCCGCCCGCGACCAAACATCAGACCCGCCGGCGCTTGCGCGGACGGCAGCCATTGTGCGGGATCGTCGTCACGTCGCGGATCGATGTGACGGTGAAGCCCGCCGCCTGCAGCGCACGAAGCGCCGATTCACGGCCCGAACCGGGGCCCGCAACTTCCACTTCCAGCGTGCGCATGCCGTGTTCCTGCGCCTTCTTGGAAACGTCTTCCGGCCGCGACCTGCGCGGCATAGGGAGTCGACTTGCGCGAGCCCTTGAAGCCCATCGTGCCGGCCGAGGACCAGGCAATGGTGTTGCCCTGCGCGTCGGTGATGGTGATGGTCGTGTTGTTGAACGACGAATTCACGTGCGCGATGCCGGAGGCGATGTTCTTGCGTTCGCGGCGGCGTACGCGGGTGGCTTCCTTGCCCATTCCAAAACCTTTCCTGTGATCTCAAACGCCGCCGTAATGCCAGCGGCTACACCTAAAAGCGAGTAGCGAATGGCGAGCGGCGAACAGTAGGATCTACTCGCCGCTCGCTACTCGCTATTCGACAAATTACTTCTTCTTGCCGGCGATCGACTTGGCCGGACCCTTGCGCGTGCGCGCGTTGGTGTGGGTGCGCTGACCGCGCACCGGCAAGCCGCGGCGATGACGCAGGCCGCGATAGCAGCCGAGGTCCATCAGACGCTTGATGTTGATGCCGGCCTCACGACGAAGATCGCCCTCGACCAGATAGTCGCGGTCGATCACTTCGCGGATCTGCAGAACTTCCTGGTCGCTCAGCTGGCTGACGCGACGATCCGCCGGGATCTTGACCTTCTCGATGATCTCGGCCGCGTTCTTCTGGCCGATGCCATGGATGTACTGGAGCGCGATCAGCACGCGCTTGTTGGTCGGGATATTCACGCCGGCAATACGGGCCACGGACTTCTCTCCTGTCGCCGATCCCTCGCGGACCGGACTTTAAGTTCTTGCTATCTCGGGCAGGTGTCCGCAAACGCGAACACGACGCCCTTCCCTCAGATCTGCTTCGGGGCCCGGCATCGTCAAAAACTATCCGACTTGGATGCGGGGCTTATTAAAGGATTCAACTCGGTTTCGTCAACCGTCTCTATCGCTTAGCTCGCTTTTTCGTGACCTTTTTGACGCGGCTTTCCTGGCGGTCTTCTTGCCGCCTTTTTGCGCCTTGTCCGCGGCCCTGCCCTTGGCCGCCTGGGCGGCTTTCCGCGCCCGCCTTGCTGGAAGGCCGGCTTTCCTGGCCGCTTTGGCGGCCGGCTTTCGGCAGCCTTCTTGGCCGTTTTGGCGGCCTTTTTGCCCGCCGGCTTGGCGCGTCTTCCTGGCGGCTCCGCGGGCCCTTTGACCGCGCCGCCGGCCTGGCCGCCTTGGGTTCCACCGCGCCGATCGCGGCCAGGATCCGGTTAATTTCCCGGGTGACGTGCTCGATGGTCATCATGCCATCGACGGTCAGCAGCTTCCGCCGCTCCGAATAATAGTGAATCAGCGGCTCGGTCATGCGCGCGGTAGCTCGCCAGCCGCTTCGACAGCACTTCCGGGGTGTCGTCGATTCGCACTTCCTCGCCGCGCGCCCGCATCTCCGCGACGCGCGTCTCGACGCGGTTCAGCAGCGCGCTCTCGTTGACGCGCAGTTCGATCACGGCGTCGAGCTTGATGTGCTTCCTCTTCAGCAGTTCGTCGAGGGCTGCCGCCTGCGGCACCGTGCGCGGAAAGCCGTCGAGGATGAAACCGTTCTTCATGTCGGGCTGGTCGAGACGGTCGGAGATGATCCCGATCACGATCTCGTCCGGCACCAGCGCGCCGCTCGCCATGACGTCCTTGGCCTGCAGGCCGACCGGCGTTTCGGCTGCAACCGCCGCGCGCAGCATCTCGCCGGTCGAGAGCTGGACGATGCTGTGCTTCTGAACCAGCCGCTGCGCCTGGGTCCCCTTGCCCGCGCCCGGCGGACCCAAAAGGATCAATCTCATGACTATTCGCCCCCGGCTTGGTGAGCGAAATGCCGCACACCCTGCTTATTGAATTTCAGACCGCAGCGTTGCCGCGAGATCAGCGGCGGCGGCCCCTCGAGCTTGGATTTCCTGATCAGCCCCTCATACTGATGGGCGAGCAGATAGCCCTGCACCTGCGCCACCGTATCCATGGTCACGCTGACGACGATCAACAGCGAGGTGCCGCCGAAATAGAACGGCACCGAGGCGTAGGAAATCAGGATTTCGGGAATCAGACAGACGATCGCCAGATAGATCGCGCCGAGCACCGTGACGCGCGACAGCACGTAGTCGATATATTCGGCGGTGCGCTCGCCCGGGCGGATGCCGGGGATGAAGCCGCCATGCTTCTTCAGATTGTCGGCGGTCTCGGTCGGGTTGAACACGATCGCGGTGTAGAAGAACGCGAAGAACACGATCAGCGCCAGATACAGGAACAGGAACAGCGGACGGCCGTGGCTGAGCTGGGTGGTGATCCACTGGAACCATTCCGGGCCCTTGCCGGCGTTGAAGTTCGCAACCGTGGTCGGCAGCAGCAGCAGCGACGAGGCGAAGATCGGCGGGATCACGCCCGAGGTGTTGAGCTTGAGCGGCAGATGCGAGGACTGGCCCTCGAACATCTTGTTGCCGACCTGGCGCTTCGGATACTGGATCAGAAGCCGGCGCTGCGCGCGCTCCATGAACACGATGAAGGCGATCACGGCGACCGCCATCACGATCACGATCAGGATCAGGCCGGTCGACAGCGCGCCCTGACGGCCGAGTTCCAGCATGTTGGCGAGCGCCGAGGGCAGTTCGGCGACGATGCCGGCCAGAATGATCAGCGAAATGCCGTTGCCGATGCCGCGCGAGGTGATCTGCTCGCCGAGCCACATCAGGAACATGGTGCCGCCGGTCAGCGTGATCGTCGGTGGAGATGCGGAAGAACAGGCCGGGATCGCTGACGACATTGCCGGCGCCCTCGAGGCCGACCGCGATGCCGTAGGACTGGAACGCGGCCAGGATCACCGTCAGATAGCGGGTGTACTGGTTCAGCGTCTTGCGGCCGGCCTCGCCTTCCTTCTTCAGCGCCTCGAGCTGCGGCGAAACCGTGGTCAGGAGCTGGATGATGATCGATGCCGAGATGTACGGCATGATGTTCAGCGCGAAGATCGCCATGCGGTGGATGCCGCCGCCGGCGAACATGTTGAACATGCCGAGGATGCCGCCGGCCTGCGAGCGGAACACCTGCTCCCAGATCGCGGGGTCGATGCCGGGCAGCGGGATATAGGTGCCGAGCCGATAAACAAGCAGCGCACCCAGTGTGAACCAGATGCGCTTCTTCAGTTCGTCGGCCTTGGCCAGGGCGCCGAAATTGAGGTTTGCCGCAAGTTGTTCCGCTGCTGAGACCATGTTCTGGCTTTCTCCCGCCGCCCCTTGCGCCGATGCCCCGGACCGGGCGATCGGCAGACGCCGGACATTATTTGGTGCTCGGCTTCGATAAGTCCATCGTTCTATCGTGCGGATCGCCCGCCATCGAGCGGGCGATGACGCAGATGTTACGCCGCCTCGCCTTCTTCCTTCTTGGCCGGGGCCAGGATCTTCACCGTGCCGCCGGCCTTCTCGACCGCCGCGATCGCGGATTTCGAGGCGCCGTGCACCTCGATCGCGAGCTTGGCCTTGAGTTCGCCGCGGCCGAGCAGCCGCACGCCGTCCTTGGCGCGGCGGATCACGCCCGCCTTCACCAGCGATCTCGGCGGTGACGGTTTCCTTGGCGTCGACCAGCTTGGCGTCGATCGCCTCCTGCAGCCGGTCGAGATTGATCTCGGCGAAGTCGAGCCG
>ERZ1370068.5420-contig-4445_pt1 | contig 10489 bp, 12 predicted proteins | sample MGYA00561227_ERZ1370068 | MGnify/ENA primary metagenome ERZ1370068 (study PRJEB38410, sample SAMEA6850437) | metagenome | study: Metagenomic assessment of the ecological functions of the soil: analysis of the soil microbiota associated with the...
TGGCGAATGCCGGTCTGTTCGCAATGTGGCGTCGCCCATGGTTTCAATGCTCGATTTGGAAGGTTCCGCGCGACGCCGCTTACCCGCGAGCCGTTTGAATTCTTGATTGTTCCGGAATTTGTGAAGGCCGATGCGCGCGCGGCGATACACAACGATTATCCCGAAGTAGACCGGCCCGGCAGCTTTCCTCTGCGTGAGGTTACTTACGGCTCTGCATTTGCAAAGCTGGTCGAGGAAATGCGCAGCGACGAGTTTCGCAAAGCGTTCGAGGAAAAGTTCGGCATCGACCTGACGAATCGGCCCGACATGATCACCGTGCGCGGCCGTTGCAGCGAAAAAGACGGCAAAATCCACACTGACTCGGAGACGAAAATCATCACGATCCTGATCTATATGAATGCCGGATGGGAGTCCGCTGGTGGCCAGCTTCGGTTGCTCCGTTCAGGAAACAATCTCGACGACATGATTCTCGAAGTCCCGCCGACGGAAGGGACGCTGTTGGCGTTCCGTCGCAGCAATAATTCGTGGCACGGCCACAAACCGTTCTCGGGTCCGCGTCGCGTGATTCAGTTTAACTGGGTCACCAGCGACGCCGTGGTGCGCCGCGAGCAAAACCGCCATCGCTTGTCGGCGTGGATGAAAAACTCCGCGGCGCGTTGTCGGGCGAGAAGAAGGCCGCGTAGGCTGCAGCGTGCTGGTAGGTCGCTTCTGCCCTTCGGACGGGAGAATGGGAGGACGGGGTTCATTCAGATTACTCATACTGCGGAAGTCGAACATCACGCAATCCCTCTAGGGACAGGCGGAACGGCAGCTGCCTTGAACCTGCCGCGTTTTACAAGCAGCATCTGGCCGATTTGATTTAATCTTTCGAGAGTTGAATCCACCAGAACCGCTAGCATTCCGACGCAAAGTCTCGCGACTCATCCGGACTTCAAACCGCCGAGTTCTCGCGCATTTTGCTGATCAAACCGTCGGCGCTCGGCGACGTCGTGCATACGATCCCGGTGCTGGTAAAGCTGCGTGCGCGTTATCCGCGTGCGCGCATTGACTGGCTGATCACACCGGAGAACGCGGAGGTCGTCCGTCATCATCCCGCGCCTCGAATGTGGTTCTCTTCGCGCGACGCGAATTCTCGAAACCCGGCCAGAGATGGCGCGCCACGCTCGGCTTTTTCGATCTGCTCAAACAAATCCGGCGCGCGAAATACGATCTGGTGGTCGACATGCATGGCCAGGTGCGTTCGGCTTTGTTCGCGCTCATCAGCGGCGCGCGAGTGCGCATCGGGTTTGATCGGCCGATCGAATTCTCGCGCACAATTTCTGCCGAGCACGATCTCAAGAACGTCCCGAACCGCGGCTGGCGCGGCGCCCGCGAAGGTTCCTGGATCGCGTACACTCACCGCATTCCCATTCCGACGCTCGATGTTCACGCGATTGATCGTTACCTGTGGGTCGGATCGTTGCTTGGTTTCGATGATGAACCGCCGGACCTGGCAATCCACCTCTCACCGGAAACAATCCACAACGTCGACCGATTGCTCGATGAGCACGGTGTGCCTGCTGGCAAACCGCTTGTTGTTCTTGTGCCCGGGACAATTTGGGAAACAAAGCACTGGACCATCGAAGGATTTGCAGGCGTCGCGCGCGAGTTTCTTCGCGAAGGATTTGCGGTCGCTCTCGCGGGCATGAAACGCGATGAGGCGCGCTGCCAGCAAATCGCAGCTGCCGCGCCTGGGACGATCAATCTTTGCGGTAAAACTACTCCAGCAGATCTGGCGGGGCTGATCCAACGCGCCGAAGTGGCGGTGACGAACGACTCGGGATCGATGCATGTCGCCGCGTCGTTTGAATAAACCGATGGTGAGCGTATTTGGCCCGACGAATCCGGTTCACATCGGGCCGTACCAAAGGCCGGAATCGGTTGTGCGCGTCGACCTGCCGTGTTCGCCCTGCAATTACCGTCGCCTGAGCCAATGCCCTTTCGATCACGCCTGCATGAAGCAGGTCACGTCCGAGATGGTCGTGGAGCGCGCACGGAAAATTCTCGCGGCGGCAAGACTGTAGCGTGCGCTGTCCTCAGCGCAGGATCGCTTGGCGTCGCAACAAAATCCGCTGAGGACAGCGGACGCTACAACGCTTGTGGCTCAGAAACGCCGGGATAAGATCGGCAACGTGAGCAAAACAAAAGCGATGTCCGCCGGGTTGCTCGCCGGATTCGTGGCCGCAGTCGTGATGACGACCGCGATGTTGTTGCTCGCGACACTCGGCGTGGCTACACCGCTCGTCATCATCGGCGATCGCCTTTCGGTGTTCATTCCGCCGGGGCCGTTTCTTTCGCTGATGGGCAAGGTCGGAGGTTACAATCATCTCAAGCAACTTGGCGTTGGATCGACAATTGCCGGTCAACTTGTGGTCGGCGCGATCGGTGGAGCGATTTTCGCGTGGTTCGTGCGGCGTAACTACCGGCGCGTATCCCGGCGATTTGGACGATGTTGATCTTCGTTCTTCTGCCGGTCGTTGTATTTGCGATCGCACTGTGGCCGGTGTTGGGCACAAGCTACATCGGCCTGCCTGATTCAGGTCGCGCGACTGGTCACGCTCATCGGCTTCGCATTGTGCGTCCTTTTGTTCGAACGAACGCTAGTAATCGGGTTCCGATTTTTAATGGTAGGGACGGCCCGCCGGGCCGTCCGGACATCGCAGCGCGATGTCCCTACCAACGAGTTCACTCCAGCTATCGGACGCCGTGCATTCGTGCTGGGCACTATTGGTCTCGCAGCGGCTGGTGGCGGAGCCGCGCTGGCGCGCAAAGCTGTATCGCGCGGCTACGTTCAGCTATGACGGCACCCAATACAAAGGCAGCATCGTTCAGCCGATTACGCCTAACGACTTGTTCTACTGCGTCACCAAGAACGTCGTCGATCCCAAGGTGAACATCGATGTATGGCATCTGGAAATTGGCGGACTCGTGCAAAACCGCGGCGACCTGGCGGTTCCAGGATCTTTTAGGATTCAAACCGACTACTCAGGAGACAACGCTCATGTGCATCAGCAACGGTTTGGACGCAGGCCTTATCAGCAATGCCGTTTGGAAAGGTCTTCCGCTGCGCGATTTGCTCGATCAGGCCGGCGTGCTTTCCGGCGCCGCGCGTGTCCGCCTGCACGGCGTCGACAATTACACCGACACCATCCCGCTGGAGAAAGCGATGGAACCAACAACGTTGCTCGCTTACGAGATGAACGGCGCGCCCCTGCCGGATCGGCACGGTTATCCCTTACGCGTGATCGTGCCGGGCTACTTCGGCGAAAAAAACGTGAAATGGGTCACGAGAGTTGAAGTGACCGACGCGAACGCGAAAGGATTTTACGAGGCACAAGGATGGGGACCCGATTTCATCGTGCCCACACGATCGAGAATCGATGTGCCGGATGATTGGATGTTTGTGTCGTTAAGCAAACTAACTGCTCCGATCGAAGTGAAAGGCATCGCGTTCGGCGGCGACCGCGGCATCTCCCGCGTCGAACTCAGTTTCGATGATGGCCAGACCTGGAGCGACGCGGAGATTTATTACTCGGGTGGCAATCTGGCGTGGTCACTCTGGAAAGCGCAGTGGACGCCCCGCCGCGGCGGGTGATTACCCGCTGCTCGTCCGTGCCACGGATGGCGAAGGCGACGTCCAGGAATGGGAAGAAGATCGCGGTCCATTCTCCGGCACGAGTGGGCTGCACAGGATCAACGTGCGCGTGACGGCGTAGCACAGACATCGTTGTCTGTGGGGCACGCGGCCATCTTGGCTGCGTATCATCAATCAACAGTGCGGGACGCCTGCTGAGCCTCACAGGCAAGGATGCCTGTGCTACCGATTTCTGCAACTTGCGCGCTGTGCTAAATTTTATCGATGGAGAAAGTGATCATTGTTGGGAGCGGTTGCGCAGGACTGACAGCTGCGATTTATGCTGCGCGAGCGAACCTCAGCCCGTTGGTGCTGGAAGGCCGGCAGCCTGGTGGGCAACTCTCCACGACGACACTGGTAGAAAATTATCCCGGCTTTCCCGACGGAATCGATGGACCGGAGCTGATTCTGAACATGCACAGACAGGCCGAAAAATTTGGCGCCCGGTTTTCCTACGCGGAAGTGACCGATTTCGATCCGAGCAACAAGCATATCCGGATCAAAGCCGATGATGAATGGTTGGATACGCGGGCGCTCATCATCGCCAGCGGCGCCGCGGCCCGATATCTCGGACTGGACGGTGAAGAGAAATTGGTCGGCCATGGCTTGACGTCCTGCGCGACTTGCGACGGCGCATTTTACAAAAACGTGCCGGTCTGCGTCGTGGGCGGCGGCGATTCCGCAGCGGAGGAATCACTGTTCCTCACCCGGTTCGCCTCAAAGGTTTATCTCATTCATCGCCGCGACAAGATGCGGGCGTCGATGATCATGCAGGAGCGCGTGTTCGCGAACAAGAAGATCGAGCCGATCTGGAACACGGTCGTGACCCAATACATTGCCGATGAAAAGGGTGAGATGCGCGCCGTCCGTTTGCGCAACCTGAAGACAAATGACGAACGCGAACTGGACGTGGCGTGCGTTTTCGTCGCGATCGGGCACGATCCCAACACGAAGGCGTATCGAGGCAAACTCGACATGGATGCTGAGGGCTATCTGCTCCCGAAAAACGGGGTCGAGAGTAAACATCCCGGCGTTTTCATCGCCGGCGACGTGGCTGACCGCGTTTACAAGCAGGCCGTTACAGCTGCGGGAATGGGTTGCGCCGCGGCACTGCAGGCGGAGAAGTATCTCAGCGGAGCGTGCAGTCGCAAGTTGACTTTGCGAGCGTCGTCAATTCTGATTGTCATCCTGAGCGGAGTCGAAGCGATCTCGTGGCTGGCGTTATCGCTGTGAGCGCGGCAGGATATCGGAGATTCGCTCGACTTCGCTCGGAATCGACAAATCACCATGAAGATCTGCGACCTCACTCAGTTTTATTCGCCGGTAAGCGGCGGCGTGAAGCGATATCTTCATGAAAAGATCGATTACATCGACAGGCACGCGTCGCGCTACGAACACGTTCTTATTGTTCCTGGCGCGAAGACGAAGCTGAAGGCAAACGGGCGCTCGCGTGTTTACACGATTCGTTCTCCTCTTGTGTCGCGGACCGCGCAATACCGCGCGCTGTTGAATCTTCGCGCAGTGGAAGAAATTTTGGACCGGGAACAACCGGACGTCATGGAGTCTGCCGACCCCTATCAGCTCGGCTGGAGAGCTTTGAAGGTCGGACGCGCGCTGCGCGTACCCGTGGTCGGATTTTACCACTCGCATTTTACGGAAGCCTACGTGCGAAAAAGCGCAATGCTCCTTGGGAAAAGGGCGACACATCGCGTGATGAAGCTTTCCCGCGCATACGTTCGTAAACTATACAATCAGCACGCCGTCACGGTCGTCGCATCAGACCTGCTGGGCCGCGTGCTGCGTGACTGGGGCGTCCACAACGTGCGTGTGCTTAGTCTTGGTGTTAACCCGGAAATCTTCCGCCCCGACGGATCCGGAACCGAAGCAATACGGCGCTCGCTTGGCGTCAATTCAGGTCAATATCTCCTTCTTTACGTAGGCCGGCTGGCGAAAGAGAAGAACACAGTGACTTTGCTTCGCGCTTTCAAGACTCTGCAACGACGCCGGCCGAACGAATTTCATTTGCTCGTGATCGGCGATGGGCCCGACAGAACGCAACTCCGGAAACTGCAATTGCGAACGGACAATGTTTCATGGATTCGCTACTGCGCCGATCCCTGCGAGCTCGCCGGGTTCTATCGTGCGGCCGATCTTTTCGTTCATCCCGGTGTTCAGGAAACATTTGGCCTTGCAGCCCTGGAATGCCAGGCGTGCGGGACGCCGGTAGTGGGCATTCGCGGTAGCTATATGGATAACGTGATTTGTCATGATCAGGAATCGTGGGCGCTGGAAAACAGCGCCGACGCGCTGGTAGATGCGATCGAAGACTGCAGCGACAGAAAGTTGTCGGTTATGGGCAGGAACGCTGCACGCGTTGCGCGGAGTCTGTACAGCTGGCCGCGTGTGTTTGACGAACTATTTTGCATTTATCGCGAGCTTCGCTCAACATATCGCCGATCTTAAATGCTGAACGATAACCACCAGCCGTTTCTCATTCGTGGCTACCGTGCATCAGATCGCGAAGCGGTAAGAAAACTCTGCTGCGAGACCGGCTTCCTCGGCGAGCCGATTGATCCCGTGTATCAGGATCGAGAATTGTTCGCCGATTTTCTCACCACGTATTACACCGATCACGAACCGGAATCCTGTTTTCTCCTGGAGGTGAACGGCGAAATCTCCGGCTACCTGCTCGGCTCGCGCAAGCCGCTGCAAAATCAGCTCTACGCGCTTTATCAAAACGTCTGGCTGTTTTTCCGGGCGCTGACCCGCTACTTCCGTTACAACCAGCGCTCGCGTCGTTTCATTCGCTGGATACTCGCGTACGGCTGGCGCGAAGTTCCCGCCCAGCCACGGCACGTACCGCATTTTCATATCAATCTGCTGCCGGAGGCGCGAAAGGTTTCGACGACGCGCGCGCTGATGAGTGCGTATCTGAGTTACCTTTATCGCTCCGGCGAGAAACGCGTCTGTGGCCAGATAGTCACGTTCGAGAGCCGCCGCGGCGAAAAAATGTTCGAACGTTACGGCTTCAAGGTTTTGAATCGGGCAGAGATCACCAAATACAAAGCGTTTTATCCCGAATCGGTCTACCTCAGCACCGTCATCAAGAACTTGAAACCGCCGACCCGCTTTCCGCTTACTCACGCGCCCGCGAGTAACCCGAAATCGCCGGGCGGAACAGATCTGGCGTGCAGCACCGGTTCCCTTCGTCAGCAAAAAAGAGCGTAAGAGCAGACACAATTTTAAGTCGGCGGCGTCTATAACATAGATGAGCATGTCACCCGAGCCACCGGAACGGCTCGCAGAAATCCTGCTGGAGATTCTGGCGTTGTCTAAACCAACACGGACAAGCCAATCGGAATCCGCACGCGGCAGTGATCCAATCGAATTATTCGACGCGCACTGCGTTAAAGAGCAGTCGCAACGGAGAGATGAAGAAGACAACAACCGGCAAAGACCGTAGCGCAGGTCCTCGCGTGCGCGTGCGCGTAGAGTTAGCAAACTGCTAATTACTTGTGAGGAGTGTAACAGTTATTCGTCATGCAGTGCGATCGTCGGACGAACTCTTGATGAACTCGCTAAACCGGCTTTCATATGGGCAGCGCCGGCATAGCTCAGTTGGTTAGAGCAGCTGATTTGTAATTCAAGCCTAACGAGTTGCGCAGCGTTTCACTGCTTTGCATATCGTTGCTGATGCTGGGTAGTTCGCAATTTCGCTTTCGCGGTGCGTTCCGCAGAGTTGCACAGTTTTGCATCAAAATCTTGCCCGACCGTAGAACGGACCGTAGAAAATTTCGGCTTGCGCTTCAGAGTCGTTGATTTGTAGAAAGCAAGAAAGACTGAGAAATTTCGGGTGAACCCTTTCGCAAAGGTCCTTCTCTGCACGACCTCCCTGTTGGCGGCCATCGTTGTGCTACCGTCTGCGATTTTCGCCTCGGTGGACCCCACCACAGTCTACGCGCGGGCATTTGCTCTTCTGGCGGCAGAACCCTATGTAGAAAAAGGATTTCACGTGCGCGAGGATTACTGGGCAGGCGACCTCGCTTCGGGTGAAAGGAAAGCGGTGCGGCAACAATTGTTTAAAGGGAATGAATATTGGTTCTGGCTGGGAACGGAAGTCGATCATGCAAAGGTGTCCGTTCATATTTATAATTCGGACGGAAAACTCGCGGAACAACCAGACAGTTGGGCGAAAGGCCACCTTGCGGCTGCGCACATCATTCCGAAAACCACAGGCAGTTACTTTATCATCGTTAGCGTGGAGGAATCGCCAGCAGCCCGCACGCATTGGGCGCTGGCGTATGGTTTCCGATAAAGTTGACTTCCTAGCCGGTAACTGTATGGGCGCGATGCCCGATACTACGAATTGATCATGCTTGGAACTCGGGAAGCTGGTCGTGACGAACTCTTGATCAACTCGCTGAAAACGGCTTTCGTATGGGAACGCCGGCCATAGCTCAGTTGCGCTAAGACGAATGGCGGAATCCAGCATGCCTATCAAAATCCAGAGACGATGCTTGGCACGATTGTGCTTTTGCTTGCCTGCCTCGCGCTCGCAGCCCTGGCGCACGTAATTGTTTAGTAACTCGACCGACACCACACGATAGAGATTTCTCTGATCCATACTGAGTCGCTCTAATAAGCCGTCATTCCGTTGCGTGACGGCTTGTCTATATTGATATCCAATCAGCGCGAGCCGCGGACGCCAACAAGATAGCCTTCTCGTCAAGATAAAATGCACTGGCCTGGACTGCATCGTCTCGTTAAGCCATTGAAGAAGCGCGTAAGCTGGCTGCCACGCCTAACAAAGATTTCCGAAGGAACGGGCATGAAATGCCTGATTCCGAAAAAGACACATTATCGCGGCGTTGCTGCTGCTGATCAGTGTGTTAGGCGTTCCATCGTTACGAGCCCAAGCCATTCCACTTGGTAAGCTCGATGGCTGGTGGCGTTACACCACTCTCCAAGGAACTCTTTTGAAGAGCGCTGCACAGTTTCAAACGGTCCCCGCTTACCTCGCAGATCCTGCTCTGTCCTTCCCCTACCAACGCCAAGTGTCCCAGCCTCTACAGGTGGGCCGTATGCTAAAGAAATGCTTTTGCCGATGGCCTCTATCTCGTGCGGCTTATTGGCGGTTGGGATCCGGATGCGGGAGGTGAAGCCTCGGACTATCGGGGCGGTATCTCTTTGGCTGATGTGTGGTGCTTGGACTCCCGCAAATGGGCTGGCGTCGCCGTTGGGCCCCGGCGCATTTGATCGGCTTGACCCAGTGGTGTCGACGTATGGTTACGCAAATGTCACGTTGGTGCTGGACAGCATTCCGTGGGGCCTGCCTGCGCCGGGGACGGCTGCTCTAGGGTCCCTTGGTCAGAAAACTCCAGCTCAGTATCCTTCACTGGCTTTACTGGAGCTCCAAGCAGATGTGCATCGCATTAACCAACCGCTACGGAAGCAACATCGTCAACCAATTCCGGGTTTCGAGATGGGCACCGAATACAATGACGAGGGACGTTTCAACGGCACATTGACTCAGTGTCTCCAGATGTATGATTGGTGCGCGCGCGGTGTCAGAAAGCCTTCCCAATGTGCCGCTTTGGCCCGTTCAATGGGGCAGGCGATTTTTCGAAAAGGATAATGTGTTTCCAGTTGCTGGCCATTGCGCGAACGGAACGAACTATGCCACAGGCGAGTTGCCCGGCGCGCCGTTTGCCTTTGCACCCACTTCTCTCTATTTCATCCTCCATCTCAGCGGAACTAAAACATAGTTGGCGCCAGTCCGCTGGACGTGGTCAGTTCGCGAAAAGCTCTGTGGGATGCGATTACCCACGATTTTCCGGGTTTGTCGCCGTGGAAGAAAGAAATTCATGAGTTCGGCGTCCTCGGCTCCGAAGTGCTCAAAGGCGGGTTCGACCACTGAAACCGTTTTCACTTGGGAACCCGGGGCGCGCGGGACGGCACAGCGGTTTCATACGTTGGTGTAACGCTTGTTTGCAATACGGTTGCGAGACGCATTCCAGCACTGGGACGTGGACGTGTCGGAACGTTTTCGGAGATGGAACTGGGTCTATAGAAATGCTCACTGGCCCTGGGCTGGCTTTACAGCATTTTTGACCATTTTCGCGGCTCCAACGTGCCTGTTTACCGACCAGCCGTTTTTAACTCATCTACAAACGGTACCGAGTTCGTCTCAATGGTCGCGCTTCCATCGAACAAGGTAGTAGTTCTGGTTTCGGCTTATAATCAGTGGCGTAATCGTCATCGAACCCATCAGGTGGCCGTGCTGCTACCCAAAATTTGGTTTGCCGGTGCCGGAAGGAATGGCCAGATCGCCAAACTGGATCCCGAAATACAGGCTTCCATGACGTCGTCCGAGGCAGACCTATCTGCTGCAAATTTGCTTTCCACCGACTACCAAAATAACCCAGACATAATCGCGCACGTCGCCTTTATGGCGGGGGCTCGTGGCGACACCTATGTAATGAGCAACCTGGGCCGTTATGAAGGTTTAATCCAGGAACTCTCTAACACGCTGCGACCGTTGACGGCCGCAGACGGGTCATGACTGATTATGACGCGACGCGTTACGTTCTTACTTTGCCGAATCTTCCCACGCCGTCCGTATGGGCGATTGTTTTCCAATAACATGAGCATCGCTGCTCCGCTGATTTACGCGATAGTCGGTCGCATTAGTCGCGAGTTTGCCTGAGATGTAAGAGTTCTGGTTTGCCATCCGTACTTAGCTCAGCGGGAGACTGAGAGTGTTAATTTGCCCCACTGGCAAACGGCGCATCAATTGTCGATATTCACCTATGAGTG
>ERZ1370068.3264-contig-238_pt1 | contig 10488 bp, 21 predicted proteins | sample MGYA00561227_ERZ1370068 | MGnify/ENA primary metagenome ERZ1370068 (study PRJEB38410, sample SAMEA6850437) | metagenome | study: Metagenomic assessment of the ecological functions of the soil: analysis of the soil microbiota associated with the...
AATACGTAATACGCTTGAGCCAAAGCGAAGCCGACCGGCTATAGCGCCAGCGTTGACCTGATCAATAATGACCGCAGCCGGTGCCTGAATCCGCCATCATCGTCACATCGGCAGAGCTCACAACCAGCCGAGCGCGATCAATGGGACCTGGGAAGCGAGGTTCACCGCGCGATCAGCCTATCGAGATCAGGCTCGACGGCGAATTGACTCACACAGGCCCGCTCGCACTTCAGCGTCACCTACGATGTAAAATACTTCCGCGCAGCGAATCGAGAATACCCTGAAAGGAAAGTAGACCGTTAAAGGTCGATCCGCAGAGTCTGGTCACCGCGCCCGCGCTTCAGTTCTCCAGGCCGCTACCGCTGCCAGAAACGTCGCGCTGTCGGTGGCGATGCCGTGGTGCGCGACTGGAGTACGCTTTCGTAGAGCCTGTAACCGTTCGCGCTTAACTATCTCTACGTCGCCAGCCCCACTCCTTCCGCGTCAAAGGCCGTGCTACCGCGAAATGGCGTGCCTGCCCATTGCGTGATGTCCGACCCGAGTTGTGGTTTCGATGATCGTAGAGTCGCCTGGGCGAGTGGGCCTAGTGATGAACCCCGGTCTCGTCTATGAGGGAAGCGCTGATCCATGCAATGAACGCCGGCGCGTGCTTCGATTATCTGGCGACCATCACGGGTGAGAGTGAATCAACCCCTTCCTCGTCAGCCGTGATCCGCCATCTCCTCGCGCTAGAAGCGCTACCGATACTGTTGCAGTCTGGGGAGGCACTTGATCAGCACATCGAGAAGGAAAACCTTTGTCCCTACTCGTGAGTTTCATGACCGTACCGTAGCGGCGTATCTCGCTCCATCGATCGAGGACGACGACAGTGCGTTCCTCTCAGGGCCGCGGTAGTACGGCCTTTGCCGCACCAAAGCGTGCTGACCGCGCCGGCCTATCAGCGTCAGGGGCATCGCCTGCAAGCTGTTCTGTCGCACAACAGGCAAGTGAGCGCGACCTTGACGTTCACCTGACCACCGCCCGGCGCTCGCGCCGTAGCGACTCATGAACTGAGATGACGCGCCATTGCCGGCCGGATTCGTAAAAGTGGTCTCGCAGTCCCAAAGCCGTCCTCGTCGTCGCAGTAGTTCAACTCCCGCTGTCCTACCTCTCCCCGCTTGCCTCTCACCAGTCGGGAGGGCGATTCGTTCACCCACTACACGCGAGGATGAACTTGGAAGGTAGGCAGCGAGTTTGCTGTTCGCTCACGAAATGCGGAATTGCGGGTCCGACCTTACTGAACGACGCCCACATCGGGCGAGAAAAGTCGAATGTGAAGGCTGGATCACCCTTACTAAGAAGGTGACAACTCGACGTGATCCAGTCTCCCTCAGGCCCCTCCGCCACCCAGACATTCAGCGTCAAGTTCGCGGAGCCCTTTAAAGGCGACGAGGCCGTCAACGATAAATGAGCTTCTGATGCGGCGCTTCAGCCATGGTCCCCTGGTGGGAGGAAATGTTTGATCTCGAAGCTGCTGTACGGCGTTTCGTTCTTGAACGCGATGAGTCTTATCGAGCACACGTTCACTCATCAACAATGTTCGACACGATGCCCCGAACGGGAGACCGCCGCGCCGCGAGTTTGAGTGCCCCGATGAAGAAGTCGCGATTCCGAACGAGGTGAAGTGGACAAAAGTGTTGCGCCAGGTTGATCGTTTGCAGTACAGTCCCAGCGGGTCCGTCGGTTTACCCTAAAGACCGTTTTCGGACGATGTTGCCTGTGCCAGCGCAGTGCAGTGTTCGAGCAGGTTGTCGAACTTGATCGGCGTAGGGGAGGAGCTTGCGTCGGTTGGTATCCTTCCTGACGTACTCGACCGCACAGACCGGGCACTTCCATTTCGCCCCGCGCACCATGGGGTACCCCGGCAAACAGGGCGAGACATTTCTAAGCAGAGATACTGGGCTGGGTCGAAACTGCAAAAGGCCGAATGTTAAAGTCCGGGCATCGTGGGCCATGTCCGTGTGCCTGCTTGTAATAGGGCGCAGTGGAACGCAAACGAACGCAAGCCAATCGTCGTATCTGGGCCGGGCCGAGTTCTTTCCATCACTGTCCAGTTCAGAACTTCAACTCAGAAACCCTCTCACCTCGCAATCGTATCACTATACTTTGATCGGCATGCTCCACCGTAGGCGCGACCAATGCGGAACCAGCGTGCTCCGGTCAGGGCATCGTGCGTTCCTCCATCAGGCCCGCTTCACGACACCGCCGTTTGAACAGATGGCGGAACGAGCGCAGCGGAGCTCCTGTGGGATCGGTGATGCTGCGCACTCGCGGGATGAACTGAGCGAACCAGCGCCCGAATGCGCCAGACAGCTGACCGTAGGGGACCGGGCTTTATCTCAGGAAACAGCCCGTCCTGCGGAACCGACTTCACGTAACCTGCGCGCCTGAGCCGACTGCCGTGATGCACAGGGAATGCGACGGCGTGATTCTGGCGTTTTGAGCCTGCGCTCATCCGTGGGCGGAAGTCGAACAACCAGATTCGCTTTCCCGGCGCACGTCCTTCACGCGCAATCCACTCCGACGCACCCGCTGGCGCAGGCAATGAGCGGGAGCCATCGCTCTTTGCCCCCGTCAGCTTCTCGAGAACTCTTAGGTGATCCGAAGATCGCCGTGAGGTCTGCGCTGCCGTAGGCAACACGTGGCTCGATGCCGGTCTCACTCACGGACCACCTGGTGATCCCGTTGAATGGATTCGTCTCCAAGTAGTCTTGCTCCACTCCGTAGGCGTGGACGGTGGACACGAAATCCCGAGGAGTTTCTTCACCGTCGCGGGGGCTAGCGTCCCGGCCTTGCGGTTGCGGTCGACGGCGCAGCGAACAGGCTGGCCTTGAACGCACGGCATTCTGCTTGCCGATCTCCTGGCTGGTCGATCTCCCCACCGACGATTACGGTGAACCGTCGCCACGTCGCGCCGAACCTCGGCGTCGGACTTTACTGGTAAGGATCGTTCTGCGAGGTACGCTTCCATGAGGCTATCTACACTGACAATTCTCGAAACCGTCGGCGCATCCTCTCTTGATCTCACCTTTGGTTCGCTTCACGCCCACTTCGAGAGTCCTGATATGAGCGGGAAGTAAGGCAGGGCGAACCCCCGGCGACGATGCGCGGGATGGTGAGTCCTTTGCTCGATGAGAACATCGTCTAGCAGCTTTGACACGGTGATGTTCACGCGTCTTGAAGCTGTAACGTCGGCAGCACAAGATCATCGACAGCGCTTGTTAGTGCGTCGAGTTCGGACGTTCGGGGTTGTTCATCGGTGTCGTCCATCATCCGACGGCTACGCCATACTCCAGCATCCTCGGCGAGCGGTGGACGTGCAGAGACGGGCGAGGACTCCGGGGTCAGTTTGCGCGGAACGTGCGCGGAGCGGTGAGAGCTTGAATATCCGCTCGACACGCTGGGCCCTCCTCCAGGCCTCTGAGCTTGGCGACGTTCGTGTCCGAGGTTCGCAACGACTTCCAGATCTGGCCCTGCCGCCGAGCAGTGGACGGAGCGCCGAAGTCCTGACGTAGTAGTACACGCGACCGCGCAGCATGAGTATCAGCCACAATCGTGACATGAAATCTCCTCGTCGCAGTAGCTTTCGTGATTAGCAAACCAAGCTGAAGTGGCCCAATCCTTGCTGCACTTCCGACCAGACCCCCGAGAGCTGCCAGCATCCACCGCACGCCGAGTCTCGTGATGCGATTGTTCCTGCTACTCGTGTCGCTCGTGCTCGCGGTTCCCTCCCGCGCGGTCGCCGACGAGGCGCTGTGGCAGCTGATGCGCGGCGGCGGTCAGGTCATCCTCATGCGCCACGCCGTGACGACGCCGGGTGTCGGCGATCCGACGGGCTTCAAGCTCGACGACTGCTCGACGCAGCGCAACCTCACCGACGCGGGGCGCGAGGACGCGCGACGCGTCGGGGCGACGTTCAGGGCCCGCTCCATTCCCGTCGGCCGCGTGCTCTCGAGCCCCTGGTGTCGGTGTCTCGAGACCGCACGTCTCGCGTTCGGCGTCGCGGAGCCCTGGGCGCCTCTGAGCAATCTCTTCGACAACCGCGCGGCCGAGACCGAGCAGCTACGCGCGCTGCGCGATCTCGCGGGGCGCCGGCCGACCGCAGGCAACGTGGTGCTCATCACACACGGCTCCGTCGTGCTTCCGCTCACCGGGATCCAGCCGGCGCCCGCCGAGCTGGTCGTGCTCACGCCGGAGGGCTCGAGCCGCTTTCGAGTCGCCGGACGCCTCACGCCCTGACGCTGCCGATGCCCGACTCGAAGTGCTACACTCCGCGCCACGGATCGGGCGGACGCCCGGCTGCGCCGCCGTTCAGGTGATGCGCCGGCGATTCGCGCGTGGATCGAGGCTCAGGCTCGACGGCTCCAATGAAGGAGGTCGCCATGGCAGAGCGAAGCCACGAACTGTCCGGACGCAAGCGCACGGTCAGCCGGCGCGCGTTTCTCAAGGCCGGCGGAGTCGCGGGCTCGCCTCCGCCACCGGCGCGCTCCACGTCAACGTCGCCCGGGCCCAGTCGCGAACCCTCAAGATCGGCTTCGTCGGGGCGCAGTCCGGGGTCCGCGCGAATTTCGGCGAGGCGACGCCGTGGACGATCGAGCGCATTCGGACGTCCCTCAAGGACGGGCTGAAGGTCGGCGGCAAGTCGTACGCGGTCGAGCTGGTCGTCAAGGACAACCAATCCGATCCGAACCGCTCGAGCGTCGTCGGCAGCGAGCTGGTGCTTCGCGAGAAGTGCGATCTCGTCCTGTGCTTCGATTCCGACGCGGCCCTCGCCGTGGGCGAGCTGGCCGACGCGCGGAGCATGCCGACGATCTCGACGAACGTGCCCTGGACGGGATGGAAGTTCTCGCGCGGCGCCACCCCGACGATCTCATCGAGAAGAGCTTCCCGTACACGTTCCATTTCTTCTGGGGCGCCGGCGAGGTCGTGAAGAACTTCCTGGCGATGTGGAACAGCGTGAAGACCAACAAGCAGGTCGGCACCTTCTACAGCGACACGCCGACCGGCCGCGCGTTCTGGCAACGCGAAGACCGGACTGCCGAGCGGGATGTCACAGCACGGCTACAAGGAAGTCCCGGGCGGCTTCTACAAGATGGCCACCGACGACTTCACGAACCAGGTGACCGCCTTCAAGAACGGCGGCGCCGAAATCGTCTCCGGCCTCGTGCTGCCGAGCCACTGGGCGACCTTCTGGAATCAGGCGGCCCAGGCCGGCTACAAGCCGCAGGTCTGCACGGTGGCGGCCGCGTTCCTGTTCGCGAGCGCCGTCATGTCCCTGGGCCGCGCGGCGACGGCATGTCGACCGAAGTCTGGTGGACGCCCAAGTTCCCGTACAAGTCCTCGATCACCGGACAGACGGCCCGCGAGCTCGCGACCGACTGGGAGAATTCGACCGGCAAGCAGTGGACGCAGCCCATCGGCTACGCGCACGCGATCTGGGAAGTGGCGCTGGCGGCGCTCGGCAGCGCCGCCGATCCCAAGGACAAGGAGTCGGTGAAGCAGGCGATCGCGAACCTGTCGGTCGACACCGTCGTCGGTCCGGTGCGCTTCAAGGACACGCCGATCAAGAACGTCGCCGTCACGAGCATGGCCGGCGGCCAGTGGCGCAAGACGAAGAACGGGCGCTTCCCGTTCGAGCTCCTGATCGTCTACAACGCCACGGCGCCGCAGATCCCGGTCGAAGCGGAGCTCAAGCTCCTGTCGCAGCTCGGCTGAGCCGATCGTCGCCGCCCGGCCGGCCTCCCGGCGGGCGGCAGGTAGCGCGATGTCCAGCACTCCTCGAAGTGGCCGGCCTGCAGAAGCGATTCGGCGCGATCGTCGTGGCCGACGACGTCACCTTCTCGCTCGACTCGGGCCAATGCCTGGGGATGATCGGTCCCAACGGCGCCGGCAAGAGCTCGGTCTTCAATCTGATCGCCGGCACCATCACGCCCGACGGCGGCACCGATTCGCTTCGAGGGCCAGGAGCTGAACCGCCTGCCTCCGCATCTGCGCGCGCGTCGCGGCATCGTTCGCGCGTTCCAGATCCCGCAGCCGTTTCCGCACCTCACCGTCTACGAGAACGTGCTTGCCGCGGCGTCCTTCGGCGCCGGGCGCTCGGGATCGGCCGCGGCGAGCGCGGCGCTCGACGTCCTCGCCACCATGGGACTCACCGCGAAGGCCCGGACCTGGCCGGACAGCTGCCACTCCTGACCGAAAGCGTCTCGAGCTCGGCAAGGCGCTGTCGCGTCGCGCGCGAAGGTGCTGCTCCTGGACGAGATCGCCGCCGGGACTCACCGAGCCGGAGGTCGAGGAGCTCGTGGCCCTGGTCAAGAGCCTGAAGACGAGCCACGCGATCATCTGATCGAGCAATATCCCTCACGCGCTGCGCGCCGTGGCCGATCGCATCATGGTGCTCCACTTCGGTCGCAACGTGCTGGAAGGGCCGCCCGCCGAGGTGATGACCAGCCGGCTCGTGCGCGGAGATCTACATGGGATTCCGCGCCGATGACGTTGCTTGACGTTCAGGCGCTCGACGCGTTCTACGGCGACTTCCAGGCGCTCTTCGGCGATCACACTCCGCGTCGAGGCCGGCGAGACCGTGGCGCTCATCGGCGCGAACGGCGCGGGCAAGACGACGTTCCTGGAGCGTCTGGTCGGCTTGATCGGCAGCCGGCGCGGCGAGATCCGCTTCGCCGGCCAGCCGATCGCCGGCCGAGCCTGCCGAGCGCATCTCGCGGCTGGGGCTATCGCTGGTGCCGGAGGGCCGCCTGCCTCTTCCCGTCGCTGAACGTCGAGGAGAACCCTCATGATGGGCGCGCTCAACCGGCGGCCGGGCGCCTGGTCGCTTGCGCGCGTCTCACGAGCTCTTCCCGGTGCTGGGCGAGCGCCGGCGGCAGCGGCCGGATCAGCTCTCGGGGGCCAGCAGCACATGGTCGCGATCGGCCGGGCCCTCGTGTCGAACCCGGAAGCTTCTGCTGTGCGACGAGATCTCGCTCGGGCTGGCGCCGCTCGTGGTCGATCAGATCTACGAGTCGCTCGGCACATCCGCGCCGAGGGCGCCTCGATCGTTCTGGTGGAGCAGGACGTCAAGCGTGCTGCCGGCGCGGCCGATCGGGTGTATTGCCTGCTCAGGGTGACGGGTGACCTTGCACGGACAGGCGCGCGGCCTGGGACCTCGAGCAGCTCCGCGCGCGCGTACTTCGGAGCCTGAGCGCGGCGTGACGAGGACTTCATGATCTGGTCGAGACGACTCGTCAACGGTGTGTGCTCTACGGCGGGCTCTACGGTCTGCTCGGCGTCGGGCCGCGCTGAGCGTCGGCGTGATGCGCGTGGTCAATCTCTCGCACGGCGAGTTCATCGTGCTGAGCGCGTTCCTCGGCGTATCGCTCATCGGCGTCGTGCCGTGGCTGCACCCGCTCGCGCTCCTGCTGCCGGTCGCGGTGATCGCGTTCTTCCTGGGCTTCGCGCCCAGGCGGTCCTGATCAACCGGGTCGTGACGCGGCCCGATCCCTTCGCCGGCATCCTCCTGACCTTCGGCGTGGCGGTCGTGATGCGCAACCTCATGGTCGAGGTATACGGCGCCGACCCGCGTCACCTCCAGGCCGGCCACCTGGCGCAGGCGAGCGATGGGATTCGGCGGTCTGCAACGCTCGGGGTCCTGCCGCTCCTGATCCTGGCGCTCTCGGTCGCTCTGTTCACGGCGACTCCAGCTCGTCCTCACGCGTGGACGCGGTTCGGGCCGGATCGTGCGCGCCACCGCGCGATCATCGTGACGTCGTGCGCCTGATGGGCGTGAATCCCGGGCGCGTCTACAACCCGGTGATAGGCCTGTCGCTCGCGCTGGCCAGCGTGGCTGGGCATGCTGCTCGCGATCCGGCGCGTCCTTTACGCCGTATTCCGGCGTCGAGCGCCTGCTGGTCGCGTTCGAGGTCGTCGTGCTCGGCGGGCTCTGAACGTTCTGGGGCGCGATGCTCGGCGGCATCGCGCTCGGCGTCGCCGAGCTGGTCGGGCTGCGGCTCGATCCGAACGCGGGGCCGCTCTACGCCCACCTCCTGTTTCTCGCCGGCGTGCTGCTGAGGCCTAACGGCCTGTTTCGGGTACGTACGTGACGCGCGCGCTGGTGGCGCGCCTATCGCTGGTCGCTCGTCGCGGTCTTCGCGCTCGCGGTCGTCGTGGCGCCGTGGGTGATCGGCGAGGCGCGCAGCGCTTCCTGTCCGAGGCGATGTTGATGCTGGCCATGGCGCAGATGTGGAACCTGCTGGCGGCTACGCCGGGCTCGTGTCGATGGGGCAGCAGGTGTTCGTCGGACCTCGGCGCCTACGGCCTGTTCTTCGCCTCGATCTCGCTGAAGGTCGCGCCCTGTCTGGTGTTGCTGCTCGACGCCGCTCCTGTGCGCGGGCGGTCGCCGCGATCGTGGCGCTCTTCATGTTCCGGCTGCGCGAAGCCTACTTCGCGATCACGGCACCTGGGTGTTCTCGGAAGTCGTCTCGCTGCTCATCTCCAAGACCGAGACGGCTCGGCGTGGCGAGCGCGGCGTCGGTCTGCCGACCGCGCGCCTGGTCGACCTGCGCTGGCTCGAGCCCCTGACCTTCTGGATCAGCGCCGCGATCGCGGTCGCGGCGGTCTTCGGCACCTACGCGCTCCTGCGATCCGCGCGTGGGCCTCGGCTTGATGACCGTGCAGCGACAACGACGTGGCGGCGGCCAGCATCGGGGTCGACGTGTGGCGCAATCGCTTCATCGCCTTCGTGATCGCCGCGGCGGGATGCGGATCTGGCCGGCGCCGTCAGCTTCACGGCGACGCTTTACGTCGCGCCGGGCTTGCGCGTTCGATCCGAACTGGGTGGTCGCGATGATGATCATCGTGATCATCGGCGGCATCGGAACGCTCGAAGGGCCGATCCTCGGCGTCATCATCTACTTCAGCGCTCCGCGAGACTGCTCACCGTCGTGTTCGGGCTTTCGGCCGGCTGGTACCTGATCGGCCTCGGCATCGTCGCGATCGCGGCGATCCTGTTCGAGCCCGACGGCCTCTGGCCGCTGGTACGCGACCGCCTCGGCGGCGATTGGCTCAGCGTCCGCCGCGAGCCCCCGCGCCGGCGAGGATCGTCGCGGCGACCTCCGGCCGCGGAGGGCGTGAGATCCTCGCCCTCGGGCCTGGCGCAACGCCAGCGCGATCGCTAGCCTGCGGGCGCGCTCCGGGCGCGATCCGCTAACGCGCGACACCGAATGCGGCGGCCTTCCAGCGCGGATCGGCTCGACGCATCGAGCCGGTCACGGACTCGGCGGAGCAGCCCGCCCCGCGCCCGTGCTCGGCCCTCAGAACCACCGCGCGATCTCGTCGCCGCTCGCGGCGGCTTCATCGCCGGTGGCCTTCGAAGTACAGCAGCGACTTGAGGTCGTCCGCGCAGTAGCGGATGAAATTCGGCAGCGGCACCTCCGGCGATCGCTCGGCCATGTCGGCGTCCCGACCGTCGGCGAATTCTTCCAGGAAGCGCACGACGCCGCGGAAGCGCGTCGCGGGGATCCCGGTGAGCCCGAAATGGGTGCGGCCGCCATTCGTCTCGAGCCACCGCTCGCGATAGCGGCGCATCTGCGTCGTCTCGGTCGCCACGTCGTCCAGCACTCGCTCGGCCGGCGTGATCCCCGACGCCTGGGGCGCGCGCCGGCTGGTCGCCCGGCTCGCTGTCCTCCGGGAAGTCGCGGAGCACCGGCCCGACGGGCTCGCCAGCAGCTCGAGCGCGGCACGCAGCACGCGATGCTGTAGCCCGGGATCGTTGGGACGCCCGAGCGCCATCCCGAACGGGAACGGCACTGAAGAGCGCGCCGCGGCGGCTTCACCTTCTCGGTGTGCTCGCGGACGAGACTGATCGACGTCGCGGACACACCCGCCTGCTCCAGCGCTCTGGGCCAGCACACCCCGGTGTGCGTGCAGTTCGGTCAGGTCGGCGTGATCAGGGCCGCGTCGACACTCTCCTCGCGAAGACGTCGCCCGACCTCGGGACCGGTCTCGCTCTCGATCCGCGCGACCTCGCGCTGAGCGCCCATGAACGAGTAGCAGCTCGGCCTGAGCGCGCCGAGCTCACCGGCGCGATCAGCTCGCGCAGGCGATCGATCGGGAAGCGAGATATTGACGTCCCGCATCGTCGGCACGCGATCGAAGCCGATGCTCGTATGGCTCTGGATGATGTCGACGGTCGGAGTCTCTGGCGGCGATCACGCAGTAGTCTGATCGCCGGGCGTGAAGAGGCGATCGCCGCGGCGATGGAGACCGGCCGTCGACGATCGCGCGAGCCGGCAGGCGGAGAGCGGCTTCGCCGGGCGCACGAACGGCGCCATGTCGTTGACCTGCGCCGGAAAGGTCAGGAAGGTTGCTCCGCGCGATCTGGGGCAGCCGGTCGAGCCGTGGCATCGCGACTCACCTCTCCATGTCGCCGGCGCCTTCACGGACCTTACGGGGCCGGCGCTC
>ERZ1370068.9862-contig-8609_pt1 | contig 10488 bp, 9 predicted proteins | sample MGYA00561227_ERZ1370068 | MGnify/ENA primary metagenome ERZ1370068 (study PRJEB38410, sample SAMEA6850437) | metagenome | study: Metagenomic assessment of the ecological functions of the soil: analysis of the soil microbiota associated with the...
TGCGCGAGCTGCGCGCGCACATCCGCGTGGTGGTCGGCGGTGGCGGCACGATTTCGCCGGCGGAGATCGCGGAGCTCGAGGCCTACGGCGTCGCAAAGATCTACACGCCCGAGGACGGCCGGCGGCTGGGCCTGCAGGGCATGATCCAGGACGTGTTCGCGCGCGTCGGACGGCGCGCGCACGAGCCGCGTGACGAGCTCTGCCCGGCATGCCACGATCATCGGCGGCATCGCCCGCGCCATCACGCTGCTCGAAGGCGGCGGCGACGATGGCCGAGCGCCGAGCGCCGACGACCTGCGTCGCCTGCTGAGCGCGGCCGTGCCAAGCGCATGCGCGCGCCGGTCATCGGTCTCACTGGCACCGGCGGCGCGGGCAAGAGCTCAGCTCACCGACGAGCTGCTGCAGCGCTTCCTGCGCCAGTTCCCGGAGCGCGCATCGCGGCGGTGGTCGCCATCGATCCCACGCGCGCGGCGCTCCGGCGGCGCGCTGCTGGGCGACCGCATCCGCATGAACTCGCTGTCGGCGCCGCAGGTGTTCATGCGCTCGCTGGCGACCACGCCGCCAGCACCTCGCGACCAGCGCCGTGCTCGGCCGATGTCATCGCGCTGTATCGCGCCGTGGGCTTCGACCTGATCGTCGTCGGAGACCGCGGGCATCGGCCAGAGCGACACCGGAGATCGTCGATCGTCGCGGATCTGTCGCTGTACGTCGATGACCGCCGAGTACGGCGCGGCGCGAGCCAGCTCGAGAAGATCGACATGCTCGACTTCGCCGACATGATCGTGCTGCAACAAGTTCGAGAAGCGCGGCGCCGAAGACGCGCTGCGCGACGTGCGCAAGCAGATGGCGCCGCAACCATCCCGACCGCATGAAGCTGCCGGACGCCGACGTGCCGGTGTTTCCCGACCATCGCGAGCCGCTTCAACGATCCGGGCGTGAACCGCCTGTTCCTGGCGCTGTGCGCGCGCGCTCGATCGACGGAACGTGGCGAGCGCGGGCGCTGGACAGCGATCGACGGAGCGCCGCTCGCCGTCACGCCCACCGAATTCCGCTCGCGCGATCCGCTGGTGCCCGTCGGCGCGCGTGCGCTACCTCGCGGAAATCGCCGCGCAGCGGACGCGAGGCGCGCAACGCCGCGCGACGCGCGGCGTGCCGCCGCGCAGCGCGCACATGGCCTGCTACCTGTCGCTGCAGGCGCTCGGGCGATCCGTCGCCTGCCGAGCCGCTTGCTCCCGCGCCGCGGCACGGCCGCAAGACGCCGCGCTCGATGCGCTGCGCGCCGCCTACAACCGCGCGCTCGCACGACAGTCGGCGCCGAGTCGCTCGCCGCGCTGCGGCGCTGGCCGCACGCGGCGCAGCGGCATCAGCACGCCCGAGTATTCCTACACCGGTGCGCGGCCGCGAGGTGCGCGGCGCCAACTACATCGAGTCGCTGAGCCACAGCGCCAGATCCCGAAGCTCGCGGCGCCGAAGCTCGACGGCTGGGGCGAGATCCTGCGACTTCCTGCAGAACGAGAACCTGCCGGGCGCTTATCCCTACACCGGCGGCGTGTATCCGTACCGGCGCGAAGAAGAAGACCCGACGCGCATGTTCGCCGGCGAAGGCGCGCCGGAACGCACCAATCGCCGCTTCCACTACCTCGCCGCGGGTCACGAGGCCACGCGTCTATCCACCGCGTTCGATTCGACCACGCTGTATGGCGAAGATCCGGACCTGCGGCCCGACATCTTCGGCCGCACCGGCAATTCCGGCGTGTCCATCGCGACGCTCGACGACATGAAGAAGCTGTATTCGGGCTTCGACCTGTGCGCGCCGTCGACCTCGGTGTCCATGACCATCAACGGCCCGGCGCCGATGATCCTCGCGATGTACATGAACACCGCCATCGATCAGCGCGTCGAGCAGTTTCTGCGTGCGAAGCCGGCCGCTGGCCGGCGGTCGAGGCGGCGCTGGCAAGCGCGCCGGCATCGAACCGAGCCTGGCCCGCTATCGCGGCGAGCTGCCGCGCGGCACGACGGCGCCAGGCCTCGGGTTGTTAGGGCGTGAGCGGCCGCAAGCTTGATCGAGCTCGGCGTGCTCGACGCCGATGAATACGCGCGACCTGCGCGCCGAGGCGCTGTCGACGCGTGCGCGGCACCGTGCAGGCCGACATCCTCAAGGAGGACCAGGCGCAGAACACCTGCATCTTCTCGACCGAGTTCGCGCTGCGCATGATGGGCGACGTGCAGCAGTTCTTCAGTCGACAACGACGGTGCGCAATTTCTACTCGGTGTCGATCTCCGGTTATCACATCGCCGAAGCCGGCGCGAACCCGATCAGCGCAGCTCGCGCTTCACGCTCGCCAACGGCTTCACCATCGTCGAGTACTACCTGCGCGCGCGGCATGAAGATCGACGACTTCGCGCCGAACCTGTCGTTCTTCTTCTCGAACGGCATGGATGCGGAATACGCGGTGATCGGCCGCGTGGCGCGGCGCATCTGGGCGCGCGCGATGCGCGGACGTGTACAAGGCGCCGGCCGCGCAGCCAGATGCTGAAGTACCACATCCAGACTTCGGGCCGCAGCCTGCACGCGCAGGAAATCCAGTTCAACGACATCCGCACCACGCTGCAGGCCATGTATGCGCTGTTCGACAACTGCAACTCGCTGCACACCAACGCCTACGACGAGGCGCTGACCACGCCGACCGAGGAGAGCGTGCGGCGCGCGGTGGCCATCCAGCTCATCATCAATCGCGAGCTCGGGCCTGAACTAGCATCCAGAACCCCTGGTCAGGTTCGCTACGCGATCGAGGCGCTGACCGACCTCGTCGAAGAGGCCGTCTACAAGGAGTTCGAATCGCTGGCCGAGCGCGGCGGCGTGCTCGGCGCCATGGAAACCATGTACCAGCGCGGCAAGATCCAGGAAGAGAGCATGCTCTACGAGACGCGCAAGCACGACGGCTCGCTGCCCATCGTCGGCGTGAATACGTTCCTCAATGAGCGCGATGCGAGCGGCGAGCACGCGGTCGCGCCGTTGTTCCGCGCCAGCGATGAAGAGCAGCGCGCGCAGGTCGGAGGCGGTGCAGGCTTCCAGGCGCGTCACGCGGCAGAAGCAGCGCCGAGGCGCTGCGAGCGCCTGCAGTCCGTGGCCGCGAGCGGCGGCAACGTCTTCGCCGAGCTGCTCGAGACCGTGCAGGTGTGTTCGCTCGGTCAGAATCACGCGCGCGCTGCTATCGAAGTGGGCGGCGCAGTACCGCCGCCACATGTAGCGAGTCAGCTCGGTGCCTGTGGCGCGCGTCAGGTGAGATCCGGTTCGCCTAACTGCGCCGAGGATCGCGGCGCGCGAGCGGCATCGCGCAAGCTTCAGCGCCGGATCTTCGCCGCACGCGCTGCGGTCCGCCGGCACGATCGGCGTCGCCATAGCGCACTTCAGATGCTGTCCCGGCCGCGGCAGGATGCGCGCGTCGCCGGCATGTTTCGGCGGGTGCCGAGGATCACCGCCGGCACCACGGGGCAGGCGGCGCGCGCGGCGATCGCGAATGCGCCGGTGTGGAATTTCCCCAGGCCGACCTCGGGCGTGAACGTGCCCTCGGGAAAGAACACCAGCGAATGACCGCTGGCGGCCGTGCGCAGCACGCGCCGCGCATCGGTGCCGCCCTTGTGGCGGTTGAAGCGCTCGACGAACTCCAGAGCCGATGCGCCGCAGCAGCAGCCCGCGACCGGAACGTCGTTCATTTCGCGCTTGATCACGAACCCGAAGCGCGGGCGGCAGCGCGGCGGCCATGACCACGCCGTCGAGATAGCTGGCGTGATTGGCGACCACCACGCATTGGCCGCGCGTGGCAGGTTCTCGCATCCGCGGACCCGCAGCGGCATGCCGGCGCCGGCAGGAAGAACGCTCTTGCTGCGATGCGGGCGGTGCCGCGGCGCAGGCGCAACGTGGGCATGCAGGATGACGCCGACCAGGGCGATCACGACGACAGCCAGGAACAGCACGGCGGCGTACATGCCGTAGATGAAGCGCAGCGGCACCGGAGATCGCCGCCGGCCAGGTGCGCGCGCGTGGGTCGAAGGCGAGGTCATGCGCGGTGTTTTGCTCGGACGAGGGCGCGGATTCATGTGAACTGGTTCTCTTTATGTTAATGGTTTTGCCGGAGCTGTGAAGGTCATCACGCCTGAGCGCCAGCTCCCGTCCCCATACTGCCGCGAAGCGTTAATCCGCATACGTATTAAGGCAATCACGTCTTGGTCAAACAAGCTACAGCGTCAGAACGAAGCGCCTGCCGCTGACATCCGCCGACGCCACCGTCTCGAAGTTTCTCGATGCGGTCTGGATGGAACGCGGACTGTCGGCCAATACGCTCGCCGCCTATCGCGCCGACCTGACTGCGCTCGCGCGCTGGCTGGCCGAACGCGGCACGCCCATCATCAAGACCACGCGTGCGGATCTGCTCGGATTCATCGCCTTCCGCGTCGAAGCGGCGCCCGTCCGCGCTCCACCGCGCGCCAGCTTTCGTCGTTCCGTCGCTTCTTCCGCTACTTCGTGCGCGAAGGAGTGATCAAGCGATGATCCGACTGCTCAGATTGCGATGCCGAAGATCGGCCGCTCGCTGCCGAAGTCGCTCACCGAAGAAGAAGTCGAGTCGCTGCTGGGCGCTCCGGCCATCGCCGATCCGCTGCGGTCACCGCGACCGCACCATGCTCGAGGTGCTGTACGCCACGGGCCTGCGCGTGTCGGAGCTCGTGAACCTCAAGTACAACCAGATCAACACCAACCAGGGTGTCATCCGGATCATGGGCAAGGGCAATCGCGAGCGCCTGATTCCGCTCGGCGAGGAAGCCGTGCGCTGGCTGACGGACTTCGTGCGCGCGCCGCGCAGCGAGATCCTGCTCGACCGCACCACCGACTACCTGTTCCCGACGCGCCGCGGCGATCGCATGACGCGCCAGGCCTTCTGGCACATCATCAAGCGCTACGCGCGCAAGGCCGTCATCGACAAGGAGCTGTCGCCGCACACGCTGCGTCACGCCTTTGCCACACACCTGCTCAATCATGGCGCCGACCTGCGCGTCGTGCAGATGCTGCTCGGTCACTCGGACCTTTCGACCACGCAGATCTACACGCACGTGGCCCGCGAGCGCATGAAAGAGATGCACGGCACGCATCACCCGCGCGGCTGATGCCGTTGCGGCGCGCTCAGGCGCCGCGCGTCTTCTGGCTCGCTTAAGACTTCGGCGCGCTCGACTCGGCGCGCGAACTTCAGCTGTCCTGGCCCGGTCGAACTGGCTCATCCCGATGCGCGAGCGCTCCCATGACTTCGAAGTCCTTCCGCCTGATCGATCACCGTCATCTGCCGCCACCAGCGCTCGCCGTGGCTGGCGCGGCACTAGTCGCAGCGTCGCCGCACCGACCGCGGCTCAGCAATCCGCGCCGTCGGCACCGGCCAAGGCCGATCCGCGCGCCGCCATCGTCAAGAAGATCGACGGGCATCAAGCTCGAAGACGTGCGCATGACGCCGGTCAACGGCATCTACGAAATCACGCGCGGTTCCGGAGATCAGCTACACTGTCGAGCTGACGGCCGCTACGCGATCGTCGGCGACATGATCGACCTCGACTCCGACGCCAACCTTTCCGAGAACCGCCGCCGCGGCATTCGCGCCGCGCATGATCGAGACCGTTCCGGAAACCGAGATGCTGGTGTTCTCGCCCAAGGATCCGAAGTACACCGATCACGGTGTTCACCGACATCGACTGCGGCTATTGCCGCCGCCTGCACTCGCAGATCGCCGAATACAACCGGCTCGGCATCCGCGTGCGCTACCTGTTCTTCCCGCGCACCGGGCCCGACACCGAGTCCTGGCACAAGGCCGAAGCCGTGTGGTGCGCGTCGAATCGCAACGAGGCGCTGACCGCGCGCCAAGAACGGCGAGGAACATCAAGTCGACCGAAGTGCCCGCCGACATCGTCGCGCGCGACTACGAGCTCGGGCAGCAAGCTCGTGCGTCGACGGCACGCCGGCCATCTTCCTGCGCGAGCGGCGAGATGCTGCCGCGGATATGCGCCGCCGGCGAGCTGGCGCAGTATCTCAAGACCGGGAAGATGTAGCAGCGCGCGCGTCAGCCGCGCTGCGTCCGGACTCAGGTCTCCAGCAGCTTCTGTCTTCTCGGCAACGCCTTCCCACTGCTTCGCGTCCGGGCGGCGCGGCTTTCTTCTCGGTGATCACCGGCCACTTCTTCGACAGGTCCGCGTTGAGCTTCTTGAACTCTTCCTGACCCGCGGGCACTTCGTCCTCGGAGAAGATCGCCTCGACCGGGCATTCCGGCTCGCACAGCGTGCAGTCGATGCACTCCTCGGGATCGATGACCAGGAAGTTAGGGCCCTCGTGGAAACAGTCGACCGGGCACACCTCCACGCAGTCGGTGTACTTGCACTTGATGCACGCTTCCGTGACGACGAACGCCATCGATCGAATTCCTCGGATCTCGCCAGAGCCGGTTTTTGGGGGCGCCATTCTGCACTGAACAGCTGCCAGAAACGGCGCTTGCATCTCGGCCACATGGTGCCGTTCGACGCCCGCCGCGCGGTCCTCGACGTAGCGGCGCAGCGCGTACTTCGGTGCTCGGAAACGCCAGGTCGTCCCAGGGATGTCGCTCTCGTCGACCAGCTGCACTTCCAGGCTCTCGTGCGTGACGCCGAAGTCCGGGCGTGCGCATGCGCGAGCGGAAGAACACGTGCACCTGCCGCGCGTGCGTGACGTTGGCGAGCAGCAGCAGGCTGCCGATCTCGACGTCGATGCAGCGCTTCTTCGCTGCGCTTCGCGCGCGGCGCCGGCCTCGAGCGTCTCGTCGTTTTCCATAAACCCCGCGGGGATGGTCCAGATACCCGAGGCGCGGCTCGATGCCGCGTTTGCAGAGCAGGATGCGCCCCTCGTACTCGGGCACGCTGCCGACGACGAGTTTCGGATTCTGGTAGTGGATGGTCCCGCAGTTCTCGCAGACGTGGCGCGGCAGGAAATCGCCCTCAGGAACTTTGAGGACGACTCGGGTGCCACAGTTGCTGCAGAAGTTCATCGGTATGATGGTGCCGGGAGAGGGAATCGAACCCACACGCCTTATAAGGGCAACGGATTTTGAGTCCGCCGCGTCTACCAGTTCCGCCATCCCGGCGCGGGGCCGGAAGTATAGCCAAGCCAATCCGTCGATTTGCGACCTTTCTGCCGCCGACCGCATCTAGAGCCATCGAGAACATGCAAAGACTCGCGGAAATCCACGTCCCGGCTGATGAGCTCAGCGCCGCACGCGCGCCGGCGACGTCGGCGCGCGCGCTGCGCTGTTCGAGCGCGTGGCGCCGGCCACGCTCGGCATCATCCGCCGCCTGGTGCGCGCAGCAGGCGCCTGGCCGAGGACCTGCTGCAGGACACGCTCGATCGCCATGTTCGAGCACCTGGATGATTTCCGCGGCGAGGCGCCGTTCGGCGTCTGGGTGCGCAGCATCGCGGTCAGCCGCTGCCTCATGGCATTCCGCTCGCCCTGGCATCGCGCGCGCGTGGCGCTCGAGTCTGGACCGAGGAGAGCTGGGCGGGCCCGCCGGAGCCGAAAGCGCGCACCTCGGATCTCATCGACCTCGATCGCGCGCTCGGCGCGGCTGTCGCCGGTGACGCGCGCGGTGGTGTGGCTGTACGACGTCGAAGGCTGGTCGCACGAGGAGATCGCCACGGTCCTTCGATCGCACGGTGAGTTTCTCGAAGTCGCAGCTGGCGCGCGGACACGCGCGGCTGCGCGACGATCTGACTGCGCGCCGGTGCACATCCGGCCTTGGCATCTCGCTCAGGAGTGAGTTCGATGGACACTGAAGTAAGCCGACGCCGAGCTGGTCACGCGCCTGCAAGCGGCCTCGATCGCCAGCGCGCTGCGCCCGGGCGCTGAGCTTCGGCTACGACGGCACGCTGATCGAGCCGGCTGCGCGCGAGCCGGCGCGCGCACGCCGCCGGCTCGCGTTCGCGCGCGGCACGGCGAGCGCGCTGGTCATCGCCTGGTGGCGCGCCAGCGTGTGGCGCTTCGATCAGCCGCCGCGTCGGCGCCGCGGCGATGACGCCTCGCAGCGCCGGAAGATCGCCGATGCGCCGGCACGCAGCCGCGCATCGTGCGCGCCGACACCTATCTCGCGGTGGCGGCGCTCGAGGATCACATCGCGAGCCTCGACGACGCGCTCAACGTGCGCGCGCCTGCGCGGCGGACCGGCGCGAGGTTGCGCGCCTCGAGCGCACGCGCGCCGAGCTGTTCGATTCCTACACCAGCGTGCGCTACGCCGAAATGGTCAGCGCCAACTTCTGATGATTTGCCGGAGACTCGACATGAAACAGTGGATGCTGAGTTTGTTTGTTGGCCGCGCGCACGCGCGCATGGCGCCGACGCCGGCCGCAGACGCCGCGCGCACCGAGTCCGCAGAGCTGATCCCAGGCAGCGCCGAGCAGCGAACGCACGAGCGAGGCGAAGACGCGCGCGCAAGATCGAAGACGCGCGGCGCACCGGCTCGACAAGGCGCGCGCGCGAAGTCGCAGAGCTCTGTCGACGCCAGCTCGGCGCGCCATGGCGCGACACGACATCAGTTCATCGGCACGGGCGGACCGCCGCGCGCGGTGCTCGGCGTGCAGGTCGACCACGCAGGCGACAAGAAGGGCGCGCGCGTGCTGCAGCGTGAGTCCCGGTGGTCCGGCGGAAGAAGCGGGCTGGCGACGGCGACGTCATCGTCGCGCTCGACGGCGTAAGCCACCGCCGGCGGTGATTCCGGGTCGCGCGCTGATCACGACCGATGCGCGGCGTAGAAGCCGGAGCAGAAGGTGAAGGTGCGCGTGCTGCGCGACGGGCAAGAACAAGGACTTCGTCGTCGTCGCGCGGCCGATGAGCGTGTCGGTCCGAGAACCGCATGTTCAACGTACGAGATGCCAGAGGGCTGGCCGGATGGTGGCCGATGGGCGGCGATGCACGGGCACGCCATGCCGATGATGCAGCAGTTCCGCATTCTTCCACGGCGAGTTCGGCGGCCTGGAGCTGCGCGAGCATCACGCCGAAGCTCGGGCGCGTATTTCGGCGCGAACCGAGGGCGTACTGCGTGCGTCTAGGCGCCCGGAGAACGGCGCGTTCAAGCTCGAGGACGGCGACGTGCATCCAGACCATCGATGGACGCAAAGCCCGGACGACGGCGCGCACGCGCTGCGCATCCTGCGTTCGTACAAGTCGGGCGAAAAGCTCAACTCAGCCGGTGCTGCGCCAGCGCAAGCCGCTGACGCTCGCGGTCGACGCATGCCGGAGCGCCCCGAGTTCGGCGATAACATCATGGCGGTCGATGATGGCGCCGATGATGCCCGCCGATGCCGGGCGCGCCGCCGGTCGCTGCCGCTGCCGCCCGGCGCGCCGGCCTGGCGGCGCCGGCACACTCGACTGAGCCTGACGGAGTCCGGCGGCATGGCGGTAAACTCGCCGCCGTGCGCCGCCGTCCGACTTCACACTACGAACTTCCCCGAAGAGCTCATCGCCCAGCAACCGCTCGCCGAACGATCGGCGAGCCGCTCTGCTGACGCTCGACGGCGCCACCGGCGCGCTCGGCCGACCGGCAGATGTCGCGAGCTCGCCGCGTTCGTCGCGCGCCGGCGATCTGCTGGTGCTTCAACGACACGACGCGTGATTCCCGCGCGACTGTTCGCGCTGAAGGAATCCGGCGGCAAGGTCGGAGCTGCTGCTCGAGCGGCCGCTCGACGTGCTGCGCTGGTGCATCGCGCGCGCGGCAGCAAGCCGCTGCGCGCCGGCTGATGCTGCTGCAGAGCCGCGGCGGCGCCGATCCGAATCCGTCGAGAAACGCGGCGACCTCGTGGGTGATCGAACTACCGCGAGCCCGCGCTGCGTTCTTCGAGCGTCATGGGCAGATGCCGCTGCCGCCCGTACATCCGGCGCGAGCCGGACGCCGCCGACAGCACGCGCTACCAGAGCGTGTTCGCGCGCCGACGACGGGCGCGGTCGCCGCGCCCACCGCGAGCCTGCATTTCGACGCGCCGCTGCTCGCCGCGCTCGATGGGCGTGGCGCGCGCACGCGCGTTCGTCACGCTGCACGTGGGCGCGGGCACGTTCCAGCCGGTGCGCACGGACGCGGTCGGCGCGCACGTGATGCACGCCGAGTTCGTCGAGGTGAACGCCGCCGCCTGCGAGGCCGTCGCGGCGACGCGGGCGCGCGGGGCGACGCGTCATTGCGGTGGGCACGACAGTCGTGCGCGCGCCTCGAGAGCGCGCGCGGGCGGCGGCGAATGCTGGCGCCGTACGTCGGCGACTCGTCGCCGTTCATCGACGCCGGGATTCCGCTTCCGGATCGTCGACGCCATGGTGACCAACTGCCACCCGCCCGAGTCCACGCTGCTGATGCTGGTGAGCGCCGTTCGCCGGGCAGCGAGGCGGTGCTCGCGGCGTACGCGGCACGCTGGGTCGCGGGGCAATATCGAGCAATACGTAATGG
>ERZ1370068.4573-contig-3638_pt1 | contig 10484 bp, 13 predicted proteins | sample MGYA00561227_ERZ1370068 | MGnify/ENA primary metagenome ERZ1370068 (study PRJEB38410, sample SAMEA6850437) | metagenome | study: Metagenomic assessment of the ecological functions of the soil: analysis of the soil microbiota associated with the...
GCAGGCCGTTGCCGAAATGCGATCATCTGTCGACGTTGTCCGCGCCGACTTCGGGCGATGTGCCGGGCCTAAGGCTGCGCGGTGGGAGCGCAGCTCCTCTTTGCCGCTTTGGCAGCGCCGGACACGCGTGGTCTGGCATCGTATCTCGGGCGTTCTGCATGAGAGCCTTGCGCATCCTCGACCATTATTTCGACATTGCCATGCGGCAGCTTCCGGGAGTCCTGCCGGCTCCGAGATTTCGGCAACCGAACTTTCGGTTATCGCATTCATCGGCATTATTCTGCTGATCGGCAATGCGTGAAAAAAGAACGGCAACGGCGATGACGTTTCGCTCGCCTCGACGGCGAACGGCGATCGGGATTGCCCCCGTGCAGCGCGCGATCCATGATGCTCCGCCTGGCGCGATTCCGGCCGATCCCCACGACGACTCTGCCGCTATGCTCGGTGCGTTGCCCTCGTGGATTGCAATCGGCCCTGGTTCCGAGTTGCGCGACCACTCGGCATCACCATCATCGGCGCGACTGTTGGCTTTCACAGGTGCTTACTTATATACGACCCCGGTTATCTACCTGTTGCTTGACCGGTTACACCGCGGCAGGCCAGTGGCGCAACATTTCTTCATCCGTCGGCGGACACCACTGCAACCGGCGGAATACAGACTCAAACGCCCAAATAGCGGTGTTGCAACTGGAGCCGCAGCGAGCCCCGCGAAGAGTCCTTCCACACCACACGCCCGCGCCCGATCAGGATAATGTCGGTCGGCCACGCGTATCAGGGGCCTTGACATTCTTGTCGATCACCAGTATCGAAAGACCTCGACCTTTCAGTCGTGCCAGGCAACGCCAGATCTCGGCGCGAACTAACGGTGCGTCTCTCGCCGTCTTCGTCGAGAATGAGCAGACGCGGATTGGTCATCAGCGCGCTGGCCGATCGCCAAGCATCTGCTGCTCGCCGCCGGACAGCAGATTGCCCATACTGCCGTCAGCGTTCCGCCAAACGTGGAAACAACTCGTAGACACGTTTTCGAGCGTCCAGGCCCTTACCGCTTCCGTTCGACCGCCGTTGCCTGCAGGTTCTCGCGCACGGACAGATTCGGGAAAACCTGTCGTCCTTCCGGCACCAGGCCCAATGCCGCACGTTGCGCCACTTGGTAAGCGACGGCAGGTCGCGGATCCTCGCTGCCGTCAAGAAACGGATAGTGCCAGCGCGTCGCCGGCGTCAGTCCCGATGATCTGAGCGCACGGTGGTGGTTTTGCCCATGCCGTTTCGGCCCATCAGCGTGACCATCTCGCCGGACGCGATGGCGAACGAGACGCCGAACAGCACCTGGCTCAGGCCGTAGCAAGTCTCGATCCCCGCGACTGCGAGCAGCGCTGTCAGCCATGACACCGCCTCCTGCTCGCCGAGATAGGCGTGCGCGCACTTGAGCATTATGGCGCGGATCGTCGTCAGGCCTCCCGAGGCGATAACCCGCCCGTAGACCGAAACCGTGATGCGATCGGCCAGCGCGAATACCGCTCCATGTCGTGCTCGACCAGAGAATGGTCAGCTCCTTTTTCAGGTCACGCAGAATCGACACCATGCGCGCCGACTCTTCCGGGCCACAGACCCGCCGCGGGCTCGTCCAGCAAGAAGCATGCGAGGTCTGGACGCGTGAGCGCCATCGCCAGCCTCGAGCTGGCGATGTTCGCCGTGACTCGAGAGCGATGCCGGCGACGATCTGCACGGGCGCGTCCAAGCCGACCGAGCGAGAGCCGCCGTGCGCCGGATCGCGCAGTTCCGGCTCGCGGCGCGCATTGCGCCAGAAGTGAAACGAATGGCCGGCTGAACTGCGCCTGCAACGGCCAACGCCGGTACGTTGTCGAGCACCGCTCAGATCGAGAAACAGCGAGGTGATTTGAAACGAGCGCGCCAGGCCTGAGAAGCGACTGCGCTGATGGTATCGACATCTCGGTAATATCGTTGCTCCCGAAATGGATCTGTCCGAATCGGGCGCAAGCTGTCCGCTGAGCTGTGCGATCAATGTGTGTTTTTCCGGCCGCCATTTGGGCCGACGATGGCAGTTCGCCTCGGGAATACCAGTGTCAGGTCATCGGTGGTCAGCACTGATGCCGCCGAAGCGTTTTGCAAGGCCTTCTGACGCGCAGCAATCTCAACCATGGCGCACCTTCGCTGAGCAGGCCGTCGATACCACCTCGCGCGAATAGAGGACGACCAACAGCAGCAGCGGACCAAGAATGATCTGCCAGCTATTCGGTGATGCCCGAGAGCACTCCAGCACCAGCAGCGCCACCGCACCGAACAATGGGCCCGAAGGTTGATCCCATGCCACCGAGCACCACCATGATGATGAGATCGCCTGAGCGCGTCCAATCAGCATCATTGCCGGGCTGACGAAATCGGCGTGATTGGCAAGCAAAGCGCCCGGCGAGACCGACACAGCGTCCCGGCGATGACAAAGCAGGTGAGCTAGAACGATACGTTGCGTGCCGATCGCGCGCATGCGCGTATCGTTCGAGCGCGCGCCCTGAATTACCAGCGCCAAGAAGCGCGAGTTGATGAGGCGCCATTACCAGATAGATCGCCGCACAAGCAAAGCGCCAGGCAGATGTAATAGAACCTGCAAACTCTGCCTCGACACGGTTGATCGGCGCAAATGAACTGGCTCGCGCTTCTGGATGGTGGCGCTCGTCATCGCCACCATAGCGCGCCAACCCGGCAACGACATGACAAGCCATTGACTGCAAAACGCCAAAGTAATCATGATGAAATAGACGCCGCGTGTGCGCAGGCTGAGAGCGCCGATCACCAGTGCGAAAAAAGCGGACACCAAAAGGGCGACCGGCCGTTGAACAAAGCCTGCCGTCGACACCTTCGAAGGCAAGAAATGCCGACAGCATAGCCGCCGATCCCAAGATAGGCGGCACGACTGAAGCTCATCATCCCGCCATAACCAGAGAATCGGATCCAGGCCGAACTGCGGCCAGCGCCAGGATTGCGATACGGGGTGGAACAAAGTCAGCAGGAAGCGGCTGCCGGTTAGCTCGACGTAGACTGGCAGCAGCACGCAGCCGCGAGCAGCACGCAAAAAGCGCCCACGATTGTGCGCGCATTGAACACAGAAGTCATTTTGCCGCTCGCCGGAAACAGCGCTTCAGGCCGAATAACCAGGGACGATCGCCATGGTGAGCAGATAGATCAGCATCGATGACAGCGCCGGCGCCGCAGCCGCCGCCGTTCTTGGTGAAAGCAAGCCGCAGCAAATCGGTGAAATAGGCACGGCCCAGAGTGTCGATGAACCCGATCAGTGATGGCGGCGACGAAAGCGCCGCGGATCGAGCTCTATGCCGCCGATGACGTTTGGCGATGACGAATGCGAGAATGAGAAATGCTCTCGCCCATACCAATCTGAACCGTCAAAATTGGCGCTTGCATCAACCCGGCGAGCCCCGCCAGCGCGGCACCAAGACCAAACACGAGAGTGAACAGTAGCTTGATGTTCACGCCGAGCGCTGCCCAACCATTTCACGGTTCGACGCCCCGGCGCGAATCAACATGCCGAGACGATGGTGCAGCATGACCAGTAAAATAGAGAAAGCCTGCAACAGAAAGCGACACCACGATGATGAGACCAGCTTGTAGGCCGAATAATCGACCCCCGGCAAAATGCGAACTGGAGTGTATTGAGCCAGGACGCGCAAAGGCAGACTCGATACCGCCCGCTCCCCAGATCAGCCTTACGAGCTCATCGAAGAATAGATCAGACCGAAGGTGGCGAGTACATGATCGAGATGGTCGCGGCCGTGAAGTCTGCGCATGGCGAGTGACTTCCACCGCCATGCCAACCAGCAAATCGTGGCGCCGGCGCCAGTATTGCCGCCAGCACGAAGCTGCCGGTCCATGCGGCGAAGGTCGCAGCAAAATAGGCGCCGAGCATGTAGAGCGAGCCATGGGCAAGATTGACCAGGTCCATGATGCCGGAAGACCAGAGTCAGACCGGCGGCGAGCAGTGGAACAACAGCAGGCCGAATTGCGGTACTGTTCAGGCATTGTTCGATGAGCAGCGTCATGGGGCGCCGACCGCTATGCCGCCGATAATACGAAACGGCGGCGGCGCCATTGCGCCACCGCCGCCAATATCAGCGAGTGATTTACTGCGTAAGACACTGAGTGACGAAACGATCCTGGTTATCTTCCAACGATCGTTGCGATCGGTCTTCAGAACGAAGTTGCCGTCCGAGTCCTTCACCGTTTCCCGCAGTAGAAATTTGGATCGTGGATATGGTTGGTGTTGAAGCGAATCTTCCGCGCACCGACTTGAAGTCGGTTTCTCCAGCGCCTTTGCACGGCTACCCGTGGTCGGACAGGTTGCCGTTGGTCGCGGGCGACTGCCGATGCGACCTTGAATTCGCCGCGATCGTAGGTCCGCGCACCGCAAAAAAGACGGTCGCAATCCCGGATACTTCTTGAGGTAGTCGGCGACGAAACATTTTGTTGGCTTCATCTCGGCAGGTCGTTCACCCATTCTTCGCGCGCCCGGACACGCCCAACGCGAGGTCTTTCTGTAGCGGCAGCGAGAGCTCGTCGATCGTGAACGCCGTATAGAGCGGGATCTGCCCCCTTCAGGCCTGATTGCGGTGCTGTATTGACTCAAGAACTGCACGCCCGCCTTGCCCGGATAGAAGAACAAAGATTGCGAAATCCGGCTTTTCCGGCCTTTGCTTTCGCAAGCTCGGCGGAAAAATCGAGTTGATCGAGGCCATTTGGTCAATTCCCGCCCGAGGATCTTGCCTTTGAACGTGGACGCCACGCCACCGAGCATGTCCCTGCCGGCGGCTGGCAGTTCGGTCCGATCAGAAAGGCGGTCTTGACGTCCTTCTGGTTCATGTAGTGACCCGATTGCCTGCGGCGTTTGGTCAGTTCTCGCCGTGAAGTCGAGAAGATGAAAGGCGAACACTGCTCTGCCGAGCGATCTGGCGCGGACCGGCATTGGACGTGATCAGGAATGTCTTTGAGTCAACGGCAGACTTCATCGAAGCCAGCAGCATGTTCTGACCTACAGATGTACCCCACGATAAAGTCTGACTTTGTCGGACTCGATCAGCTTATCGGTCTTCTGCTTGCACGACCTCCGGCTGCAGCCGTCGTCTTCACGTATATGACCTCACGGGCAGGCACCCATTTTGCGGCCCATATGATCGAGCGCCAGCTCGAACGAGTTGCGCATGTCGTTGCCGATGACGGCAACGGGCCCGCTAGAAGGTGTCTGATGAACCCGATTTTGATCCGATTTGTTCTGGGGCCGCCACCGGACCCGCTGCAAGCAGCACGGCCGCGCTCGCAGCTAACTAAAGCTTTCCCGCATGATGATGTCCTCCCGGGGCCTTTCCTGGCCCTTGTGTGCAGGTCGCTAATCTACCGGGACCCGCGACTGAGAAGGTCCACCGCCGTCAGCGCCGCAGTGCGAACTGACGCCGGAAAAGTGCCGGCAATTCTGGCTTATTGGCCATGCCGCCAGCAGCCGTTGACTGGCGCGTCGGCTGACCGGCAAGTCCAGCTCGCCGGAGCTCACTGCAGACGCAATCTTCACGGGGAAATTCGACCTTGTCCAAGGCGCTGGAAAAACCTATGACGGTACATCATCATCGGCGCAGGGCATCACGGCCTGATCGCTGCAAGTCATCTGGCCTCGGCGCCGGCCTCGACATCCTGCTGGTCGACCGCAGACTGACCTATGGCGGCGGCGGATTATGTACGCGCGAGGTCACGCTGCCGGGCTTCTACCATAATCTGCATTCGATCAACCATTTCCACATCAGCGAAACGCCGCCTGGTTCGAGGATCCGAATCTGGACGAGCGCGTCACCCACATCACGCCCCGCCAGTGAGTTCGGCCAGGCGCATCACGATGGGTCGGCACTCGTGCTTGGCCGCGACCTGGAAGAGTCTGCATCGCCAACATTGCCCGTTTCTCGAAGAAAGATGCGGCGACTTTCCGCGAATGGAACTCGTAAGGCCGAAAAGATCACCGCGCAGATTTTTTTGCCGGAGCGCTATTCCGATCCGTTGTCAAAAACGGAGCGCGAAGCGCTGTCGTCGCACACGGCGTTGGGACGTGAACTTCTCGAAGTCTCCAATCGCCAGCCACTGGATGTTGTACGCGAATTGTTCGAAAATGAGCACGTACAGCTAGCTGTTTTTGTTCAAGGCATCTCTGTTTGGCACCTGGCTGGTGGATACCTCTCGAAAACTTCCGCCTACGGGCTCGGTTATTCGCGCCTTCGATCTGGAAAGCGGCTACCAGCTAGTTGTGCGTAGTGGCTCGTTCAACTCGCGCGCGGATTGGATGGAAGTCTTTCATCGCTGCCGGGGGTTCCTTCCAACCACAGATCAATGTCAGCCGCATCGTTATCGAGAACGGGCGGGCGACCGGTATTGAATTGATTGACGCGACGCACCGTGCTTGCGGTAAACAGTTCGTCGCTTCCACACTCTGACGTACATCAGACATTCGAGAACCTGATCGGACGCGAGCAACCGCCGGCGGCCACCTTCCCCAGCAAAGCTCGATGGTTTCGCGCACACGGCGTGGAGCCCGTTTGGGCTGCATCTCGCGCTCGACGAAAGTCCGAGGTTTGCCGCCGAAAAATTCGATCCCAACATCAATCGTGCGCTCAAATGGAGCATCGGCGCATGAAACCATGGAGGACCTTTTTCCTCGGCTCATCAGGATGTACTGGCCGGCCGCGCTCCCAAACCCCTAGCAATTTGGGTCCGGCCCTTGAGCCTGCTGGATCCGACGCAAGCGCCACCCGGCAAGCACACGACCTACTACTGGCACGTGATGCCGCTCAATCCTGATCTCGGCGGCCAGACCTACGATTCTTCAAGGAAGAATTTTCCGGACAAAATCATTGAATGTTTCGCGCGCTATTGCCTGGAACATGACGAACAAAAATATCCTGTGGGCGATACGTCTATCACCGGCCGCGAATACGTTCAGGAGTTGGTCAACATGCGCGGCGGGGACATCTTCATGGGTGCCATTCAACGCCGAACAAGTGATGTACAATCATTTCGGCTATCGTTCATCCGATCCCAATCTGCAGCTAACTCCGGCTCTGCCGACGCCATCCTCGGCGGCGCGATTTCGGCGGAGCAGGCTATACAATGCGCTCAAGCGTGATCGCGCAGCGACCTCGGCCTCAAGCCTCCGGTGGACGCCATGGGATGCGCGCGCGTCCCCAGTGTTCTGCCCCAGGTTGAACGTGGGGCAGAGATGATGGTCGCCTTCATGCCTCTGGCGTACCGCTGGAATGACTGGCACCTGCGAGATGGCTGATCGCAGAAAATATCGCTCTTTCCGGGTCTCAAAGATCGGGTCGTTATTGTCACCGGCGCCGGGCAAGGCATAGGCCGCGTCGTCGCAAAATCAGTTTGCCGTGGCTTGCGTGCACGCGCCGTTATTGCCGAGCAAAATGAGAGAGAAGGCCGCTGCCGTATCCGAGGAGATCATGGAAAGCGGCGGCAGAGGTCTCGCCGTTACTACCGATGTTGCCTCGATCCCGCTTCGATCAAGCGAAATGGTCGAGGTGGTTGAAGACGAACGCAGCAGCCGCATTGACGTTCTGACCTGCAATGCGGGCCTCTTCTAACACTCGGAGATGCGTCCTTTCGATCAAATCCCATTGGAAGACATGTAATCGAGTCCTTCGTGTCAATCTTACCGGGCCATCTCTTTGTGCACGCGCCGTTCTCCGCGGCAATGCGGCGGGCGGGATGGGGCCGCATCATCAATATTGCATCCGCGCGCTGTGCGCCCCGGCCGGCCAAACTATCTACACCAGCATAGCGAGCAAGGCGCGCGCTGGCCGGGATGAGTCCGTCGATGGCGCGCGAGCTTAGTGCCGATGGCATCACCGTAAACGCCATCTTGCCGGGCGCCACTTTCACCGAAATCGAGCGCAAACAGTGAGCGCCGGCCCAGAAGGAGCGCATCATCTCGATGCAGTGCATCCCGCGCGCCGAGGTTCCGGAAGACCTCAGCGCGCCGCTGTTGTTCCTCGCGTCCAGCGCCTCGCCTTCGCCACCGGTCAAAGTATCAATCTGATGGCGGTGTGCGACCGGATCATGAGCGCGACCCCGTTGCTGCGCATCGTCGCGCCCGGGCAACATGGGTGCCGGCATCGGACGTGTCGGCTGACCTGAAAACAAGGTTCCGGTACCGACGTCGCCTCTGCCGGGCGCAGGTGAAGAAAGCGCAAAAAGGCGCGCGCGAGGCTGGTATGCAGCCGGTCGAGGAACGTGCACTGGCGGAAGCCGCATTTTTGCTCCTCGATCGTGCCAATCTCGGTGACGCGCTCGATCTCGCCATTCTCCGTCCCGCGCCCGTTCTGATCGCCGCTGCCAACACAAAACCGATATACGTCGAATGTAATGCAGCGTCAGCCCAACGACTAGCGCTGAAAAATCGCGGACGAGATTATCGCGACCGGTTGCCCGTTTGTCGGCGCAGGTATCATTGGTCCACCGCCGAAACCGGGATCGACCAACACAAAGATTTACGCATCTGGCTCTGCCGCAAGGATCTCGCCAAGCTTAACGACTGCTGGATTGATCGTGCGCGTGCTCGATGGACCCGTCACCGCCGCTTCGGCACTCAAGATGTCCTACGCGGGCATCACCAAAGTGGTTCACTGCACTCGGCGCGACCATGATGCTCGCGGCAACGGCGCGGCGGTTCGGCCGACGCTCTCAGGGCGGAACTGGCTGAGAGCCGACCCGACCTCTTGCGGTACCTTTCAGAACCAGGCTCCATCCATGTATTCCAAAGCGTATCGCTGGGTCGCCGAGCTTGACGAGATCGCCTCCTTTGTCGGCGGACGAGCGTGCCGAGCATGAAATGTTTGCCGCGGCTGCCCGGCTCTACGGAGCGTATCGGCTGACGATTTTGAACAGGAGAAGGACGAAATCGGCGCGCTCGATCGATTTCTCAACAAGTCATGACTGCCGACACTTCCATTCTGGTCGATACAGCGCCCCGGCTATCGCGTCATTACGCTGAACCGGCTCCGGACAAGCTCAACGCTTTCAACGAAGCGATGCACCTGGCTCTCCGCAAGGCGATAGACGATGCCGAAGCCGATGAAAGCTGCCGCGCCCTGCTGATAACCGGCGCGGGCCGTGGGTTTCTGCACGGGCCAGGATTTGAGCGACCGGTTTGCCAAACCAGGTGAGACCGTTGCGCTCGGTGGCGCGCAGGAAACTTACTACTAATCCGCTCGTGCGTCGACTGCGGAGCGTCCCTCTTCCCGTTGTCGCAGCGGTGAACGGCGCTGCCGCTGGCGCCGGTTGCAACATCGCGCTCGCTTGCGACATCGTTATCGCGAGCCTGAAAGCGAAATTCATCCAACCTTTGCACGCGTCGGACTGATCCCGGATCCTGGCGGCACCTGGTTTTTGCCTCGGCTTGTCGGAGATGCGCGTGCACGTGGCTTGCGCTGCTGGCGGCAGGATTTGCCTCGCGGAAAAGGCGGCGAACTGCGGGCCTGATCTGGCGCGCAGTGGAAGACGAGGTTCTTGGCGTACGAGGCGACAAGGATCTGCGAGCACTTCGCGATGGCGGCCGACACAAGGTCTCGCGCTGACCAAGCAGGCCTCAATGCATCCGCAGACGAACTCGCTCGACGCACAACCGGATCTCGAGCGCAACCTTCAGCGTGCAGCCAGTATGACGCCAGACTATGCGGAAGGCGTGGGCTTTCATGGAAAAGCGCAAAGGCCACTTTTACTGGACGCAAGAAATGAACGGGCCGAAAGACAGAAAACCGTTGCAGGTCGGTATCGCCGGTCTCGGCGCTGTGGGTCTCGAAGTCGCAAGACGCCTTATCGCCGGAGTGCCCGGACTTGACGCTTGCCGCGGTTGCGGTTCGAGACGCCGAGAAGGCTCGTCGCAAAGCTGCCGCAAGTCGGCGATAGCATTCCCATCCGCGGAAATGACGTGAACTCGCAAATGACTGCGATATAGTCGTTGAATGCCCGTGCCGCCTGCATTGTTTCGCGATGTTGCACTCTCCGCAATCGACAAAGGCCGCATTTTCATGCCGCTTTCAGGTGCGCAGATTGCTGGAAAATGGCGACCTGACTGAACGCGCCTAAAGAAAAAGGAGCGCGCATACTTGTGCCTACAGGCGCACTGATCGGCCCCGACGCCGTCGCCGCTGCGGCGGTCGAAGGCAAATTCATTCACTCGGTCAAAATGGTAACGCGTAAGCCTCCAGCCGATCCAGATGGCGCACCGTACCTGCGCGAAAAAGTGAATTTCTGGTGAGCGGCTTGAAAGAACCGTTGAAAGTGTTCGACGGCAGCGCACGAGAGGGCGCGCGCGGATTTCCGCCAACGTCAACGTGGCGGCGGCTCTGAGTCTTGCGGGCATAGTCCGTAATCGAGCAATACCGCCGTAACTTCCAAAACAGCGTACATCG
>ERZ1370068.11008-contig-9659_pt1 | contig 10482 bp, 13 predicted proteins | sample MGYA00561227_ERZ1370068 | MGnify/ENA primary metagenome ERZ1370068 (study PRJEB38410, sample SAMEA6850437) | metagenome | study: Metagenomic assessment of the ecological functions of the soil: analysis of the soil microbiota associated with the...
GGTGTACTTCGTTCAGTTACACGTATTGCTAGGAGACGGGCCTCAAGGTGGAGCTCGGCGGTCTCATCGGCGTCTATTCGTATCCCGCGGCGCCCGTCGCGGTCGTCGTCTACCATGCGCGCGTGCTCGAGGGCACGATCACCGTCTGCCACGAGAATGACCGGGTGGAGTGGGTCGCGCCGGACGCGATTCCCTGGGCGAATCTGGCCTTCCCGTCCACCACCGCCGCCCTCCGCGACTTCCTCGCAAGCCGCTGACCGCCGATCCGCGCGCTGCCAGGTCTCAGCGGGACGGCCACAGCAGGAGCTCGCTAGTATACTCGACGGATGCCCGCGCCCGTCGTGCTGGCGGCCTTTGGCGCTCTGCTCGTTTCCCTCGACGCGTCCCTCAACATCGCGCTTCCGGCCGTGGCGGCCGCGTTCGGGATCGGTCCCGGCCGCGGTGCGCTGGATGATCATCTGCTACGTGGCCACGTATGCCCTGACGGCCTTGGGGGCGGGATCCTCGCCGATCGCCTTGGCGCGCTCCGGGTGTTCACGGCCGGACTCTGGCTCTCCGCCGTCGTCTTCGCCGCGTACTGGCTGGCGCCGTCGTATGCCGCCACACTGGCGTGTCGTGTGGCGCAGGGCGTGAGCGGCGGGCTGATCTACGGCACGGCCTCGGCGCTGGTGACGCAGTCGCTGCCGCGCGAGCGCCACGGCCGCGGCCTCGGCGTGATGAGCCTCGGCCTCGGCGTGGGCGTGGCGGTGGGCCCGGTGATCGGCGGACTCCTCGTCGATGGCTTCGGCTGGCGCGCGGTCTTCCTCTACCGCGCGCCCCTGGCCCTGGCATTGGCCGTGGTCGCGGCGAGGTTCCTCGGGCGCTCGCTCCGGGGGGCGCCACGGATGCTGCGGAGGCTGGCGCTTGCCGACATCGCGCGCCTGGCCGTGCTGCGACCGGCCGTGCTGGCCTTCCTCGCGACGTTTGCCCAGTTCTCCGTGTGGCTCCTGATCCCCTTCTACCTCGTCTCCGCGCGCGCGATCGGCGCCAGCCTGGGGGCGTGTTCTTCACCCTGTCCCCGCTCGGCACGGCGCTGGCCGCGCCGCTCGCGGGCTGGGCCGCCGACCGCCTCGGCACGCGATGGCCGATCGTCATCGGGCTCGGCATCGAGGTAGCGGGCCTCGTCATCATCAGCCGACTCACGCCGGATAGCGCGCTCGTCGCGGTGGCGGTCGGGCTCCTGCTGGTCGGCTTCGGCGTCGGCGTCTTCCACGTGCCCAACCTGGCCGAGATGATGGCGGCCTTTCCCCGGGCGCAGCAGGGCGTGGCGGGCGGTCTCGCCTTCCTCGGCCGGGCGCTCGGCAGCGCCGCGGGCGTGCAGGTCACGGCGGCGCTCTTCGATGCGCGATCGGCCGCGGCCGGCTTCATGAGCGCGTTTCAGTCGGCGTTCGTCGGCGCGGCGCTGGTGGCGGGGCTCGCCGTCCTGATCGCGCTCGGCCCCGCATTAGTCAGAGGCCGCGGGCCTCGGCTCGCGCTATGATGGCATGCGCCATGGACGTGCTCGATCCCGCCGGCGATACCGCCATCGACGCGAAAGTGCTGGCTCGGCGTCCCGCCGCCCTCACCGGCGCCACCATCGGCATCCTCGACAACTCGAAGCCGAATGCGCGGATCCTCCTCGAGCGCGTGGCCCAGGGCTTGCGCGAGCGCTTCGGCGCGCGCGAGGTGCGCACCTGGCGCAAGCCGACGTCGTCGAGCGGCGCCATCCCGGGCGTGCTCGACGAGATCGCCGCCACCTGTACCGTCGCCCTCACCGCCTCGGCCGACTGAGGGTCGTGCGTCGTGGAGTATCCACGACGCGGCGGAGCTGGAAGGGCGGGGCATTGCCACCGTCGTGCTCGGCACCGACGAGTTTCGGCCGCTTGCCGCCATCCAGTCGCGCGCGCACGGCCTGCCCGATCTGCCCGTGGTGACGGTGCGGCATCCGATCGGCGGTATCGCGGAATCCCTCGTCGCGGACAAGGCCGGGCCCATCGTCGAGCCGGTGGCGGCGGCCCTCACCGCGGCGCCGGCACGCGCGGCGGGCGCAGCCGACGGGACGGGAGCCGGCGTGCAGCGGGCGCCCGACGATCTCGACGAACTGCAGGCCTGGGTGATGGAGCGAGGCTGGGGCGACGGGCTGCCCGTGATCCCCCACGCCCGAGCGCGTGGCGCGCATGCTGACGGGCACGCGCCGCCGGCGCGACGAGGTCGTGGCGGTGCTGGCGCCGCGGCTGGGCCAGGCCACCGTGGAGCGCGCCGCCGTGAATGCCGTGCTCGCGGGCGCGCTGCCGGAATATCTGCCGGTGGTGCTCGCCGTGCTCGAGGCGCTCGCCGATCCTGTCTTCAACCTGCAGGCGGTGCAGACCACGACGCACCCGTGCTCGCCGCTGATCATCGTCAACGGGCCCATGGCGGCGCGGCTCGGCATGAACGCCACGGGGAACGCGCTCGGGCAGGGGACGCGCGCCAATGCCGCCATCGGACGCGCGGTGCGGCTCGCGCTCCTGAACCTGGGCGGCGCGCGGCCCGGTCGCGAAGACCGGGCGACGCAGGGGCATCCGGGCAAGTACAGCTACTGCGTGGCGGAGAACGAGGCCGAATCGCCCTGGCCGTCGCTCTCGGTCGAGCGGGGCTTCTCGGACCAGGACAGCACCGTGACCGTGTGCGGCTCCGAGGGACCCCACAACGTGAACGACCACGCCTCCATCACCGCCGAGGGGATCGTCGCCACGGTGGCGAGCACCGCTGCCATCGCCGGGCACAACAATATCTACCTCGGCGGCGAGCCGCTCGTCGCGCTCGGGCCGGAGCATGCCGCCACCGTCGCCGCGGCGGGCTGGTCGAAGGACGACTTCAAGCGCGCGGTCTGGGAGCGGGCGCGCGTGCCGCTCTCGGCCTTTGCCCCCGAGAACATCGAGCGCTTCTCGGGCATTCATCCGGAGGGCTTCCGCGACAAGCCGCTCGACACGCTGGCGCCGATCGCGCGTGACTGGCGCGACATCATGGTGATCGTGGTGGGCGGGGCGGGAAAGCACTCGGCCGTGATCCCGACCTTCGGCATGACTCGATCCGTCACCCGGCTCATCGCCAGCTAGAGCGATGAGAAGGGCCCATCGCTGTTGGCCCTCGCCGCCGCGTGCCGCGCCAGACGCCGGAGTCTCATTCTAATTTTGTTCCCGGTGGTCTGCATATATTCTGATACCCCCTACGCGTCCCTCGGCCGCCGTGCCACGTAACGCGCGAGACAAGCGGGCCGACGAACTTTCGTCTGCGGGGCCCAGACATGGCCCCGCACTTCCCTACGCGAGTACGCCTCGCGTTGCCTGCCATCGGGCGCCGCCTCGCAGCTGGACCCTTCTCATCGTTCTAGCCGGGTTTCTCCGACCGGCTCCTAGCCCGCCCGGGACGAAAAGGTCGGGCATGGGCCTCTGGTCTCGCCGCATGACCGCGCTCGGCCTCGGCGCTGCTCGCGCTGGGCGGGCCGGCAGGGGCGGACATGACCAAGCCCGCGCCCGTGTCCCCATCGACCCCGCGGGATCGACCGCGGAGGACGAGCTCAACCGCGGGCTCCGCGCCCGCGCCGCGAAGGACTACACGAGCGCCGAGGCCGCGTTCCGGCGCGCGCTTGCTCGAAGGCCGGCCTATGCCGAGGCGTGGAACGGTCTCGGCTACGCCCTGCGGCAGCAGGGCAAGTATCCGGAGTCGCTCCAGGCCTATCACGAGGCCCTGCGCCTGCGACCCGACTTTCCCGAGGCGCTCGAATACCTCGGCGAGACCTACGTCAAGCTGGGCCGTCTCGACGATGCGCGCCGCACTCTCGACCGGCTGAAGCCGCTCGACGCCGCCCGCGCCCGCGAGCGCTCGCCGAGGCGATCGACAAGGGAGATAGGTGGAGATGACCGCCGTGAGGCTTGGACTCGCCGTCCTGTGGGCCGCCATGATCCCGGCGGGCTGTGCGAACCTGTCGTCGTCGGCACCATTCAGCCAGGCGCAGTCCTGCCAGGCCGTCGGCGGAACGCGCATGGCCGCTGTAACGTGGGACTGCCGTAGAGGCCTCGGTCAGGTCGCCGGGGAGGTTGCCATGAGAAAGAACGGAGAGACGTCGAGATGAGCGTCGTGAAAGTGGGTTTCGGACTCGTGCTGCTAGCGGCGGTGATGCTGGGAGGCTGTGCCGGCTTGTCGTCGCCGACGCCGTTCAACCCCGCGCAGTCCTGCCAAGCGGTGGGCGGCAGCTACTCCAACGGCACGTGCCGCGCCGGCAACGCCTAGCAGGATGCTGAAAAAGGGCTCCTATCCGAATAGTGTCCGGACTGTAAGGGGCTGAAGAAACACACGCATCGGGCACCTCGGCTATCCTGCTCGGGCCGCCAAGCTCGAGACAAGGAGGCCGAGGGCCGATGCGCATGGAAACGTTTATCAGGAAAGCGTTGCGATTGAAAGCCCACCACGTCGTCAAGGTCGAGGAGCCGACGCCCGGGGAGTTGGTCGTGTGGCTGGAGCGCGCGGGCCGACGGTGGCTGCGATGCGGCGCGTGCGGCGAGCCTACGGCGCGTGTGGCGGCGACGCGACGACCGGTCCGGCGCTGGCATGATCTCGCCATGCGCGAGCATCAGGTGAGCCTGGTGTACGCGCCCTACCGGGTGTGGTGCCGCCGCTGCGGGTTGCGGGTGGAGCGGGTACCGTGGGCCGATCCATGGCAGCGAGTGACGCACGCGCTGGCGCGGGCCGTGGCGGTGCTGGCCCGCGAACTGCACTGGGCGGCGGTCGCCGCGCACTACCGGCTGAATTGGAAAACCGTGGCCCAGGTCGTGGAAGCCACGGTGCTCTGGGGTTGGCGCATCGCCGCTGGGAACCGTTGCACATCATCGGCATTGATGAGGTCAGCCGGCGCAAAGGGCAACAGTACCTCACGATGGTCTATGACCTGGAGCGCGGCCGCGTCGTGTGGGTGGGCCGCGATCGCACCCGCGCCACCATGGAGCGCTTCTTCCGCTGGCTGGGCCCGCGCCGCGCGCGCGCGATCCACACGGCGTGTTCCGATATGGCCGCCGCGTACGGCGAGGCGATCCGCACGTGGCTGCCGCAGGCCACCCATGTCGTCGATCGCTTCCACGTCAGCCAGCATCTCAGCCGCGCCATTGACGAGGTCCGCCGGCAGACCTGGCGCACGTTGGCGGGCCGCGCGCGCGTCGAATGGAAGCACACCCGCTTTCTCTGGCTGCGCAATCCCGAGAATCTCACGCGCTCGGATCGCACCCGGCTGTCGGCGCTGGTGCGGCTGAACAGTCCCATCGTCCGGGCCTACCTGCTCAAAGAGGATCTGCGTCGCTTCTGGGATTATCGTTCCACCGCCTGGGCGCAGGCCCACCTGACGCAGTGGCTCTGGCGGGCGGCCCATAGCCGCTTGGAGCCCATCAAGAAGGTCGTCCGCACCCTGCGCATCCACCGCGCCGGCATCCTGGCGTGGACGCGCCTGCGCGTCAGTAACGGCGCCCTGGAAGGGATGAACAACAAGGTGAAGGTGATCAGCCATCGCGCCTACGGCTTCAGCACGTCCTGGGCCTATATCGCAAATATCTATCACTGCTGTGCGGGACTCCCGCTACCGTGACACTTTGTGAGAGGGCCAGAAAAGGCCCATCTGCGGAGGTACGGCGTCCCTCGGCCGCCGTGCCACGTAGTCCGCGAGATTGTCGGACGGACGAACGTTCGTCTGCGGGGCCCAGAAATGGCCCCGCACTCCCGTACGCGACTACGCCTCGCGTGCGGCGGTCGAGGCGCCGCCTCGCATCTGGACCTTTTTGAGCATCCTGCCGCTTGTTCGGAGCGCGCTAGGGGCGTGTCGGAGTAACCGCCGTTCGAGCGCCGGCGTTCGCCGGCGCAATCCGCTTCCGCTGTTCGGGGGAGGCATCGGAAGGGGGCGGAGCCCCTCCGAGTTTCTCTAGAGCCAGTCGGAGAAACCCGCTAGAGCGAGGAGAAGGGTCCAGCTGCGAGGCGGCGCCCGATGACAGGCAACGCGAGGCGTGACTCTCGTACGTTGAGCGTGCGGTCGCGGGCGCCGTACCTCCGCAGATGGGCCCTTATCCTCGCTCTAGGCGAGGTCGATGACGAGGGCGGCGTGGTCGGAGGGCCGCTCGCGCCCCCAGGCGTGGCTTGCTCGGGTGAGTCGCGGCAACAGGTCCGGGTTCACGAAGGCCTGATCGATCCGGAAGCCATTGCCGCCATTGGGTGAGTACCACGTATAGGCGCGCGCGGAGCCGCGGACGTGGCGGAACGCATCGCGCCAGCCCGCCCGCTCCAGACCGTCGATCCACGCGCCTTCCCGCCGGTTGAAGGCCGGCGATTCCTCGTCGATGCCCGGCCGTCCCGAGTTCGTGTCCCCGACAAAGACCGCGGGGCCGTCCCGCCAGCTCTCCGCGACGCTCAGCACCGAGTCGAGGAATGGCCACTTGCGACCGGTCACGCGGTTCGGCACGTGCATGGCGCCCAGCGCGAATGGGTGCTTTGCCTCGACCCGCGCGAGGAGCCAGCGACCCGGCTCGGCTGGCGCGCGATGCTCCTCGATCCGCGCGAGGGGGAACCGCGAGGCGACCAGGAGCCGGTTGACTCCGGGCGCACGCGGATCGGCCGTGGTGATCTGGTGGCCGAGGCCGAGCTCGGCGAGGGTCAGCGCGAGCGCCGCGCTCGGCGGCGTCGCGCGGAACTCACACAGCACCGCCACGTCGGGGCGAAAGCGGCGGAGCTGGGCGCCGAGCGCGAGGCCGCGATAGCCCCCGCCAGCGCGGATATTCCACCCGACGATCCGCATGAGCCCTCCGTGTAGCGCGAAGTTAGGGGTCGGAGTAAGCGACCGTGTGGGTCGCCTGTCGGCGTCGGGCATTCCGCTTCGAGCGCAGGTTCCGCCGGCGCAGTCGATCGGTCTTGGGGAGGCTCGGAGGGGCCGTCGAGGCCCCCTTCGATGACCTAGGCGAAGGCCTTCTTGAGGGCAGCCGCGATCTCGTCGCGGGCGGCCCGCGCCTGGTCCATGATATTGATCATCCGCAGAAAGCCGTGAATCATGCCGGGATAGCGCGTCATCGTCACCGGCACGCCCGCTTCGCGCAGCCGCGCGGCATACGCCTCGCCCTCGTCACAGAGCGGGTCGTATTCCGCGGTGATGATGAGAGCCGCCGGCAGTCCATGGAGCTTCGGCGCGGACAGCGGAGAGGCGTACGGCTGGGCCCCGTCCTCCGGGCGCTGGAGGTAGTGGTCCCAGAACCAGCGCATCGAATTCCGCGTGAGCAGGTAGCCGTCGGCGTAGTCGCGATACGACCGCGTGTCGAGGTTGTACTGCGTGACCGGATATGCCAACACCTGGAGCGCCAGCGTGGGACCGCTCCGGTCGCGGCTCATGAGGCAGACGGCGGCGGCGAGGTTGCCGCCCGCGCTGTCACCGCCGACAGCCAGGCGCCGCCCGTCGACGCCGAGACGCCCGGCCTCGCGGGCGACCCACTGGGTCGCCGCGTACGCGTCTTCGGCGGCGACGGGGTACTTGTGCTCGGGGGCGAGGCGGTAGTCGACGCTCGCCACGACCGATCCCGAGGCATTGGCGAGCGAGCGGCAGATGCCGTCATGTGTCTCGATGTCACCGATCACCCAGCCGCCGCCATGGAAGTAGACGTAGGCCGGGAAGGGCCCGCGGCCCGCCGGGGTATAGCACCGCACGGTGATCGTCCCGCCATCGACGGGCACCCGGTGATCGTCGACGCGCGCGACGTCCTCCACCGGACCGAGCGCGGCGGTGCGCGCGCGCATGCTCTCGCGCGCCTCGGCCGGGGTCATCTGCTCCGTGGGCGGCAGGCCGAGCGCCGCTGTTGCGTCGAGGACCTTCTGAGCTTGCGGATCGAGTGGCATGGCGCGTCCCCCTTTACTTGGGATCGAAGTGCACCGGCTGCACGTGATGGCGGATGTGGACGATGCCGCCGCGCTTGGGGCCTGGGCCGCCGCCTCGCGAGGGCCGCCGCCCGCCGCGCCAAGGGCGCCGGCGACGGCCGCGGTCGATGCCGAGCTTCAGGATGTCCCGACGGCTGACGGCGGGCGAGCTCTCCATTGACCCTCTCCTCGCGCCTCGGGTGGCGCGATCGAACGGTTCGACATCCTCGGGCCCGTTGGACTGGCGATGGGCCCGCTCAGCCCGGCATCATAGCATCGCCGGGCCCCCGAGGGGTCAGGCGTCGGCGTAGAGGCGGGAGAAGTACTCGGTGACCATGCGGTCGGACGAGAAGCGCTCGACGCCCATGCGGATGGAGGCGCGCATCATCCGCGTCCAGCGTGCAGCGTCGGCGAAGGCGGGGAGGACCTCGTCCTCGAGGGTCGCGTAGAGCGCGCGGAGATCGCGGTGATCCTGGTCCGGGCCCTCGCTGCCGTCTCCGATGGCCCAGCCCGTCACGCCGTGCTCGGAGCCCTCCGGCCACCACCCGTCGAGGCACGGAGAGGTTCAGCGTGCCGTTCATGGCCGCCTTCATGCCCGAGGTGCCGCTGGCCTCCAGCGGCCGCCGCGGCGTATTGAGCCACACGTCCGCGCCGCGCGTGAGGAGACTGCCCAGGGCCATGTCGTAGTTGTCGAGGTAGACGATGCTGTCTCCCCACTGGCGGATCGTCTCGATCAGCAGCGCGATCACCGCCTTGCCCGCGTGATCGGCGGGATGCGCCTTGCCGGAGAAGATGAGCTGCACCCGCCGCTCCTTGAGAAGCGGGGCGAGGCGATCGGGGTCGCGGAGAATGAGATCGGGGCGCTTGTAGGTCGCGGCGCGCCGCGCGAACCCGATCGTGAGGGCGTCGGGGTCGAGACGGACGCCGGTGCGCGCCCCCACCTCGGCCAGGAGCTCCTGCTTGAGGGTCTTGCGCACGCGAAGGAGGCTGTCGTCGGACGCGAGCGCCGGGGAATGCGCGGGTCCTGCCACGTGCCGACGTGCACGCCATTGGTCACCGCGATGATGGGCGCGGCGCCGTCCACGTGCGCCCACATGGCGCGCGCCGTCTCGCCGTGGAGCTGGGCGACGGCGTTGGCGGAGCGCGCCAGGCGCAGCCCGGCCACCGTCATGTTGAACGGGTCGCCGCCGATCTCGCGCATCTCGCTGTCCACCAGCTCGCAGCTCGCGCCGAGCCGGCGCAGGTCGGCGAGCGGGTGCACCTCGTTGCCCGCGGGCACCGGCGTGTGGGTGGTGAAGACGATGCGCTCCCGCGCCGCCTGCCAGGCGCTCTCGAAGGTCGCGCCCGCCTCCATGCGGTCGGCGATCAGCTCGATGCCCGCGAAGACGGCGTGGCCCTCGTTGAAGTGGTAGAGGCTCACGGGCAGGTGCAGCGCCCGGAGCGCGCGCACGCCGCCGATGCCGAGCAGCATCTCCTGGGCGAGCCGGCAATCCGGGCGCGTGTCGTAGAGACGGCGGGTGATCCAGCGGTCCCGCGCATCCACGGGCTCGAGCAGGAAGAGCGGCGCGATCGCGTACCGGCCCACGCGCCACACGCAGCAGGCGACCTCGCGGCTGCCGATGCGCACGCGGACGCGGACGCCGGTGTCCGTGAGGAAGGTCGGCTGGTGATCGTGCCACTCGTCGATCGGGTAGCCGTCGGGGCCGATGCGCTGCGCGGTATAGCCCTGCGCCCAGCGCAGCCCGATGCCGACGACGGGCAGGCCGAGGTCCCCGCCGATTTCATGAAGTCCCCGGCGAGGACACCGAGGCCGCCCGCATAGGAGGGAACTCCTCGTGCAGGCCGTACTCCATCGAGAAGTAGGCGACCAGGGGGCGGAACCTCGCTCATCGTCTCCGTGGTCTCATCATGGCAAACAGAGGGAGGATAAGGCAAAGATCTCGCCGGCGCGAGCCCGGAAATGTTGGGTCGGCGTATAATGCCGCCCATGACTACCGAGCTCGCCTCCAAGCGCTTCGCCGTCGACGACCTGACCCAGGCGATGGACCTCTGCTTCGAGAAGGGCTGGACGGACGGGCTCCCCGTCGTGCCGCCCACCGAGGCCCGCGTGCAGGCGATGCTGGATGCCGCGGGGCTCGCGCCCGACAAGGAGATCGCCTTCATCACCAACCGCCAGGTGGGCGTGACGGCCGAGAAGGTGGCCATCAATGCCGTCATGGCGGGGTGCAAGCCCGAGTACATGCCGGTGGTCGTGGCGGCGGTCGAGGGGATCGCCGACCCCGGTGGGGTATCACGGCCCCGCCACCTCGACGGGCGGCGCGGGCGTGCTCATGATCATCAACGGGCCCATCGGCCGCCGGCTCGACTTCAACTCCGGCGACAATCTGTTCGGGCCGGGCTGGCGGGCCAATGCCACCGTCGGCCGCGCCCTGCGGCTGGTGATGCGCAACGTGATCGGGACGCTGCCCGGCCTGCTCGATCGCGGCACCCTCGGGCATCCCGGCAAGTACACCTACGTGATCGCCGAGAACGAGGCGGAGAGCCCGTGGA
>ERZ1370068.5449-contig-4476_pt1 | contig 10482 bp, 19 predicted proteins | sample MGYA00561227_ERZ1370068 | MGnify/ENA primary metagenome ERZ1370068 (study PRJEB38410, sample SAMEA6850437) | metagenome | study: Metagenomic assessment of the ecological functions of the soil: analysis of the soil microbiota associated with the...
GCACATGCTGGACGTGCCGTTGTCGAAGTGCAGCCACAGCGGCAGCGTCTGCTGAAGCCGGCCAGGGCGCCGATCAGCGCGATCCAGCGCGCCGTCGCCGGCGTCGCGGTCGTGGCACGACCGCCAAAGCGACGGCGAAGCCGGCGGCGATCGGCACCCAGACGGCGAAGGGAAGGACAGGCACGTGGGTCCGGTCCGCTGTCAGCGCCGTACCCACCAGGTGAGCAGGCGCGAAGACGCCGACGATCATGGTGAACGCGTAGCGCTGGTTTTCACGGTAACCCGACTGGATGTGCCGCATGAGCGCGGCGGACCGCCGACCCACGACTTCGGGCCAGGCCCGTTGACGAAGAAGCCGTCGATGATCGCGATGGTCGCCGACGCGCCGGAGAGGCTGCCCACCCGTGCGCGCGCCGCCCGCGAAAGAGCCACTCGTTGAAGCGGTCGAAGTAAGTACTTGTTGTCGAGCAGCGTATAGATCGGGCGCGACCGCCTTGGCGCGCCAGCAGCCGGAAGGCCGGCTTGACGAGGCCAGCAATACCATGCCGCGGCGATGCCGGTCGAGCGCGAGCCAGAACGGCAACGCGGTGACGCCGTGGCAGCATGAACGCGCCGACGCCGTGCCACTCGGCGCGGAATTCGCTCAGCACCGCGTGCGCCGGCAGCGACCACGATCGAGTTGCCGAAGAAATCGCCGATCGGCAGTCGGCTGCCGATCGTCATCCAGCCGATGCACACCGACGGATATAGCGAGCGCGATCAGCGGGACCGTGACCACCCATGGACTTCTGGGCGGCCGTGGTGAGCGTGCTCGTCATGCCCGTGCGTCACCGTGATCGTCGTGCCCGCGCTGGCGTGCCCGGCCGCGGTCGCCAAGCGCGGCTGGCCGTGGAATGTCATGAAGCATCATGCCGGAACGAGTAGAACGCCGTCACGAACACCCGACGACGACCGCGAGATACGCATACGAATGACCGGGAATCGGTCGAGGCGTGAACCGCACTCGATGATGCGCGTCCTTCGAGAAGAACCCGGCGAAGCGCGGGAATGCCGATCAGCGCGAGCGTGCCGATCAGCGATCGTCCAGTACGTGATCGGCATGTACTTGCGCAGGCCCGCCCATCTTGCGGATGTCCTGCTCGTGGTGCATCGCGATGATCACCGAGCCCGCGCCGAGGAACAGCAGCGCCTTGAAGAACGCGTGCGTCATCAGGTGGAAGATGCCGGCGGCGTAGGCCGACGCGCCGAGCGCGACCGTCATGTAGCCGAGCTGCGACAGCGTCGAGTACGCGATCACGCGCTTGATGTCCTGCTGCACGATGCCGAGCAGGCCCGTGAAGAACGCCGTGATCGCGCCGATCATCGATCACGACAGCCAGCGCCGTCGTCGCTGATGCTCGAACAGCGGCGACATCCGCGCGACCATGAAGATGCCGGCCGTGACCATCGTCGCGGCGTGGATCAACGCGGAGATCGGCGTCGGGCCTTCCATCGAGTCCGGCAGCCAGACGTGCAGCGGCATCTGCGCCGACTTGCCCATCGCGCCGACGAACAGGCAGATGCAGGCGAACGTCAGCAGCGACCACGTGCGCGCCGCCGACAGATCTCGATCGTCGTGCCCGCGAGCTGCGTCGGCGCCTGCGCGAACGTCAGCGCGTAGTCGAGCGTGCCGGTAGTAGGTCGACGAGCGCCGCGATGCCGAGCACGAAGCCGAAGTCGCCGACGCGGTTGACGAGGAACGCCTTCAGGTTCGCGAAGATCGCCGTCGGCCGCGTGTACCAGAAGCCGATCAGCAGATACGAGACGACGCCGACCGCCTCCCAGCCGAAGAACAGCTGCAGGAAGTTGTTGCTCATCACGAGCATCAGCATCGCGAACGTGAACAGCGAGATGTAGCTGAAGAAGCGCTGGTAGCCGGCGTCGTCGTGCCATGTAGCCGATCGTGTAGACGTGCACGCATCAGCGACACGAACGTCACGACCACCATCATGAGCGCGGTCAGGTGGTCGATCGAGGAAGCCGACCTCGAAGCTGATGCAGACCGCCGACGCTCAGCCACTCGTACACGGTGCCGTTGTAGACTCGCCGCGCGCCGCGAGCACGAGGTCGCTGCAGCACGACGACCGACAGCACGAACGAAATCGCGACGCCGAGCGATCGTGACTCCAGTGCGCGCCCGCGCGGCCGATCTTCTTGCCGAACAGGCCGGCGACGATGGCCGCGGCGAGCGGCGCGAGCACGATCGGCGAGGTAGAGGTTCTGCACTGCACGCGTCTAGCCCTTCAGCCTGTCGAGCTCTTCGACGTCGATGCGTGCGCGTGTTGCGGAACAGCACGACGAGGATCGCGAGGCCGATCGCGGCCTCGGCCGCGGCCACCGTCGAGGATGAAGAACACGAACACCTGCCCGAGCCGTGTCGCTCGAGCATCGCGCGAGAACGCGATGAAGTTGAAGTTGACCGCGAGCAGCATGCAGCTCGATGCACATCAGCAGCAGGATCACGTTCTTGCGGTTCGAGGAAGATGCCCGCCACGCTCAAGCTGAACAGGATCGGCCGCGAGCACGAGGTAGTGCGCTGTCGTGATGGTGAGTCATCAGCGCTCCGTGCTCGACTCCGACCTTGACGATCCGCACGCGATCCTCGCGCTGCACACGCGACCTGCTTCGCGACGTTCTGGACCTTGAGGCCCGGCCGCTTGCGCATCGTGAGCGTGATCGCCGCGACGATCGCGAGCAGCAGGATCACGGACGCGATCTCGAACGCGTAGACGTGCTGCGTGTAGAGCACGGCGCCAAGCTCCTTCGTGTTGCTGTAGTCTGCGGCATGCGGCGTCGGGCGTCGAGCGAACGCGAGGCCCGCTGGCCGAACCAGATCACGTGGCCGATCTCGAGCACGACGATCAGCGCGACGAGCCACGCCGAGCGGCAAGTAGCGCGTGAAGCCCTTGCGCAGCTCCTCGACGTTGATGTCGAGCATCATCACGACGAACAGGAACAGCACCATCACCGCGCCGACGTAGACGAGCACGAGCGCGATCGCGAGGAACTCCGGCTTCGATCAGCAGCCACAGCGCCGCGCTCTGCACGAACGCGAGCACGAGGAACAGCGCCGCGTGCACCGGGTTGCGCGACGTGATGACGCCGATCGCCGCACGAGCAGCAGGATCGGCCGCGAACGCGTAGAAGAGCAGCCCGGCGTAAGACGTCCGTGCCTTATTCGTCCTGGCCTAGCGGAACGTGGCGTCGGCGGCTCCTGTCCGCCGCGATCATCGCCTCGTACTTGTCGCCGACCGCGAGCAGCTTGTCCTTCGGTCATGATGTTCTCGCCGCGCGCTCTCCATGTGGTACTCGTGGATGCGCGTCTCGACGATCGCGTCGACCGGGCAGGCTTCCTCGCAGAAGCCGCAGTAGATGCACTTGAAGAGATCGATGTCGTAGCGCGTCGTGCGGCGCGTGCCGTCGGCGCCGACGTCCGGACTCGATGCGTGATCGCGAGCGCGGGGCACACGGCCTCGCAGAGCTTGCACGCGATGCAGCGCTCCTGGCCGTTCGGATAGCGGCGCAGCGCGTGCAGCCCGCGGAAGCGCGGCGATTGCGGCGTCTTCTCCTCCGGGATACTGCACCGTGACCTCTTGCGCGAACAGGTTGCTTGCCAGGTCAGCGCGCATGCCCTGCAGCGAGCTCGGTCATCAGAGAAGGTCTTGACGAAGCTTGCGCATCGCGCTGTTCCTACGCCTGGCCCGACCACGGGCCGACTTGCAGCGCCGCCATCACGCCTCGACCGCCGATCCAGACGATCGTGACCGGGATGCAGCACCTTCCAGCCGAGACGCATGATCTGGTCGTAGCGGTAACGCGGGAACGTGCGCGCGAAACCACAGGAAACAGAACGCAGAAGAACGCCATCTTCGACGCGAGCCAGCCGAAGCTCGGCGCCGCGAGGAAGGTGCCCTCGAGGCCCGGGATGCCGGCGAACGGCGAGCAGCCAGCCGCCGAGGAAGAACACCACGGTCAGCGCGCGTGATCAGGATCATGTTCGCGTACTCGGCGAGGAAGAACAGGCCGAACGCGCATGCCCGAGTACTCGACGTGGAAGCCCGCGACGATCTCCGACTCGCCTTCGGCGACGTCGAACGGCGCGCGGTTGGTCTCGGCGACGCCCGAGATGAAGTAGACGACGAACAGCGGGAACAGCGGCAGCCAGAACCAGCTGAAGTCACGCTCGTGCGCCTGCCTGCGCGCAGCGATGATGTCGCCCAGGTTCAGGCTGCCGCCGGCCATCAGCACGCCGACGAGCGCGAAGCCCATCGCGATCTCGTACGCGACGATCTGCGCGGCCGAGCGCATCGCGCCCAGGAACGCGTACTTCGAGTTCGACGCCCAGCCGGCGATGATCACGCCGTAGACCTCCATCGAGGTGATCGCCATCAGGAACAGCAGGCCCGGCGTTGACGTTGGCCGAGCGCGACCTCGCGGGCCGAACGGGCATCACGGCCCAGGCGGCGAGCGCCGGCGGCGATGCGTCATCACCGGCGCGAGGAAGAACAGGCAGCTTGTTCGCCGCGGTCGGGACGATGATCTCCTGAAGATCGAGCTTGACCGCATCGGCGATCGGGCTGCAGGAGGCCCCAGCGGGCCGACGCGGTTCGGGCCACGGACGGATCTGGATCCAGCCGATGGCCTTGCGCTCCCACAGCGTCAGGTAGGCGACGCAGCCGATCAGCGGGCCAGCAGCGAGCGCGACGATCTTGACGAGCGCCCAGACCACCGGCCACGGCGCGGGCCGAGCAATCTGAGCTGCCGAAGCGTAGGTGATCAGGTGTCGAGCATGTCGGCCTTCTCGACGCTGATCGGCCGGAACATCGCGCCCGAGCGCACGCGGTGTCGGCATGCGCCGGCCGGTAACACGACACGGCAGTGCGCCGCAAGCGTCGGTCATCGAGCGCTGCCGGGCACCGGCTGCGGCCCTCGCCCTTGCGCGACGCGCGACCTGCGGCGCCCGGCGCAGGCCCGAGCTGGGTCCACAGCGCGTGCGCATGGATACAGCGCCACGACGGCGCGCGTGGCGTCGGCGCGTCAGCCTGCAGCGCAGGTCGCGCGGCGCACGAGCGGGTCGGCGACGTAGATCGGCACGTCGGCAACGCGCTCGAGCTCGCTGGCACATGCCGGCAGGCGGCCGCTGCCGACGAGCGCGGTTGCTCAGGCGCGTCGCGACCTGCTCGGGCACGTCGCCCAGCGCCTCGGCACGCGCACCTCTTCGCCGAGGTCTCGAATTCGAAGCCCTGGAGCCAAGCATGTTGCCGAGCACGCGCAGCACCTTCCACGCCGGACGTGTCTCGCCGAGCGGCTTGACCGACGCCGTGGAAGCTCTGCACGCGGCCTTCGGCATTGACGAAGGTGCCCGGCGGTTCTCGGTGAACGGCGCGATCGGCAGCAGCACGTCGGCGACGTCGATCGCGGCCGTGCTTGAACGGGCGTCAGCGCGACCACCATCTCGGCCGCGCGCCAGCGCGCGCTTGCGCGCCGCAGCGCGATCGGCGCGCGTCGAGCGCCGGCTCGACGTTCAGCAGCATGCAGGCCTTCAGCGGCGCGCCGCTGCCGAGCATCTGGCCGGCGTTGCAGCGCCGCCCTCGCCGGGCAGGCGCCGACGAGCTGCGCGCCGACGCTGTTGGCGGCCTCGGTCAGGCAGCCGACGCTGGCGCCGGTCTGCGCGCCGATCCAGTTGCGCGAGGCGCAGCAGCGTCGCCGCCTGCGGATGCTGCGCGGCGGCGTTGCCGAGCAGGATCGCCTTGCGCTCGCCGCTGAGCAGCGACGCGGCGATCGCCTTGGCCGCCGCGTCGGTCGCCTGCGCCGCGCAGCGGCGCGGCGACGTCCTCTGGCCGCGCCGATCGCGGCGGCGATGTCGGCCAGCGCCTCGCAGCCCAGCCGCTCGGCGCGACGCGTGCTGGTCGATGCCATCGGCATCAGCCCAGTCGTCGCGCAGCGCGTGCAGGCTGTGCACCTTTGCGCGCCTCGCTGCGCGGCCTGGCGCAGTGCGCTGCGCGAAGCAGCGGATGGTCCTTGCGCAGGAACGAGCCGACGACGAGCACGCGCTGCAGCGTCGGACAGCGACGCGATCGGCGTGCCGAGCCAGCGCGACGCCGCCGTCGGCCGGCCGGCGAAGTCGGCGTGGCGCAGCGCGGTGGTCGATGTTCTCGCTGCCGAGGCCGCGCACCAGCTTTGCCAGCAGGTGCAGCTCCTCGACCGTGCTGATGCGGCGAGCCGAGCGCGCCGATGCGTCTGCGCGCCGTGCTCGACCGTGATCTGCGTCAGGCCGCGCGTCACGTAGTCGAGCGCGCGTCGGTCCAGTCGACCGTCTTCCACTGCGCCGCCCTGCTTGATCATCGGCGCGGTCAGGCGCTCGTCGCGCGTTGAGCGCCTCGTACGAGAAGCGGTCGCGGTCGGCGATCCAGCATTCGTTGACGTCCTCGTTCTCGAGCGGCACGACGCGCATCACCTGGTCGCTCTTGACCTGCACGATCAGGTTGGCGCCGGTCGAGTCGTGCGGGCTGACGCTCTTGCGGCGCGACAGCTCCCAGGTGCGCGCGCTGTAGCGGAACGGCTTGCTGGTGAGCGCGCCGACCGGGCAGATGTCGATCATGTTGCCCGAGAGCTCGGAGTCGACCGTGTCGCCGACGATGGTCGTGATCTCGGAATGCTCGCCGCGGTGGATCATGCCGAGCTCCATCACGCCGGCCACTTCCTGGCCGAAGCGGACGCAGCGCGTGCAGTGGATGCAGCGCGCTCATCTCCTCCATCGAGATCAGCGGGCCGACGTTCTTGTGGAAGACGACGCGCTTTTCCTCGTCGTAGCGCGACGCGCGAGCGCGCCGTAGCCGACCGCGAGATCCTGCAGCTGGCACTCGCCGCCCTGGTCGCAGATCGGGCAGTCGAGCGGGTGGTTGATGAGCAGGAACTCCATCACGCCCTGCTGCGCCTTGATGCGCCTTCGTCGCTCTTGGTGCGCACGATCATGCCCTGCGTGACCGGCGTGGCGCAGGCCGGCATCGGCTTGGGCGCCTTCTCGACGTCGACCAGGCACATGCGGCAGTTGGCCGCGATCGATGAGCTTCTTGTGATAGCAGAAGTGCGGGATGTAGGTGCCGGCCTCGTCGGCGGCATGCATCACCATGCTGCCTTCGGCGCACCTAGACCTTCTTGCCGTCGAGTTCGATTTCGATCATGTGGTGTCGTGCATCGCTGTCAGACTGACGCGGCGACCTAGGCAGGTCTTGGTGCTCGATCGTGGTGCACGAACTCGTCGCGGAAGTGCTTGATCATCGCGCGCACCGGCATCGCCGCGGCGTCGCCGAGCGCGCAGATGGTGCGGCCCTGGATGTTGTCGGAGACCGAGTTCAGCAGGTCGATGTCCTGCAGCCGGCCCTGGCCGTTGCGCGATGCGGTCGACCATGCGGCACAGCCAGCCGGTGCCCTCGCGGCACGGCGTGCACTGGCCGCAGCTCTCGTGCATGTAGAAGTAGGACAGGCGCAGCAGCGCTATTGACCATGCAGCGCGAGTCGTCCATCGACGATCACCGCGCCCGAGCCGAGCATCGAGCCGGCCTTGGCGATGCGCGTCGTAGTCCATCGTCAGCTCGTTCATGATCGCGCGCCGGCAGCACCGGCGCCGACGAGCCGCCCGGGATCACGGCCTTCAGCGTGCGCCCGGCCGCGCACGCCGCCGGCGAGCTCGAGCAGCTTGGTGAACGGCGTGCCCAGCGGCATCTCGTAGTTGCCGGGCTCTGCGACGTCGCCGACCACCGAGAAGATCTTGGTGCCGCCGTTGTTCGGCTTGCCGATCTCGAGGTAGGCCTGCGCCGCCGTTGAGGATGATCCACGGCACCGCGGCGAAGGTCTCGGTGTTGTTGATCGTCGTCGGCTTGCCGTAGAGGCCGTAGCTCGCCGGGAACGGCGGCTTGAAGCGCGGCTGGCCCTTCTTGCCTTCGAGCGATTCGAGCAGCGCCGTTTCCTCGCCGCAGATGTAGGCGCCGAAGCCGTGCGCAGGCGTGCAGCTGGAAGCTGAAGTTCGAGCCGAGCATGCTTGTCGCCGAGGTAGCCGGCGGCGCGCGCTTCTTCGAGCGCCTCCTCGAAGCGGTCGTAGACCTCGAAGATCTCGCCGTGGATGTAGTTGTAGCCGACCGTTGATGCCCATCGCGTACGCGGCGATCGCCATGCCTTCGATGACGATGTGCGGGTTGAACATCAGGATGTCGCGGTCCTTGCAGGTGCCGGGCTCGCCTTCGTCGGAATTGCAGACCAGGTACTTCGGCGCCCGGGAACTGGCGCGGCATGAAGCTCCACTTCAGCCCGGTCGGAAAGCCGGCGCCGCCGCGGCCGCGCAGGCCCGAGGCCTTGACCTCGGCGATCACCTGCTCGGGCGTCATGCCGGCGCCGCTCGCCCTTGCTCGAGGATCTTGCGCAGCGCCTGGTAGCCGCCGCGCGCCTCGTAGTCCTTCAGGCGCCAGTTCGTGCCGTCGAGGCCGGCGTAGATCTGCGGCTCGATGTGCCGGCCGTGGAAGCAGGTCTCGCGGCCGGTGGCCTGAAGCTGGACGAGGTCGAAGGTCGCGTTCATGCCGGTTCGCTGCCGCCTGCGCAGCGCAAGGTCGAGACCAGCTCGTCGAGCCGCGCGTCGCTCATGAAGCTCACCATCTGGCGGTCGTTGACCAGCAGCACCGGCGCGTCGGCGCAGGCGCCGAGGCACTCGCTCTTCTGCACCGTGAAGAGCGCCGTCGGCGGTGGTGCCGCCCTCGCTCGATGCCGAGCGAGCGGCACAGGTGCTCCAGCGCGTGCTGGCCGTCGCGCAGCTGGCACGGCAGGTTGGTGCAGACGTTGAGCTTGAACCGCCCGACCGGCTGCCTGGTTGTACATGTTGTAGAAGGTCGTGACCTCGTGCACCGCGATCGGCGGCATGCCGAGCGTACTCGGCGACGAGCTCCTCGCTCTCCTGCGAGACGCAGCCGTGCTCCTGCTGCACGATCGCCAGGCAGGCCATCACGGCCGACTGCCTCTGGCTCGGGCGGGTACTTGGCGACCTCGCGCGCGAACGCCTTGCGCGCGGCCTGCGACAGCGTCGGACTTCGACGTCGACGCGCTCATCGATCGATCTCGCCGAAGACGATGTCCATCGTGCCGATCACCGCCACCGGCGTCGGCGATCATGTGGCCGCGCGCCATCTCGTCGAGCGCGGCCAGGTGCGGAAAGCCCGGCGCGCGGATCTTCAGCCGATACGGCTTGTTGGCGCCGTCGCTGACGAGGTAGATGCCGAACTCGCCCTTCGGATGCTCGACCGCGGCATAGGCCTCGCCCTCGGGCACGCGGAAGCCCTTCGGTGAAGAGCTTGAAGTGGTGGATCAGGTCTTCCATGCCCGGTCTTCATGTCGACCCGCGACGGCGGCGCCACCTTGTGGTTGTCGGTGATCACCGGACCCGGGTTGGCGCGCAGCCAGTCGACGCACTGGCTGGATGATGCGGTTGGCCTGGCGCATCTCCTCGACGCGCACCAGGTAGCGGTCGTAGGTGTCGCCGTTGACGCCGAGCGGCACGTCGAAGTCCATCTTGTCGTAGACGTCGTACGGCTGGTGCTTGCGCAGGTCCCAGGCGATGCCCGAGCCGCGCAGCATCGGGCCGGTGAAGCCGAGGTTCAGGGCGCGCTCGGGCGTGACCACGCCGATGCCGACGGTGCGCTGCTTCCAGATGCGGTTGTCGGTGAGCAGCGTCTCGTACTCGTCGACGTTCTTCGGGAAGCGCGCTGCACGAAGTCGTCGATGAAGTCGAGCAGCGAGCCCTGCCGGTTCTCGTTGCAGCTGCGCCGATCGCCTTGGCGTTGCGGATCTTCGACTGACCTGTACTGCGGCATCGTGTCCGGCAGGTCGCGGTAGACGCCGCCCGGGCGGAAGTAGGCCGCGTGCATGCGGGCGCCCGACACCGCCTCGTACATGTCGAACAGGTCTTCGCGCTCGCGGAAGCAGTAGATGAAGATGTTCATCGCGCCGCAGTCGAGGCCGTGCGCGCCGAGCCACATCAGGTGGTTCAGCAGGCGCGTGATCTCGGCGAACATCACGCGGATGTACTGCGCGCGGATCGGCACGTCGACGCCGAGCAGCTTCTCGATCGCCAGGCAGTAGGCGTGCTCGTTGCACATCATCGACACGTAGTCGAGCCGGTCCATGTAGGGCAGCGACTGGATGTAGGTGCTGCGTCTCGGCGAGCTTCTCGGTGGCGCGGTGCAGCAGGCCGATGTGCGGATCGGCGCGCTGGATCACCTCGCCGTCGAGCTCGAGCACGAGGCGCAGCACGCCGTGCGCGGCCGGGTGCTGCGGGCCGAAGTTCAGCGTGTAGTTCTTGATGTCAGCCATGGTCGATCAGTGCAGGCCGCCGTAGTTGTCTTCGCGAATGATGCGCGGCGTGATCTCGCGAGCAATACGTAACTGAACGAAGTACAA
>ERZ1370068.3806-contig-2908_pt1 | contig 10470 bp, 21 predicted proteins | sample MGYA00561227_ERZ1370068 | MGnify/ENA primary metagenome ERZ1370068 (study PRJEB38410, sample SAMEA6850437) | metagenome | study: Metagenomic assessment of the ecological functions of the soil: analysis of the soil microbiota associated with the...
CCGATGGCGGGAAGACCTGGACTCTCGCGACCCGATCGCCGTTTCCTGGGTCGATCTACGGGCTGACGATTACGTCAAGGGGCTTGGGGCTACGGTAGTCATCACGGGTCCTCGAGGTGCCGCGTGGTCTCCGGATGAAGAGGAGCCAGTGGTTCAAGCTGCCTGGTTTGAAGAACTACTGGGCGGTCGCGTTCGCCAGCCCCAAGGCGGGGTGGCTGGTAGGAACCGGAGGCCGGATCGTGAAGGTGAGTTTCTAGCCGAACATGCTTTGATGGCAGGAGCTCCCGTACTCGTCGGCATGGATGGCCATCATGCCGACGAGACCGCTCCAGGCTAGGGTGTCGCTCCCGGACGGAGCTTCGCCGAGCAGGAACTGCCGCACGAAAGTCACGGTGGCGTAGAACTGGAAGTCCACGTTGTTCTTCTTGCGGAAGCCGTGGCCCTCGTCGTCGGCCATGAGGTACCAGACCGGCTCCCGTTCTGCTTCACCCGCGCCACCATCTGCTCCGCCTCGGTTCGCGGGACGCGCGGATCATTCGCGCCCTGCACCACGAAAAGCGGCTTGGTAATGTTGCGGGGCGTTGTTGAGCGGGGCAGTCGCTCGAAGAACGCCGCCATCGTCGAATCGCGCTCATCTCCGTACTCCGACTCGACGCAAATCGCGCCGGTAGCTCTCGGTGTTCTTCAGGAAGGTGTTGAAGTTGGAAATCCCCACCACGTCCAGGGAACAGGCGATACGGTCGTTGTAGGTGGTGGCGACCGCCAGCGTCATGAAGCCACCGTAACTGCCGCCGGTGACCATCACCCGGTCGGCGTCGAGCTCGGGCTGCTTCGCGATCCAGTCCAGCAGCGCGCCGATGTCCCGCACGCGAGTCCATGCGTCCGAGCCCGTTGTCCAGCTTGACGAAGGTCTTTCCAAAGCCGGTCGAGCCCCGAACGTTAGGGTAGATCACCGCCACGCCCTGTTCGTTCAGGAAGTAGTTCGTGCGTCCCAGTGAAGAAGGGGCGGGATTTGCCCTTCTGGGCCCCCAGTGAATGTTGATGATGACCGGCCGCTTTCCAGTGAAGCGGGCGGGAGGGCGATAGTGAAGCCGGAGATCTCCAACCCATCGTAGCTGTTCCACTTGATCAGACTCGGCTCGGCCAGGCTGGCGGCGACCAGGCCTCCCAACTCGCTCTCGGTCCACCGTGTCACCCGGCCGGTACTGGCATCAAGCGAGTAGACATCTCCCGGGGCCTGTACGCCGCCGGCGGTGAAGGCGAGGTCCCGGTTGTTGCTATGCCACTTGAGAGAGCCGATGATGCCGGCCGGAACTCCTTGCGCGGGCGGTGGCGACGAGTCCTGGTGTCGAGCAGGTGCAGTCTTGAGATGCCGGCTTCATTGGTGGTAAACGCGAGGCGACGCCCGTCGCGGGAGAGCGCGAAGCTTTCCACGTCCCACGGGATGTCGGAGCTCAGCCAGGTCACGGCCTTGGTCCCGAGATCCAGGTAGCCGAGACGCAGGAACTCGCTCCCCGAGTCGGAGGTCAGGTAGACGCCCTTTCCGTCCCGGCTGAACCTGACGGTTCCGTAGGCTACCGTGTCTCCCGGTGCGGGCGCGAGAAGCGTGCGCGCGCTCCCCGAACCGGTCTCCACCAGCCAGAGATTGGTCTGGTTGATCGAGATCGCCTCGGTGGCCAGCAATCGGGTGTCGTCGGGAGACCAATCGTGCTGCGCCCCATCCGCCTCCGGCGACCTGGAGCACCACGCGATCCGAGGAGGGGGTTGGCGGGATCCATGACGTAGAGATCGCGGTCGGCTCCATTCCGTCGAGTGGACCCGTAGGGCGATCCGGTCTCCGGCGATTGCTCCACACCACACCGCCGTTCTGGGATCGTCCCCCATCGCTCAGAAGGGTGATTGTTCCGTCCCCGAGATCCTGCCGGAACAACTGGTTGAACTCGTTCCCCCGACGTCACGCCCGAAGACGACGTATTTCCCGGTCCGCGGCTCGCTAACTGCCGCCGGAAACCGGTTCTTCGAAGAACGTCCAGCTGAGTCCCGGCACCGCCCGGCATTTTGACGCCATGCAACTGAACGGTATTGGCGAAGCGCGTAGCAATCGAGCAGTTCCCGACGGGTCGGGTGCCAGTCGGCAAAGGCGGCGTTGCGGGATCTGGTGTAGCGGCGGACATCGCCGGAGAGCCTGGCCGGGGAGCGGCGGGACTCCGTCAAGCGTGAGGTTCTCGGCCGGGGCAATTGCACTGGGGAGGCGTCTTGAGCTGAGAGCGGCGAGACGGTTGGACGCGAGGGTCAGAGCCGCCAGCGCCGACAGGGCCGTGGACCGCCTCAGCTTGCTCCCCGCCAGTTGCTCTTGCGATCGAGCGCGGCGCGCGTAGTGTGGGGCCTTGGTGAGGCACTTGTACGGCCGGGAGGCGGTCAGGCCCTGTTCCTCCACCCAGCGGAGGAGAGCCTGGCTCATCTCGGTTTCGGGCTGATCAGATTGGCATGGAACGGTGGGCAGCGCCGGCCCTCCAGCGCATCAGGTACCACATGGAGGGGTTCGGCCTTCTCACCGCGGCGCTCGTTCCGCCGAGCGCTCCCTCATAGGACACAAAGTGAAAGGCGTGGCCCTTGATGGTGAGGCGCCGCTGCTGGGGCTTGAACGCGGACAACCGGACCTCCGGCTTGAGAGTGGACCGAGCCGAAGATGGCGTCAGCATGAATGCCAGCGAGACGGGCCGGGATGCCCTAAAGATAACCGGCTTCACCCGCTGCTGTCGGGTGGGTCCTTCCCCAGGGCGGTTGCCAGGTTCGATCTGATGCTCCTGCTCCCTGGATCGGATCTCCCGATGTGTTCCGCCATGGCGAACTCGCCCAGCACTTCGCACTGGCGTACCCGCTCCACGGTATTGCCGCGATGGTCTCAGTCTCGTTTTCCAAGGTCGAACTGAAGCACTCTCCTGGGCCTTGCTCGAGGTCTTGACCGGCTTGGGCACTACGGCCTGATCTCCACCGAGGCAATCGATCTGCTTGAGATGATCCAGGGCGTGGGCCAGCTCTTCCGCGGCGTGCACACCTCGAGCTCCTTGGCAATGTTCATGTACGCCGCGCCCTTGAGTGGCCTGGGAGTACACGACATAGGCGATGATGGCCTGGTATTCCCGGGCCAGATCTTCGTTGAGATTCTTGATGAGTTGCTCCCGGGTGATCACGGGGTGCTACTGGATGATGGGGACGGGTTTTTCGGCACGGTTTCCTTCCAGGTCGAGAACTTGCGTTTGCGATCTGGTCACAACCCACGACAATAGCTATTACGCGGGTTACGGACCGAAGTCAATCCGACGACTCCGGCTTTCTCCTCGGCCTTCTCGGTGGGGACGCTCCACTCTTTTCAGCGAGCAGGCTCCGGGGGCCACGAAGCGCCAGGCGTCGGCGAGCAACTCCCCGAAGCTGGGCCCGGCCGACTCGTCTTGAGCCGGACTAGTACCCGCCGGATAGTCCCGATAGTGATCGGTGATGTAGAAGACGTCGGGCTGGAACCGTATCATCGCGTCGCGGCTGTCGAAGTCCACGCGAAGCACGATAGTTTCTCCATCTTCCTTCGAGCTCGCGTCAGGAACTTGCCCCGGACCTTGAGGGCCGGCGTGCCATAAGGAGGTGCTCTCTTCCACTTCCGGCAATCCGGTCGCCGCTCGGCGAACCGGTTCGAATGCCGCGTCGAGCGGGCTGTCATGGAGGAGCGGGGACGTTCGGTCTTGCGGGGCATTCCAGATTCGCCTGAGCTAGACTCTTCCCGCCGCGTCGCGCTGCGCTGTACGCAACAATAGAGTCATCAATGACATGGTACCTGCCTCAGCGTGTCCTCCGCGAATCAGCCACCTGTTCGAGCCGGTCTGCCGGGGTGCACGCTTCAGCGTCGCTCCGCGCCTTGACGTAAGAGTAGATGGTATCGATCTGTGCGGTGCTCATGCCGAGGGTGCACCAGGCCGGCATCCCCTTATCCGGCCGCCCGCCGCACACCGTCTGCAGGAAGATCGCCTCGTTGGGAATCGGCCCGTCCGGCTTGAGTGACAGGATGAGGTGTGGAGCGATCGAAGTGCCCAGCACATCCTCTCCGTGGCAGCGGGAGCAATTGAGATTGTAGTACTTCCACTCCCTGATAGGTCTTGGCGTCCACCGTGTCGAGCGGTGCCGTGTGATACGCATCGCGAAGCGGCGCTGCGGCCGTCGTCGTATCCGGTGCGCTCGAGGGCGGGTTGGGAGTGGTTGTTGCGGGTGAGCTGGCTTTGGGAGTATCTGGTACATTCACCGCAGTGGTTCCGCTGCGCTCGCCGCGTTCGTGTCCGGGGTAGTCGAATCATGAGAGGCGCGAGACGCCCCTGGTTTCTCGCAGGCGGTGGAGAGAAGGAATGCGACGAAACTGACGGAAGCAGACAAGCATCTGATCATCTATACCTCCAACCAGCAGGTTCAATCGGGCTGGTCTTCCCAAGATACCAAAACCCGGGCGATTTGACTCGCCCGGGTTTCGGTTCCGCCTTCGGTTAAGCTGTCTGCTTACGGAGTGATGCTCCTCACCGCACCGCGCAGGTCGAAATTCTGCATGTCATCCAGGCTCTGGGGATCGGCTCCCGCCTCCGCTCGATTGATCAGGTACAGAGCGTCGGCGCCGTTGGTCACGGGCCGTAACTGATCGGCAGTTTCCCGGTTCCCGCGTCGGTGGTAAACAGGGTGTGTACGGTACCGACCGGTGCGCCAGCCGGGTCGAAGAAGCGTCCCTGCACGGTGGAATTGGCCGGATCGAGGTCGAGGGTCAGCCAGGTGACCAGGAAGTTCCCGTCGAGCACCGATACGTTGGCGCCGATCTGCTGTCCCGTCGCGCCTGCGATGCTGATGCGTCCACCGCTCCCTAAGCCGGTCGCATCGACTAGCCGGCCCGTACACATTGGACTCGTTAAGGCCGACCGAGTCGCTCCAGGTTACCAGATAGTTCGTCCCGGTGAACGCCACGCCGAGCGATTGGGTACTCGGCTCGGAAGTCGAGTTGAGGGTTGCGACTTGGCCCAGAGTGCCGCGCGCCGTCGACCAATCTGGCCTTTACCGCCTCACCGACGGCTCCGGACGACCAAACCGCGAGGAAGCTGGTGCCGTCGGTAGCGAGGTCGTTCAGATTGCCGGTGCCGAAGGCGTTGGTGATAAGGAACCGGGTTCCGGGCGCCCCGGCGGTGGAGACGGTCCTGCCGTACAGCCCCGTGGTGCCGCTGAGATTGGCGCGGGTATAGGTCACCAGGTACTGGCCGCCTCCGTATGCGACACCTGCGAGCGTGGCCGATCCTTCGGTAGTGATCCGGAACGAGCTCCCTGATTCGACGCCCGTCGCGTCGATGAATTGCCCGAAGACATTGGACGGACCCAAGGCTCCACCATTTTGGTCGGTCCAGACCAGGAGGTAGTTGGTCCCGTCGAATGCCACCATTGGATCAAGGCCGGTCCGGCCGGTGGAGGCCTGCTGCCCCACAACGCCGCCGGCCGATACCAGGACTGACCTTACGATGCCGCGGGTCGAGAAGCCGACCAGATAATGGCTGCCGTCCGTGGCCCCGCTGATACTCCTGTCGTCGTTTGCACTGACCAGAATGTCGAATTCGGGGGTCGACGTGTTGAATGTGCCACTGGGTCCCGCGATCATGGGTGAAGCGCTGTCGTCTGGGGCGCACGCGATAAGCGACGCGCCCGCAGCGGCCAGAAAAGAGCCGGAAGATTTCGTTGGTACGAGACATAGACGAACCCCTGCAAAGTTGATTGTCAGTACTGCCTCCAATAGGCCGACTGCTTTGATCGTTGCCCTGATTGGTTTACGGTGTCAGGACCCTCACCGCGACGCTGGTCGCTTACGGCGGCAGTGCCCTTGCGGCAGCATGCACGTCAAAGTGTTTAGATCCTCCAGGCACAGGCGATCGACGCCCGGCTGCGCGCGTATGTTGGTAGAGGACGGCGAAGAGGCGTCCCTGCACCCATGCTTTGTTGGGATTGGCCTGGAGATCCAGGCGGGAGGAAGCTGCGACGCTGGTTTGGATCTCCAGTCCCCGGCTCTCTGACGCTCACCAGGCGCAACACGCAATGCGCCCGCAGAAGTCAGGGAAGAGCGGAGAACCTGGTTGGTACGAGCCACACGAACATCCCCGCCAAAACGAAGATCTTAGGTCATACTTCCCTGTATGGGATTGCCCGGCATCCCTATCCGGTTACCTAACAGTGTCAAGGTATCACTGCAAGTCCGGTATTCGTCACGGTATCAGGGTCTTTATGGCGCCACGCAGGTCGAGATGCGCTCAGGTTGCTGCCGCTTCGGGGTCGAGGGGTACCGGTAGCGCTCTGCTGATCAGGTAGAATGCATCCGCGCCCCGGGCCACAGGCCCCGCAGAGTACGGCAGCTTTCCGGTTACCGGGTCCGCGGTCAACATCCGTGTGTACCGTCCCGAGGTGGGGTCCCGGTCGAGCTGAAGAAACGCCCCCTTCAGTGTGCTGTTCGCCGGATCAGGCTGGAGGTCAAGCCAGGTGACGAGGAAGTTCCCATTGAGTACTGACACCAAGCCCCCGAGCTGTTGCGCCGCCGCGCCCGCGATGGTGATGCGCGGACCCGAGCCTAGCCAACCAGGCTTGAGTCACCAGGCGCCCGTACACGTTTGATTCGGTTGAGACCGATCAGAGATCGCTCCAGGTTACCAGGGTAATTGCTCCCGGTAAGCGCCACGCCGATCGGCAGGTGCTGAGGCTCGGGACTCGAGTTGATCGTTGCTACCTGGCCCAGCGCGCCGGTGGTGCCGTCTAAGCCAGCCGCGCTTTGACCGTTTCGAAGTTGACTCCGGACTTCCGACGGCCAGGAAGTCGGTGCCGTCCGTGGCGACGGCGTTCAGGCCCCTGGGAACCCATTGGTTATGAGGAAACGGTCTTCCGGGGACACCCGGCGGTGGAGACGAACCGGCCGTACAAGCCAACGGTGCCGCTAAGATTGACCCGGGAATAGGTGACGAGGTAATGGCCCGAGCCAAACGCAACGCCGGCGAGGATGCACCTGCCCCTCGGTGGTGATACGAAACATGTTCCCCACCTCGTTGCCCGACGGGTCGACGAACTGCCGAAGACGTTGACCGGACCCAGAACTCCGCTGTTGAAGTCGGTCCAGACCAACAGGTAATTAGGTTCCGTCGAGGTCACTGTCGGCCCGGCGCCGATCCGGCCGGTGGATTCCAGCTGGCCCACCGTGCCATGCTGGCCGATACCACGTACGATTTGACGATCCCGAATGCGTTCCCAGGGCCAAGCGTTCCCGGTCGCGAAGCCAGACCAGATGAGTTGGAGCCGTCGGTGGCAGCACGGCCGCCCTGTCATCGTTAGCGGTGCTCAGAATGTCGAACTCGGGGACCGAGGCATTAGAAGCCCGTTCGGTCCCCGATCATGCTCCGGTGCCGCTGTCGCGCGCACGCGATAAGCGACGCGTACCACGCAGCGGCCAGGAGTAGCCGGAGGGACTTGGTTGGTACGAGACATGGAGGGGATCCCTGCCGTGGGAGTTGGACGTGAGTCCCCTCGCGGGGAGCCTAGCTCTCGCGCGGAGTGAAGTGACCTGAAAGCCCCTCATTTCTGCAGTCCCGGCCCCGTCAGGCCGCAGTTGCATGAAGGCGCGCATACAGGTGTGGCCTTTATCCCACACTGCCTGAGTCCTCGGGCCTGGGAGGGGCGCGATAGCAGTCGGTGGCGACGAGGACTGACCTTCCTCGTCGAGCAAGGCACCGGGACTTGGGGATTGAAGCTGTTGATTCCCAAGGGCATTGACCGTCCTTCACGGCCGCCTGGGTCCCGTCATTCTGTCCCTCAATGCTGCCCTATCACTGCCACATGCTGTCCTCCTCAATGCTGCCACCTCAAGATGTCGCGTGCAGTGTCGGCGTGTGACACGATTTGGTAATCTGGAGCACAAAATCCAACTAGCGGTGGTGACTCCCGGTCCTCGGCAGGCCCGTCGTTGCCTGAGAGGGGCGAAGTGTCCTGCAAGCCTCCCCAACCGAACCTCCAGCCAAGCAGGGTCCGAACCACCCCATTCCCAGAAGAGAGCCAGGGCGTTTCAGCCTCGCCGGGTCTCCGTCCTACCGTCTGAACCCGACGTTATGGACCAGGCTCTTTCTACTCGGCCATCGGGTCCCATCCGTTCAGAAATTCTCAAAGGACTGGGGATCGGGGGCCCGCGAGCTCGACTCAATCGACAGAGACAAGGCGTCGGAACCTCTGGCGATAGGCCCTGGGTGATCGGCATCTTCCTAGTCACCTGGTCGGTGGTGTGCAGCTTCACCGTGCCAGGTTCATGGGTCCTGGGTGGACTATCGTGCGAACACCTGGCGCGGGATCCTTGAAGCTCTTGAACTCCAGCGCGTTGCCGGCGGGATCGAGGAAGAACATCGTCGCCTGTTCTCCCACCCGCCCCTGGAAGCGGGTCCCGGGTTCGATGATGAACCGCACGCCCTTGCCGCGGAGCCGCTCGGCCAGCCGGTGCCATTCCGTCCATTCGAGGATCACCCCAAAGTGCCGCACCGGCACATCGTGACCGTACATCACCGCACTGGTTTGACTCCGGCTCCCACTTCATTTTACGGCTGACTGGGCAGGGCGAGCCGATCTGGCGCCTGCAGTAGTCAAAATCCACCCAGCCCGGTCGGAGCCACTTGGTGCACCTGTAGAGTGCCGGAGCAGTGCCCGCCGTAGAAGGCGCTGATACCTGGGCTGAGATCATTGACTCACGGTTAAGCGAGATGGAATGGGGGAACGCCGGAGATCAGGACCGGAGAGGAGAGGAGAGTGGCGCGACCTGGAGAATCAGGGAACTGGCTGGTGACCTGCACTCCGATGCGGAGATGCTTTGCTATGGCAGAAGGCGCGGTGTACGGCGGACGACTTCGATGCGGTAGCTTACGGCCCGGGTTCACGGCTGTGACACCACCGCCGTCGAATCGACGGTTGCAATCTGGGGAGGTCCCAGAGGCGCCACTGGTGGGCGCCAGTGATTACCCTGACCTGCATGGGTTGGCCAGGTGAGGCGCTGCCGCTGATCTGGGACGATCGTGGATTCTGTCCCTAACCTGTAGCTTGCTTGCTGCGAAGGGCTGAAGTGGGTAAGCGTGGCACGGAAGTCCTTCCGGGCCCAGGGTCGCTGTGCGAGCTCTGCCCCTGTGTCGCTGGCGGAGGAGTGAGTGAGTGCAAGACGAAATGTGTCGCATCGCTCTCTCGAATCCCTTCACCTGCACCCTGGGAATCCTAATACTTAATGAAGGCTTCCTCCCACTTCGCTTCACGCAGTCCATCGGGGCCAGGCGGGTCAACCCTGACTCGCAGCGCGCTTCTCTCTGGCGTTTCCACCCGCGCACCCTGGGTCGCACTGAGATTGCCCGGCGCACCCGGGGTGGAATCCTGCCACGCCGCGCGCGTCAGCGTTGCGCCGGAGAGGCGGCAGAACACTCGTGGACACCCTCGACCTTCGCATCCTGGAAGAGATCCAGCCAGCGCGCTGCCTCTCGGAGGAGGTTAACATGTTCGCCTCGGAGGCGCTGACATCTCTCTCCCAGTTGGCGGGCCGTGGATGAAACCGGCGAGCCGATCGGCGAAAGCGCTCACCTGTTGCGATCCGGAGCACCACGCCGCGCCTGAGAATCGGTTTACAACCCTCGGGATAACGTCACCACGGGACGCCCAATCACGTTGGTCCGGGATCAGGGGAGCGTCGCGTGGCTGCTGCGGCACTGGGGAGTCTGAAACCGCCTCGCGGAGAGGCTGTGGTGCAGTCGGCGCGCCGTCTGGCTGCCCACCGACTGCCAGGCCGCTCGCCCGCCTGCGTCAGCAACACGGCGCCCCGGCCTTCGGCCCTGAGGCAGCGAGCGACATCCGCGAGGGCAAAAAGGCGAGGAATCCCCGGAGACCAGGAGCGCCCGCCGCAGCACCTGCCGAGAGCGCATTCTGCCGGGCGAGGTCACCTTCCTCGCCTCTGAGCCAGAGGCTCTACACCGGTTTGTGGCTCGCCTGGCTAACGCCTGCGAGCTGGAGCGCCAAGGCCTAAGTCAGGTTTTATGCCAATGAAACCGCAACGACCAGGGCGGAGACTCACTAACACCGCTGAATGACGGCACGATCTGCCAGCTGTATCGATCCCATGATCTGGGCGGCGGTATTTTCCCACTCACCCGGCGCTCGACGAAGGCGTCCGATGGCTGCACGATGGGGTTCGCACGGCGCTGGCGGGTACGGACTCGCCAGGTCGCGCTTACCTCACTAACGGCCCCGGTCGGGACGATTCCTAGCCAGAGTGACTGAAGTTCGAGGCCCGGATGTCGTCAATCGACCGGGCCAGACCACCACCTGTGCGGCCTCGCGTCCCTTCACGCTGGGCCGGCGTCCTCGGGTTCTTGACCAGCATTCGCAGCGATCGCGCTGCTGACGATA
>ERZ1370068.7166-contig-61_pt1 | contig 10466 bp, 12 predicted proteins | sample MGYA00561227_ERZ1370068 | MGnify/ENA primary metagenome ERZ1370068 (study PRJEB38410, sample SAMEA6850437) | metagenome | study: Metagenomic assessment of the ecological functions of the soil: analysis of the soil microbiota associated with the...
GGCTCCGCCCATCGCGCCGGCCACGCCTCTCCCGGATGACGTTGCCCACGATCATCCCGGCAGGATGACGAGGCAGAGGACGATCGCGGCGATGATCGTGACCGCCGTGTAGCCGGCCGATTTGTCGGCCGGGGACTTCATCGTGAAGGGCAGTCCGAGGTACTGCGGAGATAAAAATGCAGTAGATGCCACCCGCAATGCCGATCCAGCGAGGCGATGCCCCACGGCAAAGGATCTGGACCGGATGCCGGCGACCCAGCCCGCAGTCGACGCGTAGGCAGCAGGCCTTGAGCGCCTGCGCCTGAGTCGCTGCCCCCCGAATGTGGGCGCGAGCGCGTTGCATGATCAGCGCGCGACGACGAAGATGCCGACGAGCCCGGGGACGTACATCAAGACGAGCTGGGTCAGCGCCGCACCGATGCCGACCTTGTACGCGCCCACGAACGGCACCGAGATGCCGATCAGCGTGCTCCTGAGAGAACATCGCGACCGGCCCGATCGCCGACAGGATCAGGATGTCTGGTATTTTCGTGTAGAGGCCAGCCGCGCGTCGTTTCCGGCCCGCCGCGATCACCGGCCATTCCAGTTTTTGGCGTCAGCAAGGATGTTCTGCGCGCGCCCGATCAGGTTGCTCGCCCGGTGAATCCCTCCCGCTCAACAGCATTACATACAATGGCTTTTTGCAGTGCAAATGCGGGTATAAGTAGGGCGGCCCATGCTGGTCGCACGCTGCTCTGGCTGGTCCCGTTCGCGCGAGCCTCGTTCTGGCGTGGCTCGCCCTACGCGCGCAAGCCTCGCCAAAGGCGACCCTGGTGCTCGGGCTGCTGCTCGTCTACTACACCTGTTCGGGGCGAGCGCGACCTGGTGGAAGGGCGACGCTGTGGGCCTCTTCGTCCCGCACGTCCTCCTGAACATCCGCCCTTTGGCGGCGCGTCCTGATCTCGAACCGGTTCCTGCGCGTCTGCAAGCGGATGCTGCCGCCCATGTCCACGACCGAGCGCGAGGCGCTCGGGGCCGGCACGGTCTGGTGGGACGGAGAGCTCTTCACCGGCGGCCCCGACTGGACAAAGCTCCTGTCAGCCAAGGCGCCGGCACTTACCGACGGAGGAGCAGGCCTTCCTCGACGGCCCGTGCGAGGAGCTCTGCCGCATGCTCGACGACTGGCAGATCACGCACGAGCGCGCCGACCTGCCGCCGAAGTCTGCGACTTCATCAAGAAGAACGAGCTTCTGGGCGATGATCATCCCGAAGGAGTACGGCGGGCTCGGCTTCTCCGCGCTACGCGCACTCGCTGCCGTCGTCGCGAAGCTGTCGATCGCTCGCAGCGACCGTCGCCGCGTCGACCGTCGGCGTGCCGAACTCGCTCGGCCCGGCCGAGCTGCTGCTGCACTACGGCACCGACGAGCAGAAGCAGCACTGCCTGCCGCGCCTCGCGACGCGGCGACGAGATTCCCTGCTTCGCGCTGACCGGCGCCGCGTGTCGGCTCGGACGCGACGTCGATTCCGCGACAACGGCGTCGTCTGCACGCGGCAGTACCAGCGGCAGCGAAGATCGTCGGCATCCGGCTCAACTTCGACAAGCGCTACATCACGCTCGCGCCGATCGCGACCGTCATCGGCCTCGCGTTCCAGCCTGTTCGACCCCGGAGCACCTGATCGGCGACGACAGACGACTACGGCATCACGGTCGCGCTGGTGCCGCGCGGGACTGCCAGGCATCGACGATCGGCCGCCGCCATTTCCCGCTGAACATTCCGTTCCAGAACGGTCCGAGTTCGCGGGCGCGGACGTGTTCGTGCCGCTCGACGCGATCATCGGCGGGCCGAAGATGGCGGGCCAGGGCTGGCGCATGCTGGTCGAGCAGCTCGTCGGTCGGCCGCTGCATCTCGCTGCCGTCGCAACGCGACTCGGCGGCGCGAAGGCCGGCGTGTACTCGACCGGCGCGCTACGCGCGCATCCGCCGCCAGTTCAACCTGCCGATCGGCAAGCTTCGAAGGCGTCGAGCGAAGCGATCGCGCGCATGGCCGGCACGCACCTACACGATCATGGACGCCGCGCGCGCTCGGTGACGACGCGGCGCGATCGACGGCGGCGAAAGCCCGTCCGTGCCGTCGGCGATCCTGAAGTACCACATCACCGAGTTCGGCCGCATGGTCGCCGGAACGACGCGATGGACGTGCAGGGCGGCAAGGGCATCATGCTCGGCCCGAAGAACTACCTCGGCGCGCGGCTACGAGATCGTGCCCGTCGACGCATCACGGTCGAGGGCGCGAACATCCTGACGCGCAGCCTGATCATTCTTCGGACAGGGGCGCGTTCGCTGCCATCCCTGGATGCCGCAGGAGATGAATGCCGCGCGAGGACCCGGACCGCGAGCGCGGCCTGCAGCGACTTCGACGTGCGCGTTCTTCAAGCACATCGGATTCACGATCTCGAATGCCGTGCGCTCGTTCTTCGTGCGCGCATGACGCTCTCGCGCATCGTGAACGTCGCCGGTCGCCGGCCCGACGACGCGCTACTTCCGAGCACATCAACCGCTTCAGCGCGTCGTTCGCGTTCGCGACCGACGTCGCGATGCTCTCGCTCGGCGGTTACCTCAAGAAGAAGGAAAACCTGTCGGCGCGTCTCGGCGACGTGCTCTCGAGCGATGTATCTCGCGCTCGATGGTGCTGAAGCACTATCGAGAACCAGGGCCGGCCTCGAGGCCGACCTGCCGCTGGTCGAGTACGCCTGCCGCACGCTGCTCTACCAGGCGCAGGAGCAGCTCCACAGCTTCCTGCGAAACTTCCCGGTCCGCTGGCTCGCGGTGATCATGCGGCTCTTCATCTTCCCGCGCGGGCTCACCTACTCCGCGCCCTCGGACCAGCTCGAACCCGCAGATCGCCGAGCTCGTGATGAACCCGGGCGAGGCGCGCGAGCGGCTCTGCCAGCCGCATCTACCGGACGCTCGGAGCCGACGAATCACCTCGGGCTCAGTGCAGCAGGCGCTGGAGCTTGCGATCGCGACCGAGCCGCTCGAGAAGAAGATCCGCGTCGAGGGCGATCAAGACCGACTCATCACCGCGCTCGACCTGCCCGGCCAGGTGCGCGAGGCGCTGCGCGGCCGGCCTCATCAACGAGGCCGAGGCTTCGCAGCTTCGCGACTACGACCGCAAGGTACATGGACATCATCGACGTCGACGATTTCGAGTCCGCGGGAGCTCGTCGCAGGGAGTCCCTACGGATCCAGCTCGACGGCGGCAGTTTCCAGGTCGCGTAGCGTGGCAAAGGGACGGTCACCTTTTCCCAGAAGGACCGAGAAGGGAAAGGTGACCGTCCCTTGCTTACTCCGACTACCCTGGATACCAGGCCGCGGTACATCACGATATGAAGTCGATGAGAGGTTGCCGAGGCCGTGCGCGATGATCGGCGCGGAGGAGATTGCGGCCGGTCGCGATGTAGAGGATGCCGAGCACACGCCGCCGACGGTCGCCTGGATACGCCCGACGGCCCCTGGTAGAGATGCGCAAGGCCGAAGATGACGTTGACGACGACGAGCGCCCCGATCCACGACCGTATGCCGCTGCCTGCGGAAATCCGCCACCCGCGGCAACGCATAAGCCGCGCCAAACCATCTCCTCGCCGAATGCTGGCGAGCGCAGGTTGGCCGCGAGGTAGATCGCGAGCAGCGTCGCATTGCCGAGCCACGTCGTTGAAGTCCGGCCAGGTCCGGCCAGTAGCCGAGCAGCCGATGGAAGCAGCAGCATCGTGAAGAACTCGAGCTGGCACATCCCGATGCCGACGACGACACCGATCGCGGCGAGCCGGGGCCAGTGCAGGGGGCAGCCGGAGGCCGACATCGCGCCAGCCGAGGCCGCAAGCCAGAGCGAGCCCAGGCAATCGAGAGCAGGAACGGCGTCTTGCTGATCGGCACGTAGCCCGCGGCGTCGGCCCAGAACACGCCGGCGAAGAGCGCGAACGGTCGAGCGGCGTAATTCACGGCCGCAGGCAGCGACCGCCAGTTTCCATGGAGCCGCGAATCTACGCCTTCGACTCCGTTCACAAGCGCGAGTGGTTCAGCACTCTCCGGCCTTGACTGCCACAGAAGCTGCGACGCAGTTTTGCGGAAGATCCCGCCGCGGAACCCTTTGAAGTGGCGCCATGGGCTCCAGACCGTCACTGACGTGCGCGGGATTCTTCCGTGATGCGCTGCAGGCGCACTCCGGACATCAGCACCTGCAGGTGCGCGACCACACCGAGCATTACATCGTCAACCTGCTCGCGATGTTCTCGCACACGGAGGCGCGCTCTTCGAGCCGGGCAGCGACCGCACGCAGCTCAAGCCGCTCGCGCTGCTCCTCGCCGAGGCGCTCGACGCGCCGGACGACCGTCACCGTTTCCACACTTGCAACGCCTCGGCGACGTCGCACTCTTCGTCGCCGGATTCCTAGCCGGCAGCTTCGCGCGCCGCCCGGTGGACATCGATTACCACATCGCCACGGGCGGGCGTGCCCTACCGGCACGCTTGCGCAGAGCGCCCTACCGCGGGCCGCAGCGCGTGCTCGGCGGCGTCTTCGCCGAGCTACCGAGGGACAAGTTCCAGCCACTCGTCCGATGCCCTGAACGAGATCGGCGAGGGGGCGGCGCGATCGCTCGCCTCGCGACGTGCTGCGCCTCTACGAGCTGTGGCACAAGACCCGGCAGCCCGCGCGCTATCACCGGCTGCTCTGCTGAAGCTCGGCATCCGTCCCGTGGCCGCCGGCGCGTTCGCGGGTTGAGCCGCCATGGCCGCACTGGGCCCTCGAAACGGCTCGAAGCCCTGCTGACCGGCATCTACGACCTCGATACTGGATGTCGCGTCGAAGACTTTCTCGTCACTGACCGCCAGGCGCTGCCCGGCGAATGCCACGGGCTGCGGGCGACGAGCAGCTCTTCGTGAGCGCCGTGGACGACGAACTCTGCATGTCGCTCTACCTCTGGCCCGGCGGTGCTCGAACGTCTCGAGCGCGTCACGACCCGAGCGACGGCCTCGACGCGGACAACCTCGGCGACTGCTGGACCGCGCTCGAGGGCGTCCAGCCGCTCCTCTGCGTCGCGCGCACAACGCCGGTCACGACCGGCCGGTATCGCGCCTCGCGCTCGAAATGCAGGCCGAGATCGACAAGCCCGTCGCGAGCTTCGCGCTGCTGCGAAGAGAACATCAACCCCACCGCTTCCCGGCCCAGGAGCTGCACACGCTTCTGCTTCCGCCGCGCAGCGTGTGGACCCAAGGCTTGCCGACGGCGCGAGGTCCCTCTACCGGCGCGCGAACCCGGCAGGCTTCGCGCTTCTGCGCCCGGCTCGAGCCGCGGCTGCTGCGCTGTGCCGGCGGGAAGGCGGCGCCTGGCTCGCTGAGCTCCGGCGGTTCTATCGGCTGAGCGACTTCGGCAAGCTTCGGCATCGACTCGGCCTGCGGCGCTTATTGAGGCGCCCTGCGCTTCGATCCCGCTGTCCCCGGCCAGGTCGCGGCGTGGCAGCCCGACCTCATCTACGAAGTCGAGTGCCAGCTCGACCCGGATATCGTCGCGGACTACGACGAATGGCTCCCGGGCCACGTGCGGGACGTGCTCGCCTGCCCCGGCTTTCATGGCGCCAGCATCGGGATGCCCGAGACGCCGCCCGGCGAGCGGCAGCGGCGTCGGGTCCGCTATCGGGTCGAAAGCGCAGCGGCGCTCGACCACTACCTCCAGAACAACGCGACGCGCCATGCGGACCGAGACGGCCGAACGCTTCGGCAGGCGCGTGCAGCGAGCGCGTCTTCAAGCCGCGGCACGAGCTGACGCCGCCGCGCCCATGACCGACAGCGCTGCCTGAACTGCGGCACCGTCGTCACGGGCCGGCACTGCGCGCAGTGCGGGCGGGCCTCGGGACGTCCACGTGCTGTCCATGAAGGAAGTCTTCGGCGACGTGATGCACTCCGGTAGTTCACCTCGACAGCCGCGTGTGGCAGACGCTGCAGCTGCTCGTCGCTCGTCCCGGCCAGCTGACGCGCGAGTTCATCGCCGAGCGGCACCAGCAGTACCTGCCGCCGTTTCGCCTCTATCTTGTCATCAGCCTGTTTTTCTTTGCGCTGTCGGCGCTGCTGCCGGACTCAACGTCCCATCAACCTGGACGCGCAGGGCGACCCCGACCCCCAAAGTGCTCGCGACTGAACACGAAACCGGCGGATGACAGGAAGGCGAGCAGCCGCGGCGCGGTTGCGGTTCCGAAAAAGCAGGCGCCTGCCGAACTGAAGGACCTCACGGGCAAGCTGCGCAAGGAACTCGAGGCCGGGCGTCGCGCCGGAGAATCGACAAAGCCCTGAAACGCGACACGAGCTGCAAGATCGACATCACCGACAACCCATCGCTCGACAGCTTCGAGCTTGCGCTCGGCCGCGCCTGCCAGAAGATGAAACTCGACGGCGGCGGCCGCCACTTCGCCGAGCGCTTTGCGGCGACGGCGCCGAAGCTGATGTTCGTGTTCCTGCCGCTGATGGCTGGGGTCGCGCTCCTGTTCTACTGGCGCCCGCGTCGGTCGCTGTACGCCGAGCACCTCGTGGTCTTCCTGCACAACCACGCATTCACCTTCCTGCTGATTGCCCATCGGGCTGTGCATGAGCGCGCTGTCGAACCTTGAGATACCGGGGACTGGCCTGCTCACCTTCCTCGACGTTCCTGCTGTACTGCTACCTGCCCTACTACGTGTACCGCTCGATGCGCGTTGTCTACGGCGAAGGCCGCTTTAAGACGCTGCTCAAGTTCTTCACGCTCTCGACCATCTACATCGTGCTGCTCGGCTTCACGATGCTCCTCGGGCTCGTGATCCACGATGCTGTCACTGTCGTGAGCGACGCCACGCAGTGATCCTGCACGTGGACATGGACGCGTTCTACGCGTCCGTCGAGCAGCGACCACCGTCCCGAGCTCGCCGGCCAGCCGGTGGTGGTCGGGGCGCAGGCTCGCGCGGCGTCGTCGCGGCCGCAAGCTATGAAGTGCGCCGCTTCGGCGTGCGCTCGGCGATGCCGATGTCGCGCGCGGCGCTCCGTCGGTGCCCGCAGGCGGTCGTCATCGTCGCGCCGCGGTTCAAGAAGCTACCGCGAGGTCGTCGGCTCAGGTGATTTGATCCGGTATTCGGCGACGTTCACGGACTGGTCGAGGGCGCTCTCGCTCGACGAGGCCTTCCTCGACGTCACCGGGCAGCTGTCGGTCTCTTCGGCAGCGGCGAGGACATGGCGCGCGAGATCAAGACAGACGCATCTTCGAACGACACCGGGCTTGACGCGCCTCCGTCGGCGTCTCGCACAACAAGCTGCTTGCGCAAGCTCGCCTCGAGATGCAGAAGCCCGACGGCCTCACGCGCGATCCGCCCGGAAGACGTGCATACGCATGCTGGACCCGCTGCCGGTCGAGCGCGGCTGTTCGGCGTCGGGCCCGAAGACGGCGGCGCGGCTCGAGGGACAGGCATCTTCAGCGCTCGGGCAGTTGCGAGCATCGGCGCCCGGAATCGGTGGCTGTGGCCGCTCTTCCGGCGCGAGACGCGCAGAGTACCGGAGCGCCGCGCGGCATCGACGAGCGGCCGTCGTCTCCGGACGCACCGGAGAAACAGATCAGCTCCGAGGAAACCTTCGACGTCGACATCCGCGACCACAAGGAGATCGCAAGAGCGCCTCGCGCAGCTCAGCGGACCGCACGACGGCGCGGCTGCGCGCCCAAGCAGTTCAAGGCGGGCATGGTCAGCATCAAGGTGCGCCGGCGCGACTTCGAGAACCGTACACGCGGCAGCAAGAGCTTCTAATCCGCCGACGCAGGAACGCGCCTGATCGCTCAGGTCGCGGCGGACCTGCTCGGGAACTGGCTCGCGGAGCAGCCGCGCGCCGCCGTGCGCCTGCTCGGCGTCGGCGTGAGCGACCTCGAGCCGGAGACGCAACTCGATCTCTTCGCGACGCCAGAGTTCTCCGTCGCCGGGCGCTCGACGACGCCCTTGACCGCATCCACGGCCGTTTCGGCGACGAAGCCATCCACCGCGGAACCGACCGGTAAGAAAACGCCGGGGAACGAGGGTTCAGCTTTCCTAAGATGGGGTCAGACCCCTTTTTTGGTCCTTCGGAAAATGGGGTCTGACCCCATTTTGAACCCAGGATGTGGTTTGCTTTGCCTGGGTGCCGCTGCGGGCATCGCATGAACACCCAAGCGCAGATGGGGTCTTCGCCCTCGTCACATGTATACGAGCTTCTTCGGGCTGAACGAAAAGCCGTTCGCGATCACGCCGGATCCGCGCTACCTCTACCTGAGCGAGCGGCACGCGGAGGCCTGGCGCACCTGCTGTACGGCATCAACGAGGCCGGCGGCTTCGTCCAGCTGACCGGCGAGGTCGGCACCGGCAAGACGACGATCGTGCGCTCGCTGCTGGCGCAGCAGCTGCCGAAGAATGCCGAGATCGCGCCTCATCCTGAACCCGCAGATGACGGCGCCGGAGTTCCTGCTCGACGATCTGCGAGGAGCTCGGCATCGGCGTGCCGGATTCGGCGCCGCGACAGCCTCAAGGACGCTGGTCGACATCCTCAGCCACTACCTGCTGCGCGCGCACTGCCGGGCCGGCGCGTCGTGCTGGTGGTGGATGAGGCGCAGAACCTCGTCGCCCGACGTGCTCGAGCAGGTGCGCCTGCTCACGAACCTCGAGACCGACGACGCAGAAGCTGCTGCAGATCATCCTCATCGGCCAGCCGGAGCTGCGCGACGCTGCTCGGCCGCACGAGCTGCGCCAGCTCGCGCAGCGCATCACCGGCCGCTACCACCTCGAATCCGCTGTCGCGCGACGAGACCGCTCGCCTACGTGCGCCATCGCCTGCGCGTCGCGGGCGCAGCAAACGCGCGCCTGTTCACGCCCGGGCGCGCAGCGCGAGCGTCATCGGCCTCTCGGGCGGCGTGCCGCGCATCATCAACGTCATCGCGGACCGTGCGCTGCTGGGTGCGTACACGCTTGCGAAGCGCGCCGATCGCGAACGGCGCGCTGGTGCGCCGCGCGGCGTCCGAGGTCACCATCGGACGCGGCGGGCGCTCGCGCCCTGGGTCCGCTGGCTTGCGACCGGCGGCGCCGCGGCGGGCGCAGCCCTCGCCCGGCTTCGTGCTGTGGCGCTGCCTGGCCCGCGAACTCGACGGCGCGGAAAGCGCCGGCCGTCGGCGCGAGCAGGCACGCCGGCAGACGAAGCTTACCTGCCGCCGCCGCGCCTGCAGCTGCGCCGCCGCATCATGCGCTCGGCGCTCGCAAGGCGCGGGCTGCCGTGTCGACGACCGGCATGGACGCCGCGTTCGGCATCGCTGTTCTCGCTGTGGGGCGCGGCGTTCCTGCCGGCACTCCGTGCCTCGCCTGCGACCAGGCGCCTGAGGCACGCGGCCTGGCCTGCGTGTGGCAGCGCGGCTCGCTCGCTGCGAAGCCTTGCTGATCAACCGCCCGGCGAGTCCTCTCGCTCGTTGGACGCGCCGGGGCGCGGCGCACGCAGGTCGTGCTGGCCGGGACTCGGCAACGCTGACGCGCGGCCTCTGCTCGGCGGCGGCGAGGCGCGCGCGTGCCGGTCGCGGAGCTCGCCGACTACTGGTTCGGCGAAGAGTTCCCGGTGCTGTGGCGGCGCGGCAGGCCGTCGGGGCCGGCGGCCCTCGCGCGCCGGCATGCGCGGCGACGACGCGCGCTGGCTGCGCCAGGGGGCTGCGAGCAGCTCTCGGGCTAACCGATTGCCGGCGACCACCGACGGCGACCTGCTTCGACGCCGAGCTGGAGCAGCTGGTCGAGGGCTTCCAGCGCAGCCGGCGGCCCGCCGTGGACGGGGTCGCGGGGCTGCAGACGCTGCTCGTGCTCGACTCCGCGCTCGAGCAGCGCGGGCACGCCGACGCTCCGCGCACGCCGGGCCGCAGGCGGGCGCATGAGCTCGCATCCTCGACGCGCTGCGCAAGTCGCGATCGAGCGCCGCCAGCGCCAGTAGCGCGGCCTGACGCATGGCTGAGTTCCCGACTGCGCGCGAGGACCGGCGCCTGCCGGTCGCGCCTGATCGCGACCGGCTTCGCTCGCCAGGATCCGTCGCGGTCACGTGCTCTTCTTCATGCTGCGCCAGTCGCCCGCATAACTGCGGCGGCGTACTGATCGCCGCCACGCCGCCATCGTCACGAGCCGCCGCCCGTATCCGCAGCGCCTCGGCCTGCTGATTGCGCCGACCCGCAGTCAAATTGCCAGGCCGCACAGAGCGCGGCAGTTCACGGACCCGCCACTCCGGGCTATGGCGGCGGCGGCCGCAGCCGCCCGCCGCGCCTGATCCGACGCTGCTCCCCCGATGCGCGAGGTCTCGACCCCGGGCGTCACTTACAGTGAGCACGCTACCCGACGATGCGCGACTGTCGAGGCCGACAGGCCTGCCCGCACTGACGGTGGACCTGCACATTTACGCTAACGATCCCGCGAAACAGTCAGCATGCGTA
>ERZ1370068.5551-contig-4573_pt1 | contig 10464 bp, 18 predicted proteins | sample MGYA00561227_ERZ1370068 | MGnify/ENA primary metagenome ERZ1370068 (study PRJEB38410, sample SAMEA6850437) | metagenome | study: Metagenomic assessment of the ecological functions of the soil: analysis of the soil microbiota associated with the...
ATGGCCGTCTCCTCCGATCGTCTATCCGGTTTCGTCCCGGTTCACTCTTCCGTGGGTCTATCCAGCAGCAGCGCAGACGCACGTGTCGTCTCCGGAACGCATCGCGCACTTACAGTACACGCCGGCATTCGCCGGTCGTCGACAAAAGTAGCCTTCAGGGCAGCACCCACGCCCTGGCGCGCTCGACGGCTCGACGCCAGCCGTCGTAGCGCGCCGCCCGCGTCGCCTCGTCCAATCTCGGCTCGAACCGCCGCTCGAGCGTCCAGCGCCGCTCGACGTCGTTCAGGGAGCGCCAGACGCCCGCGCCGAGCCCGCCAGGTACGCCGCGCCGAGCGCGGTGGTCTCGATCACTCGCGGCCTCAACACCGCGACGCTTGAGAATGTCGGCCTGGAACTGGCATCAGGAAGTCGTTCGCCGCCGCGCCGCCGTCGACCCGCAGCTCGCGAACCGCCAATCCCGCGTCGCGGCCATCGCCTCCAGCACGTCGCGCGCTCTGGAAGGCGATCGCCTCGAGCGCCGCGCGCGCCAGATGCGCGCCGGTCGTGCCGCGCGTCAGGCCGACGATCGTGCCGCGGGCGTACATGTCCCAGTAGGGCGCGCCGAGGCCGACGAACGCCGGGACGAAGTAGACGCCGCCGGTGTCCGGAACCGACTCGGCCAGCGCCTCGGCTCTCGGCGGCGCTCGCGGATCAGCCGAGCCCGTCGCGCAGCCACTGGATCGCCGCGCCCGCGATGAACACGCTGCCCTCGAGCGCGCGTACGTCGTGGCGCCCCGATCCGCCACGCGATCGTCGTCAGGAGCCCGTGCGACGAGGCGACCGGCTCGGGCCCCGTGTTCAGGAGCATGAAGCATCCGGTGCCGTACGTGTTCTTGGCCGCGCCCGGCGCCAGACACGCCTGGCCGAACAGCGCTGCCTGCTGATCGCCGGCGATGCCCGCGATCGGTACGCCGCGGAGAGCCAGCCGAGGTCGGTCGTCTCTCCGACAACGCCGGACGACGGCGTGACCGCCGGAAGCACCGCGCGCGGAATGCCGAGGATCTTCAGCATCTCCTCGCTCCAGTCTCCGGTCCGGAGGTCGAGGCAGCAGCGTCCGCGAGGCGTTCGTCGCGTCGGTCGCGTGGACCCGGCCGCCGGTGAGCTTCCAGACGAGCCACGAGTCGACCGGTGCCGAAGGCGAGCTCACCGCGTTCGGCGCGACGCGCGCGCGTCGGGGACCTCGTCGAGCAGCCAGCGAATCTTCGTGCCCGAGAAGTAGGCGTCGAGGACGAGCCCCGTCGTCCGCCGTACGGCGCCCTCCAGCCCGTCGGCGCGGAGCCGGTCGCAGAGCGGAGCGGTGCGGCGGCACTGCCAGACGATCGCGCGATGGATCGGGGCGCCCGTCGCGCGGTCCCACACGATCGCGGTCTCGCGCTGGTTCGTGATGCCGATCGCGGCGATCTCGCTCGCCGGTCACCCGAGCCTCGGCGAGCGCCGCGCGAGCCGACCGCTCGACGGTCGACCAGATCTCCTCGGGGTCGTGCTCGACCCAGCCGGGCTGGGATAGTACTGCGGGAGCTCGGCGTAGCCGCGCGCGACGCACGCGACCGTCGGGATCGACGACCAGGTGTGGTCGATCCCGTGGTGCCCTGATCGAGAGCGAGGACGTAGCGGCGGGCCGTCATCACGAGCCGCCTCGCTGCAGGCGCTTGGCCAGATCGGGGCGATCGCTGGTGATGATATCGACGCCGAGATCCAGCATCCGCCGAATGGCCTCCGGGTCGTTCACCGTCCAGACGCCGAGCGCGAGGTTCGCGGCGTGCGCCGCCGCGACCAGCGGCTCGTCGACCAGGGTGTAGTCCAGACCGAGGTCGGTGGCGCCGGCCGCCGCGGCCCAGTCGACAAGCTGCTCGGGGCGCGCGCCGACCCAGCCGAGGCCGGCGCGCTCGATCAGGAGCGTCGTGCGGGCTCGCGGCGCGAGCTCGCGCACGCGCGCGAGCACACGGGGGTCGAACGCCATGACGGTGGCGCGCGCCTGGAGCCCCGACCGCGCGAGCGCGGCCAGGATCAGCTCTTCGAGGTCCTCGTATCGAGCGCCGGGCGCGGGCGCCTTCACCTCGATGAGCAGCCCCACGGGCACCGGTGCCGCCGACACGAGGGCGAGCACTTCGTCCAGGGTCGGCACGTGCTCGCCGCTGAACAGCCTTGTCCGGTCCGCGCAGCCGGAGGCGGCCGAGGTCGGCGGCCGTCGAGGACGCGACCGCGCCCGCGCCGTCGGTCAGTGCGCTCGAGCGTGGCGTCGTGGATCACCGCGACGGCGCGGTCGCGGGTCATGTGCACGTCGAATTCGAGGAGGTCGCTGCCCAGCGCGATCGCGCTCTGGAACGCGAGGAGGCTGTTCTCGGGCCAGAGGGCCGCGCCGCCGCGATGCGCCGCGATCCGTGTCACTTCTCGGTCTCGATCAGGCCTTTCACGAACCACCGCTGCATCACGACGATCACGACGACGGGGGAAGCAGCACCATCATCGCCGCCGCCATCGCCACGTTCCACTCCGGCAGCTGCGAGGTGCGGGGAATCAGCGAGTCGATCCCGATCACGGCCGTCCGCATCTCCGGGCTGTTCGTCACGATCAGCGGCCACAGATAGTCGTTCCATCCGTACACGAACAAGATGACGAAGAGCGCGGCGATGTTCGCCTTCGACAGCGGCAGCAGGAACGACCACAGGAAGCGCAGCGGGCCGGCACCGTCGAGCTGAGCCGCCTCGGCCAGCGAGTCCGGGATGGTCTGGTAGTACTGGCGGAACAGGAAGGTGCCGGTCGCCGACGCCATCAGCGGCACCGTGAGCCCCCAGTACGTGTCGACCCAGCCGAGGACACTGACCACCTGATAGGTGGAGACGATCCGCACGGGCACCGGGAGCATCAAGGTGATGAAGATCATCCAGAAGACGAGCTGCTTGCCGCGAAAGTTGAAGTAGACGATCGCGAACGCGGACAGGAGCGAGATCCCGATCTTGCCGAACGCGACCGCGAGCGCGACGATCGCGCTGTTGAGGAGGAAGCCGTCCCATCTTCACGCGCGTCCACGCGTCGGCGTAGTTCTGCAGCATGTGCGTCGAGGGCACGAGCTTCGGCGGCAGGCTCGTCACCTCGTCGAGCGTCTGGGTGCTGATGACGAACGCGTAGTAGAGCGGAAACGCCAGCGCGACCACCGAGGCGACGAGGATCGCGTGCGCGATCACGCCGCTCCTGTCGCGCCGCCGGGCAGCCTGCAGTCGGCCCGTCAGCTCGGCGGTGGCGACGGCGCCGGCGGAGGCGACCTGACTGGTGGACGCCATCAGTACGGTGACCTTCTTCTCCGCGAAGCGGAACTGCGCCGCGGTCAGCGCGATCACCAGGAGCATCAGGATCACCGACTGCGCGGCCGAGTACCCGAGCTGGAGACCGTCGAAGCCGTCTTTCACGCCCGGAACACCAGGATCGACGTCGCGTCGCCCGGGCCGCCCCTGCGTCACCGCGTGGACGAGGCCGAAGGTCTCGAAGAACGAGAAGGTCATGTTGAGCGTGAACAGGAAGAAGGTGACCGGCGAGAGCAGCGGGAACGTGATCGCGAAGAATCGCCGGATCGGCCCCGCTCCGTCCACGCTGGCCGCTTCGAGCACCGAGCCCGGAATGGCCTGGAGCCCGGCCAGGTAGAAGGCCAGGTTGTAGCCGAACTGCTTGTAGATCGCCGGCGACGACGATCAAGACCAGCGCCACTCAGCCCTTCAAGAACCAGTTGAACTGGTACGTCGTCACGAACGAGAGCAGGTACGGCAGGATGCCGAAGGACGGGTGGAAGACGAACATCCAGATGACGCCCGCCACTCGCCGGCGCGATCCCGTACGGCCACAGCAGGAGCGTCCGGTACAGCGCGAGCCCGCGGATCTTGGCGTTGGCGAGCGAAGCCAGCAGGAGCGCGACCGCCATGCCCGCGACGGTCACGAGCGCCGAGAAGAGGAAGCTCGTCGCGACGCTCCGGAAGTATGCCGGATCGGAGAGGAGCCGCTCGAAGTTGGCGGCGCCGATGAAGATCATCCGGTCGCCGAACGGCGACGCCCGATAGAGCGACAGACGCAGCGAGTCGAACGCCGGCCAGAAGAAGAAGACGACCGTGACGGCGAGCTGCGGCGCCACGAGCGCGTAGGGCAGCCAGCGATTGCGGAAGACGGTGCGTTTGCATCCGCCGGAGCCGACTACTTGTAGAGGGCGGCGAACTCCTTCAGGATCTCGTTCTCCTTTCGCGACTCCGCGTCGTCGAGGCCCTGCTTCGCCGCCTTGTTGCCGCTGAAGATGCAGCTCCATCTGCTCCTCGATCGCGTCGCGGACCGAGGTTGAAGTTCCCGAGCCGGATCCCCTGGCTGTTCGGCGTCGTCTTGCCGGAGTTCATCTGGTTCACGGCGGTCGTTCTGGTTCGGGTTCTTCGCGTAGTGGCCCGAGGCCTCCATCGCCTTGGCCGCGGCGTTGGTGAGCGGCAGGTAGCCTTCGTCACGCCCGCCCACCACGCCTGGTTCTCGGTGGAAGCGGGATGCTGAAAGAACTGCGCGACGCCCTTGTACTCCTCGGGCTTGGCGCCCTTCATGACCCAGAGCGTGGCGCCGCCGATGATCGGGCTGCCCTGCGGGTAGCCGGCGAGCCGCGCAGGAACCCGGTGCCCCACGCGAACTTGCCCTCCGCGGCGCGCGTGAGGTTGCCGATGTGAAGCCGACGACGATGGTGAAGATCCCGCACTCACCGGCGGTCACTAGGCGCTTCGGCCTTGTTGACCCGCCCGCCGTACGTGAACCAGCCCTCCTTGGCGCCGCGCGCCGAGAGCTCCATCATCTTGACGCCGAACGGTCGTTGATCTTGAGCGTCGTCGCCAGACCGTCGAAGCCGTTGCACTGTGATCGGCGAAGGGCTGATCGTGGTAGCCGTGCATGTTCTCCGACCAGCACCCACGACGGCCACGCCGAAGCTGAACGCGCACTTCACGCCGGCGGCCTGGGCTTCTTGGCCATCCCTCGACCTCGTCCCAGGTCGTCGGCGCCTTGTCGGCGAGCCCGGCCTTCTTGAAGAGATCCTTGTTGTAGAACAGGATCGGCGTCGACGAGTTGAACGCCATCGAGTAGAGGTTGCCGCCGGTCGAGTAGTAGCTCTTCACCGGTCCGATCAAATCGTTCCAGTCGATCGCGACCCCGTTGTCCTTCATGAGCTGATAGACCAGGATACACCGCGCCCGACGACAGCATCGTCTGCGTGCCGACCTCGAAGACCTGGACGACGTGCGGCGGCTGCTTCGCCCGATAGGCGGCGATGGCGGCGTTGAGCGTCTCCGGGTACGAGCCCTTGTGGACCGCCTTCACGACGTACTCGCTCTGCGAGGCGTTGAACTTGGCGGCGATGTCGTTGACCCGCTCGCCCAGCACCGCCGTCATCGCGTGCCAGAACTGGATCTCAGTCGCGGCGATCGCCGAGGCCGGTAGCGCGACGAGGAGCACCGTCGCGACGAGCACGCGCAAGATCGAGGGCTTCATCGAGAGCCTCCATTGTTTTCAGTCGAGTTGAGCCGGGGTGCTTCGTGCGGGAATCACTCCGGTGCCAGGTGCGCCGCACTATGCACACGCGGTCGCGACGGTCTCCGGTTACGTCCGGAACTTGTTGCCGAGCGCGCGACGTGCGCCTGATAGGCCTCGAGCTCCGCGTCGAGCCGGCGCGGCGTCCAGCCCAGGAGCTGGGCCATGCGCTGCCCGATCGACTCCGCGCAGTCTCTCACTCCTGGCAGCGGCTGGTGCCGATGCCCGTGCGCCGCAGCATCACGTCTTGCAGCGAGACCGCCATCTCGTCCTGCACCGCGTGGTGCAGCTCGGCCACGATGTCGGGGTTCGAGGGGCACAGCCGCTCGGTGCCGCCGGCCACCTTGCCGGCGAGCGCGAGCACGCGCGTCCAGCCGCGGCCGTACGCCGACACGAGGGGTCTCGAGCGTCCCACGGCCGAGTCCGGTGGCCGCGACCTCGCCGGACACGTCGAGCCACGCGTGCGCCTCGGTCCGCGGCGCCTCGTCGTCGGTGCCGTCGAGCGCGATCCGGTCGCTCCGGCTCGCGGCGCGACGGCCGAGGGTGCCCAGGACCTGGTCGCCCAGCTCCTCCGCGAGGCTCCGGAAGCACGTGAGCTTGGTGCCGGTGATCGACAGGAAGCGCCCGCGCTCCTCGGCCACCACCTTGTGCGCGCGCGAGACGTCCGATTCACGCTTGCCCTTCTCGAACGAGAGCGGCCGCACGCCGGCGTAGGTGTAGACGACCTCGTCAGGACGACGCGCGGGTCGGGCAGGACCTTGCGCACCTGCGCCCAGGAGGTACGCGACCTCGTCGCCGGTCGCGTGCAGGCGCTCGAGGTCCCCGTTGAAGTCGGTGTCGGTCGCGCCGATCAGCGAGAACTCGCGCCACGGGATCACGAAGATCATGCGGTCGTCGCGGGTCGAGTGATAGATCGCGCGATCGGTGAGCCGCGGCAGGAGACAGTGGATGCCCTTCGTCCGCCGGAGAATCTGCGGGCCTCGCTCGGACACACCGGCCGCCGCACGGAGCTTCGTCCACGCAGGGTCCGGTCGCATTGACCACGACCCGCGCGCCCAGGGTCGCGACCTTGCCGGTCAGCAGATCACGCGCGCGGACGCCGGTGATCGCGCCGCGTTTGTCCCGCACGATCTCGGCCACCTGCGTGTAGTTGAACGCCCGCGCGCCGAGGCGGCAGGCCGAGAGGATGTTCTCGAGGCAGAGGCGCTCCGGGAAAATCAGCAGGTCGTCGAAGTAGTAGCCGGCGCCGCGAAGGTTGCCGGCGCGCATCGCCGGCTCGAGCGAGAGCGCGTCGACCGCGGGCAGAACCCGATAGCGCTTCGCGCGTGCGACCGGGCGTGAGCCAGTCGTAGAGCTTCAGCCCGATGCGGACCTTGATCAGGCTCCGCGACGAATCGCGGTAGATCGGCAGCCAGGAACGGCAGCGGCTCGTACGAGGATGGGGCTGCCAGGCGCCGCAGGGTCTCGCGCTCCCGGAGCGACTCGCGCACGAGGCCGAAGTCGAACAGCTCGAGGTAGCGGAGCCCGCCGTGGATGAGCTTCGAGGACTGCGAGGTCGTCGCCGAGGCGAAGTCGCCCTTCTCGACGAGGGCGACCGACACGCCGTGCTGCGCCAGCTCGCGCGCGACGCCGGCGCCAGCCATCCGCCGCCGACGATGACGACGTCGTACTCCGCGTCCTCGAGGCGGCCAGGGGACGTCCCTGCACCGTTTTGATCAATCGCTCAGCTCCCTCGGGCGCCACCCAGAGCGGCGCCAGTCATCACCGTACTGCCCGGGCAGCGACAGCCGTCAGCCATCGTAGTTCGCCGGCCGAGGCGCGACGACTAACGAGTCGTTCGCACTCGCAGGCCGTCGCGGGGCTGGGAGCCCCACCGGCCGAGGTAGGGCTACGACGTGACGAGGTCCCGGATCGACGGGACGACGAGGTCGGGCGCCGTGTCGGCGATGCGCGCGTCGCCCGCCGCGGTGATGCCGGTGAGCACCAGCACCGTGGCCAGGCCGAGCCGCTTGCCCATGACGATATCGGTCTCGATCCGGTCGCCGACGATCGCGCACTCGCGCGCCTCGACGCCCAGCCGCTCGAGCGCGACCTCGAGAGATGATCGGCGAACGGCTTGCCGACGATGACCTCGACCGTGTGCCCGGTCACCGCCTCGACGGCGGCCGTCATGCCAGCGCAGTCGGGAATCTCTGCCGTCCTCGGTGGGGCACGTCCGGTCAGGATTCGTCGCGCGATCAGCCGGGCGCCGTCGCCGTACGGCCTGCAGCGCCGTGTTCAGCTTCGCGTAGTCGAAGGTGCGATCGAACGCGATCACGACCCAGCGGACGCCGATGGTCGCCAGCGCACCTCGAAGCCGTGGGCGCGGAGCTCGGCGACCAGGGGCGGCTCCCCGATGACGAACACGGGCGCCCGCGCGTCGAGGCGCGCCAGGTGGCGCGCGAGCACGAGCGACGAGTTGACGACGTCCTCCTCCCGCGTCGGGATGCCCAGGCGCGTGAGCTTCCGAGCGTAGTCGGCGCGGGTCTGGAGCGGCTTGTTGGAGAGAAAGGCGACGCGGCGCCCGGCCGCGCGGAGCGCGGCGATCGTCGTGTCGGCGCCGGGAATCAGCGTTTCACCGCGATAGACCGTGCCGTCGAGATCGAAGAGCCAGCCGCGCTGCGCCAGTGCGAAGCTCGGCACTTCGATCCTCAGGGTCAGCGGAGCAACGGGGCGACGGCGGCTCTGGGCCAAGTCGACGAAGGGAGCCGGGGATCACGCCGAGGATCACGATTGCGAGCGAGCGCGATGGCCAGCGCAGGCCGCCCGCGAACGACGACGCGTAGGTGGTGGCGGTCTCCCTCGGGCTCGCGCATATACATGTAGACGATGATCCGGAGGTAATAGTAGGCCGCCGCCGCCGAGTTGAGGCACGCCGATGACCGCGAGCCAGAAATACCCGCGCGCACGGCGGCGCCGAACACGTAGAACTTTCCGACGAACCCGGCCAGCGGGGAATGCCGACCAGCGAGAGCAGGAAGAGGCCGAGCGCCGCCGCCAGCACCGGATGCGAGCGCCGCGCGAGCCCGGCGTAGTCGGCGACCTCGACCGCCTCGGCGCGCGCTCGCAGAGCGTCGATGACCCCGAAGGCGCCGGCGGTCGTGAAGGTGTAGGGTCGAGCGAGATAGAAGAGCACCGAGCCTCCGCGCCGCCCACACCCCGCGACCAGGCCGACCGCAGCATGTAGCCGACGTGCGCGATCGACGGAGTAGGCGAGCATCCAGCTTGAGGTTCGACTGGGCGAGCGGCGCCACGACGTTGCCGACCGTCATCGTGACCGGCCGCCATCACCAGAGCAGCGCCGCCCGGTCGGGCGCGCCGCTGAGGTCACCGTCAGCACGCCGGATCAGCGACCGCGAAGGCGCCGGCCTTCGAGGCCGGTCGCGATGCAGCAGCGGTCACGCTCGTCGGCGCGCCCCTGGTGAACGTCGGGCACCCACATGTGAACGGGACCGAGGAGATCTTGAACCCGAAGCCCACCATCATGAGGCCGAGCCCGATGACGAACAGCCCGGATCGCGCGCGGCCGCGAGGCGATGGCCGCGGCGATGCGGTCGAGGTTCGTCGTCCCGGTGGCGCCGTAGATCAGCGCGATGCCGTACAGCAGGAACGACGAGGCGAACGCGCCCAGCGGAAATACTTCATCGCCGCCTCGCCCGGGGACAGCTGCGCGCATTGAAGAGCCCCGCCAGCACGTAGAGCGAGGCGACATGCACAGGCTCGAGAGCCGAGGAACACGACGATCGAGATCGCCGGCGGCGGCGGAGCAGCATCGTGCCCGCGGTCGAGAACAGCACGAGCGCCCAGTACTCGCCCGACTCGGCGCCGTGCGCCGCAGGTAGTCCATCGAGAGCAGCACGATGAGCGCGCCGGCGTAGCAGATGATGATCGAATGAAGAGCGCGAAGTTGTCGAGCACGACCATGTCGCGGAACGCGCGGCCCGGCGAGCTCCAGCGCCAGGGTCGCCGAAGCGCCCCGACCATCCCCGCGAGCGCGACCATCGCCGGGGCTCGCGCGGAAGCGCGCGCAGCAGGTCGAGCGCGCAGCGAGCCGCGGCGGCGTCGACACCACCAGCGGTCGGCGCCAGCGGACCGAGGAGGACTGGCGGCAGGACGATGGTATCCATGGTCAGCGATTCGCGGCGGTGCTTGGCTTCTGGATCTGGAGAGATCAGCGCCTCGATCGTGGTCTCCGTCTTGCCGGGCGAATGCCGCCGGGTAGACGCCGATCCACACGATGAGCGCACGGACCGGCACGAGGACCGCCCACTCACCGGCGTGAGGTCGGCGAGCCGGTGCGGTTGCGCGTCTCGCGTGACCTCGCCGAACACCACGCGCTGATACATCCAGAGCATGTAGACGGCGGCGAAGATGATCCCGGTGGTCGCCAGCGCCGCCAGTCCACGGGTTGCGCTGGAAGGCGCGAGCAAGATCAGGAACTCACCGACGAATCCGTTCAACCCCGGGCAGTCCGAGCGACGACAGGGTGACGACGAGGAACAGCGCCGAAAGGCCGGATGACTTCCAGAGGCCGCCGGAGTCGGCGATGAGCCGCGAGCGTGGCGCCGCTCGTAGATCATCCCGACCATCAGGAAGAGCGCGCCGGTCGAGGCCCGTGGTTCACCATCTGGATCAGGCCGCCCACGAGCCCCTGCTGGTTGAGCGTGAAGATGCCAGCATCACGAAGCCCAGGTGGCTCACGCTCGAGTAGGCCACGAGCTTCTTCAGTCGGGCTGGACCGTCGACACCCAGGCGCCGTAGATCGCGCCGATCACCGCGAGCGCGAACGCCAGCGGCCCGAACCGGAGGCTCGCGTCAGGAACAGGGGCAGGCAGAAACGCGGAAGCC
>ERZ1370068.2912-contig-2040_pt1 | contig 10463 bp, 17 predicted proteins | sample MGYA00561227_ERZ1370068 | MGnify/ENA primary metagenome ERZ1370068 (study PRJEB38410, sample SAMEA6850437) | metagenome | study: Metagenomic assessment of the ecological functions of the soil: analysis of the soil microbiota associated with the...
AGGTTACGTATTGCTCACGCCGGCGCCGCCGGCAGCTTGCCTCGATCTTCGTGGTCGCCACGCTGTCGATGCGGACCATGATTCCGTTGCGCGTCTTCGGCATCCTGACCAACATCATCCTGATCATCACCGCCATCCCGAGCCACAATTATGCGACGCTGATCCTGCATTCGGTGCTGCTGCCGCTCAACGCCTACCGTCTGCACCAGATGCTGCAACTCGTCCGCGACGTGAAGAAATCAGTCAACAGCGACCTGTCGATGGAATGGCTGAAGCCGTTCATGACCGAGCGCAAATGCAGCCCTCGGGGAGGTGCTTCGTTCTATAAGGACGAGAAGGCCGACAGCATGTTCTACATCGTCAGCGGCCGCTTCCGCCTGGTCGAGTCCGGCATCGAATTGCCGGTCGGTGCCATTGTCGGCGAGCTCGGCATGCTGTCGCCATCGAATGCGCGCACCGCAGACGCTGGAATGCGTCGAGGCCGGCGTCGTGCTTTACCGGTCACTTATGGCCAGGTCGAGCAGCTCTACGTGCAGAACCCGGCAGTTCGGCTTCTACTTCCTAAGGCTCGCCAGCGCCCGGCTGTTCCAAAACATCGCGACGCTGCAAGAGCAGCTCGACGCAGCATACGGCACCGGCAGCGCGGCGCCAAACCGACATGAAGAGCGCGGAGCGTAGCCGTGGCCGACGATGACGGCATCCTGTCCTCTTTGCGTTATCTGTTCGCCGATTTTTCTCGGCGATGACGACGACACGCCGCCGTTTCTTCCCGAAGCAGTGCCCGGAGCGCCTCAGCCCGGTCGTGAGCGATGCGATCCATCTGTTGATCGACGTATCAGAGCGCCGGCTACGCCAGAGCTCTATGTCGACCGCCTGCGGCGGTTCATCGGCCGGCGCGGCGTCAGTGAAGGCCATGCTCGGCGACATCGCGCGGCTGATGGCCGAGCGCATGGCGTACCGGGATCCGATCCGGATCGCGCAACTGAAACTGGCTGGGCTTGACGAAGCCTGGCGCGAAGGCCGGATCACGCCGAGGTGATAAAATTCCGGCTCGACGAACTGGTCGAGGCGCTGCCGGCCGTGATCGGCGAGCCGGTGCTGGATGTGCTGGAATGGGCGGGCTGGGTGCGCAAGTCGCGCATGTCGATCCGCTTCTCGACCCGCACCCGCTTTGGCATCCGCCGCCTGAAGATCGAGGCCGACTACGGCGGTGGCGGCTGTACTCGGTGCGCTGCCAGGGAGCGGGTCTGGGTCGAGCGCTGGCTGCATATGATCGATCGCAGCCTGACCAGGCAGCCGCAGGCGGCTTCGGCGATCGTCGAGACCGCGACCATGATCAAGGGCGCATGGCGAGGCCTACCGCCAGGGGCTCGCCGACTGGCACGCGATCATCGACGGCGTCGCCAAACCGAGCTTCGACGGCGTCCTCGGCTTGTCCGATCTTGCCGGCGCGATCGCCGAAGCTCGCGCTGCTGCGATGCCCGATCCGCTGCAGGCGGCGCTCAAGCGCAAGATCGCCGCGATCAGGACGCGGGTCCCGGCGGCCTGACGGATAGTTGCTTCACTCGTATTTCGGCGGCGCCTCGGTGCTGCGCCAAGGCCGCTCCTTTGCTGCGGCGGCAGCTCGTGAGCGCGCGTTCACCGGCGCTGGTCAACTCGCTCAGCGTGGTCTTGCCGCTTCTCGCGCATTTGATGATCTCCTGGCGATCCGCTTGCGGACCGAATGTTGCTCCTCCGCGCGGCGCGGTTTCGCAGACCCGGTCCAGTGCGACGTTCATCTTGGCAAGGGTTTTGGAATCAAAATTCCTCGATCATTGGGCCCTCCCCTGAATGCTCTCCCGGTTTCGAAGCCGCCTGATGCGGTTCGCATTGCATGCGACTTCACCTGGCGAAACTCGGCAAGAGCGCAGCTGGGTTTCCGCAAAAAATAGGAACGTTCGGCCGGCGCGGGAGTCTTCCAGTTGCTTTCGTTGCCTGCCCCCCGAAGGCAGCGGAACAACTCTGATGATGGCCCCGACGAAATATTTCGCCGGGGTCATCGAGGCACCAGGGAACAGCGATGGCACATTCCAGTCAGGGCATTGTCAGGGACAACAAGGGCGAGGAGCAGCCCGCTGACAAGCAGCGCGCCCAAACCGCGCATAAAACGGATTCCAGCAATTCCGTTTCCAGGGAGGCGACCCGCGATCCCAAACTCACCGACGCCGGCAGAGACGCCCGGCTCGGGAATGGCGCCGGACGATGACGGCGGCGCGCCGACGGGCTGACGGATTTCGTGACCGGCCCGCAGGGCTTGACGTCAGGAGGCTCAATGGACTTGAGATCGGAATGCATCGCCAAGGCCGCGTTGTGCGTCGATCGGATGAAGACCTGATCCCGCGCGCCGCGAATACTGGATCGACGAAACGATCAGATGGCTGGAGCGCGCTGCAAAATTGCGAGACGCGCGGCGACCTCGCGTCTCGCCGTGAAGCAGCGGGCCCGCGATCAGGCCAGCCCGCGTCGGAATCCGGGCCGCCTTGCGTGTGTCCATCCGCGCCGCGCCTGAACACCCCATAGTTGCTGGATTTCATGCCGGCGCCGCCATTTTCGCCGGTCCCGGCGAGGCCGAGTTTCAGAAGTTCGCGCACGGCCGCGGCCCGCGTCGGCATGCGGTGCTTGAAACGGAAATCATCCAAGGCAGCCAACTCCTCCGGAGACAGCATCACCTGGAGTCGTTCGTCGCGAATGTCGTTCATGGCAAAATACCCTGACTTTAGCCACTTGAGTAATTTTACCTCAACTTCGCAATTCGGCTTCGGTTCCCTCAATTGAGGCGGATGTATAAAATTAGCAAAATTACCAAGTAAAAACAATAACTTACTCTCTTGATTGAGTTGGCCGTTCGTCCTATTTTAGGTTCATGGAGGACGCCATGACCGACGACGTCAAGCTGCCCCGCAAGCTTTCAGATGAGCCGGAAGCACCAAAGCCCTGACGGCCGAGCCACCAGAAGGTCATCGAACAACTCGACCGCTGGGCCAACAGCTCAGGCCTCAGACCACCAGGATCTCTGCGATGAGAAAACGTTCTGGAACCCCACACATTCGAGCAGCGGCTCGCCGAGCAAAGGCTCCGGCTGGAAGGCAGAGGCGGCAACGCTGCTTCATGGCGCCGCGCGCGACGCCATCAAGAAAAAGATCGAACAGCTTCAACTCGCCGCCGACATGAGCTCTGTGGCTGTCGCACGCAAGCACGGCGGAGAGCTCGGACTCCGCGTACGAGCACCGCGCTATCCCGTCATCCTGAGGTGCGCGCCGAACGGCGCCGCTCGCAAGGCCGCCGCGACCGGAGCGTCAGGCGCTGTGCGCGGTCTTCACCACGGCGACCTTGTCGTCGTGGGCGGCGTTGTCGCGGCGGTCTTCGTTCTGGGCGGGGGCATGCCGCTTCAGATAGTCGCGGCGCAGGCTGATTTCGTCGCGCACGAATTCGTAGCCCAGCTTGAAGGTGTCGAGGCCATCGCTGGAGATGGTACCGTCGCGCAAGCCGATCACCACGCCGCGCAGGATCGCTTTCGAGCTCGTCCTGCAGCTGATCGAGCTGGTCGATGGTCTGGCGTGCTCCATCCGCTCGCCGACGTCGAGAATGGCGGTCGCGAGCTCACTGGCTTTTTCCGGCGCGATGCGGGTGATCTTGGTATAGATCGTGGCGAAGATCGAGCCGATCACGCCGAGCGCGGCGACGGCCACATACCATCAGGTCGCTGTAGCGATCCACGAACGATTTGGTCGTCGTCGTTGATATATTCGGCGGCGCCGGGATGGGCGACGATGAAGGCGTCCGTTGTCGGTCTCCGCCGGTTCGATCCTGGAGGCGAAGCCGTCAGCTTAGCGCAAGCTCCGCCTTGTTCTCATAGATGACGCGCGCGCAGATCGCTGGCGGTCGTCGTCGACATCCTGACTGCGCGACCAGAGCCACTCGCAGCCCGATGGTGGCGACGTCGTCGTCGGGGACCGCCGGGGAGGAGGACAGCATGCCGGTTGTAACCGTCTCTTCCGAAATGGCGGGATATTTCACGTGGCCGGGGCCTTGGCTGCATCGATCGCGTTCAGCGTGAAGCCGCTGCGCCTGGCGTATTGCTCATAGCTCTTGTCCTTCACGATCTTCGAGGCATGCTCGATCGCGATGACCGCGCCGAAGCCCGAGGCGAACAGCTTCTCGAAGGTCGAGTTCGCCGGCGCCATCTGCGTGCGGTGACGCTGCGTCCGGATTGTCGGAGAGTTCGAGCACGGTGCGGATGAAAGCCACGCTCTTCTCGCTGTCGGCCAGAACCTGCAATCTTCTTCTTCTTCAGATCGGCCGCCGACTTGACCTTCTTGCCGCCGGGAGTGAGCACCAGCACCACGTCAGTGATCAAGGATCGCAAGTGCACGGGCGCGCGGCGGGACCTTGCGCGTCGGTGCGCAGCACGGCGATATTGGCGTCCTGCGATCGAATGCCGTGAGCGCCCTGGCGATGTCGGCGTAGGGCACGATCTTGAGCTGCAGCCGCGAGGAATTGTTCGCTCAGCACGGAAGCAAGTCTTGCGGCGAAGCGCGCCTCCGGCCTGTTGGCATCGGCAACCGCAAACACAAGCGTCTCGGAATTCCGCAGCCAGACCCGGCCGCCCCAGACGGTCGCCGCGGTCAGGATCACCGTGGGAGGATGGTGAACAGGATGATCTGTGTGCCGTTGCTCTTGACGACGCGCGACGCGCGGCGGCGGCATTTCGGGAAGCGGTGCAAGGCCGTCGGCGCTCATGGCTCATACCCGGATCGCGCGACGATTGGGCCGCAATGATTGCCGCGGCCCGGACTAGCTCGTGCCGGACAAATTTGCTAAAGGCGAACTCTTTTGGCCCTCGGCTAACCCGGTCGGGCCCTTATCCTTTTGTTTTGACGCGTTTTCTTGAGGGTACGAATCCGCGTCGCTTTGGTTTCGAATGACATTTAAAAGAATGATGATCCAAGCCTCGGTGCGGATGATATCCTGACCGAGGCGGATTGCAAATCGCGCGCCGGGGTAACGTTAACTGTCAGGGCCGCCCGCCAACCCGGGGCGCTGTTAGGTCACAGTCCGAATTTTCGGATGGCTCGCAGGTGCATTCCGGCGCGAGAGATGTCATAAATGACGGCAACGCTTAAGTTGTCGAGACAAAAGAAAAGTTGCGCTAACAGCCTAAGCTCCGATTTTATTTTGCGACTTTTCGCCAGTCCCAGCAAAGGGCGTCAGCCTTGTCGTTTCCTCCCTGTCGTCGTCGATCCCGGTTGGTGCGCTGATAGGCTGGATGCTGCTGCTCACCGCAAAGCACATCATTGCGGACTTCATGCTGCAGAATGCCTGGATGGCGATCGGCAAGGACCAAAGACTCGGCTGGGCGCTGCCGCTGCTCGCCCATTGTCTCGTACACCTTGCGGTTGCGCTGGTGCTGATCCTGGTGGTGGCGCCAAGATTCTGGTTCGTCGCCTTCATCGACTTCGCCATCCACATCACGGTCGATCGTCTCAGTGGGCATTTGCGCCTCCGCACTACGGCGTGACGCTGGAGGCGGAGCCATCCGTGGTTCTGGACGCTGATCGGCGTCGACCAGGCGCTGCATCATCTGACAGGCTTCGGACCTCTCGATCTTCATGGCCGGCAACTGATCGCGCCGAAAAATCTCCCGCCAGCGTCAGCGCGCCAATCACCCGCTCCGGAACTCGCCAGATCCGATCTGCCTGCAACAGGCAAGTACCCCGGAACACTACCGCCCCCTTGGTTAACCGTTCGTTAGAGAATTGCGCTGCATCTTGCCGAGAGGAGAGAACCGCAATGTTTTCAGGCCGCGACGCCTTCGAGAACGATGCTTGCCCGGTTCGGGATGAACTGCTCGGCGAGATGTACCGCGCCAGCCCGCAACGGGCTGCACGCTCTGGTCGGAAGCGTCTCTTCCGATGTCCGGGCAATGCTGGCGCTGTTCTGCTATCGCCGCAGCCATCTGCATGCGCTGGCGCTTGCCATCGCCACCAGCTGCACCGAGCGTGAGCTGATCCATTTCGGCGGCCGCGTCGGCTCCGCCCTCTACGCGCTGTCCCGCGAACCGGCCCGCGCCGCCTCCTCGACCTCGCACGGCCGCAAGCCGATCACGCTCTCGACCAAGCCGCTCTCGACCTTCGCCCGCTCGGTGGACGAGACTCGATGAGGATGATGCGCGCGCAGTCGCCACCGGCATAATTTCACCCCCAGTCGTCCCGGCGAAATTGTTTGGAGGGCGTCTGCCGGACGCTATCGCGAGATCACGCGGTACTGGCTCCTGCCTGCGCAGATTGCGCAACTAGGCCGGGACGACGGCAAGGCCGGCAGCCCGTGCTCGCGTCCGCGCCATCGTGCATTCGGCATCGCCCGGCATGCAGGTGCGACACACCTCAGGCCGCACTGGCGTAGAATCATGCAGCGACGTCGCCACGCCGATCTCGCCTGACAGCGCCGAGCAGCGATCGGCGTCGCAGCGCATGCCTGACAGTCTCTCGTTGACGAATTTTTCCGGGATCAGGTCGAGCGCCGGCATCGTCCTCGGTGGTGAAGCGCGGCCAGTTCTGCGAATAGCTGCAGCATGGCGCCGCAGGCCTGGCAGGGGCTTACGCTCGCGAGCGCGGATCGGGCTTCTCCATGGCCGTTTAGCTCGTAAGCAGGGATCGCCGCGGACAGGCCGATCAGGTATCCTTCGGCGCCTCCCAGACCAGGCTCCGCCGCCATTTCGCCCGCAACAGATCGCGCCGCTCCGGATATTTCTCGTCGTGGTAGACCGCGTCGACGACGCGGTCGGTGCGAAAACTGCGAAAATCCTTGCGCAGTTCGCACCACGCCGCCAGCAGCCGCACCGCCTCGTGATAGCCGACCGCGATCGGCCAGATCGTGCGCTGGCTGTCGCGGCCGTGCTCGTCGCGATAGTTCAGCGTGATCTTCCTGCCCTCGTGGATCTGCGCGCGGGTCCGCACCATGTCGATGCGGTCGGGCTCCCGGTTCCAGGCCGATCGGGCGCGGCTGGCGGGCTCCAGCACGAACGGCCGCAGGCGCTCGGGCACGGTATCGGCGACCTTCGCCATCAGGTCCTGCGCGGCGCGCGCCAGCGCGGGATCGGCGTGGCCGACCACCCATTGCGCACGCCGAGCACGCAGGCCTCGATCTCGTCGGGCGTGAGCATCAGCGGCGGCAGGTCGAATCCCTTTTCCAGGATGTAGCCCATGCCGGCTTCGCCGCGGATCGGCACGCGCTGCTCGATCAGGGTCGCGATGTCGCGGTAGATGGTCCGCTTCGAGGTCTCCAGTTCGGCCGCGATCGCATCCGCCGTCAGCGGCTTCCGGGTGCGCCGGAGCACCTGAATGATCTGGAACAGCCGGTCGGCGCGTCTCATGGCTCGTCTCTTTTCTCAAAGGGCACCTGTCGCCGATGCTGACAGCATGTTGGCAGCAGGGGGTGGGTATATCGGGACAACACCTCAACTGAAGGGAATTTGTCCATGACGATTTTCAGCGAATTCGGCTTCCGAGAAGCCGCCTGCCGTCGTGAATGCCCAGACCTTTGAATGCCAAGGCCTTCGCCCTGGAACAGCTGGTTTCCATCCACTGCGTCGACCATCGATCTGCGCTGGGCGATGGTTGAGCTGGCGTGGCGTTCATTCACCGCAATGTGCGCCTTGTGCGCGGGCAGTTTGTCTCGTGGGCGCGCAAGGACGCTACGCCGCGGGAAGAGGGGGTCGCGGCCGGTATCGCTGCTGCTGACACCATGGTGGCAGCAGGGGGCGCTAGCCTCGGGCACGTTTCAGGAGATCGGGAGACCAGCATGATTACCCTCTATGGCTTCGGCGCCGGGTTCGGCCTGCCGGAAATCAGCCCCTTTGTGACCAAGACCGAGGTCCAGCTGAAGATGGCCGGCCTTGCCTATCGCAAGGAGAAGGCGATGCCGCCGGCCTCTCCCAAGGGGCAGTTGCCCTATATCGTCGACGAGGCCGAGACGCATCGCCGATTCCACCTTCATTCGCGCCCATATCGAGAGCCAAATACGGTTTCGACTTCGACGCGCCGCTCAGCCTGCAGGCGCGCGCGCAGGCCTGGGCGTTCGAGCGGATGATCGAGCACCATGTCTATTGGGCGCTGGTCGGCGCGCGCTGGGTCGATGCCGACAATTTTGCCAAGGGGCCGGCGCATTTCTTCGACGGCGCGCCGGCGCATCTGCGCGAAAAGCTGCGCGAGGACGCCCAGTTCCGCGTCGCCGAGAATTACCTGCTCAGCGGCCTCGGCCGCCACGCGCCGGACGAGGACGTCGATCTCGCCGTTCGCTCGCTGTTTGCGCTGTCGGTGCAGCTCGGCGACAAGCCGTTACCTGATGGGCGACACGCCTTGCGGCATCGATGCCACCGCCTTCGGCGCGCTCGCCGGAATTTTGACGCCGTTCTTCGAGTCGCCGCTGCGGCAGCGGGCGGAGCAGTTCGCCAACCTCACCGCCTATGTCGACCGGATGATGCTGCAGTACTATCCGGAATTCGCCTGGGCGGCAGCAGCAGCAGGCGGCGTGAGCTACGACCGGTGGAGCGGGCTGGCCCTTCAACGCGGCCAGTTCCGCTTCGAGCTCGGCGATACGCGCATCGCGTGAGGCAAGCGCCTGCTGCCACGTCGGCGGCATCGAACTTTTGCGGGATGTGCTGCGGGCAATTGGTGTCCCACGCCGAGATCCGGAACAGGATCACCTGCTCGGGCCGCGCCTTGTAGCCCTGCGGCATCAGCGATTTGGTCAGCGCCGGATCGTCGTCGACCACGCGCGCCTCGCCCCAGATCTTGACGCGGCGGCGATGCGCGTAGTCCATCACGAAGATATGCGCCTTCGGGTTCTCCGAGAGATTGCCTTGCGTGATGTATTGCCGGTTGCCGCTGTAATCGGCGAACGCGATCGTGTTCTTGTCGAGGATTTTGACAAAGCCCTTCGGGCCGCCGCGATGCTGGATATAGGGCTGGCCGTCGCGCCGAGGCGGTCGCGAGATAGAAGCTGTTGGTCTCCGCCAGAAAGCCGGCGAGGTTTTCATCGATCTCGGTGCGCCAGCCGCCGCGCTGCTTCGACGTTGGCATAGGCGTCGCGCGAGCCCTTGCGGGCCTGGATCGCCTTCACCGCCGGGGTGAACGCGACATCGCTGGAATAGGCTGTGAGTGTCTGACATCTGAGCACTCCTGCCAAGTACAGCGGGCGCCAACGCGGTCGTCCTCTGCGCCCTAAAGATGGCCATTCCTGAATTTAAACAATCTCGAGGATTGACACTTCACTATTGCAATATATGCAATAATCGCATGGACCGTATCGACGCCATGCAGGCCTTTGTCGCGGTGGCCGACCTGCGGGGTTTGCCCCGGCCGCGCGCAAGCTCGGGCTGTCGCCGTCGGGCGTGACGCGGCTGATCGCGGCGCTGGAGGAGCGCCTCGGCGCGCGGCTGTTGCAGCGGACCACGCGGCAGGTGACGCTGACCGATGCCGGCTCGCGCTATCTCGAGCGGGCGCGGCGGATTCTGGCCGATGTCGAGGAGGCCGAAGGCGCCGTCGAGGGCGAACGCACGCGGCCGGAGCGGACGGCTGGTCGATCTCGGCGCCGGTCGGGTTCGGCCGGCTGCATGTCAGCCCGGTCGTGTCGGCCTATCTGAAGCGCTATCGCGAGGTCGGCGTCGACTTGCGGCTGTCGGATCGCATGATCAATCTGGTCGAGGAGGGCGTCGATCTCGCGGTCCGGATCGGCCATCTGCCGGATCTCGACGCTGGTGGCGCGCCATGTCGGCGAGATGCGGCGGATCGTGGTGGCCTCGCACGGATTATCTCAAAGCGCGCGGCGAGCCGCGGCGGCCGGCAGGAGATTGCCTCGCATGACACGATCCAGTTCGGCGCCATGACGGCGGCGCTCGGACTGGCGTTTCGTCGAGGACGGCCGCGAGATCCGCGTCGCGCAGCACGCCGCGCTTTGCCACCAACAGCGCCGACGCCGCGATCCAGTATGCCGAGCGGGACGGCGGACTGACGCGGGTGCTGGCCTATCAGGCCGCCGAATCGCTCGAAGGCCGGACGGCTCAAGATCGTGCTGGCCATCATTCGAGCAGCCGGCGCTGCCGATCCACATCGTCTATCCGACCTCGCGGCTGCTGTCGGCCAAGGTGCGCACCTTCATCGATCTCGTGACCGAGATCGGCCGACTGGCATTTCGGCTTAGCGCCGCCGGCTCCTTCTTCGGCACCACGCGAAACGTGCGCGTTGGCTCGTGCGATCACGACGTCATCGGCCTTGATCAGGCTTTGCGCGAAGCAGATCGTGCTGCCGGTCTTGATCACGTCGGTCTCGACCGCGAGCCATTGCCCGACATCTGGCGGCAGCCGACGAAATCGACCGCGAGCGAGATCGTCACCAGCGACGATTGAGCAATACGTAACTGAACGG
>ERZ1370068.3173-contig-2292_pt1 | contig 10455 bp, 13 predicted proteins | sample MGYA00561227_ERZ1370068 | MGnify/ENA primary metagenome ERZ1370068 (study PRJEB38410, sample SAMEA6850437) | metagenome | study: Metagenomic assessment of the ecological functions of the soil: analysis of the soil microbiota associated with the...
GGTCGGATTCGCCGCCGCCATGGCGCTGGCGGTCTACGTCATTCTCGACATCGAGTACCCCCGGCTGGGGCTGATCCGCGTCGACGCCGTCGACCAGGTGCTGGTCGAGCTTCGGGAGAGCATGAAGTGACCGAGCCGGTCCTTGACGCCCGACGACGATGGGCATACTTTTGGGGGCTGATGCTACACCGCAGCAAGTTGATACTTCGGGAGCAGTCTCCTCGCGGGCCTGCTTGTCGGTCCGCTCGCGTCGCTGTTGCTCGCGACTCCCGGCCTTGCGGCGGAGCGCCAGGATCACGCGAATGTCCTCCTCGCATATGCCCAGCGCCGGCTTCTGCCCGCGCTCGTCGACCTGGACGAAAGCATCCGATCGACGATCCAGGCGCAATCATCGAGGCCCGTCACCTTTCACACCGAGTTCCTGGATCTCGACGGCGGCCGCGAGGCGAGCGTACGAGGAGAAGCTGCTCGAGCTCTTGCGGCTCAAATACGCGGGCGTCAAGCTCGACCTCATCGTCTCCGGGACCAGTCGGGCGCTGCGGTTCTTGCTGGCGCACCGTGACGATCTCTTCCCCGGCGTCCCGATCGTCTTCACAACCGTGGAGAAGAAGACTGGCGTCGACTTCGTGCTGCCAGCCGACGTGACCGGCGTGTGGGTGGAGATCGACTGGAGGGGAACCTTGGAGGCGGCCCTGCAGCTCCAGCCACAGACGAGGCGGGTGGTCGTCGTCGGGGAACGACGGACATCGACCGCCTCTGGATACGGCGCGCCCGTGAGGCGTTCTCGGCCTACAAGGGCGGCGTCGAGTTCACCTATCTGACCGACCTGCCCATGGGGCAGCTCCTGAAGGAAGTCGCCGGCCTCCCGGACGGAACGATCATCCTCTTCTTCAGCCTGCTTCGTGACGGGGCCGGGCATGACTTCATTCCCAGGAGGTGCTGTCGCGTTTGTCTGCAGCCGCTCGCGTGCCGATCTACGGCCCAAGTGAGACACAGATCGGGGCGGGAGCCGTCGGTGGCCGCGTCACCAGCTATCGGGCGCAGGGGGTCAAGGCGGCCGAACTGGGGTTGCGCGCGCTCCGCGGGCCACCCGCCGGGCCCGCCGACATCGTCGAGGCCGAGACCGCCCTCATGTTCGACTGGCGACAGCTCAAGCGCTGGGGCCTCAGCGAGGATCGGCTCCCTGCCGGCAGCAAGGTGCTGTACCGGCCGCTATCCTCATGGGATCTCTACAAGTGGCCGATCATCGGGATCGTGGCGATCGCGCTGGTGGAAGCGTTTCTGATCGGGGCCTTGCTGATTCAGCGAGCGCGGCGGCGGCGGGCGGAGTCGGCGCTCGACGAGCGCCTGCGATTCGAGACGCTTTTGGCCGACCTGTCGGCCATCCTGAGTCATCTCCCCGCGGGCGAAGTGGAGCGGCAGATCGACCTGGCACTCCGGCGCCTCGTCGAGGGACTCGGGGTCGACCGGGCCAGCCTGGCCGAGGTGACCCCGGACACGGGCCTCGGCGCGGTTCACGCATTCATGGGCGCTGGATGGCGTCGCTCCCGTCCCGTCGGCCGTCGAGAGGGCGGATTCCCGTGGACGGTCAAGCGCGCGCAGCAGGGGCACATCGTGTTCTTCGCGCGGCTCGATGAGCTTCCACTCGAGGCGGCGACGGACAGGCAGAGCTTTCTCGGCTTTGGTGTCAAGTCGCTGGTCGCGATCCCTTGACGATCAGGGGATCCGTCGTCGGTGTCCTCGCGTGCAGCCACCTCCGGTCCGAGCGCGAATGGCCGGAGGTGCTGGTGCACCGACTGGGGCTTCTCGGCGATATCTTCGCCAATGCGCTGTCGCGCAAGCAGTCCGAGACCGCCGTGCTCGAGAGCAAGGCGCTTGCCAGCACCATCTTCACGTCCCTGTACGGTCATGTGGCGGCTGTCGACCGCGACGGCGTCATCATCGCCGTCAACGAGTCCTGGACGCGCTTCGCCCGGGAGAACGGAGGGGATCCTGCCCGCGCGTCCGTCGGCACGAGCTACCTCCAGATCTTGCGGGGCGCAATCAACCGTGGGGACACGGACGCGCGCCGGGCGCTCGAGGCCGTCGAGGCCGTGCTGGAGGGCCGAGCGCGCCAGGCCGTGCTCGAGTACGCGTGCCCATCGGGCGACGGCGCGCGCTGGTTCGAGATGGCGGTGGAGCCGTTCCGGCGGCCCCAAGGCGGGGCCATCATCTCCCACGTCGACATCACGCAGCGCAGGCGGGCGGAGGAGGAAGCCCGGCGCCAGCGTGAAGAGCTGGCCCACGCTCTGCGGGTGACGACCATGGGCGAGCTGGCCGGGTCCCTGGCCCATGAGATCAACCAGCCCCTCGCCGTGATCGTGACCAGCGCCCAGGCCGCCCAGCGGCTGCTCGACGCCGGGCGTCCGGACCGTGCCGAGCTGCGGGGCGCGCTGACGGACATCGCCGATCAGGGCAAGCACGCCGCCCAGGTGATCGGGCGACTCCGCGCGCTCTTCCGGAAAGCGGATTCGGAGCTACAGCTCCTGGATGTCGGCGAGCTCGTCACGGGGATGGCGAGCCTCGTCCGACACGACGTCGAGCGACGGGGAATCGCGATGACGCTCGATTGTCCTCCGCGACTGCCCCCGGTGTCGGGTGACAGCATCCAGCTCCAGCAGGTGGTCCTCAACCTGCTGGTCAATGCGTGCGAGGCGATGTCGACGGTGGACGGCCCCAGAGATCTGATCGTCGCGACCCGCGAGCGCGCGGGACTGGGCATCGAGCTGACGATCAGCGATACCGGCCTCGGCCTGAAGGAGTCGGAGCTCGAGCGCATCTTCGAGCCCTTCCTCACCACCAAGGCCGCCGGGCTCGGCATGGGTCTGTCGATCAGCCGGTCGATCATCGAGGCGCACGGTGGACGGATCTGGGTGACCTGCAACCCCGACCGAGGGATTACGGCCCACGTCGAGCTCCCGTCCGGGCCCGGCCCCGGGGCGTAGGACCAAGATCCTATAGGGCCGTCCGATCATCCGCGCTACGTTCCGGTGAGACACGGGACGGGTGACCTTTCTCATGGTGCTCTCCGAGACTCGAGCCGCGACGGCGCGCGTGGGCCAGCAGCCCCTCGTCTGCGTCGTCGACGACGACACGGCGATGCTCCGAGCGCTCCGCCTGCTCATCGCGACCTCCGGCTTCAGCGTCGAGACGTACGCCTCGGCGGAGCAGTTCCTCGAGTCCCCGCGCTCCCGAACGATCGCCTGCCTGGTCGTGGACGTTCACCTCGGCGGGGTGAGCGGGCTGGACCTGCACGAAGGCCTCGCCAGATCAGGGCCGTCGATTCCCGTCGATCTTCATCACCGCCTATGACGATGGACTCACGCGGGAGCGCGCGCGAAGGAGCGGCGCCGTCGAGTACCTGACCAAGCCGTTCGACGACGAGTGCGCTGATCGATGCGATCCACCGCGCGATCGGCCGGACCTGAGCAGCAGAACGCACCCGAGAAGGAGGGACAATGCCAATCGCGAACCGGGCTCTGGCGGAATTCCCGGTCACGGGCACCTCGGTCAATCCGGCCAGAAGCACCGGGCCCGCGCTGGTCGTGGGCGGCTGGGCCATCGCTCAGCTCTGGCTCTTCTGGGTCGCGCCGCTCATCGGCGCCGCTCTCGCCGGGCTCGCGTACCGGGGTTGAGCGCGGAGGCGGCCCCGACCAACTCTCGCCCCGACCTCCGGGCGCCGCGGCGGTGGTAGACATCGGAGCCCGGCTTCGCGGTAGGATAGGCCCCGGGGCCGCCGTGGACGGCCTGATGCGCAGCCAGCGCTTGTCGCGCGCGGATGGGGGGCAAGGTCATGAGCTCGGAAGGGGTCGTCTACATCGTCGACGACGAGGAGGCGGTGCGCCGATCGATCGCGCGCCTCGTGCGCTCGGTGGGGCTCCGCGCGGAAACGTTCCCCTCGGCCCAGGCGTTTCTGGCGCAGAAGCTGGGGGACGAGCCCGCGTGCCTCGTCCTCGACGTCCGGCTTCCGGACCAGAGCGGCCTCGATGTCCAGGCCGCCATGGGCCCGAGTCAGCGCGCGATGCCCATCATCTTCATCACCGGCCGCGGCAATGTTCCGATGAGCGTGCGCGCAATGAAGGAAGGCGCGCTCGATTTTCTCGAGAAGCCCTTCGAGAGCGAGGCGCTGCTCGAGTGTGTGCAGCGCGCGCTGGCCAAGAGCCGCGAGGGACGCGAAGTCGAGACGGAGCGGGCGGCGATCGAGCGCCGTCTGGCGACCCTGTCTCCGCGCGAGCGCCAGGTGCTGGCCCTCGTGGTGAAAGGGATGCTGAACAAGCAGATCGCCGGAGCGCTCGGCGCGGCGGAGAAGACGATCAAGATCCACCGCGGCCGGGTCATGGGCAAGATGGACGCGGCCTCGGTGGCCGAGCTGGTCCGGATGACGTACACCGTCGGGTTCGCGCCGACGCTGGAGTCCATTCGTCTGCCCATGCCCTCCCAATAGGACCAACGTCCTATCGCCCCACGGCGAGCTCGCGCGCAGTATTCGTGTGACCGTATCTGGGTCACATCTTCTCAGCCGGCGGAGGGACGCCGCCAGCACTCGGAGTGAGCGATGCCTGACACTGCCAGGTCAAGTCCGTACGGATTGGAAGCGGCGCCTCCACCGGAGCGCCGCCGGGACCCCGCCGCATCCCGACATGGTCTGGATCCCCGGCGGGACGTTCGAGATGGGGTCGAACGATCATTACCCGGAAGAGCGCCCCGTCCACCGCGTCACCGTGGACGGGTTCTGGATCGATCGATGCCCGGTCACAAACGACCGCTTTCGTCGCTTCGTAGAGACGACCGGGCACGTCACCTTCGCCGAGATCCCGCCGAATCCGGCGGACTATCCCGGCGCCCTCCCGCACATGCTGTATGCCGGGTCACTCGTCTTCGTGAAGCCCGCGGGCCCGGTCGATCTCGGCAACTTCGGCAACTGGTGGACGTTCATGCGCGGGGCCGACTGGCGACACCCGACCGGCGCGCAGAGCTCGATCGGGGGACGCAAGCGCCATCCGGTGGTACACGTCACCTTTGGCGACGCCGAGGCGTTCGCCAGGTGGGAGGGCAAGGAGCTGCCCACCGAGGCGGAGTGGGAGTTCGCCGCGCGCGGGGTCTGGAAGGTGTCGAGTACGCATGGGGAAACGAGCTCGCCCCGCGCGGCCGGCACAGGGCCAATACGTGGCAGGGCGAGTTTCCGTGGCAGAACCTCCTCGTCGACCGCTACGAGGGCACTTCGCCCGTGGATGCCTTTCCCGCGAATGGCTACGGTGTCTACGACATGATCGGCAACGTGTGGGAGTGGACGACCGACTGGTACGGGCCCGGCCACGAGGCCGAGCCCGTCACGACGTGCTGCATTCCGCACAACCCGCGCGGCGGAGGCGAGACAGACAGCTACGATCCATGTCAGCCGGCGATCCGGATCCCGCGGAAGGTCCTGAAGGGTGGCTCGCACCTCTGCGCCCCCAACTACTGCCGCCGCTACCGGCCAGCGGCTCGCTTCCCCGAGCCCGTCGACACCTCGACGTGCCACGTCGGCTTCCGCTGCGTTGTGCGGGCGAAGCCGGGGGCTCCGAGACAAGCGGCACAACCTGACCCGGCCTCCTCACTGCGCCGGGTCGGGCGACCGTGGGTGAACACGACGGCGCCATCGTCATGTCCGCGATGTGCATCGCACCATGACGCTCAAACAGGAGATAAGGTCATCATGAAGCGAATCGGATCTCGAGGGGCGGCGCTCGGTGTCGCGATGGCGCTCACGATCCTGGTCGGCCCGGGTTCGGCCTTGGCGGCGGATGCGCCCGTCGGCAAGTGGAAGACCGTCGACGAGAAGAGCGGCCAGGTCACGTCCGAGGTCGAGCTTTATGAGCAAGGGGGCAAGCTCTTCGGCAAGATCATCGGCCTCCCCGAACCGAATGACGCGCAGGGCAAGCCGAAGACATGCACCAAATGCCAGGGCGCCGGCAAGGACAAGCCCATCGTCGGGCTCGTCATCGTCAAGGATCTCGGGCCCAGTGGAGATCGCTACAAGGGCGGTACCATCCTGGATCCCGAGGACGGCAAGGTCTACAAGGCGGAGATCTGGAGCGAAGAGGGAAGCTCAAGGTTCGCGGGTACCTCGGCCCATTCTACAAGACGCAGACCTGGCTCAAGGGGAGTTAAGGGCGCAAGGGGTCGATCGACATGTGGTACATGATGTCGATGACGCATCGACAACTGTCCATCGCCCTGCTGGTCGTCGCGCTGCCGCTCGTCGCCGGAGCGTGTGCGCCGCCGGTGGGGGCCGTACGGGTCGATCCGCAGAAGGTCCAACGGGAGCTGACCGGCAACGTCCTGTCCGCGGGGGACCTCAGCCGATCCACCCGGAACGTTCTGTTCCTCCACGGCCTGACCGAGCGGTTCGATGACGATCCGGAAGCTGCGCTCGACACGATGCGGAAGAACATCCTGGCGGGGCGCACCGGTCCGGATGTCTTCCCGGCGGCAGCGGAGCTTTCGTTCTTCCATGCCGAGACAAGCGGCAAGCGATCGTATTACCTGGCCGCGGCGGTGTACGCCTGGATCTTCCTCTTCCCCGGCGGCGACGGCGCGAGCCTGCCGGATCCTCTCGACCCGCGCCTTCGCATGGCCGCCGACCTCTACAACCGAGGGATCACACTCGGGCTCGCCTCGGCCGACGAGACCGTGATGGAGATGCGCGCCGGGACGTACGAGCTCCCGTGGGGCGAGCTCGAGGTGGCGTTCGACAAGAATCGGCTCCGCTGGGCCGGGCGCGACCTGATCAACTTCGTGCCGATTGCCGAGCTCCGGGTGGACGGGCTTCGGGTCCGTTTTCGCCGGCCCGGCATCGGCGCAGCACTGGCGGCGGGGATCGCTCCCGTCACCGAGGATGAGCAGGTGCGCGACATCATCGCGCCGCGGATCAAGGTCGCCGCCACGGCGCTGTTGCGAATAGACGACGCCCGCAAGCAGCTGGAGGGCGCGCGGATGCAGGCCACCCTCGACCTGTACCCCGAGTCGGAGACCGAGACGGTGGTGATTGCCGGGCGCACGGTGCCGCTCGAGCAGGAGCCCTCGGCGGCGCTGGCGTGGGGGCTCCAGGAATCCCCGGTCTGGGAGCGGGAGCTGAAGGGGTTCTTCGGGAGCGTCTTCCAGGTCGGGGCGAAGAACCAGCTGGTCTCGACTGACGCCCCATCGGTACGGGCAGATCCCGGTCGTGTTCGTTCACGGGACGGCATCCAGCGCCGGCCGCTGGGCGGAGATGATCAACGTGCTGCAGGGCGACCCCGCCATTCGAGACCGCTACGACTTCTGGGCGTTCTCGTACGACACCGGCAACCCGATCGTCTACTCGTCGATGATCCTGCGCGACGCCCTCACCAGCGCCGTGAAGCTTCTCGACCCCGAGGGAAAAGACCCGGGGCTCCAGCAGATGGTCGTGATCGGCCATAGCCAGGGCGGCTTGCTGACGAAGATGATGGTCGTGAACACGGAGAGCCGGTTCTACGATGCCGTGTTCAAGAAGCCCATCGATCAGCTCACGATCTCCGACGAGACGCGGGAGATCGTGCGCCGGTCGATGTTCGTCGCGGCGCTGCCCTTCGTCAAGCGGGTGATCTTCATCTCCACGCCACACCGCGGGAGCTACCAGGCGGCGAGCGGGCTCGTCAGAAGCCTCGTCCAGCGGCTCGTCAGCGTGCCGGCGCGCCTGGTGAAGGGCACCGCCGAGCTCCTGGCGAATCGCGAGGCGCTCGCCGTGACCGAGGGGAGCCGCTTGCCCACCGCGGTGGACAACATGTCGCCGCGCAAGCCTGTTCATCAAGACGCTCTCGATCATCCCCATCGACCCCGGGGTGGCGGCCCACTCGATCATCCCCGTCAAGGGCACCGGGCCCGTCGAGACGGGCGACGACGGCGTCGTGAAGTACGAGAGCGCGCACATCGACGGCGTGAAGTCCGAGCTGGTGGTGAGGTGGGAGCACTCGGTCCAGGGTCAGCCCGAGGCCATCCTGGAAGTGCGGCGGATCCTGCTCGAGCACGCCACCGCCAGGTGATGCGCGTCTCCCTCTGGCTCCGCGGTGTCGGCGCCGTCCTCGTAGGCCTGGTCGTGGCCGTGATGACCGCCTGGGCCGCCGGGGCGATCTACTACTCGGATCTCCCGGGGCTCGGCTGCGAGCCGCGCTGGCGATCGGCTTCGTCGTCGCGACGGCCCTGGCGTTTCTTCTGCTGCCCCGCCGGACGCCGCACGCTCGCGGGCTTCCTCGTCGTGTTCGCCCTGCTCGTGGTGTGGTGGCTCAGCATCCCCGCCTCCAATAGCCGGGACTGGCAGCCCGAGGTGTCGGTGACCCCATGGGCGAGCATCGATGGGGACCGCGTGACGATCCACGGGGTGCGAAATCTCGGCTATCGCACGGAGACGGACTTCGTCGCCAACTGGGAGGACCGCACCTACGACCTCCGGAAGCTGGACTCCGCCGATCTGATCGCCGTCTACTGGGCGGGCAAGCCGATCGCCCACATCATGTTGAGCTTCGGCTTCGAGGGCAAGGACTACCTCGCCATCTCGATCGAGACGCGCAAGGAGCGGGGAGAGAGCTACTCCACGATCGCCGGCTTCTTCAAGCAGTACGAGCTGGTGTATATCGTGGCCGACGAGCGGGACCTGATCCGGGTGCGCACGAACTACCGGCAGCCCCAGGAGGACGTCTACATCTACCGGTTGCGGACGCCGCGCGCCAATATCCGCCGGGTCTTCCTCGACTACATCAAGACGATGAACGAGCTGCACGCGCGGCCAAGCTTCTACAACACGCTCACCACCAACTGCACGACAGGCGCCCTCATCCATACCCGCGTGAACCCGGAAACGCCTCCGCTGTCGTGGAAGATTCTGCTGAGCGGATACGTCCCCGACTACGCCTACGAGCTCGGGCGCATCGACACGACCCGTCCCTTTCCGGAGCTCGAGCGCATGTCGAAGGTGAACGAGCGCGCGCACGCCGCCGACATAGGATCCCGCGTTCTCGCAGCGCATACGGGAAGGGCTCCCTCTGCCGCCGCCACTGCCGTAACGCCCGGACCTGGCCTTTCCATGCGATTGTCCTGAACCTCAGACCCGTTCGAGCGCGCCGTGACATCACGTCGAACACGTACTACGACTGGTTCCTCTACCACGACTACATCATCTTCGCGGCGCAGTCGATCGTGGCGTCGTTCCTGGCGACGTTCAAGGACTATCCGCCGCGCCAGAAGGCGGCCAGCTTCACCATCGACCAGGCGATGGCCAAGATGAGCGACGCCGCGAGCGGCGCCGGCCGCTGATCTGAAGAGGGTTCGGAGCGCCGGCGGGAGCCAGCTCGTAGCGACCTGGGTGCCGGGCCTGTAGGCCGAAAGTCCCATTGGCAAAGCTCGGGATGTGTGAGATCCCAGGGGCGAGACGATTTGGGGATGCCGACCCCGCACATCGAGGAGCCGGCGCACCGCTTCGACGTGAAGGCGGATGCGCCGACGCACTTCGCCTGGCTGCGCACACGCCTGGCCGCCGAGCGCACGCTCATGGCCTGGGTGCGGACGTCGGTCTCGCTGATCGGCTTCGGCTTCACCATCTTTCAGTTCTTCGCCCGGCTCAGCGCAATGGACAACGTCGCTCCGGCCACCCACTCTGAGCTCCCGCGCTACGTGGCCCTGGCGCTGATCGGCGCGGGGACGATCGGGCTCTGCGTCTCGCTCTTCGAATACCAGTGGCTGCTCCGCTATCTGTGGGGGCCGGACTTCCTCCCTGTTGCCGGCATCGGCCGAGACCGCCGGAACACGCCGGTGTTCGCGGTGACGATCCTTCTGATCCTGATCGGTCTGGCGGTATTCATCAGCGTGTACCTGCGCGTCACCTGAAGGCCTCCACGTACCCTCTAGTGCGGGTCAGCAGCGCGCCGGGGTGCTGGCCAGGGCGGGGGCCTGGGCCAGGGGGCGCGGGCCTGGGCCAGAACCGCGGCGGGGCCCAGCAGCTCGGCGGCGGGTCGCCCGGGCAGAACCGGCAGGGTGGCTCGACCATGGGGCAGAATCGATCGGGCGGCGCGAGCGGCGGCCAGGACCGCGGAGCGAGCGCCTTCCAGGGCGTGGGCAGTGGCCGCGACGTGAGCGCGGCCAGCAATCGCGGCGCCCAGAGCCGACAGAGCCTTGGCGCCAGCGGTGGCGCGGCCCGCGCCGGCGGGTCCTCGGTGGCGGCGGCGCTTCCCGCGGAGGTGGAGGCGGGGCCCGGGGCGTTGGCCGGGGCGGTGATGCGACCGCACGTCGAGACGACGCCTCGCACAGCCTGAAGTGCTCATCCGGACGTTCCTGAACCGGGGGCTCGTGGTGGAGATCGAAGGGCGCTGGCCCTGGCGAAGCCCGCACGATCGCCAGCGCGCCGGAAGGAGAGGCTGTACGGCC
>ERZ1370068.4440-contig-3513_pt1 | contig 10453 bp, 10 predicted proteins | sample MGYA00561227_ERZ1370068 | MGnify/ENA primary metagenome ERZ1370068 (study PRJEB38410, sample SAMEA6850437) | metagenome | study: Metagenomic assessment of the ecological functions of the soil: analysis of the soil microbiota associated with the...
TGCTCATATTCTTTCCTCCTGTGATATTTGATTGATTGAATCGTGTTCATTTGATTTAAGCGGCGCGCGCGAGGATCTCCCGTGAGTGGGCAGTCGCGGTAGCGACGGCCTTGTCCGCGCCGATGGCGCTCATCGCCACTCCTCAACGCGCACGACTTCAATGTCGGTGAGTCCGATGAAGCCGAGGACGGCGCGGAGATACGGCTCCTGAAAATCGAGTTGCTTCGCCGGACCGTTGGAGTAAACGCCTCCGCTGGCGAGCACCAAAATGAGGCGCTTGCCCTTAAGTAAACCCTCCGGTCCACCCTCCGAATAAGTAAACGTGCGCCCGGCGCGCACGACGTGATCGATCCACGCCTTGAGTGTTGAGGAATCCCGAAGTTGTGCATCGGAACCGCCAGCACAATGACGTCGGCCGTCACCAGTTCTCCGATCAGCGCATCGGACAACGCCAACGCCTCGCTCTGCGCTGCCGTCAGCTCCTCCGGCTTAGCCGAAAGCGCACTGACAAATGCCGGTCCGACATGCGGCAGCGGATCTTCGGCCAGATCACGAAAAGTGATCTTTGTATTCGGATCACGGTCCTTGATCTCGTTGACGATCGAATCGGCGACGCGTTGAGAGTAGGACTCCGATCCTCTCGGGCTGCTTTGAATGAGCAGGATGTTTTTCATATGTTTGTTCCCGTTCGCTGATTTGTTAGGCGGTTGCGGAACTAATGCCGACAGGCCGGCGGACCGGCGCGGTTTTCATGTCGACCCGCGCCTGAAAACTCCGGCGAACGCCGAACGCACGCTGACGAACACCACGCCCCAAAGGATCGTGACGAAGACCGCCAGTCCGATACCGGCCGGACTCATCAGGCCGTGAAACAAGAGAATGTTCACGATGATCGGTCCGAGAATCGTGAGTGCGAGCGGCACGTAGCGATTGATCAGAAGCAACGCGCCTGAAATCACCTGAAGCCCAGAGACGACCAGGAGATATTTCGAAACGAACATCGCTCCGAGGAACTGTCCCGCGACTCCGCTGGGCGGAGGCATCGGAATGAAATGAAGAAATCCATTCAGGCCGAAGACCAAAAAGATCAGACCCAAAAGGAACCGACTGATGTTAGTTAATATTTTCATGGAAACATGATCGCGCCGGACCGGCGGGTTTGTGAAAGACCATGTTTCTTGCCTCAGCATAACCAACAGGCATACTGCTTCTCAGCCGTGGAACTCGGAGCACCTGCGCTACTTCGTTGCCGTGGCTGACGGTGGAAACGTCTCGCGCGCGGCGGCGCTGATGCTGCATAGTCTCGCAGCCGGCGCCAGCGTGCGAAAGAAGCGTTCGGCGTCTCTTCGTTAGGTTCTTCGCCTCTTCCCCTTTCACGTGCTACTACAAAGCTGTATGCATCGATTTGAGTTCGGCGCGACAAGCTTCTGCGAATGACTTGAGCGGGTCAGCGCTTGGCGCCGTCGCGAATCAAGGCGCGCAGTTGCTTCGAGCGTAAGATTTGGGCCTGAGCACTGTGTTCCGCGATTGCGGCCAGCGCCCTTCCGCCGCGGCCAGAACTGCGTCTGATGCACAAAGCCCTGATGCGGTTAAGCAGCGAGTAGATTGACAACAGCCGCTCACTCTTATCGAGAGTGTTCTCGAACGAATCCAGCGCGCGTGCTGAACATTCTGTTAATAAATTGGCCGTAAAGCTTTTCCCGCCTCGAGACCTCGCGGCGTGGAATTCTTTGCGCTTGTTCGATGTTCTTTGCGTGACCCAGGCGGTCGCCACGCTCGCTGAGCCAGCCCAAACAGTGAGTCAGCCGAAAATACCTGACAGTGGGCAGGTAGCGATCGCGGTGTCCACGCGAAAAGCTTCCGGTGGCGCTGCGCGGTCGTAGAAGACTCTGTTTCTCGCCTCGGCATAGCCCGCAGAGCATGGCTGAAGAGCTCAGCGGCCTATCGTTGCGTCAGGGCCGAGCCAGAAGTTCCAGCCGAAGAACGAAATTCTCGCATCACTGGTTTCGATTGCAGATCGCCAAAGTCCGCTGTACACGGTGAGCCACCGCTGCGCTTCGTCAGAGATATGCGCCAGATACGGAACGACGCCGTCGTGCTGTTTCACCCCGACGGCCCGGCTGCGCCGTCCGATGGCTGCCGTGAAAACGGCACACCTCGATCGGGAGATCGGGCCACGCTTGCAGCGGCGGATCGTGGGGCGACAGGGTGCACGGAAGAGAAATTCATCTGGGCAGAAATTCGCTGTCGAGGTCGCGCGCTGGTCTCTGCGATACTACGTTCACAATATCGGATTGCAGATCCAATGGGTAGAGAGCGAGGCAACGACCGATCCAACCCCGGCCACTGCCGCGGTGAGTTGCTTGCCGCGAAGATTGTGCGAACGACGGCGGGCTGGAAACAAAAATGCAGTCCGTCATGAATCGGCGAATCAGCTCTGCTGCGCACAAGCGCGGCGGCACCACGAACAACGTTCCAACTCTCTCGCCCAGCTAACCAGTGTGTGCGCCATCAGACCACCCATGCTGTGACCCAGAACAACGATGTAAACGGTGGCGAAGTCGCATCGTGCGATCGACGGCCCGACGGTCTTTTCCAGCTCTTCTCGCAGCCCAAGCGCGTTGAACAACACCGGCGTGCCCGTGCGATGCCAGAATGTCCAGACCTGAAAGTGCGCACTCACCTCCGGATCGAGACGCATTGCCTTCTAGTAGATCGACAAACGCGAACGGCGTCGATTGCAAGCCCGGCACCATTAAGACGCGTTACCTTGTTCGGGTCGTGGCTCGGTCGAAAAATTCTCGGTTCCTCCGCGCATTGCTGCCGGCTGGAGCATGTTCCGAAAGCCAGCGCGTGCGACGTGCCGTCCACGACGCGTCATCACCTGTAATGTGGCGCGACATTGTCGATCTTGAGTGATAGGTCGATCCATTCAGCTCGATGGTATTCTTCGCCGGTCAGCAGGGAAAGGTGCGGCTTGCCATCGCATACGCCGATAAACCGCGGTGGCAGGAATCACGAGACCGTCGCGCGGGTAAAGCGGCGCATGGCTCGTGTCGTAATCGAGCAACATCGGAACACCGACGCCTGTCAGATTCGTTAGGCATTCGCGATCGAGGCGCGATATGGTAACGCCGCGAGCGGCAGCGCTATCTTCTGCTGATCAAGCTTTACCCCAACCGAATCGAGGCTGGCTGCGCAGCCTCGTCAGGCCTCGCCGCCGTCAATCTGCCGTGCGATCATCGACTCGGTCCGGCCTTGTTGTAGGTCGACACGCGTGATCGGCGTCCGTGGCGCTCTGGCGGTAGGCTGCGTCCGCGTGGGCGATCTGGCTCGTTGATCGAGCCGGCAGGACGATGTCGATGTCAGCGAGGCGCACGCGCCGACGGCAGCAACAGTGCGAGAAAGTGGTCGCAACTGGTCTGCGCCAATCGCTTCAACGCGGCGATTTACAACGCAGCTTCTGCGTCGCGGACGTCGGTAGCGTCATCTCATAGCTCCTTTTAGCTAACTGTGACCGGCTGCGCAATGCAGACGGAACGGCCTTCTGCCGCAAAACCGCTTCTTTGCGCATTTCCTCAGTATAGCGCCGGGCTCAGGTCTCCATCATCACTGCGAGGCGCGCGACTGCCAGGTGGAAGAACTGCGTCGTAGCAGATGCAATCGCACGCCCACGCTTTTCATCATGCGGCGTGCGGGAAACATAGGTAGATCAAGGTCGCGTCCGAACCGCCAGCCTCGGCTGACCAGGGCGAGCGCCATCGCCATGGTCACTTCGTAGCCGTCGTTAGGCCAGCCGCTATCGAGGTAGAATCCTATCTTGCGTTCGGCTCGCTTGAATCCGCTCGATCAGGTCGTCCTTGTGCGAGAAGGTCGTCGACATGCAAATGGCGCCGCCGAAGACTTCCGGATACTGCCAGACCGAGGTAGAAAGAAACGACCCCGCCTAAGCGAAGAGCCCCACATGGTGCGATCGAGGCGGTTCTTCGTCGTGCGCAGGAAAAGTTCTTCCGCGGGCACAACTCTCTTCGACGATCGAGCGCGCATATAGCTTCGTAGCCCGGCTTAGTAATACTCCTCTTCGCGCCGCTCGTTCGAGTAAACGCCTACGACGATCAGATCCTCGATCGCCCGCATCGCGCGCAGGACGTGACTTGTTTCATCCACATCCCATTCCTTGTGTTGGAATGCCTCCTCCGGGAAGAACAGGTTCTGCCCGTCCTGCATGTAAGCCAGTGGGTAATGCGCCAGCGTGTTCTCCCCATAACCGGGCGGCAGGTAAATGCGCAGCTGATGGCGTCGCCCAAGTATGGCTGATTCTATCTCGACCAAAGGCGAGAAGCGGCCGCGCGGGTTGCTAAAGAAGTAGGATAGACAACACGAGCATCATCGGCTGCCATGATCAGTAAGTTATCAGTTCCTACTGCCCAATGCAAGGTGCCGTTCTTAATCAAGCACGGCTTGAAGTGAACGAATGGTCGCTCGCGCCTCGACTTCGAAAGTAGCTGTGCTGCCGTCGCTACTTACGGCGATCGGATGAATGTCACGCTCCCAATCCAGCTGCGTGCGAATCGACCAGGGTTCCTGCTTCCCGGTGGGTAACAGACGCGGAGAGCGTCCGCTTGAAGTTAGCTGGTTTGTAAGTCGCCGTTACTTCCGAAGAACGGCTCGACCATCATATCGCTTCCCCGGTTACCAGGCGATAGACGATAAGAGCGACGTAGCCGACGGTCGTCATGGAGTAGAAGGTCGGAAAGATCCACCGGAACTTTGGATATCGCGACAACTTGCCTTCGAGTTCAAGCGCGATCAAACTCGCCTCACATTTGCCTGCGCACTCATGGCCTTGATTTTAGCCAGACATTCTTCCAGCTCGCCTTTCAAGCGCAGGCTCGTAAGTAAACCGAACAGTGAGAATAAACACATGAAGACAAGCAGTGCGACTTGAAGCACAGCGCTACTGCGCACACTCTGGAGAAGAGGTCAGCACTCCCGCGCTGATGAGCGAAAACGCGGTCATGAAGGAGAGGCGCTCGCTCTTGATGTGGCGTGCGTTCTGCCAGTTCTCGTTAAAAACAGCGGCAAACATTGATGCGTTAGTAACTGCGGGATTCTCCTTATTCATGGCGTGACGTCCGTGTATGCAATCGGCTTCCGCATTTGCGGCCTACTCCTCGGTTAATGCTGTGACTGCGCGATGTTCAGAACGACACGCCCGTTTACTTTGCCTTCCTTCAGCCGCTCGAAAACTTCATTGATTGATTCGAGCGGAAGCTGCTCGATCGTCGCCTTCACCTTTGCCTTGGGCCGCAAAGCCGAGCGCTTCCTCAAGATCTTTCCTCGTCCCAACGATCGAACCTCGAAGCGTGTAGCGACTTAGCACTACATCGAAAATGGAGACCGGAAATTCGCCTGGAGGTAGTCCAATCAGGGACGCAGTACCGTGGCGACGGAGCATGCCGACAGCTTGTTTAAATGCGATGGGCGACACGGCAGTCACGAGAACGCCGTGAGCTCCTCCGGTTTGTTCCTGAATTTGCCGGGCTGATCTTCCGAGCTGGCGTCCACCGCAATTTCGGCGCCGAGCTTGCGAGCTAACTCCAGCTTCTGCTTTCCGACATCGACAGCGGCCACACGAAGCCCCATCGCTGTGGCGCACTGAACAGCGACATGACCCAAGCCGCCGACACCTGAAATGACCACCCATTCTCCGGGACGCGCCTCGGTTTCTTTCAGGCCTTTATAGGTCGTGACGCCCGCACATAGAATCGGACCAGCATCGACAAATGAGAGTCGATCGGGAATTCTGCCGAGAAAATCTGCCTGAGCGAGCGCGCACTCAGCGAAGCTTCCTGTTCACTGAATAACCCGAATTCTCTTGCGCCTTGCAGAGTGTTTCCCAACCGAAAGACAGAATTCGCAACACCCACAAGCACTATGCAACCATGCGATGCCGACCCGGTCGCCTTCTTCAAGTGGGTGACGCCCGGCCCAAGCTTCACCACCACACCCGCGCCTTCATGGCCCGGAATAAATGGTGGAGTAGGTTTCACCGGCCAATCACCGTCGGCCGGCATGGTAAGTCGGTATGACATACACCCGTGGCAATGATCTTTACTAAGGCTTGTCCAGGTCGCGGGCGAAGGAACAGGAACCTCGCGGAGTTGTAGCGGGTGCCGGAATTCTCCACGACAGCGGCCTCTCATTGTCTCTGGGAATTGTTCTCATGGTGATGGCTTATTATGCGACGTCGTTCAGCGATTACGGTCGTTAGCGCTGCTCCTTTTCTAGAATTGGGTTTCTGGCTGTCCAGCACGACTACGGAGCGCGGTGCGACCGTTCTCCGTCTTGCCGGATTTTGAACCAGGTGATGTAGAGCGACGGCAGCGCGATCAGCGTCAGCAGCGTGGCCACCGCGAGCCCGCCCATGATGGCGTAGGCCATGGGGCCCCAGAAGACGGTCGGCGCGATCGGCGCCATGCCCAGGATCATGGCCTGCGCGGTCAGGGTGATCGGACGGAAGCGCACCAGGGAGGCTTCGACCACGGCATCCCAACCCCCGCGTCCCGCTGCCTTCTCGACTTCGATCTGGTCAACCATGATGACCGAGTTTCGGACGATCATGCCGATCAGCGCGACGGTGCCCAGCATCGCGACGAACCCCATCGGGCTTTGCGTGACCAACAGCGCAAGGACGACACCAATGACGCCCAGGGGGCGACGCTGCAGACCAGGAACAGGCGGCTGAAACTCTGCATCTGGAACATCAGGACCGTAATCATCAGCACGAGCACGATCGGGAAGACCGCGAGGACGGAGGACTGTCCCTTCGCGCTTTCCTCGACGCTGCCGCCCTCGACGATCTTGTAGCCGACCGGCAGTTGCCGCTTCAGCTCGGAGACTTTTTCCGCGAGGCCCGCCACGGCGGTCGCCGCCAGCACGCCCTCCCTGGGCTCGGCCTGGACGGTCAGGGTGGGCAGCCGGTCCCGGCGCCAGATGAGGGGCAAATCCTGTTCGTACTCGACCTTGGCCAGCTCGCTCAATGGCACCGACCGTCCGTTCGAAAGCGGGATCTTCAGGGTCCGGATCGTCTCCAGCGACATGCGTTCATCCGCCTGGGCACGCACCACCACGTCAATGAGATAGATGCTGTCACGCACCTGGGTCGCGGTGATGCCCGAGACGGCGGCGTTGATCATCTGGGCGACGGCCGCCGAGCTGAGCCCCAATTGCCTCGCCTCATCCTGGTTGACGCGGATCCGCAGCTTGCGGATCGGGTCCATCCAGTTGAAGGCTCACTCTTTGGATGTCGGGGCTCGCCCCACGATCCCGGCCAGCTTGTCGGCAAGTTCACGCACCTGATGCGGATCGCTGCCGCTGAGCCGATACTGGACCGGCCAGCCGACCGGCGGGCCCAGCTCGAGCGGGAAAACCCGCCCGACCGCCTCGGGGAACTTTTCCTGAAGCGCGGCCTGAAGGCGTTGCTTGACCTGGTCCCGCACCTTCAGGCTCTTGGTGACAATGATCGTTTGGGCGAAGAAATCGTTTTGGAGCTGCACGTCGAGCGGCAGGTAGAATCGAATCGCGCCGCGCCCAACGTAGGAACTCCAGTGGACGATATCGGGGTCGCTACGGAGGATTTCGTCGAGCTTTTGCGAGGCCGTATCCGATGCATAAATCGAGGCGTCGTGCCGCAGGCGCAGATCGAGCACGAGCTCCGGCCGGTCCGACGCGGGAAAGAACTGGCTGGGCACAAACCGCGCGAGCCACAGCGAGATGCCGAAAATCACGATCGTCACCGCCAGCGTCAGTTTGGCGTGACGCATGGTGACGAGCAGCAGGCGCCGATAAAGACTTGAGGAGGCGCCCGCCACTCTCGTGGTGGCCCTTGTCCTCGTCCTGGCCTCCTGCTTTGGCGGGCTTTAGGAGCATCGTCCCGATGAGCGGCGTGAAGAGCGCGGCGACGATCCAGGAGGTGAGGACGGCGATCACGACGACCGCGAAAAGCGTGAAGGTGTATTCGCCAGCCGAACTCTTTGCGAAACCGACCGGCACGAAGCCGAGCGCGATCACCAGGGTGCCGGTGAGCCTCGGATATGCCGTGGAAGCATAGGCAAAGATCGCCGCTTTGATCGAGTCCCAGCCATGTTCCACCTTCGAGACCATGGCCTCGATGGTGATCATCGCGTCATCGACGAGCAGCCCCAGCGCGATGATCAGCGCCCCGAGCGAGATGCGCTGCAAATCGATCCCGAAGATCTGCATGACGATGAACACGATGGCCAGCACCAGCGGGATCGAGGTCGCCACGACCAGGCCCGCGCGCAGGCCCAGATTCAGGAAGCTGATGACGAGAACGATCGCGATGGCCTCCCAGAGCGCCTTCATGAATTCGTTAACCGCTTCTTCCACCACCTTCGGCTGATTGGAGACCAGGAAAGTCTCGATGCCGACGGGCAGGTCCGCTTTGAGTTCCTCCATCACGTGATCCAGATTTTTTCCAAAGCGAGGATGTCGCCGCCGGTGCGCATCGAGAGCGCCACGCCGATGGCGTCCTTGCCGTTGACGCGGAACTTCGGCTGCGGCGGGTCGGCGTAGCCGCGCGTGATCGTCGCGATGTCGCCGAGGCGCAGCATCTTGCCGCCGAAGGCGAAATTGACCTGCTGCAAGTCCTTTTCGGATTCAAACCGTCCGGTCACATCCATGAGCACGGCCTCGTTCTTCGTCTGGATCACGCCGGAGGGGACCACGGCGTTCTGGGTCACGAGCGCCTGGACCAGTTCCATGCGGTCCATGCCGAGTTCGGCCAGGCGGTGCGTGGAGAACTCGACATAGATCCGCTCGTCCTGGGTGCCCAGGAATTCGGCTTTGGAGACATCTTTCACTCGCAGCAGACGCGAGCGCGCCTCTTCCGCGTAATCGCGCAATTCCCGGTGACTGAAGCCGTCCGCCGTGAAGCCATAGATGATCCCGTAGGTGTCGCCGAATTCGTCGTTAAAAAACGGCCCTACGATTCCTTGCGGGAGCGTCTGCCGGATATCGCCGACTTTCTTGCGGACCTGATACCAGAGGTCCGGCACATCCTTCTTGGGGTGGACTCGAGCAGATAGACAAAGACGGTGGACGTCCCGGCGACGGTATAGCTCTTTAAATAGTACAGATTGGGCGTGTCTTGCAGCTTCTTCTCGATGCGATCGGTCACCTGCTGCATGGTCTCGTCCTGGGTCGCGCCCGGCCAGAGCGTCACGACCACCATCGTTTTGACCGTGAATTCGGGGTCTTCATTGCGCCCCAGGTGCAGGTAGGCCGAGACCCCGGCCACGAGGCATACGATCATGAAGTAGATGGAGAGCGCCTTGTGGCGGATCGCCAATTCGGTCAGATTGAAGCCCTTCATTATTGGCCTTCCAACAGTTTCACGGGTCTGACCTTCATGGAGCTCCTGGACCCCGGCTGTGACAACCCTTTCGCCGGATTCCAGCCCGTCCGTCACGATGACAGAGTCCGGCGCGTGGCGCGCAATAACGATCTCCCGACGATGCACGCGCTGATCCTTTGCATCGATCACCCAGACCGCGGGCTTGTTTTCGATCATCGTCAGCGCTGAAGAAGGGACCTCGATCACCGACTCGGCCTTCAATTTCAGACGCCCGAGGATCGTCGCCCCCAGAAACATTCCCGCGGGCGGATCGGCGAGTTCGACTTTGACCTGATAGTTGCGTGTGACCGGATCGGCCTGCGGCGATATTTCGCGGACCTTGCCGTCCGCCTTGATCTCTGGATTGTCCGCGAGCCAGACCTCACCTTGCGCACCCAACGACAGGCCGTCGCGCATGGCCTGGGCGGGCACGTCGAAAACGGCATCGCGCCCGGTTTGCTGCGCCACCTGCAGGACCATCTTGCCCGCCGGCACGACCTCGCCCACCTCGGCCCCTTTTTCCGTGATAACGCCGGCGGCATCGGATTTGAGTTCCGTGTAACTCAACTGTTCTTCGGCGGATTTCAGTCGGGCTTGCGCCGCATCCAACTGCGCTTTCGTCGTCTTTAGTTGGCGCAAGGCGGTATCGTATTCATTGGGGGATATCACCCGCTCGGTAAGCAACTTCTTCTGACGCCGTTCAAATGCTTCCGATTGGTCAAGAGGGCCTCGCGCCGCGGCAACGTCGGCCTGCGCGGAGTTCCGGGCGTTTCGTTCGACTTCGGCATCCAGCAGCGCCACCGTCTGCCCGGCTTGAACCATGTCGCCGACGCCCACTTTTCTTTCGATGATCCTCCCGCCAATCCGGAAGGCAAGATTGACCTCGTTGCGCGCGCGCAGATGGCCGGACACGACCTTTGGGTCTCCGACCTGACGTTTTTCAACAACGACCGAGCGGACCGGGCGCACCACCGGCGGCGGCTCCTCTTTCTTTGTGCATGCGCCCAGTGTCATGACCGCCAAGGCCATCGGGAT
>ERZ1370068.2753-contig-1884_pt1 | contig 10452 bp, 13 predicted proteins | sample MGYA00561227_ERZ1370068 | MGnify/ENA primary metagenome ERZ1370068 (study PRJEB38410, sample SAMEA6850437) | metagenome | study: Metagenomic assessment of the ecological functions of the soil: analysis of the soil microbiota associated with the...
TTACGTACTGCTGGCTGCTCGTGCGTTAAATAACTTGAGTCGATGTCAGGAATGCCCGGCGTGCAGAAGCCGCACTGCAATCCGAACTGCTCGCGAAAAGCCTCCTGCAGCGGTGAAAGACGATCCGCCGCCGGCGCCAAGCCTTCGACGGTACGGATGTCCTGCCCCTTCCACCTGGACGGCAAGGGCGAGGCACGACCGGGCCGGTCGCCCGTCGATCTGCACCGTGCAGGCGCCGCAGACGCCGTGCTCGCAGCCGACATGCGTACCGGTCGCGGCCAAGCACGTGGCGAAGTGAAATCGGTGAGCAGCATGCGCGGCTCCGCCTCGGCCTCGAAACGGTCCGGCCGTTCAGAGCCGTGAAGCTCACGCGTGTGCGCGCAGCCTGCGCTCAGGCGCGGCATCGAGCGGCCGTCCCCGAGCGTTTGCCGGCCGATGCGCCGCACCAGCTGGCGGCGGTAGGTCGGCGGTGGCATGCAGGTCGTCGCGGGCGTCGAGGTCCCGAGGCGAAAGCGTCGAGCGCGGTCGTCGAGGGCGAGATCGCCCGGCAGCGGCAGTTCGCGCGCCATCGGCCGGTCGGCAGCGCCGCCGACCGCGAGCCGCGCCTTGACACGGCATCCACCATTGCGGCGCAGGCCACGATAGCGAAATCGCCGTGCCGGCGCGCGATCTCGCGGAATGCGTAGCCGGTGCCGGCGCGGGCGGCGGGAAACCGACACGGCTTCGATCAGCTCGTCATCGCGGCAGATCGGTCGTCATCATTCCGGTGAAGAACGTCTCGGCCGCGACGATGCGGCGCTGTTGTTGTTGTCGATCTCGTTTCCACGCTCGCCGCCGAGCGCGAGACAGCACCAGCGGCAGCTCGGCGCTCGGATCGGCGATGGCGCGCACCGAGCCGCACGACCGTGCCCGCGGCTGCGCGTCTGCACAGTGACCGATCCCAGGGGAGCGCCTGCAGCGAGGAGCGGCGCTGGCGCGAGGCGAGGTCCGATCGCCAGCTCAAGCTCGGCTCTGCCGCACGGCGGCGCCGACGCGGATCGCATCGCCGGCGACTCTCGATGCCGGCTCAGATTCCGGGATCGCGCATGATATCGACAACGACGCGCAGTTGCGCGACGCGCATGTTGAGCATCGGCACCAGCGTCTGGCCGCCGGCAAGCACGGCGGGCCTCCCACCCTCCGATGGCAGGACGTCGAGCGCCTCGTCGAGGCCTCCGCGCGCGTACGTAGTCGAAGGGCGCGGGCTTCACCGCTTCCTCGCGCGCGCGCGAGCGGCCGACATGCTCGGCGCAGCGGCTTCGGGCCCGTGAATGTGGGCCGCGAGCTTGGCACGGGCGTTAGCCGGCAGATCGATCGCCGTCGACGCCCGAGCGCATCCGCGACCGCATTGGCGATGCACACCGGCGTGCTACATGCAACTGCCCTCGCCGACGCCCTTTGGCGCCGAGCGGCGTGAACGGCGAGGGCGATTCTCGAAATGCAGGATCGAGCGGCGCCGGCACCTCGGTCGTGGTCGGCAGCAGATAGTCGGCGAAGGTGCCGGAGATGAAAGCTGCCGTCGTCGGCGTATAGGCGTATTCCTCGTACAGCGCCGCGCCGAGCGCGTGCGCGAAGCCGCCGGTGACCTGGCCCGCCACCATGCCGGGATGCAGCACGCGGCCGCAGTCGTGCATGGTGACGTATTTGTCGATGCGCACCGCGCCGGTCGTGCGATCGACCTCGACGCCGCAGAAATCGAAGATGAAGCCGTGGCAGAGCGAGCGAGTTGATGCTCGTCTGCCTCGGTCGGCGCGGTGAGCTGCGGCGGCGTCCAGAACACGGTTTCCGCGGATCGTCTGCATCGCGCTCGGCGGGAAGCGTGCCGGGCGCCCAATGCGCGTCGGCGGCGACGCGCGCGAACGGCAGCGCGTTGTCCGGATTGCCCTGCGCGCGCGACGCGGCCGTCGGCGAAGCTCGATCTCGTCCGGCCGGTACGTTGAGCTGCGCCGGCGGCGGCGCGCGCGAGCTTGCCGTCGATGCGCTCGGCCGCGAGCTGCACGGCGCCGCGCGACCGCGGCGCGCGAAGCGGCTGGCATAATTGCCCGAGGCGATCGACCAGGCGTCGTGCGCGGTATCCATGTCGGTGACGACGCGGATGTCGCGCGGGCTTCAGCCCGAGCGACGTCGGCGACGACCTGCGCCACCACGGTGCGATGGCCCTGGCCCTGCGGCACCGAGGCGACATGCACCGACACCGCGCCGCCGCGGATCGAGCGCGATCGTGGCGGTCGCCTGCGCGCCGTTCTTCGGCCCGGCCTTGCGGCGCTCCTCGGGCGTCAGCACGGTGGTGATGTAGCCCATGTTCGAAACGCTCGGCTCGACCACCGCGGTAAAGCCGATGCCGTAGAGCCTGCCTCTGCGCGCGCGCCGCATCGCGGCGCGCGCGCAACTTCGGCGAGCCCGCCCTGCGTCCACGGCCTGTCGCCACGCAGGCCGGATAGTCGCCCGGAATCGAGCAGGCCGCCGGTCGCGGTGCGGTACGGAAACGCGCCGGACGGGGACGAGATTGCGGCGGATCACGTCGAGCGGATCGAGCTTCAGCTCGACCGCGATGCGCTGCATCAGCCGCTCCAGCGCGTAATAGACCTGCGGCCCGCCGAAGCCGCGGTTGAGCCCGGTCGGCGTCTTGTTGGTCAGCACCACGCGGTTGCGCACCGACACGTTGGCGGATGTCGTAGGCGCCGGTGAGATTGCCGTGCATGCGGTAGAGCGTGGCGGGCTCCGGCGCGCGCAGATATGCGCGCCGCACATCCTCGACCTGGTCCCAGGCGAGCGCGGTGACGCGGCCGTCCGGCCGCCGACCGCGGCTTCGAGCGTGATCACGCGGTTGGTCGCCGAGCACCGAAGCGGCACAGATGCTCGAGCCGGTCCTCGATCCATTTCACCGGCCGGCCGGTCGACGCGCGCCGCGATCGCCATCAGCACGATGTAGGGAAAGATCGCCCTGCTTGACGCCGAAGCTGCCGCCGGAGTCCGGCGGCGTGCGCAGCCGCAGCCGGTTGCCGGGCACCTTCAGCGCGCGCGCCAGCACCGCGTGGATGCTGAACGGGCCCTGGAAGGTCGGCGAGGATGTCGTAGGCGTCCTCGCCCGGGTCGTAGTCGGCGACCACGCCCGTAGGTCTCGATCGGCGTGCAGGAATTGCGCGGATAGTCGACGTCGACACGGCACGCGATGCGCGGCCGCGGCGAACGCGGCCTCGGGATCGCCATAGCGGAACGACGCGCTCGCTCGACGACGTTGCCGCCGAGCGCCGCGATGCAGCACCGGCGCATGTCGGTGTTTCAGCGCATCGGCGGGTCGCAACGTCGCCGGCAGCGGCGCGATAGTCGACCTCGATCAGCTCGAGTGCATCCTCGGCGCAGATAGCGGTCGGCCGCGACCACGACGGCGACCGGCTCGCCGACATAGCGCACGCGCTCCGACCGCGATCGGCCAGCACTCGATCGGCGCCTTGACGCCCGACCAGCGAGGCGCTCGAGGTGCGCGTCACGATGTCGGCGCCGGTGAGCACCGCCGACGACGCCCTTCGCGCCGCCCGCGCCGCCGCGACAATCGATCGCTGCGGATCTCGGCGTGCGGATGCGGCGAGCGCAGCACCGCGGCATGCAAGCGTGCCGGGCGGCACGCCGATGATCGTCGATGTAGCGGCCCGCGCCCGGTCAGCAGCGCCGTGCATCTTCGACGCTGCGGCACCGAGCGGCCGACCCAGCGCGTCGCCCCTTGCCCGGCATCGCCGTCGTCGCGGTCCGCGCGCCATCGGGCTTGCCATCAGCGGCGATGACGGCCGGGCTGCGCCTTCGCGGCGCGGAACGGGCGCGGCTCAGTCATTGCGCCGTCCCGACGTCTCGATGCATAGGCCGAGCACCTCCTCGAGGCTGACGACGTCGGCGTGGCGCGCGCCCGACGTCGCGCAGATCGTCGCGGTGCGGGCCTTCGTCGACATCGCCGCAGCAGGGCTCCGGCACGATGACGCGGAAGCCGTAGGAGAACGCGCGTCGTTGATGCTCGCGCGCACGCAGCCGGGGAGGTGTTGCAGCCGGACGACGATGACGGTGTCGACGCCTCCTTGACGGAAGAGATGTGGCGACCGGGGTGTTGAAGAAGATCGACGGCCCGGTCTTGCCATGTCGACCATGTCGTAGGCGCGATCGTAGATGCGCTCGTCGAGCTCGATGCAGGGGTGGCCGTGGTGGAATTCGTTGACCACGGTCGGGATCTTCCACAGCGGCGCGTCGCGCGCGCTCGAATAGGCGGGTGTAGCAGGAGGCGACCGGCAGGCCGGCCTTGCGCGCCGCCGCCAAGAGCTGCGCCGTAGCTGATTGACCGCGCGCTCGACCATCGGCGCCCGCCAAGAGGAAGAGCCGGCCTCGGTAAAACTCTCTGGAAGTCGACCACGACGACGCCGGCGCGCTTGCCGAAACCGATGCGGTTGGAGTCGAAGCCGATGTCCTTCGATAGGGGTCGCTCATCGCAGCCTCCGGGCTCAAGTCCTGAGCGTGATGCCGAACCACGCTGGCGAACGCCTGCTTCAGGCGGTCGAAGCAATGGCCGACGCGGATCACCGAGAAATCGCCGAAATCGATGATCGTGCTCGCGAGCCCGTCCCCAGTGCGCGTATTTCGATTGGCCATGGTCGAAATGGATGGCGGCGGCCTCACGCACCGCGCGCGTCGATGTCGGCATAGCGGTATTTGCTGCCGGTGAGCGACGGATTGGCCGACGAGCCGAACACGGCGGTGCCGTGCGCGATCAGCCCTCTGGCGATGGCGTCGTGGAACTGGCCGGCGATGAGCATGTCGAGCGTCCCGCCCTTCGACGAGTTCTGCATCACGAACGGATCGACCGCGGCGAACAGCGGATGGTCTGTGCGGAACGGCGCCACCACCGAGAACAGGATCCGCTCCTCGCTCGACCAGCTCGCGCACCATGGCATGCCGGCGCTCGTCCAGGCGGTGCACCTCGCGGCTCAGCCGCCAGCTGCCGAACATCCCCGACGGCTTGTCGTAAGAGCGCCGCTTCGCCTCGAAAATGCGCCGGATGCCGCCCGGCGTGGTCGCGACCACCGCATAGGCGACGCTCGAGCGGCACGATGCCGATGCCGCCTGCGGCCATCGCCTCGAACAGGCGGGTCAACGTCGGCGCGCTCTCGTCCGGTGGTACGGGATCAGAGGTCAGCCTTGTTGTCTCGGTCGTTGTGGCGGTGGTCAACGGGGCGCCTCGCGTCGCGGACACCCCCTCTTATAACGCGGATGGTCGCGGCAGTCCTTGTGGCTTGGGAATGAGGCCCGTCGTCATTCCGGGGCGCGGCCGCAGGCCCGAGCCCAGAATCCGCATTCACGGATCGCGGTTGCGCGGTTCCAGGCGCTCCTCGCCAGGCTCGGCCCCGGAATGACGACGGGTCGTCCGCGATCGGTCCGCTGGGTCGCTTTCGGGGGACGCTCCGGCGCTCGCCCGCGTGCGTGGGGATGGTTCGAGGCGGAGACGCTACTGTTCTTACACAGCTCGCTGATCACATCCACCTTCAGCGCGCGGCGGCGATGAACGCCTCCTGCGGGATGTCGACCTTGCCGAACTGGCGCATGCGCTTCTTGCCTTCCTTCTGCTTGTCCAGGAGCTTGCGCTTGCGGGTCACGTCGCCGCCGTAGCATTTCGCGGTCACGTCCTTCCTGAAGGCGCGCACGGTCTCGCGCGCGATGATCTTGCCGCCGATCGCGGCCTGGATCGGCACCTGGAACATGTGCGGCGGAATCAGCTCCTTGAGCTTTCTCCGCCATGGCGCGGCCGCGCTGCTCGGCGCGGGTGCGGTGCACCAGCATCGCCAGCGCGTCGACCGGTTCGGCGTTGACCAGCATCTGCAGCTTGACCAGGTCGGACGGCTGGTAGTCGGTGAGGTGATAGTCGAACGAGGCGTAGCCCTTCGACACCGATTTCAGCCGGTCGTAGAAATCGAACACCACCTCGTTGAGCGGCAGGTCGTATTTCACCAGCGCGCGGTTGCCCGACATAGGTCAGCTCGACCTGATTGCCGCGGCGGTCCTGGCAGAGCTTGAGCACGCTGCCGAGATATTCGTCCGGCGTGAGGATGGTGGCGCGGATCCACGGCTCCTCGATCTCCTCGATCTTGACCACGGGTCCGGCATGTCGACCGGATTGTGGATCTCTCGATTTCGCCGTCTGATCAGCTTGATCTTGTAGATGACCGACGGCGCGGTCGCGATCAGGTCGAGAGTTGAACTCGCGCTCGAGCCGCTCCTGGATGATCTCGAGGTGGAGGAGCCCGAGGAAGCCGCAGCGGAAGCCGAAGCCGAGCGCCGCCGAGGTCTCCATCTCGTAGGTGAAGCTCGCGTCGTTGAGCCGCAGCCTGCCCATGGCGGCGCGCAGGTTCTCGAAGTCGCGCGGCATCGACCGGGAACAGCCCGCAGAACACCACCGGGATGGCGGGACGGAAGCCGGGCAGCGGCGTCGGCGACCGGCTTGCGTGTCGTCGGTGATGGTGTCGCCGACGCGGGTGTCGGCCACCTCCTTGATCGAGGCGGTGAGGAAGCCGATCTCGCCCGGGCCGAGCTCGCCGGCTGTCGATGCATCTTCGGCGTGAACACGCCGACGCGGTCGACCTCGTAGGCGGCGTCGGTGCCCATCATGCGGATGCGCTGGCCCTTCTTGAGCACGCCGTCGACGATGCGCACCAGCACGACCACGCCGAGATAGCTGTCGTACCAGCTGTCGACGAGCAGCGCCTTGAGCGTCGCCGCAGCGGTCGCCCTTGGGCGGCGGCAGCGCGGGTGACGATGGCTTCGAGCACCTCGGGCACGTTCAGGCCGGTCTTGGCCGAAATGAGGATCGCGTCGGAGGCGTCGAGCCCGATCACGTCCTCGATCTGCTTGCTTGCACCTTGCTCGGGCTCGGCCGCCGGCAGGTCGACCTTGTTGAGCACCGGCACGACCTCGTGGTTGTTGTCGAGCGCCTGGTAGACGTTGGCGAGCGTCTGCGCCTCGACGCCCTGGCGAGGCGTCGACCACCAGCAGCGAGCCCTCGCAGGCGGCGAGGCTGCGGTTGACCTCATAGGCGAAGTCGACGTGGCCGGGCGTGTCGATCAGGTTGAGCACGTAGTCCTTGCCGTCGCGCGCGCGGTAGTTGAGCCGCACGGTCTGCGCCTTGATGGTGATGCCGCGCTCGCGCTCGATATCCATGGAATCGAGCACCTGCTCGCGCCACCATTTCGCGCTCGGTCAGCCCGCCGGTGAGCTGGATCAGCCGGTCGGCGAGCGTCGACTTGCCGTGGTCGATGTGGGCGATGATGGCGAAGTTGCGGATGTTGTCGATGGGCGTCGCACTCATGCGGCGCAGATAACATCGGTGCAGGTGAGCGGCAAGCGCACCTCTCTCGGTCAATCCTTCGCCGCAGGGCGCTCTACCGTTGCCGCCAGACAAAGGCGGCGCTGACCACGAAGTTCCAGACCGTGCCGATCGCCGCCCCGCCGAGACCCGCGATCCACCACAGCATCGTCGTAATCGTAGATCCAGGTGGCGATACCGACATTGAGATGGCGCCGATGGCGCAGATCACCTGAAAGCGGATGAGACCGGTCAGGAAACGCCAGCCGGTCAGCCGCTGGTCGCGGTAGGTGAAGAGGTTGTTGAGCACGAAATTCCAGGTGATGGCGCCGATGGTGGCGAGCGCCTGCGCGGTGCCGAAGGCGAGCGCCGCGGCCAGAACGCACGCGCAATATGCTGAGATGGATGCCGATGCCGGTGAGGCCGACCAGGCAGAACAGGAGGAAGCGCGCGGAGACCGCGCCGCTCGGTGAGCTTCGACGTCACCAGCGCCGCGAAATCGAGCGCGATCTTGCTGTCGAGCTTGCTCTCGCCGTACTGCTGCCGCTCGCGGAAGGCTGAAGGCAGTTCGACGGTGCGCAGGCGGCCGCGCGCCGTCGCCAAGATATCGAGCAGGATTCTTGAAGCCTTGCGAGGATGATCGCTGGCGCGACGCTTCTGAACGCGTCGCGCCGGATCATGAAAATGGCCGCTCATCGGATCGGTGAGGTCGATGCCGAGAAGGAAGCGCACCAGCGCGTTCGACCAGCGGCTCACGCGCGAACGCTGCTTCGACAGCTCCGCGGCTGAGCCGCCATCGAGGTAGCGGCTGGCGACGGCAACGTCGGCGTCGGCCGGCGCGCAGGCATTCGAGCATGTCGGGCGAGCACAGCCTCGTCATGCTGCAGGTCGGCGTCCATGACCGCCAAGTAACGCGCCTGGCTCGCGAGCATCCCCTCGAGGCAGGCGCCGGCGAGACCGCGGCGGCCGATAGCGGCGAATCAGCGCAGCGCGACTGTCGGCTCCGCCGATCGGCGCGCGATCGCCGCGGTCTCGTCCGGCGAATTATCGTCGACGAATATCACCTCCCAATCGTGGCCGGCGAGAACGCGGCTGAGCCGCGCGACCAGGATCGGAATGTTGGCTTCTTCGTTGAAGGTCGGCACGACGATCGTGAGTTCCGGCGCGCGCGCGTACCACCCTTGTCCGGCGCGGAAGCGCGGCCGCTGGGGTCACGCCGGCGATCCCGTTTATCGTCGGCTATGACCAAGTCTCCGCGCTCCATGCCACCGCATTGTTGCTCTGTGCGTAGGCGCAGGCTACCAGCTTTGGCGAAGCCCTGGAAAACGATCGGGAATTGTCTGGCTCTGTTTGGCTGGCCGGCTGGGCTCTGCTTCGGAGAAATTCGATGTCCGCAGCCCGGCGCCATCCACCTGAACGAGATAAACCAGGATCCGCTCCATTCGCGGAGCGCCTTGTCCTCGCCGGACGGCGCCTGGTCGTGTGAAAACCACGAGGGCGTCATCGTCGCCGGCGCGCTTGGCTGTTTCGCCGCGCTGTGGATGCTCTACGACACCATCACGCTGGCGCCGGTGGACCTGCGCTGGGATGCCAGCGAGGCGTCCGCTGTGGGCGCAGCATTTTGCCTTCGGCTACGAGCACCCGCCGATGACGGGGTGGCTGTTTGCGCTGCGGTTCGCGGCCTTTCCCCGCGCCGATTGGGCGGAGCACCTGCTGCTACCTGACGATGGCCGTCGCCACGCTCGCCGTCGCCTGGCGGCTGCTGCGCGATCATCTCGACAAGGAACGGGCGCTGTTCGGCCTCGCCGCGCTGTTCTGTCGTCCCGCTCTATACGGTCAAGACCGCGGAGCTCAACGCCAACACGGTGATGATGCCGTTCTGGGCCGCGGCGCTGCTCGTCTACCTGCAGGGCCCGCCGCGGACTCGGCGCCGCCGATGCCTTTCTTTGCCGGAGCGTTCGCAAGCCTCGCCGTGCTCGGCAAATACTGGGCTGGTGTTTCTCCTCGCCGGCATGGCGGTCGCCTCCGTCGTCGGCGCCGGGACGAAACGTTTCTGGCGTTCGCCCGCCCGTACGTGATGGCGGCCGGCGCGGCCATCGTCCTGACGCCTCACGCCATCTGGCTAGTCACCGAGCCGCGGTGGCGCGAGCTATGACTTCGTGCGCACGAACGTGATGGCCGCCGCCGGTCGTTCGGCGCGGCACTCGACGGGTCGGCGTACTATCTTCTCGGCGTCACTGGCTTACGCCGTCGGGCCGCTCCTTTTGTTGGCTGCGCTTCGCCCGAACAGAGTTGCTCCGCCGATATCGTCTGGCCGGCCGATGACGACCGCCAGCAGGCCGTGTTGTTGTTCGCTGTGCCGCTCGTTTTGCCGGCGCTGTTGAGATCTGGTCCTGCCATACCGGCTCACGCCCGATTGGACGTTCCCGAACTGGCCGCTCCCTGCCCATCGTCCTCTACGCTTCGCTCGCCCTCGTCATAAGCACGACGGCCGTCGCCGCTGCGAGCCTCATCGCGCTGGCGCTGACTCTCGCCGCGCTCGTCGCCGCGCCTTTCATCGCCTACCAAAACTGCGAGCGGGCGCCGACCCGGACCGGCCGAGTTCGCATCACGTGGTCGAAGTGGCCGAGCAGCTTACGGCCCAGCCGCCGCTGCTGTTCTGGGGTTCGCCAGAACTGACGGGCGGCCTGCCGTTCTATCTGCCAAACGCGCAGCCGCTGGAGGTGAGCCCGCTGTCGCCTGCGGGCCGCGCCGCTATCGGCGCAAGCGGGTTGCTTGTCGCCTGCTTCACGGATGATGCGCCGTGCGAGGCGACCGCCGCCGCCGCTCGCACGCGGCGCGAGACCGCGTCAGCGGACGTGACCTACGCCCGCTCGTTCCTCGGATTGGCCGGCCCGCCAAGCCTGTTATCGGGTCACGGTGGTTCCGCGGCGGCCCGGCAAATGAGCCAGGCTCAATACCGGTAGTGATCGGTCTTGAACGGGCCGCTGACCGGGATGCCGATATAGGTCGACTGCTTGTCGGCATGAGCTTTGTCAACTTGACGCCGATCTTATCGAGATGAAGCCGCGCGACCT
>ERZ1370068.6155-contig-5157_pt1 | contig 10446 bp, 13 predicted proteins | sample MGYA00561227_ERZ1370068 | MGnify/ENA primary metagenome ERZ1370068 (study PRJEB38410, sample SAMEA6850437) | metagenome | study: Metagenomic assessment of the ecological functions of the soil: analysis of the soil microbiota associated with the...
ATTCGTCGCTACGGCCATCTGGCCGCGCGAATCGATCCGCTGGGATCCGGATCCGATCGGCGATCCCTCGCTCTCGCCGGCGGCTCACGGCATCACCGACGACGACCTCAGAAGCCTGCCCGCGTCGCTCGTCGGCGGCCCGGTCGCCGAGTCGTCGGCGAACGCGTTCGAGGCGATCGAGAAGCTCCGCCGCATCTACTGCTCGACGACCGGCTTCGACTACTCGCACGTGTTCGTGCCCGAGGAGCGCGAGTGGCTGCGCCACGCGGCCGAGTCCGGACGATTCCTGCCGCCGATGGATCCGAGCAAGCGCCGAGGCGCTGCTCGACCGCATCACCCAGGTCGAGGTGTTCGAGCGCTTCCTGCACCGGACGTTTCCCGGCAAGACGCGCTTCTCGATCGAAGGGCCTCGACATGCTGGTGCCGATCCTCGACGAGATCATCTGCGGACGCGGCCGACAGCGGCGCGCGCCACGCGATGCATCGGCATGGCGCATCGCGGCCGGCTGAACGTGCTCGCGCACGTCCTCGACAAGCCGTACGCGCAGATCCTCGCGGAGTTCAAGGACCCGGTCGCCGCGCAGTCGTTGCGCGATCGACCTCGGCTGGATGGGCGACGTGAAGTACCACGCCGGCGCGCGCGCACGGCCGCGCCGCGGCGGCCAGATGTACGTCACGATGGCGCCGAACCCGAGCCACCTCGAAGCGGTCGATCCGGTGGTCGTCGGCATGGCGCGCGCCGCGGGCACGATGCGTCGATCGGCCGGGCGCGCCGCGCTTCGACGGCGGCATGACGCTGCCGATCCTGATTCACGGCGACGCGGCGTTCCCGGGCCAGGGCGTCGTCGCCGAGACGCTGAACCTGTCGCGGCTGCGCCGGCTACGACACCGGCGGCACGATTCACATCATCGCCAACAACCAGCTCGGGTTCACGGCCACGCCCGACGAGTCGTACAGCACCAGCTACGCGAGCGGCCTGGCGCGCGGCTTCAAGATCCCGATCGTCCACGTGAACGCCGACGATCCGGTCGGCGTGCCTCGAGGCGGCGCGGCTGGCGTGGGAGTATCGCGCGCGCTTCAGGCTGCGACTTCCTGATCGACCTCGTCGGCTACCGCCGCTACGGCCACAACGAGGGCGACGAGCCGGCGTTCACGCAGCCGGTGATCTACAAGACGATCGCGTCGCATCCGACCGTGCGCGAGATCTGGGCGCAGACGCTCGTCGACAAGGGCACGATCGCCGCAGAGCCGCCGGACGCGCTGGTCAAGAAGCACTTCGACGAGCTCGAGACGACGCTGCGCATCGCTCAAGCCCGAGCAGGACTTCGTGGCGCCGCTGCCCGAGCCGCGCCGCCGGCACGGCGGCGCAGGGCGTCCGACCGGCGTGCCGCTCGACCGGCTGCGCGAGATCAACGACGCGCTGCTGGCGTCGCCCGACGGGTTTCACGTTTCACCGCAAGCTCGAACGCGGGCGCGAGCAGCGCGCGCGGCGCTGTTCGCAACCCGACGAGCGCACGATCGACTGGGCGGCGGCCGAGGAGCTGGCGCTCGCGACGATCCTCGCCGACGGCATCGCCGATCCGCCTGACCGGCGAGGACGTCGAGCGCGGCACGTTCAGCCACCGCCACGCCGTGCTCCACGACGCGGCGACCGGCGAGCAGCTACGTCCCGCTGCAGGCGTCTGCCGCAGGCGCGCGCGTCGTTCGAGATCCACAACAGCCCGCTCAGCGAGAACGCCGCGGTCGGCTTCGAGTTCGGCTACAACATGCAGGAGCCGCGGCGCCTGGTGATCTGGGAAGCGCAGTACGGCGACTTCATCAACGGCGCGCAGGTGATCCTCGACCAGTTCGTCACGTCGGGCCGCGCGAAGTGGGGCCTGCACGCCGTCGCTGGTGTTCCTGCTGCCGCACGGCTACGAAGGCCAGGGCCCGGAGCACTCGAGCGCGCGGCCCGAGCGGCTTCCTGCAGGCCGCGGCCGACATCAACCTGCGCCTCGTCAACTGCACGACGGCCGCGCAGTATTTCCACCTGCTGCGCCGGCAGGCCGCGCTGCTCGAGACGCGATCCGCTGCCGCTCGTTCGTGCTGACGCCGAAGAGCCTGCTGCGCCATCCGCGGTGCGCGTCGACGCCGCAGGAGCTCGAGCGAGGGCCGCTTCCTGTCGGTCATCGACGATGACGGACGCGCGCAGCGCGGCCGGCGCGATCACGCGCGCTCGTCCTGTGCAGCGGCAAGGTCTACGTCGATCTGATCGGCAGCGAGCGGCGCGCACGGCGTCGACCGACGTCGCGATCTGCCGCGTCGAGCAGCTGTATCCGTTCCCGAACGTCGCGCTGCGCGAGGTGCTCGACGCGCTATCCGTCGGTGCGCGACGTCGTCTGGCTGCAGGAAGAGCCGGAGAACATGGGCGCGTGGGAGTTCGTGCGGCCGCGGCTCGAGGAGCTGATCGGCGACCGCTGTCCGCTCCGCTACATCGGCCGCGCCGCGCAGCTCGAGCCCGTCGGAAGGATCGTCGGCGTGGCACCAGCTGAATCAGAAGGCGCTCGTCGAGCAGGCCTTCGATCTCGAGCAGCCACGCATCGGACCGTCGCTGGTGCTGTCAAAGCAGGTCTAGACCGCGAACGTCTCGTGCTCAGTGACCTGGCAGCCGTCGAAGCGCTCGACATCGTCATGCCGAACATCGTCGTTCCGGAGCTCGGCGAGTCGGTCGTCGAGGCGCGCGTCGCGCGGTGGCTGAAGAAGGAAGGCGACCGCGTCGAGGTCGGCGAGCCGCTCGTCGAGCTCGAAACCGAGAAGATCGACCTCGAGGTCAGCGCCGAGCGCGGCGGCGTCATCGCCAGCATCACGCGCGCAGGAAGGCGAGGACGTCAAGATCGGCGAGGTGCTCGGCGTCGTCGACGAGTCGGCGCGCTGCGCACCGCGGCGCGCGTCGCCGCGGCCGGCCGGCCGCGGCCGCCGCGCCAGCGTCCACACCGCCGGCGCCGCGCCGGCGGCCGCCGGCAGCCTCCGCGGACGACACGCGCGCGCCACGCCACTGCGCGGCGCATGGCGAAGGACCACGACGTCGATCTCGGCGCGCGTGCAGGGCTCCGGCACTGCCGGCCGCGTGATGAAGCAGGACGTGCAGAGCGCATCGCGCCGGCCGCACCGGCGCCGCAGCACCGACCGCACGCCGCCAGCCGTCCGCACCGACCGGCGCCTCGATCGCACCGACAGCGCGGCACGATCGCACCGCACCGCGGCGACCGAGCGCGCGAAGAGCGCGTGCGGATGACGAAGCGCCGCGCAGACGATCGCGCGGCGGCTGGTCGAGGCGCAGCACACCGCGGCGATGCTGACGACCTTCAACGAGGTCGACATGACGGCGGTCATGGCGCTGCGCGAGCGGCGCAAGGAGGCGTTCAAGAAGCAGCACGGCGTCGGCCTCGGCATCGCCTCGTTCTTCGTCAAGGCGAGCGTCGCGGCGCTGCGCGCGTTCCCGCAGCTCAACGCCGAGATCCAGGGCGACGAGATCGTCCTCAAGCACTACTACGACATCGGCATGGCGGTGGGCGCCGAAGGCGGCCTGGTCGTGCCGGTGCTGCGCGACGCCGACCGGATGTCGTTCGCGCAGATCGAGCAGGCGATCCGCGACTTCGCGCAGAAGCGCGCCGGACGGCACGCTGACGCTCGAGGATCTCGCGCGGCGGCACGTTCACGATCACCAACGGCGGCGTGTTCGGATCGCTGCTCAGCACGCCGATCCTCAATCCGCCGCAGGTCGGCATCCTCGGCCTGCACAAGATCCAGGATCGCGCCGATCGCCGTCGAACGGCCAGGTCGTCGATCCGGCCGATGATGTACGTCGCGCTGTCAGCTACGACCACCGCATCGTCGACGGCCGCGAGGCGGTGCAGTTCCTGGTGAAGATCAAGGAATTCGTCGAAGATCCGGGACAGCTTGCTTCAGTCGAGGCTAAACTAACTCCCAACTCTCCAACTCCCAAGAAGCCTCGTTGTCGCGACGCCGGATTCCTTGGGAGTTGGGCGTTGAGGTTGGGAGTTGTCTACTCCTCCGACATGTACGCGATATTTGTAGTCGCGCGGCGGCGAGAACGTTTCCTTGATCGTCCGCGCGCTGACCCAGCGCAGCAGGTTCAGCTTCGAGCCGGCCTTGTCGTTGGTGCCCGACGCCGCGCGCGCCGCCGAACGGCTGCTGGCCGACGACCGCGCCGGTCGGCTTGTCGTTGATGTAGAAGTTGCCGGCGGCGTTGCGCAGCGCGCTCGTCGCCTCGACGATCGCCGCGCGGTCGGTGCGCGAAGACCGCGCCGGTCAGCGCGTAGGGCGACGTGCGATCGATCAGTCTGCAGCGTCTCCGTCCACTGCGCGTCCGGATAGACGTAGGCGGTGACGACCGGGCCGAAGATCTCCTCGCACAGCAGGCGGTAGGCCGGATCGTCGGTCTCGACCAGCGTCGGCTCGACGAAGTAGCCCTTCGTCGTCGTCGCGCCTGCCGCCCTGGATGATCGTTCGCGTTGCTGCTTCGCGTCGTCGAGGTAGCCGCTGATCTTGTCGAACGCCTTCTTGTCGATGACCGCGCCCATGAAGTTGCGGAAGTCGCGCGACGTCGCCCATCTTGATCTCGCGCATCATCGCGACGACGCGGTCGCGCACCTCGGGCCAGAGCGACTGCGGCACGTAGACGCGGCTCGCCGCCGAGCACTTCTGGCCCTGATACTCGAAGCCGCCGCGCGACGATCGCCACGGCCAGCGCCTGCGCGATCGGCCGACGGGTGCGCGACGATGAAGTCCTTGCCGCCGGTCTCGCCGACGAGGCGCGGATAGACGCGGTAGCGGCCGATGTTCTCGCCGACCGTCTTCCACATGCTGTTGAAGACCGCCGGTGCTGCCGGTGAAGTGGATGCCGGCGAGGTCGCGGCGAGTCGAGCAGCGATGCTCGAGATCTGCGCGGCGTCGCCGGGCACGAAGTTGATGACGCCCGGCGGCAGGCCCGCCGCCTCGAGCAGCCGCATGATGTAGTAGCCGCTCAGCATCGCGCGTCGACGCCGGCTTCCAGATCGACGGTGTTGCCCATCAGCGCCGGCGCCGTCGGCAGGTTGCCGCCGATCGCGGTGAAGTTGAACGGCGTGACCGCGTAGACGAAGCCCTCGAGCGGCCGGTAGTCCGAGCTGGTTCCACATCGCGTGGCGTGCTGATCGGCTGCTCGTCGTAGAGCTCCTGCGCGTAGTGCGGGTTGAACCGCCAGAAGTCGATCAGCTCGGACGCGGCGTCGATCTCCGCCTGGAACGCCGTCTTCGACTGGCCGAGCATCGTCGCGGCGTTGAGCGTCGGCCGCCAGGTCGTCGCCAGCAGCTCCGCGGCGCGGAGGAACACCGCGGCGCGATCCTCCCATCGGCCAGCTGCGCCCACTCGCGCCGCGCCTCGGCCGCGGCGTCGATCGCCTGCTGCGACGTGCTCGGCTCGGCGCCGGTGCCAGTCGGCCAGCACGTGCCGATGGTCGTGCGGCATCACCGCCTGCTGCAGTCCGGCCGGTGCGGATCTCGTCGCCGCCGATGATGAGCGGAATCTCGATGCGCTCGCCGGCCATCGTCGTCGAGGCGCGCCTTCAGCGCGCGCGCGTTCGGGCGATCCCGGCAGATAGCCGAGGTTCGGCTCGTTGACCGGCGGCGGCACGCGCGCGAGTGCCTGCGATGCCGGACGACGTGTCGGTCAGGCATGGGCGCGATCTTAGACGTGTGGTGCGGGTAAGCGGCGACAGGTGGAAATGGCTAGCGCTCGTTCGGCCTACCTGGCGTCTACCCGTCTTACCTGCCCAACCAGCCCACCTGCCGTTAGCGGGCCGGCGCGCCATCGATTTTGAATTTTGCATTTGCATTGCGTGTTCTAGGGCCGCGCGGGCTCGATGTCGACCGCGATGTTCGCGCCACTTCTGCTGGCTGAAGCGCAGCACGCTGAGCACGCATCGCGTGAAGTGGCCGAGCACGATCGCCATCCAGATGTCGCCTGGCATGCAGTCCGCGGGTCATCTGCGATGATCGTGCACAGCCGAGCGGCAGACGATCTGCGAGATCGATCGAGATGTAGAGCGGGCTGCGCGTGTCGCCGGTGCCCTGCAGTCCGCCGGTGTAGCTGAGCGCAACGCGTGATGAACAGGCCCGAGACGCTCAGGTAGACCGCAGCAGCTGCCGGCCGATCGACAGCACCGACTGCGGATCGGTCATGCCGAACACGGCCAGCAGGTACGTCGGGAATCAGCAGGAACAGCGCGCCGACGATCGCCGCGGCCGCAGAGCCCGATGCGTGACGCGACCCGCACGCCTTGCGGCCGCGCGCTCAGGGCTTGCCGGCGCCGAGATTCTGGCCCGCGATCGTCGCCGACGCGCCCATCAGCCCGTTCGACGTCCAGGTGATCAGCGAGAAGAGCTCGGTGTAGCCGACGGCGAACGCCGCCTGCGCCGCCGCGCTGTGCTCGAGCGAGCCGATGAAGCGAAGCAGTGAACACGCCGCCGATGTTCATCGCGATGCCCTGCACGCCGGTCGGCAGGCCGAAGCGGAACAGCGATCGGATGATCGTGAAGTCGGGCTTGCGGTCCATGCCGCGCTCGAAATGGATCACCGACTCGGGCCGCGTGAGCCGCCAGACGCCGTAGCGCGCTGACCGATCGTGCTGCTGGCGATCGTGCCGAACGCGGCGCCGATCGTGCCGAACATCGGGATCAGGACGACGTTGAAGACGATCGTCAGCACCGGTCATCGCCGACGCCGAGTCGCAGCGGCGTGCGCGGATCGCCGGCGGCGCGGAACGCGCCGCTCAGCATGAAGAACATCATCATGCCGAGGATGCCCGACGAACATCATGCGGAGGAACGGCAGCGCCTCGGCCTGCACCTCCGGCGCGGCGTTCACCAGCGTGAGCAGCGCACGGCGACGGCGAAGTAGCCGATCGACTCGCCAGAAGACGGCCAGGACAGACCGGCGCCGTGAGGAACGCCTGATAGACGACGCGGTTGACCTTGTCGGGCTGGTTGGCTCCGGCAAAGCGCGCCACCAGCACGCGCCATGCCGGTGAACAGCGGAGCTGATGAAGACGATGACGACCAGGACGATCTGCCAGCTGACGCCGATGGCCGCGTTGCCGACGTAGCCGACGAAGTGGCCGACCATCGCGTGGTCGATGATGCCCTGCAGTCCGGCGATGACGTTCTGCAGCATCGTCGGCCACGCGAGCCGCCACACGGCGCGCGCCGATCGGGCCTTCGACGATCGAGCGATCGTATTTCTGACCGGGAGGGAGAAGCGGTCGCCATCGGGATTTGGCGGCGGAGTCTACTGCGCGGCGCTTACCTGCCGGTGCCCATCTGCCGGCCACGATCGCGGTACGGCTGATGGCACGCCCTCGCAGGCGGTCGCGATGATGTCAGCCGCGCCCGCGAGCGCATCAGCGTCCTTCTTCTCGGCGGCGCTCGCCGCGGTTGCCGCCGCATCAACCGAGCGCGCGCGCGACATCTTCATCCACCCCGCGTTGTCCCGGAGCGCGGCTTCCCAGCATCAGCAGGTTGCCGGCCTCGGCGAGCACGACTGCCTGGTTGCGCGCTTCGACCCAGCCGCTTCTCGCTGGTGGGCGTCTCACCAGACGCGCGAAATACCGCGTCGGACGCCGGCGTGATCATGATCTCGTGAAGCTGCCTGACGGTGGCGACTGGACGGACGCCGCGCAGTGGACCGCTGCGCCGAGGCCGATGCCACCGGGATCAAGCAGTATGAGAACAAGCATGCAAGCGTCTTCACGGTCCCTCCAATTGTCAGCGAGCTCATACATCCAGTTCCTGCGCTTCTTCGCGCGCTCCATGATGAAGCGGAACCGCGCCGACGCATCCTTCCCCATCAGCTCGTTGATGACGCGGTCGGTCACGATCTGATCCGACGATCTCGACGCGCAGCAGCCGGCGCGTCCGCGGATTGAGCGTCGTCTCCCACAGCACCTTCGGCATCATCTCGCCGAGGCCCTTGAAGCGCGTGATCTCGGGCGTGCGCGCGGCCGTTGCCGTGCTGCTTCAGCAGCCGATCGCGGTGCGCGTCGTCGAGCGCCCAGTAGCGTCTCCTTGCCGATGTCGATGCGATAGAGCGGCGGCTGCGCCAGGAAGACCCTGCCGTCGGCGATCAGCTGCGGCAGGTGGCGGTAGATGAACGTCAGCAGCAGCGTCGCGATGTGATGGCCGTCGGAATCGGCGTCGGCGAGGATGATGACCTTGCCGTAGCGCAGCGCGCGCGAGGTCGAAGTTCTTGCCGAGGCCGCAGCCGAGCGCGGTGACGAGATCGGCCAGCTCCTTGTTCTCGAGCACCTTCGCCAGCGTCATGCCCTCGGTGTTCATCACCTTGCCGCGCAGCGGCAGGATCGCCTGCCGCGCGCGGTCGCGCCCCTGCTTGGCCGAGCCGCCGGCCGAATCGCCCTCGACGACGAACAGCTCGCTGTCGTCGCGGCCGGAGCTGGTGCAGTCGCTCAGCTTGCCGGGCAGGTTCAGGCGGCCGGACGTCGCGGTCTTGCGCGTGACCTCCGCCTGCGCGGCGCGGCTGGCCTCGCGCGCGCGCGCCGCGAGGATGATGCGCGCGACGATCGCCTCGGCGATCGCTGCGGTTGTGATTCAGCCAGTGCTCGAGCGCCGGCCGCACCAGCCGAGTCGACCGCCGACGTCACCTCGGGGTTGTTCAGCCGATCCTTGGTCTGCCCCTGGAACTGCGGCTCCTGGATGAAGAGGCTGAGCACGCCGGTGAGCCCTTCGCGGATGTCCTCGGCGGTGAGCGTCACGCCCTTCGGCGACAGGTTGTGCGTGTCGATGTAGTTGCGCACCGCCTTGCCGAGCCCGGCGCGCAAGCCGTTCTCGTGCGTGCCGCCGGATCCGGTCGGGATGCCGTTGACGTAGCTGCGCAGGTGCTCGTCGGTCGACTTCGGTCCACTGCAGCACGAGGTCGAGCCGTGGCGCGCTCGTCGCTGCTCGAGCGTGAACGGCGCCTCGTGCACCGGCTTGGCGCCGCGCTCGGCGACGATCTTCTTCAGGAAGTCGACGAGCCCTTCGTCGTGCTGGAAGACCTCCTTCTTCGCCGTCGCCTCGTTCTCGAACGTGACCTTGCACGCCCTTGTGGAGGTAGCTCGACGACCTCGAGGCGCTCGCGGATCAGCGCGGGATCGAACTCGACCTTCGGAAAGATCGTCGAGTCGGGATGGAAGTAGACGGTCGTGCCGGTGCCGCGCGCCGCGCCCGACTTCTTCAGCGCGCCGGTCGGCTTGCCGCTGCTTGAACGACATCTCCCACGTGCGCGCCGTCGCGCTTGACGCGTGCGCGACGCAGCTCCGTCGACAGCGCGTTGACGACGCTGGCGCCGACGCCGTGCAGGCCGCCGGCCGTCTTGTAGTTGCCCTGCTCGAACTTGCCGCCGGCGTGGAGCACCGTGAAGATCACCTCGAGCGCGCTCTTCTTCGTCTTCGGATGCTTGTCGACCGGAATGCCGCGGCCGTCGTCTGCGATCGTGATCGAGCTGCCGTCCTCGTGCAGCGTCACGCGCGATGTTCGAGGCGTAGCCGTTCATCGCCTCGTCGACCGCGTTGTCGAGGATTTCCCAGACGAGATGGTGCAGGCCGGTGCTGCCGACGCCGCCGATGTACATGCCGGGCGCTTGCGAACCGGCTCGAGCCCTTCGAGAACGGTGATGTCTTTGGCGGTGTAATTCGTGCCACGGAAGGTTATAGGTTACAGGTTAAAGGTTAACGCCCGTGCGCCTTGTTGCTTGCCGGCGTCGCGTGGCTCGCCGCATTCGGTCTGTTTGCGGCGCTCATCGAGTGGTCTGCCCGCCCGCCACGGCCGAGCGCCCACGCCTCCGCCGCGGTGACCGATCTGGTTCGCGCACTCAACAGGCTGGAGTCGTCGTCGCCGAGCGCAAAGCACGAGCCGTGGACGGTGACGCGCGCCACGTCGGCGCATCGCGCGATGGTGGTCGACGTCGAAGCGGACATGCCTAGAGGACGCGCGGCAGATCGCGAACGACATCGTCGATCCGCTTCGGGCGAAGTATGAAGAGGTGTTGATCTACGTGCGGCCGACCGGGAATCCGCCAACGCCATCGTGCGGCGCATCCAGTGGACGCCGCACGATGGGTTTGTCGAGATGAGCTATTGACGTGACTTAGCTCTTGTCGGCGGCTTCGAGTTTCGATGCGGGTGGTCTTGCGGGCCCGCGGCTTCGCGGTCTTCCCGCCTCGTCTCCCCCGTCTCGCTCTTCGACGCCTTCGTTCGCGGGGCCGTGGTCCTCCGCCTGCGCGCGCCCTTCCGGGCGGGCGTTGCGTCCGCGTCGATCACGGCAGGCGTCTGTTCGATTCGTCTCCGCGTCGACAATCGGATCTCTCCTCGACGGGTTCCGCGGCGAACGTTTCTTCCGTCACCACTTCCGCAG
>ERZ1370068.4576-contig-3640_pt1 | contig 10437 bp, 12 predicted proteins | sample MGYA00561227_ERZ1370068 | MGnify/ENA primary metagenome ERZ1370068 (study PRJEB38410, sample SAMEA6850437) | metagenome | study: Metagenomic assessment of the ecological functions of the soil: analysis of the soil microbiota associated with the...
GGCCCGGGTGGGGGCAGCGACGAGAAGCCCGTGGGCCTCGTCTTCCTCCACGCGGAAGGACCGGAGGGCTCGCGCAGCAGCCGGACTTCGTCTTCCCGGGCGACCGGACCTCCGATTCGACGTCGCGCGACGGTCACGGCGCTCCATCTCCTGCGGCGCCTTTTGGAACAGAGTCGCGACGAATCCGCGTGAATCTCCCCGCTAGCGTCGGGGACAGTGAACGCGCGCGCGCTGTTCTGCGGCCTCCGTCTTCCCGACCGGGCGCTCGACACGTTAGTCGGCGATGGCAGGCCGACCACATCCAGCAGGGCCGGCCTGTCCCTCGGGACCACCCTGCACGTCACGCTGGCCTTCCTCGGTCACCGTCCGATGGAGGAGCTCGAGTCGATTCTCGTCGCCTGCGCGAGGCCGCCGCTGCCGCTGGCCCCATCCGCCTCGTGCCGGAGCGCTACCGGGAGACCCGCAGCGTCGGGATGCTGGTGCTGATCGACCTCGGCGGCCAGGCGACCTCGTCTCGCCGAGGACTTGCAAAGGTCGTCTGAGGGCCTGCGGGGTCTACGAGCGTGAGGCGAGGCCCTGGCTGGCCCATCTCTACCGTCGTCCGCTTCCGGGAGCGTCCACGGCTCCAGCCGCCGCTGCCGGACCTGGGGAAGGTCAGTCCGTCCGATGCCGCTGCCTACCATTCTGTGCTGCGGTCCAGTGGAGCGCAGTATGTCGTCGTCGAATCGTTTGCCCTAGGGAGGGTGATGTAAGTGGATCGCGAGCAGGCCTCTGGACGCCGCCCTCGGGCACCATCGAGCGGCAATTCGGCAAAGGCGCAGTAATGAAGATTGAACGACCACGCGGCCGTTTCGATCGGCTCCGTCTCTGACCGGACTCGCTCTCGCCTCGACCTCGCCCTTGGAATCGGCGGGCTGCCGCGCGGCAGGATCGTCGAGATCTTCGGCCCCGAGTCGTCCGGAAAGACGACGCTCGTCTACCACGTGATCGCGGAGGCGCAGCGACGCGGCGGCATCTGCGCCTTCATCGACGCCGAGCATCGCGATGGATCCGACGTATGCCGAAGCGCATCGGTGTCAACATCGACGACCTCCTCGTCTCGCAGCCCGACACCGGCGAACAGGGGCTCGAGATCGCCGAGCTGCTGATCAGGTCAGGTGCGCTCGACGTCGTTGCGAGTCGACTCGGTCGCTGCGCTGACGCCGAGGCCGAGATCGAAGGCGAGATGGGCGACACGCACGTCGGCCTGCAGGCGCGACTGATGTCGCAGGCGCTGCGCAAGCTCGCCGGCACGCTGAACCGCACGGACACGATCTGCCTCTTCACGAACCAGCTGCGCGAGAAGATCGGCGTCATGTTCGGCAACCCGGAGACGACGCCGGGCGGCCGCGCGTTGAAGTTCTACTCCTCGGTGCGCCTGGACATTCGCCGCATCGAGACGCTCGAAGGAAGGCGTCGAGGCGATCGGCAACCGCGTACGCGTGAAGGTGGTCGAAGAACAAGGTCGCGCCGCCGTTCAAGCAGGCCGAGTTCGACATCATCTACGGCTCGGGCATCTCGTGGGAAGGAACGGTGCTCGACACGGGGCTCGAGCGCAAGATCGTGACGAAGTCAGGGTCGTACTTCAGCTTCGGCGACGAGCGGCTCGGCCAGGGACGCCAGAACGCGACCGGATTCCTGCGTGAGCACCCGGACGTCTGCCAGGCGATCCTCGCCGGAATCCAGGCCGAGGTCGGCCCCGAGCAAGTCGTCTCGGCGCGACTGCTTCCCGTAGCCGTCGACGCAGCGGAGCAGAACGGCCAGGTCAAGGGAGACCAGAAAGCCCGGATCGAGAAAGCCGCTTCTCGGAAGTAGTGCCGACGGTCACCCGGCTGCGCGACGACGGTCGCGGCCGCGTTGCCGTCGAGTTGGACGACGCGCCGTGGCGCACGCTGCCGGTGGACGTGGTCGCGCGTTCCGGGCTCGTCGGAAGCGGCGTGCGCTCGACCGCGGGGCGCTGCGCCTCCTGCGCCAGGAGCTCCGGCGCGCCGAGGCGCTCGCGGTTGCCGCACGAGCGCTTCGGCGGCGCGATCTCTCGCAACGCGGCATCGCCGAACGGCTGGCCCGAGCCTCCGTGGCTCCAGCCGCGGTGGAAGAGTCGCTCGCCGTTCTCTCTCGCGCCGGGCTCGTCGATGACGCCCGCTTCGCGCGTACCAGGGTGCCGACACGCTCGCCGAACGAGGCTACGGCGACGCGGCCATCCGGCACGACCTCGGGCGACAGGGGATTGCCCGGGGAGATGATCGAGGCGTCCTTGGAGAGCCTGGAGCCCGAAGCGGAGCGGGCACGGCGTCTCGTGGAACGGCGAGGGCCGGGCATGAAGACTGCGCGCTACCTGGCGTCGAAGGGATTTCGGCGAGGAGGCTCTGGAAGCCGCTGCTGGAGCCGATTTTGCGCCCGACCCATGAACGGCGTAAGATGCAGGTGTCTCATCCAACGTTTTTGCCTGCACAGGAACGTTTTCCCGAATCGCTGAAGCGCTCACGAAACCCATGTCCAACCACCGACCAGTCCGACACCCAAAGGCTCTTGACAGCGGCGATCTAGCGCAACCGCTCTCCGAGCCGCGGTGTCGGCTCGTTTCACCGATTCGGGATCTCCCGTGCCGGCCGGACTGCCGGGTGGGCGCCGCGTAGCGGCGAACAACCGACCCAGGAGCTGAGCCAAATGCAGGTCGCCATCGGGATTCTGATCGGCCTCGTCGCCGGAGGATTGGGAGGTCAGTCGCGGTCGGTGCGCTCGGCAAGTCGCGCCTAGGTGCAGCCCAGCAACAGCGCAAGCAGTTGATCGAGGACGCGCCGGCGCGAAGCCGGAAACGCTTCGGCGGGAGGCGCAGATCACCGTTCGCGAGGAAGCGGTCAAGCTGCGCGCGGAGTCGACCGGGAGGTTGCAGAGCACCGGGCCGGATCGTCAAGGTCGAGGCGCGATGCTCACGAAGGAGGAGGAGATCGACGGGAAGCTGACCGAGATGTCGCGCCGCGAGCAAGGCCTCGCCGATCGCGAGACGCACCTCCGACAGCTCCAGGAGGAGCACAAGGATGCGCGCGAGCAGCAGTTCGCCGAGCTCGAGCGGATCTCGGGCATGACGGTGAACGAGGCGAAGCTCAGCCTGCTCGAGCGATCGGAGGATCTCGTCCGGCACGAAGCTCGCGCGACGTGTCCGCCAGCTCGGAGGAAGAGGCCCGCACCGAAGCCGAAGAGGCGCGCCGCAATCTCGTCGCCGACGCCCTCCAGCGTGTGGCAGCGAGTCACGCCGCCGAGACGACCGTGTCCGTCGTCGAGCTCCCTTCCGACGACATGAAGGGTCGCATCATCGGGCCGAGAGGGTCGCAACATCCGCGCCCTCGAGCATCTGACCGGCGTCGACTTCATCATCGACGACACGCCGCAGGCGGTCGTGTTCTCGTCGTTCGACGGGATCCGGCGTGAGGTCGCCCGAATCCGACGCTGACCAAGCTGATCGAGGACGGCCGGATCCATCCGGCGCGGATCGAAGGACGTACTACGCATCGAAGGCGCGAGATCGAGGACGCGATCGTGCAGGCGGGGGAGCAGGCTGTCTTCGGAGGCGAACTGCGGCGGAGTTCCACGAGGAGCTCGTCAAGATTCTCGGGCGCCTGCGCTATCGCACGAGCTACGGCCAGAACGTCCTCAAGCACACTCTCGAGGTCGTCCACCTTGCCGGCATCATGGCGGCGGAGATCTGGCGCAACGTGAAGGTGACGAAGCGCGCGGCGCTGCTGCACGACCTCGGCAAGGCGATGACGCACGAGGTCGAAGGCTCGCACGCGTCGATCTCCGCGCAGCTGGCACGCCGTTACGGCTGAGTCGCAGCACGTCGTGCACGCGATCGAGGCGCACCACTACGAGATCGAGCCGCAGACCGTCGAGGCGGTTCTGCTGATCTCGGCCGACGCGATCTCGGCGTCACGGCCCGGTGCGACGCGGTGAGAGCCTCGAGCACTACATCAAGCGGCCTCGAATCCTCGAGGAGCTCGCGGCGCAGAAGCCCGGTGTGCAGAAGGTCTACGCGCTGCAGGCCGGACGCGGAGATCAGGGTGATCGTCAAGCCCGCGCGAGGTCGACGACGACGCGGCTGTGCTGCTCTCGCACGAGATCGCGCGGCGAGATCGAGGATCAGCTCGAGTATCCCGGGCAGGTGAAGGTGACGGTCATCCGCGAGAGCCGAGCCATCGACGTGCGCCCGCAACGTCTGCGAACGGGGCGGCCACCACGAGACACTGCTGCGCCGGCGGAGCCGGTGCCGCAGGTTATCCAGCCGATCAGGCTGCCTAGGTACTCGGTGCGCTTGGCGAGGCCGCTGTCGCGCCGAGCGCGATGAAGGACGACTGCCCGAGCCGTAACGGCACGGCAGTTTCGCCGGCGTCGCATCAGACCGCCGACCGTTCCGGCCGCCAGCGCGTAGAGCGAGTCGGTGACCGAGGCCGAGCCCGACGAAGACGAAGCCCGAGGACGAGCGCCTGCGACCAGACGCCGCCGCGGTCGAGGAGCGACGAACTGGGGCAGGAACGCGAGGAAGAAGAGCGCCAGTCTTCGGATTGAGGACGTTCACGACTCGCGCCGCGCGCGAAGAGCGCCCGCCGGAGCGGCTCACGCACTCGCTCGACCCGCGTCTCCGCATCGCGCTCGAGCAGCTTGCCGGACTGCCGAGATAGACGGTACGCACGCGCCTGCGTACTTCACGACGCTGAAGGCGAGCGACGAGGCGACGATCAAGGCCGACAGCCCGGCTGAGGCGGCGGCGACGTGAACGAGCGTGCCGAGATGGATGCCGGCCGACCGGAGGCCGAGCCCGACGCGGCGACCCTGCTCCGCGCTCTGGAAGACGATGTACAGGACCGACGGCCCGGGGATCAGCAACAGCGCGCAGAGCCGCCAGGCCGAGAGAGCCGCCATGGACGTCGAGTCCGGAAAGACCACGGGTACCATTCTGGCCCGTGCGCCGATACCACGTCACGACCTTCGGCTGCCAGATGAACGCTCACGACAGCGAGCGGATCAAGGGCATGCTCGAAGAGCTCGGACTGGGCGAGGCGACCACGCAGGACGACGCCGACGTCCTCGTCTTCAACACGTGCACGATCCGCGAGAAGCCTGACCAGAAGTTCGCGGCGCACCTCGGCGACTGCGCCGCCGCGGTCAAGCGACGCGACCCGGACACGGTGATCGCCGTCGGCGGCTGTTACGCGGAAGCGCAGCGCGACCGCCTCTTCCAGCTCTATCCGTGACGTCGACGTCGCGTTCGGGCCGGGATCGATTCCTCATCTCGGCGAGTGGCTCGGCGCCGGCGGGTCTCGGCGTGCGCGCGCGGGCGGTTCGGCCTCGACGAACGCAGCTTCGCCGGGCGAGCTCGCCGATGCACCGACGCGCTGCAGGCCTGGGTGCAGATCTCGATGGGCTGCAACTCGAAGTGCGCCTACTGCATCGTGCCCGGCCGTGCGCGGCCGCGAGGTGAGCCGCCGACCCGGGGACATCGTCGGCGAGGCGACTCGCCTCAGTGGAAGGTGTGCGAGAGGTCACGCTGCTCGGCCAGAACGTCAACTCGCTGGGGCGGCGATCTCGCGCCGGACATCCACACGGAGTTCGGCGAGCTGCTGCGTGCGTCGCGACGCGGTCGACGGCATCGAGCGTCTCCGGTTCACGAGCCCGCATCCAAAGGACTTCCGCCGGCCGGTGATCGACGCGATGGCCGAGTGCGCGGCCGTCTGCGAGCACGCGCACCTCGCCTCTGCAGTCCGGCTCGTACCACGCATCCTGAAGGCCATGCGCAGGACGCCACAACCGCGAGCGCTACCTGCGGCTGGCCGCAGAGCTGCGCGAGGCGATCCCCGATCTCGCGCTCACGACCGACCTGATCGTCGGCTTTCCCGGCGAGACCGAGGCGGACTTCCTCGAGACGATCTCGGCCGTCGAGGAGGTCGGCTTCGACAGTGCGTTCACGTTCGTGTACTCACCTCGCGCGGGCACTGAGGCCGCGGCGATGACGCGAGCAGGTCCCGGAAGAGGTGAAACACGATCGCATCGAGCGGCTGGTCGTAGGTCGTCCAGCAGGTCGCCGCCTCCCGCAACGCGCGAGCGAGTTGGGCGGGCGGAGGAGGTCATCGTCGAGAGTCCGAGCCGCACCGACCCGAGCCTGCTGCGCGGGCGCACCCGGCGCAACACCACCGTCAACTTCTCCGGCAGCGCTGCGCTCGCGGGCGATCTGGTCGACGTGCGGATCGAGGGGGCGACGTCCACGACCCTGCGAGGCGTCCAGGCCGTGCCGGTCGCCGCCTGATGCGGATCCTCGTCACCGGCTCGAGCGGCCAGATCGGGACGAACCTCGGTCAGCGCCTGCAGCGCGAGGGACACGACGTGTTCGGCGTCGACAAGCGGCTGAACACGTGGACGGACGACTTCCGCTACCTGCTGCAGGACCTCTCCGGGCACTACCCGTCCGTTCCCGGACGGCATCGGCGGCGTCGAGTACCCGGAGGTCGATCTCGTCGTGCACCTCGCGGCGCACGCGAAGGTGCACCAGCTCGTGCGCCAGCCGCACCGCGCCCTCGAGAACGCGGTGATGACCTTCAACGTCCTCGAGTTCTGCCGCCAGCAGAATCTCCCGATCGTCTTCTCGTCGAGTCGAGAGGTCTACGGCGACGTGCACCGGTTCTGCGGAAGAGGAGGCGAGCGAGGCAAGCGCGGACTTCGCGTACACGGAGTCCACGTACTCCGCCTCGAAGATCGCCGGCGAGGCCTTCGTCTACTCGTATGCGCGCTGCTACGGCCTGCGCTATCTCGTCTTCCGCTTCTCGAACGTCTACGGGCGCTACGACAACGACCTCGCCCGCATGGTGCGCGTCCTGCCGCTGTTCATCCACACGATGCTGCGCGACGAGCCGGTGACGGTGTTCGGGCAGGAGAAGACGCTCGACTTCACCTACGTCGACGATTGCATCGACGGGATCACGCGCGGGATCGAGGCGCTTGCCGAGGGACGCGTCGTGAACGAGACGATCAACCTCGCCTACGGCCACGGCAACTCGCTCGTCCATGCCGCCGAGCTGATCGCGGCCGAGCTCGGGGTCGAGCCGAAGATCGCGCTCGCTCCGTCGCTGCCTCGGCGAGGTCACGCACTACGTCGCCGACCTGACGAGAGGCGCGCGAGCTGCTCGGCTACGAGCCCTCCGGTGCCGCTCGAGGAAGGGATCCCCGTGCGGTGGCGTGGTTCAAGGAGCACCGCGCTGCGCACCCCGAGGAAGACGGGCCGCTCCCCGGCCGACGTTCTCTTCCCGCAGGACGCAGACATTGGCTGGAAGTCCGGTCCCGCAGTCAGCTCTTCTAGCGTCGTTGCCATCTTTCGGCCCGACCGCGTCGGGCAAGACGCGCGGTCGCCGAAGCGGTCGCAGATCGTCTCGACGGCGAGGTGCTGTCGGCGGACTCGATGCAGGCGTATCGAGGCCTGCCGATCCTCACGGCTCAGCCGGAGCGTCCGACGAGGCTTGTCGGGATCTGGCCTCTGCACTCACGAGGGATCGGTGGCCGAGTACGCGCAGCTGCGCACGCTGCGATCGACGAGCTCCTGGCGGCGGGCGCACGCCCGTGGTGACCGGCGGTACCGGCCTGTATCTCCGCGCGGCGCTGGCGGAGCTCGAGCTGCCTCCTGCGCCGAGCCCGGAGCAGCGGGCCCGGTGGGAACAGCTCTACGACCGTCTCGGGCCGGAGCGCGCGTACGGCGTCCTGGCGCAGCGCGATCCGGGCACGGCGGCGCGGCTGCATCCGCAACGACAGACGGCGCGTCGTCAGGGCGCTCGAGCTCACCGAGCTCGGCTCCTCGTTGCGACCGGCTGCCGACCGGCTGTGGACCTCCGACGACGCGCCGGCCGACGTCGATCTTCGGCCCTCGACGTTCCCCGCGACGTCGCTGACGGAACGGATCGAGCAGCGCGCCGGTCGATGTTCCGCCGCAGGCGCCGTCGACGAAGCTCGAGCCGCGCTTGCCGAGCCGATCTCGTCCACCGCCGTCCAGGCGCTCGGCCTCCGCGACGTCGCTCGGAGCTTCGCGCACGAGGAGGCGCTCGAGGCACTGCGTCAGTCCGCACGCGCGCTACGCCGCCTACCAGCGGAAGTGGATGCGACGCATCCCGGCCTTGTTAGCGTCAACGCGGATCGTCCCGTGGACGACGATCGCACATGAAATTGTCGAAGTGGCAAGCGCTCGGCAACGACTACCTGCTGGTCGAGCAGGCTGAGCTCACGCAACCGCTGACGCCCGGACCGCGTTCGGCAGCTCTGCGACTACCACTACGGCGTCGGGTCGGACGGGCTGCTCGAGATCACGGCTCAGTCGACGGAACGCGAGCCGAGGTCCGCATCTGGAATCCCGACGGCTCGACCGCCGAGCTCTCCGGCAACGGCGTTCGCATCGTCGCCGCGCTGGCTTGCGCGCAGGTCTGGTGCGAAGCGGGTGGCAATCTCGGTCGAGATCACGCGAGGTCGGAGCGGTGATCGGCACGGACGGCAACATCGCGCTCGACGTCGGAGAGGTCGACGTGGGGAGACGGAGACGCTCGACCTTGGTGACGAGCGAGATCGAGTTCACGCCCGTTTCGGTCGGCAATCCTCATGCTGTCGTCCGGCCGCGAGCCCGAGCGCGGCGAGCTGCTCCGACTCGGGCCCACGCATCGAGCGTCACTCGCGTTTTCCGGACCGCACCAACGTGCAGCTGGTCCGCGTCGATGGACCGCACGACCTCGACCGTCGGCGTCTGGGAACGCGGGGCAGGCGAGACGCTCGTCGTCGGGAACGAGCCCGCTCGCAGCCGCCGCGCGCCGCAGTTGCGAACGGCTGGTGCGAGAGCCCCGTGCACGTCCATCTTCCGGGCGGTGACCTCCTCGTCGAGCTTGGACACGAGCGGCGCGAGCGCGCCTGACGGGACCGGCCGAAGAGATCTGCCGCGTCGAGCTCGACTAGAGGCCAGTGCTCGCGTAGGGCGTCGTTCAAGCTGACCTTCAGGTCGGTCGATTCGCTGCGCCAGCCGATGATCAGCGCGCACGCGAGGTGATACGTCCCGGCAGGGAAAGTCCTTCGGCCGCGTTCCGGGCACGACGATCGCGCGGGGCGGCACGAAGCCGCGGTGCTCGACGCGGATCGTCGCCGGTCACGTCGATGACCGGAACCGACGACGTCAACGACACGTTCGGCCCGAGCACGGCGCCCGCGCCGACGCGGACACCTTCCGTCAGGATCGCGCGTGAGCCGATGAACGCGCCGTCCTCGACGATGACGGGACGCGCGCCCGGCGGCTCGAGCACTCCGCCGATCCCGACGCCTCCTGCAAGATGCACGTCGGCGCCGATCTGCGCCTCGGACCCGACCGTCGCCCACGTGTCGACCATCGTCCGCGGGCCGACCCAGGCGCCGATGTTCACGTAGCTCGGCATCATCACGACTCCGGCGAGAGAAACGCGCCGTAGCGTGCGACGGCCGGGCGGCACGACGCCGCACGCCGAGCTTGGCGTAGTCGCGCTTCAGCGGGATCTTGTCGTGGTACTCGAACGGGCCGACTCTCCTGCGGCTCCATCTGCCGCATGCGGAAGTAGCTCGAGGATCGCCTCCTGCGCCTCCGGGTTCACGCGCCAGTGTCGCCGTCCGGCTTCGGCGACGCGCAGCTCACCGCGGTCGAGGTGCGGCGATCACCTCCTCGACGTCGCTCGGCGTTCACAGGCGTCCTCTCAGAATCTCGGCCGCGCGACGTGCACTCCGCCTCGGTCGGGACGAGCGCCAGCCGCCAGTAGCCCTCGCCGGCGGGACCGAAGAACGTTGCCCGGCAGAGACGATCAGTCCGATGCTCGAGCAGGCGGGCCAGCGAACGTCTCCGACGACTCGCCGGCCGGGCACCTCGAGCCAGAGGTACATCGTCGCGCTCGCTGCCGGCCGACGCGTATTCCCTTGCGCGCGAGTGTCGGGAGCAGCGCCTCACGCTTGCGGCGGTAGGCCTGCGCGCGTACGCTCGACGTGTTCCTCGTCGTTCCAGGCGACGACCGACGCGCGCTGGACGAACTCCTGCGGCGCGGTGCCGACCGACGGCCTGAACTGCTTCCAGCGCAGCGATCAGATCCAGCGTCCGCCGCGACGAAGCCCGAGCGGTAGCCCGTCATCGACGACGCGCTTGCTGCGTGTTGAACACCGCCACGTTTCCCGCGGCCGCGCGATGCTTCGAGGCGCGGAGTGCGGCTGCGCTCGTCAGACAAAGCTCCGTGTGCACACCGCCTCGTCCGGTGCAAGCGAAACCCGTGATGCTCCGCCGGGGGGTCAAGCGCTGACCGTTCGAAAAAGTCCCGAGCGGCGCTACGGCCCCGGTCGGATTGTTCAGGTAGTTGATCAAGCAATACGTAG